>Ga0126342_10001160_pt1 | contig 35401 bp, 18 predicted proteins | sample Cyp1metagenome_FD_92528 | JGI IMG/M metagenome (GOLD analysis project Ga0126342, IMG submission 92528) | Coral microbial communities from Lord Howe Island, Old Settlement Bay, Australia - Cyphastrea 1 metagenome | ecosystem: Host-associated > Invertebrates > Cnidaria > Coral ...
TTAGGGCTTGGTTGAATAAATTCAATGAAAGACGCTCACCAGGGAAATTCTTCGCCAAGCGCATTTTAATTGATGTTTGTACCGGCGCGACGCTACAGATTGGACATGATTGGGCAATTGATTTCTTAGTGAAGAAATGTGATTCTTATTAGTATTATTAGGAACTTCTTCGCCCAGCACATGCTGATTTGATTGACATTTGTATGTTGATAATTATTGTTGATTAACTTTGCATGGTTTTGGTCCAAATGCTGCTTTCAGATTCCAGGTCCGGGTGTGCGCGGGCCTTTCCTGTATAATAAATGTCGCACTTGTACTAATTAATGACATACAGTTTTACTCCCCAGGGAGTTTTAACTATGGGGAGCACTAGGATATGAAGAAATAAATCGTTCAATTCAGACCTAACGGTGATGTCCCCAAATCAAAGTCAGCTACCCCATAATCGACTGCAAAAGTTTTTTTGTCCTTGGTTTCATGGAACGGAATCGGATCCGTGGTTTGCGCGCCCTTTTTTCATGGGGTATTTCAAATCGTTACATATCCACTGAAAAAAGTGGAACCGCACTTTCAAGTAACTCTTGGTTGATGATTTTTATAACGCTGAAATTTAGGCAATGAACAGCTACCACCCGGCCTTCCTCTGTTCAGCTTCTCAACCAATCACAAGCGGTCATTCGCAGCTGCTCCATGTATTAAATATTTGATAACTTATAATATTTGCCATTATTTACCCATATTTATCCTAGAAATCATCCAAATGTTGGTAAGTATTCCATACATGGAGTTTCCAGTGTTTGTGTTTGTTCCATATGTTTAGCAACTAGGGCCCGCACATCCAAATGTTGCACCACCAGTTGGACGAACCCACATCCATATTAACGCCTGATTACACCACGACAATCACCATTATTGTAGCTTAAATGTCCTTCACTATATTTATTGTTTCCCATTATTGTAACTTAAATGTCCTAAAATAATGGAGGATTTAAGCTTAATCACCATATTAAATCCTCCATTCTGTCATTCTATCCCAAAAAATGTTGTTTTCTCATCGTTGATGTTTTTGTTTAAACCCCAACTTTTGGAGACACATGATTTTCATTGTTTTCATATGCCTTACAAAGGGTTGTAAAAACTATGGTTCCTCTCAGATTTTAACAAGAAATCTAGGGCAATCTTAGATGGCTGGAAACTAATTTTTTGGTCTTTTGATATGGGATTATTTATCTACTAAGCAGCTAAGAATCTGTCATTTTTTGCAGGCTATCTAAGGTTGGCCCCGGAAAAGTAATCCAACTTCTGATCATCTCCAGCAAATCACCATAAATAGGTGGTATAAACTATAAACCATTCCGAAATAGGTGGTTTATGATTGGAATCACTTTTGGGGTTTTGAAGATTGCTCATATGATCAGTGCCCAGTAACCAACATTACCCTCTTTTAAACGTTTACATGACTATGGAAAATCAGCATTTTTAAGTTCGGTAAATCAACCATCAATGGCCATTTTCAATAGTTTCTTGTATTTTTACCAGAGGGTTAATCCCATTAAAGTCCCATTCGCAATCCCCATTAACCCATTAATCATCCCATTACCCATAGGATCCATGGTGCTGGTATATTAATGCTAACATAAATGTGGTATATGGATGCGATCCATGGCACACCATATATAGCATACATGGATCCTATGGGTTACCCATTGTAACAAATTACCAGAGGATAACCAGCAAAGGACGATTCCTGGCTCATGGACAATTTCGTGACCAACCTTTGGCGCATCGTCACTCAGGTCACCCCTTGGGATTCACGAAGGGGGGCGCCCTTGTTTAGGCGAACTTGGTAAACATCACTTGTTGAACTGTTGGATTTGGGGGGATAGATAGTCTATATAGCCTACTTGAGTTAATTATAGGCTAAGTGTTACCTTGGTAAATGCTATGCTTTAAACTGTTGGATTTCTGGGGATATAAGATGATATAACTATATAACTTTGGTTAATGGCTTAAGCCCCACTGGACGTATGCTCCGTGGTGCTGAAATACCAACATTTTACCCCAGACATAACCCGAATACATAGATGTTGATTTTCAGTGTTTTTTTTTTGGATGGACCGAGACCGTTTTTACATTAGTAGCCGGGATTATCAAACCGCTAAGAAATCAATAATATGAATGGAGGGCGAGTTTCTGACTGTTTTTTTAAATGTATCTCCAGGTTCTGTTTTGGCGGAGACTGTTTCAGATTCGCAATCAACAAGTAATTACTGAAAGTTCATGTGTTCTTCAGGGATGGCCGGCAACCAAGCTGCCAGCATGATGCTGCCAACTGTCAGCCCCCAGCTTTTTGGATTCCCACAGAGAAAAATCACCGAGAAGTTTTAGGACTACAACGGCTATGGGGGTTCAAAAAACCGAAGGCAATTTGAAAAATGGGTAGAGTTTCTAATCCTTTAGTCTTTTGGTATCGGGATTATCTACGTTCACCAACTAAGAATCTGTCATTTTTTGCAGGCTATCTAAGATTGGCGCTGAAAAAACCATAGTTATAACATGTTATAACCATGGTTACCCATAGTAATCTTAGTCCTGCACCCCCAAGAAGGGAGTACTTAGAGCGATCATTCCACGGTCTGTTTAGTACGTGGTGAAAAATTCACCCAGGTGATGGTAAGTCCCCTTTCGTGGATGATCTCATTTATCTGTCGGTGGTTTCCTAAAAATATGAGTAGCCCTAGTTCTCATCCATTTTAATATATAGGTTGGTGAACATAACTCCAATTTCACTTTGGTTTATGGTACTTATAACTATAGTTTATTGGTTTTATAAACCAACAAACATAACTGCGGGGCCCCACATTGTAAGATTTCCACATAAAAAGTTGACGAATCCCAGTCGTAAACCTTTGGTTTTAAGCTGGTTACACAGCCAGAAAGATGCGACTTTACCACAGCACACTAATACTACTCAACATTTAATCCATTGGGTATAGGCACATATCCCTAGTTCTACCCAGTTGGATATGTAAACAATCAAACATATATATATAATACATAACTAGAACCACAGATCGATAGCTACTTGAATTTGTATCCCACTTAGTAATTGCTGCACAACCCACATATCACTGACGATATTCCATGTACAGGGGTTACCGCACCTCCAAGTAGGTACTGTAATACTCTGTAATATCATATTCCCCTAATATCACTGTCACCCGTTTTGTTCATGAACTCATGTGGATCTCCATTTTTTTGTAGATTAAAACCCGGAATTGGATGTGTGTTGTTTTTTTCAGGAAACTGCCTGTTACGGTAAAAGCAATGGTTTCCTGCAATGTGGCCCCCCAAGATAGCTAAGTTGGTTTATAAGCCCCAGTAACTAGTTCGTAATTTGCGTACCATAAACCATAGTGAAATTGGAGTTATGTTCACCAACTGAACGCTATCGTGGCCGGGGGCCTCACATTGTGTAGATTCTTAAATCTATTCATCTGGGTAAATTATAACGACCTCACTGTTCTCCCTGGAATCATGGTTTTTATAGGGATAAATCATCCCCAAATGGCCCAACAATTCAGGTTAGTGAAATATTATAATTTACCCATATAATATATATATTAATAATATATATATAATATATATATATAATATATGTATATATATAATATATATAATATTATATATATAATATATAGATATATATATATAATAATATGTATATATATATATTAATATATATATATATATTAATATATTAATATATATATACATAGTTAATGGAGTGTATAACTAGTTATAGATATATCAAATTCGTTAAGTTGGGTTGGGTTGTTTAAAACCAAACAAAAAACCATGGCCATAGAAATCGTTGATTTTCCCATTAAACATGGTGATTTTCCATAGTAAAAATGGTGATTTACCCAGAAATCCCAGGAGCTCCCCTGCGATTGGGATGTGCTGCAGCTACTGGGCAGATGTGCCTATGGCAAATGCGCTACTCGGCGACCCGGAGACGGAGAAATTTCTGCAGCACCCGAAGACGCAAACATGTTTTAATGGTACAATGCGAGGCCCCCAAGATAGCTAAGTTGGGGTTCACATAACTCCAATTTCACAATGGTTTATGGTACTTATAACTATAGTATCTATAGTTACTGGGGCTTATAATTATAACTGGGGGGCCCCACATTGTAGGGTAATTAACATTGGCCATGGACATAACTTTCATTTTTGCTCCACTGAAAAGCCTCCAAAGTCAGAGAAATAAAGGCCAAACTGGGGTATCAAGTTCAATACAGTAAGATCCTCATCATGTTCTTTGGACTGAATCCACTTCATTGCCGATCTTGAGTTGATGACATATGAATTGATTCTGAGCCGGTTATATGAACAAGTTTGATAAACACCAATTTTCTGCAACCATTTGTTTATCTGGTCATACAACAAACGTTATTTTTGTTATGCTTATGAAAACATCACATCATTGAGGGCTTATCTTTGAACATCCAAAGGAATGGTAATCTCTTGGTACTCACTCTACTATATACGGCCATATATATATATATGTATATTTAACATTGCCGTGGGACCTTAAAGTTCTGGATGAATTATCAAGAAGCATGGTATATTACCCAACAATAATGTGATCTTTATAGGAATGTAGTGGTTTGATGTTTAATGGGATTTACTGGTTGGTGGTTTGGAACATTTGGATTATTTTTCCATATATTGGGAACAATCATCCCAACTGACTTTCATATTTTTCAGAAGGGTTGAAACCACCAACCAGATTTATCTTGATAACTTTCACCACGACCGCACGTCGTGACGTCGAAATGATGCGATTGGTACTTGTCCAAGTATTTCCAAGGTCCGTGAGGGCTTACTTTCCGACGGGGATGGTCATCCCAGATTTCATAGAATTAATATGCATTAATATGCCATGTTTTCAATAAGTTGTCGGATGGCCAGTACCCATATAAGATCTTTTGACTATGGCACATACATACATACATACATACATACATACATACATACATACATACATACGTATATATATATACACCATCTTTTGACTACGGCACATACATACATACATACATACATACATACATACGTATATATATATATATATGTATACACATATAGAGTTTTTGAGAATTCATCAAATCACATGTGCCCCCAGGCAGCGGAAGTTTCCGTGGAAGTTGTTGATTATTCACTGTTTATATCTATTCTATTTCCATCGACGTTTATGATGTTGCTGTTAAAATCAGATTTGCTGAAAATTATTAAATCCATTAATAATTAATAACTGATAATCATTAACCATCAACATGTCCGAATGTTGCTATTATGTTCTCATTAGTTCATCCATCAGGGAATCTAATGGGTACATGTAAACGCGATCTTTGGTTTAGTGGGTCACATGAGTTTTCTAAGCCAAGTGTTGCACACAGAGACACCAGGAATCAAACATGCCAATGGAACATGGAGGATTTCCAGGTTCATGCTGGGATTTGTCGGCATCGTAAGCCAGATAGAAGTGGTGATATTCCATTGCAGTAATCATTGATCAAACTGGGTTAGTGTATTTCATATGCTGAACTACCTTAAACTCTGAAATTCGGACCAACTATTCAATCGCCAACCTCCGTTTTTACCGATACAATGGGTTGTCATATGTTGTCATATGATTATGACGCAACCTCACATTATCGGCGTCCCGGCTCACATTATCAGCCATGGGTGGTGTCAATGGAAAGGGTGACACCCGCGGCAAACGCCAAGCCAGCAAGTAAAGGAATTGGAGAGGGCTTTGGAACGAGAGGGCAAGAAGAGCATGGCGAAAGAACGCTCGCCAGGCCATGAAAGCTCGAAAAAACTCGAAAAACTTACTGGTGCTAAACGCAGGGAATTTTCGGGAATGATCCATAATCACTGATTATAACCATCCCATTCCCCCATTCCCTACAAGGTGGTGCCCCATAATTAGCTAAGTTGGTGAACATACCTCCAATAACTATGGTTTATGGTAGATATATCTATGGTTAATGGGGTTTATAAACCAACTTATAACTGGGGGGGCACCACCTTGTACTAAGCACCAGTAAGAAAAACCATGTCCCTCACGTTCGGCGCGCCGTGTTGGACCTTGGAATATCGGTGAACTGCCATAGCGAAAATGGTTCTGGTGATTTCAAGGGGCGTTTTTTTGTAGGGGCAATGTTCACAAAAAGAAGTAGTAGGTGGGTTATAGGCCTGATTATAAATGGGCTAGGTAGGCTAAATTCACAAAAATAACTGGGGTGAACTAACCCACTTACCACTGATTGGTGGTTTGGAACATGAAATTTTATTTTCCATTTCATATATGGGATGTCATCCTTCCCATTGACTTTCATATTTTTGAAGATGGTTAAAACCACCAACCAGGCCATTTCTGGGTAGTTCAACACCAAATCGACTGTTTTGTGGATATTTGTTGACTTTTGGCCATAAATGATGATACATGAAAAAATGCCAACTAGCTAAACAAAATGGCCGAAACATTGGATCATTGTGAATCTCGGAAAGATATGCAGTTAAATTCCCTTAGCAGTTATAATTGGAATTTAAACTCCTGTAACTAAGGCAATATATCATGAAATGAGCCCATCAAAAAAAACTCTTAAGGGTAAGAACTGCAGGGATCCCCAGTGAAATCTTTGTTGGTTAGAAAAAACACATGAATATTTTAATATTTTATAGTTATATCATGTTCTATCTCAGTTAGAAGAATAGCTGTTAGTTGGGCCAGAACTTTTGGAAAACATCCTGGTTCTTTTAGGGTCCCGGTGGGCCCGGGCCAGCGCTGAGATCTCCGAACATTTAGCGCGGATTCAGCCGGACGCAAACGAGCCAGCTGAGAAGGGAACCTCAGATGTGGAGAAAAGCATTGGAAATCTTGAAATCTATTGGGAATACTGCATGAAATCACTGTATATATATTATATTATATTTGAACTATCAAATCTTTAATGATATATTTATATCTATAGACTTCTTGGTGGTGAACTGCCCAGGGATCGTAAGTGGGTTAGTTCACCCCAGTTATTTTTGTGAATTTAGCCTACCTAGTCCATATATAACAAGGGTTATAACCTACTTACTAAGTAGAATAAACCACCAAGTATGTTTATTTTTCAATGCCCTCTGAGTCGATAAATGGACTGAGTGGGATCGATTGGCATCAATTTCATGGCTAGAAAACCAAGACGCTCTGGGAGTTAGCCAACAAAAACATGGGTCGAAAAATGCTCGTAATGCGGTTTTTTGTTGGGGTTACAGCGGGATGGATGATGACAAAAAATCCTGGTTGGTGGTTTGGAACATTTTTCATTTTTCCATTCAGTTGGGAATGTCATCATCCCAACTGACGAAGAACATATTTTTCAGAGGGGTAGGTATACCACCAACCAGTCTACCATAAACCATAGTGATTTTTTTTCAGAGGGTTAGGTGTACCACCAACCAGAACATTTAAGCATTGAAAATTGGGTTTCACCATGAACCATTTGGGGATTGAATCAGATCCAAGAATAAATATGTGTATACACTAGATACTGTACTCAGATTAAAGTGACTAACCATTTTATAGGATAATTTTTGGGGATAACATAGGGATGTATATAACTAATATTCTGGATATTTAAGGTTGGCCATAAGATGTGACACAGTTTGGGTTCGTTGAAGGTTTAGGGTTTAGGGTCCAAAATTGATGGTTTCGTAGTTTAACCGAATCATTGTGCAGTTCTGGCCCGAGTTATGCCAGTTATAAGTACAATGTGTAACCCCATTTATGGAATGTATAATCCCATGTGTAACTAGTTAAAACTCATAGCCATGGCCATAACTGTGGGAGTCAGCTTCAACCCCGATCCCATTGGAGTCACCTTTGCGGGTGATGCGTTCGAATCCCATGAATTTCTAGAGGGTATACCTTGGTGGATGTTGGGTTGGTGGATGTTGGTGGATGAAAAAAATTAGTTACATCCAAACAGGAAGGGGCCTCCTACATAGCCAAGTTGGTTTATAAATAGACAATTTTGTTTGGTTTGATATGACAAATAAAAGGTTGTGTCTGTAAAAAAATACAAGGTGGTCCTCAGTTCGGAATGTCGCTATAATGAGACGGGGCAACACAGAGCAAGAAGCATTTCACGGCATCACTTTGTCAATTAAAGTATGCATAATATACATTTTTGGATATATATATAATATTCATATTCATTTAATGATATAAATAATATATTAGTATGTATGTAGTGCAGTGTAGAGTATTGTAAGAGTATTGTAATGTAACGTAGCGTAACGTAACGTAATGTAATGTATATATGTGCATATCTATATATATATATATATGATTATATATGATTATATATGATTACATATGATTATATATGATCATATATGATTATATATGATCATATATGATTATATATGATTATATATGTATGCATCAAGAACGTGCATCGTTGATTTGATTCATCATCACCGCTGCATCACGCGAACGTGCTGAGTTTATGCCACCAGGGAGTGAACTGGGGCTGGGACGCCAAGTGACCAGTGGGACGTGAGTTAAGTGGGTCCACCGACTGGACAGACAGTTTAGTACAGGATGGGCCCCCCAAGATAGCGTTCAGTTGCCTTAGAAGTTGCTTATGGTAGATATAACTTTAGTATTCATGGGGTTTATAAAGCAACGTTCACATCACTGGGGGGCACCATCCTTTTTTTTTGTGAATCTTTTGCCATCCCCAACGTCAGATATAGATGGGACAAACATCTAATGATTTATGAGAAATGGTGGTTTCTAATGGTTTATTTTTCATAGATTTCTATGGGTAGAACATCCCCAACAGACTGGATAGATGGTTGAATCCTCTTTTTTTGCTATATATACATGAAAAATAACAATAACCAGGCAAAGGATTCCTTTTCTGTGCGCTACGTCGCTACGTGTAGATGTATCTAGTATAAACCAACCAAGTTATCATAGTTATAAATTAACAAACCAACATATGTGCTATCCTTCTAGGCTGCTAAAAAGAAGAAGTAGGATATCTACTTGGTGGCTCATCCCACTTAGTAAGTGGGTTAGTTCACCCCAGTTATAAGTGGATTAACCCTACTTATCCCATGTAAATCACTGGGCTTATAACTCACTTACGATTCGTGGGATGAGCCACCAAGTAGGATTGCTACGTTAAGCTCCGGATTCTTCAACTGCAAACTCGGAAGATTGGGATTTAACCGGATTGAAACCTGGTTTTTTGGCAGGTTTTGGAGCGGGCGAAGAATTGAAGCCTGCCATACAAAATGCATAAACAAATGGAGATTCCCTGAAGAAACAATATATATATATGTATTTACATATATATATATATATATATATATTATATGTACACTTACAAGGTGGGACCCCATACTTAGCTAAGTTGGTTCGGAACAAAAGCACCTACAGTTCAAGGTCCCAAGGTGATATATTTGGACCTGACTGCAACGTCCCTGGAATGATGCTTTGTGAGGGGTAACTCTCCCAAAATAATCTGATTTCAGATTAGTGAAAGATGTTCATTTATCATTTAACCCAGATTAATATCATACGTTGGTTTATAAACCATAACAAAACCACCATGAATACTAGTTCGTTATATCGTTATACCCTAAACCATAGATTATTCAGCCACGTAATCTTGCCATGACGTAAACTTTCAGACCACGTCCTCAGGATTTCACATTTTGGAACTCTGATTTTTTTTTTTTATATTTTAACGCACAAGATGAATATATATATATATAGATGAATAGAAGATATGAATCCAGCGGGTTTGAGGTGAAACAGGTGAAACCCGGCCCAAAAAATACTATCCATTGACTGGGGCGACACCACAGAGCTTCACTTGGATGTAAGTGGGTTGATGAACACTCTATATAAACTGGGAGTATTCCATGGCTGGTATTCCATGTGTAACTGTAGATCCTATAGGTCATAAGATGTGAAAGTAGCCACTTGCCAGCTGGAATGCACTCCGAACATCTCCGAACTATCCCATAATAATCAATGATATTCATGATATTCTCATGTGTTTTTGATTGAGCTATACACTCTGGTAAACTAACAGTTCCCTATGGAAAATCACCATTTCTTTAAGGCAACTCAACAAACTAAATGGTTATTTTCAATAAGTCAATAGCAAACTGTTAGTTAACCAGTGGCTATGGCTGAAATCCAGACTTTTCTCGCTTCAATCTCCATGGGACTTACATATGTTTCTGAGATGGGACTTTACCCAAGCATCTACCATCTGGTTATTTAACATAGCCATGGAAAATCACCATTTATAATAGGTAAACCATCTATAAATGGGCCATTTTCCATGGCTATGTTAAATAACCAGAGGGTAAACCATTGTTTGGTGAATCCCTATTGAAAAACCATGCTGTGACACCATGCCCAAGAAGAATCAGTGTTTGGCGGTAAAATCCCCAAGTATGTCAACGTGTACCATAAGTGATCCAGTTTTCTAAGATTATACCAGCACCATGGTTGTTGCACATGGCTAATATAAACCTTGTTACGGATGGCCCATAAAAATATTTTTTTGTATGTCGGTAAACATGAATAAAACGTACATAAACATACACCATAGCTTCCATTGAGGGGCCCACATGTTTATATTACAGTTGTGGCCCTTTACCAGATATGGTTGTCACTTGCAACCAGACATTTATGGAATAATAACATATAATAACATGACTTATGACCATTTATACTACGCATTTACAATTGGAAAAGGGCCACAGTTCTCTATGGTAAATAGACAGCAACATCTCAGAATATGGGTCCCCGGTGGACCTTGGCAGCGACCACTGCAACAACGAGGAGCCGAGCCGCCAAGGATTCCATGGTGTGTTGTACAGAACGGCACATCTTGAAAAAGTCCAGGCCGGGAAGACCTGACTTGGTGGCTGTTAATGGGCAGAAATAGAACCATTTTAAATGCTGCAGGCTTGGTGGTTTCAAACAACCATAAACTTTATGGGATTTGTGATGGGATTTAATAGGGATTCAGAAATATCACCATTGTAAATGATATATCACAACTGGTTGGTGGTTTGGAACATGTTTTTTCCATTTCATGTATGGGATGTCATCCTTCCCATTGACGAACTCCATCATTTTTCAAGATGGTTAAAAGCATCAACCAGTTATATAGTGGGATTTAGATGGGATTTAGATGGATGTTTATTGGATTTAATGGGATTTGAACGGGATTAACATGGGATTTTTTATTTCTGGGATTAATGGGATTCCGCGGGATTTAAATGTGATGACTCATGGGACAATGGATTTAGAGGCGATGTCATGGGATTTATGTTCTTTTTTAAAAAAAAACATGGGATAAATTGGGAATTTCATGGGATTTCATTCTGACTTCATGGGATAAATTGGGGAAATTATTGGACTTGTTTGTTTTTCACTGGGATTTCACTGTGATTTGCCCTCTGGTTTTTTGAAACCGCTATGGAAAATCACAATTTTTCATAGGTACCGAAGCAAATGGGTCATTGGTCATAGCCATGTTCCACAGAGTCATGTTTCCCAAAAAATTCATCGTGAGGTTTCAATATTTTCAATCTAAATCCGAGTCAGACATGGACGATTGGGCGATGCCAGTGGCAGGCTCTTTGGAAGAAACATGTCTTCAACCCCAAGACGCCACACTGCTTAGCTGCTCGGCCTGCTTGGCGTCCGAAACGGCTGGGTGTCTGGGGAAGACCTCAATGGATTTTTGTTGATGGTTCCGGTGTCATTAAACGTGGGAAATCCACCATACATGGAGGTTTTAGTGGGAAAAGATCATCTAAAATAATGGATTGTCTATTGCCATATTCGATTGCCAGAGGGTATATACCTTTGAACTGGATGTTCCATGGTGGGCTATAACTTTGAAACCAAGTATATAAGTTTGTGCACAAATTGGTGTGAACACAGATTGGTTTGCAAGTGGATTTTGATTAGTGTGAGGGGATCCCCCCTCAACAATTGAGAATAAATATCTTAAACCAAAAAAAAACATATCTTGAATTAGTGTTAAACTTTTAAGTATTGTAAGGATTTCAATTGAAAATCCATCTACTTTCAATGGATTTTCCTTTTAATCTCAAGGATCAGCTGTTGGATTCTGGCTGACTGGAACGCTCTTGGACTCCTTGGACCTTGCGCTGAAAGCAATGCTGAAGCCTGGCCTGGCCATCTCTTGGAAGTCATGATGTTCCAGTTAGTGATGGTTAATGATGGTTAATGATGGTTGATGATGGTTAATGATGGTTAATGATGGTTAAAGATGATTAATAGTTGGAAACCTCCATGAATTGGGGATATATACATGGATATATACTATTACTAGGTCAATCTGACATGGATACAAACTAATCCTAACTAATCTTTTGGTATTAATGGGAAATAATGGGAATATCTACGTTCACCAGCAAAGTTTTTTTTGCAGGGTATCTAAGATTGTCAATATGTTGAGATCGTCTTTGTCTGATGAAGAATGCTTCCATCTTCTCCAACTGGTTCAGCAGCAGCCTTGTTGGAATGATTCCGAGAGACAACCTTTGGCTACTGCCATTCAGCGTTCTGTGGCTGTGCGGCAAGCTGCTGGAAGCAGGTTGCGCACGCAAGACTTGGCTTGCGCAATTCTTCAGAAGTGACGGCGCAACTGATGACTGCTCTACTTCTGAGAAGTCGGGATGGGAAGGGGCAGGTGGATCCAGAAAAACATGAAAAAACATATTTTTCTTGGATCATTTTTTCCTCCTGAAAAAACATGGCCTTGGAAAAAACTTGACACAATAGAGGACCTCCCCAACAAACATACGATTGAAGATCTGAGTTGCTATGGGCTACCCTCTTGAAGAATTGTTTGGTGCTATTTTTTTACTTGGATTTTAATCAGGATTTCTTTTTGGAAATGTGGCATTCTAAGAATTCAATATCAAACCTGCGGAAGTTACCCCAGCTTTCTCAAAGAAAAGGATGTGTAAAAGGATGTATGGAAAATTCCATCTAAAAAAGGTAGGCCACAATAGAAGACCATAGAAGACCCCACCAACAAACATACTCTTGAAGATCTGGGTTGCTCATGGGCCCCTGAAAAATTCTTCAAGTGCTGTTTTTCATCGGCTTTTAGTAAGGGATTAAAAGGGATGGTCTATTTTAAGGATTTGGCATTCTGAGGATTCAAGATGAAAACTAAGAACGTTTTTCAATAGCTATACCAAAGAAAGGGATTTGATGGGATTTGTGAAGCAGCCTGCCAAACAAATACCTTGTTTTTGTTTATTGGATGAGAATAACATATCCCGAAAAAAGAAAAAAACATGGCCCGGGGAACAAACTTGACACAATAGAGGACCTACCCCCACAGATCTGGAACAACTTGACAGAATACCAACTCACCGCAAGATCAAGATCCAACATTATATAAATCATATTATTAGTCTAATGTTGTAATGATGTGAATAATTAACATAATCAAGATCTAATAATAATTATTATTATTCACCTAACAATGATGTGAATAATTTTGTCTTGGAACTAAATGCCACTCTGCTTTGCGAAGGAAACAGGTTTTGCTTGTTGTTTGTCAACGTTCTTCCCATCCTCATTTTTTGAAATTTCCTAAAATGGGGTACTCCCCCCACATCATCCATTTTAATAGGATTTTCCATTATAAACCATCTATTTTTGGGTTTTCCCGTTGATGGAAACCCCCATTTTGGTTGATTACTTTAAGCTCTTTCTGTGGGTTACATTTCTTGCGAGGTACTTTGGACACCATTTGTTAAAACCTTTGTGAAATTGTGGTGGCCGCGGAGTATCCTCTACCACTGAATTCCTAGTGTTTTTCGTTGCAATAGTTGTGCAACCTCATGACGCTGGATAAATTACTGGTTGGTGGTTTCAAACATGAATTTTATTTTCCAGGATATATGGGATGTCATCCTTCCCATTGACGTTCACTCCATCATTTTTCAAGATGGTGAAATTGCACCACTAACCAAAATATGATTAACCATCATGAACCATACGTATAATAACCATTAATATAAACCATATTGACCTACCATTAATATTATTAACCATCATTAACCATATAATTACCTACCATCATTAACCATATAATAACCATTAACCATTATTGATTGGTGGTTTTTACTTACTATATATGACCAACCAATGGTAGGTTATTGCACCACCAAGCAGATTACAATGACTTCACTGTTCTCCCTCCCTGGAATGGTGGTTTTTTTTTCACCGCCGGCAACTCTTTGATCATTATTGCCAGACACATTACTATTGCCATTCCCTATATATATACATTTATACATAATATAATATAATATAATATGATATAATATAATATGATATAATATAATATAATATAATATATATATATATATATTCATATGCATATATATATATATTCCTATGATATTCCCATTATATTCCATGAAAGTCAGCTTAAAACATCATAGCACGATGGCCTGCCGTTTCGCGTTTGGCGTTCCTAGGACATTGATGTCCGTGACCCAAGGGCCCCCGTGGCGACTGGGAGAGGTCTTCTAAAGATGGGGGTAGCCCAGAATAGATGGTAATGGAAAATCCCAATCTTAAACGGATGACTGGTTGGTGGTTTGGAACATTCTTTTTTTTTGTAATATAAAACTAAATGGAAAATCACCATTTATAATCTGGTTTACCGGGCCATAATTGCAATATACATGACTGGTTGGTGGTGACTGGAACATTTCGATTATTTTTCCATTCAGTTGGGAATTTCATCATCCCAACTGACGAACTCCATCATTTTTCAGAGGGGTAGGTATACCACCAACCAGATGACTTGGGGGTATGTCCATGGAAAACAAAATATATTTACATAGGTATATGATGGTATATGCATCATTATGTAGATGCTGTGGATGGAAGAAATCGTGCACCACCTTGGATGGTTGAAACTAGTTGAAACCCTAAAAATAGTGGGATAAACATGGATAAACTACAGTACCTATCAACTGGTGCAGGATTTCGCAACCACCCACCGTATGAATAGATGACTGTGAATATTTGCAAGAACCAAACATGATATTGTCCAAAAATGAGGGAAACAGCTTGGTGAACGGAAGTGGATTGCGGAGCAATGTTTAGTGAGTTTAGTGTATACACATATATCTGGGTAAATTATAACGACCTCACTGCGACCTCACTGGAATCATGGTTAGTAAGGGGAATCATCCCCAAATGGCCTTAATTCAGGTTAGTGAAATATTATAATTTACCCAGATATATGTAATCCATGTAGTCTGGTAAAGCCCAATAATGAACCATCCAAAAAAAACACGGCATTTTTTTTGGTTGGTTCATGACCGTTCCCAAGTTTGGTAGGTTCATGGCATTGGTTGAACCACATGTATAGATATCATATTCCGCAGATGTTACATCTTGTCTTTCTTGAAAATTATTGCAACTATACATATGGCATAGAATCTTAAGTAGTATTAAGTAATATCAACAAATACTACAGTATATCTATATATCTATATATATATGTATTCTGTCGATTCTGTAGAGTAGTTCCTTTTTGTGGCTTATCCACAAGGTATCAGCCGCCCCTTATCCAAAAAATCCGGAAAGATGTCGACGAAAAATCCGCATCCAAGAAGTTGATGAAGAAATCTGCTGGGTGATAGGGATGTGGGGCCCTAAACATGATGTTTGTTGGTCAAAAAAAAAACAGTAACTAGTTTGATGTAAACTGCTTTTTTTTAGGCGGGAATGGTGATGTATTCACAGGGAAAATGATATCACCGCCTCTTGGAAACCAAATGTTACCACCCTCACTGTTGCATGGCAGGGAGAGCCACAGAAACCTGGTCTGCCAAATTGGATGCCCCACTTCCTTACCCGGATTGGTGGAGTTCCGAACATGGTCATATCCGAACGTATTCCATATTTAATGTATTTAAGAATTAAAGATGCACATGCTGTGTTATTGACTTTTACACAGTATGCAAGATACATGTGTATATATATATCAAGCATGTTTATATGGTGATAGAGGTATGATGATAATACATACATGATATACATTCATAAATAAGGACAGTCAGGACAGTATTTAAAAACAACTGTGTATCCATCCCGAACCTGATCGCTGGATGTTTGTCCCCTGTTGTGTTATTACTCTTATTTTTCATATTACCCTTTGGTAAACATACAGAAAACTATGGAAAATCACCATTTTTAATGGGTAAATCAACTATCAATGGCCATTTTCAATAGCTTTTTGTATGTTTACCAGAGGGTATCACTGTTGATGGGTTGAGATGTATAGGCTGTATAGGTAGTTTTTGCTAATTGATGTCTTGGGGATTACACTACTACATAGGAATATTCCTACCCAACCAATACCCATAGGCTCCATGGTGCTGGAATATTTACCAACATTTACCCCATACATAACCAGGTATGTAGGTAAATAATGTTATACATGGAGCGTATTGGATATACCATTCGAAGGGCTATCCGGGATAAGTATATTTTATTATTATTATATAGTACTAACCAACCATCATTTTCTTATTTTACTCACTAACCATTATTACTATATTTCACGGGATGGAAATTTACGGATGGAAAAAAAATTCGGCAGAGGCTTTCATGGCTCCATTTGCTAAAACTCCAACTCTTAGGTGGCCCTTGCAAGCATTTCCGACAAGGCATGCCTTGCTACGAGTGTCGTGGTTGGTTGAGAAGGGGCTTCCTAGTACGAAATCAACTACCCTCTGGTAAACTAACATAACTATGGAAAATCACCATTCTTAATGGGTTAATTAACTAGAAATGGCCATTTTCAATAGCTTTTTGTATGTTTACCAGGCCGGGTAAGCAACATTGACCCACCATGATCCAGTGAGGGTATTTTCCCCGAACTGGAATTCTCATGACTGTTGGGTTTCTGGGGATGATTATCTAAGAGGGATTGTAGCAAAAAATAGAACCCAACTGCAATACGATGTCCCAATTAATGGAATATGATGAGTCCCAATCTGGTTGGTGGTGACTGGAACATGTGGATTATGATTTCATTCAGTTGGGAATGTCATCATCCCAACTGACGAACTCATATTTTTCAGAGGGGTAGGTCAGCCACCAACCAGATAAGATCGTATAAAATCACCATTTTTAATGGGAAAACTCACTATTTCTATGGCCATTTTCAATAGCAAACTGTTAGTTTACCAGAGGGTAGTCTGTCTGTATATATAATATATCAGCAGGATCTCTGTAATGATCACCCAGGGGTTCTGAAAGAATGGAGCATAGTAAGGGCATGTGTGCCATGTGGGTCCTCCAGGATAGGCAAGTTGGTTACTGGCTTCACTGTTGGGCTGATTTTGGATAGATCGTATAGTTAGACGCGGTTATAAAATGTTATAAACCATGAAATATTCTACTTGATTTGTGCATTATAACATATAAGTCCTTATGTTTATTTCGATACCCAAGGTGTTGAGTCCAACCCAATTAACATGGAAGACATGGAAGCAATAAGAATGACCAAACCAGTGACCGAAATCGCCATGCCACTAGCATCTTCCAGTCTTCTCAAAAAGTTGAAGACATGAAATTTCAGAAGGAAGGATCACCAAACAAAACGAGGACAGGACAAAAATGGTTATCACCATGTTCGGCATCATGAAAAAACCGGCTTTGTAAGCAAGGAAACGGTGTTGTGCTTGCAAATCTGTCCTTGTCGACACAGATGCGACTGAAACGAGCGGCACAACCATTTGCCCAGTGGAAATCACTTGGATCCAACATTTGCTTGGTAGCTGGCTTCTTAGTGTGTCCAGGTTCACAAATGACGACTCATTTTTTTTCTGCAGGATGCCACAGATTTTTGCGATTATAAAGCAACAGAAAACTGTCGAACAATTGCCACTCAAGGGTTTTTTCAATGGTTTTTACATCCCCAGTTTGAAGCCAAACATCACTGGTTGGTGGTTTGGAACTTTTTTTAATTTTTCCATTCAGTTGGGAATGTCATCATCCCAACTGACGAACTCCATCATTTTTCAGAGGGGTAGGTTGAAACCACCAACCAGATCATTATTAACCATCATTAACCATACAATATCCATTAATATTAACCATATATGGTTAATATTAATAATAACCATTAATATTAACCATCATTAACCAACCAGACCAACCAGAATATTATTAACAATCATTGACCTACCGTATATTAATAGTATATTAACCACATATTAATTACTATTAATATTAATACCATATAATAACCATTAATATTAACCATTCTTAACAGTATATTAACGACTAATAGTAACCATCAAAAAACAGGGCTTTTTGTGGCAGCTTTCCCTGAAAAACGCCGTGTCTCCGTGGCCGTGCCATGGCGCTCTGCAGCGTGGTCCCAGAGCTGCACGGAGACGGCACACGGAGCACGGCGTCCTCCGCGTGGTCCGTGCCCAACGCTGCCGAGGATGGGGAGGGACGGGAGGGACTCCGGGACTCGACGTGAAGAGTTGTACCCTCTGGTTCATAGATGTCTGACTTTCCCATTGGTTTTTGTAGTGATGGTTAATAGTGGTTAATAGGTTATAAACCAACAACAGGAATATGATGGTGATCTGGTTGGTGGTTTCAAACATTGGTTTAGTATGGGGTAATGATGGTTAATGATGGTTAATCATGGTTAATAATGGTAAGTAATCACTGCTTGGTGGTTTTAAAGAACCTTTAATGGGATTTGATGGGATTTAATAGGGATTCAGAAAAATCACCATTATAAATTATAAATGGTATATCACAACTGGTTGGTGGTTTGGAACATGAATTTTATTTCTCCATTTCATATATGGGATGTCATCCTTCCCATTGACGAACTCATATTTTTCAAGATGGTTATTGCACCACCAACCAGTGATGGGTTCTTGTTGAAATTGGCCTCCAGTGTCATCATTGCCATGCTGGTTGGTGGTTTGGAACACTTTTTTTTCCATTCAGTTGGGAATGTCATCATCCCAACTGACTCATATTTTTCAGAGGGGTAGGTAGGTATACCACCAACCAGTCATTGCCATGGCGAAATTGAGGTTTAACCTTGAAAAAAATAAGGTGTTGATGGGACTGGGATCTATAGGGATGGTATATGGAATCATAGGGATATTGATGGATTAAATCGGAGTTACCCTAAATTTACAAACGTGGCGAACCACTTAAAAATTCCCCATTTTTATGGATGATTTTTCATCATATTTCATAAGAAAGTCAACTCTAAATGAAGGACTTTCCATTGCCATTAATGGTGATTACTGATAATTAGTGGTAATTAATGGTAATTTCCATTGCCACGGTTCTTCAAAAACTGGAAGATCTGGAAGGTAGACTTCCTTCATGGCGTAGAATGGAATAATCCATGTCCCACCAATCATACCCTCTGGTAATTTAACAGAACTATTGAAAATTGCCATTTATAGTGAGTTTTGCCACTAAGAATGGTGATTTTCCATAGTTTTTTGTGACAGTTTACCAGGCCGGGTAATTTTGAATGAAACACCCTCGCTTAACTCGGTCCGGGTGAGTCTGCAGGGTTTTTTTGGTGGGTGTCTTTTGTTGGGAAGGGAATCATCCGTAAATTCACGGGAGATCATGTGATAAACCATGGTAAACCAGGTTGTTACCCTCTGGTTATGACTAACATAGCCATGGTATAGATGGCCCATAGAAATAGATGGTTTACCTATTAATAGCATGGTGATTTTCCATGGCTATGTTAAATAACCAGGTTGTTATATCTTATTATGTTCTATTTAGCTCTTGTGGGATAACCATGGTTCTAATGGGGTTATATTGGGGTTCTACTAGCTGGTTCAAAGGGGGTATCATGGGATATACCCTCTGGTAAACTAACATAGCTATTGAAAATTGCCATTTATAGAAGATTTACCCATTCAAAATGGTGATTTTCCATAGTTAAGTTAGTTTACCAGAGGGTAATTTACATGTTTTTTGTTGCGACCTCGCGCCGTGAAGTCACTGGAATGGTGACACTTGTAAGGGAAATCATGCCAAAGTGGCTTATTTCACGTTAGTGATTTGTTTACAATGATCCAGATTTGTGCCATCTGCATTTATTTGTTAAGTTCAAACTATACAAACACTGCTAATATATGCTGTTTTATGTTGTTTGCTAAAGAACATGGTAGAACCAATTGATGAACTTGTGATTTATTTTGAATCATCCCGTTCCCAAATGTATGTAAGCTGGTGCTCGCAGATCCCCTACTTGGTGACTCATCCGGCTATAAATGTGATAAGTAGGGTTAATCCACTTATAACTGGGGTTATAAAGTTATAACCCACTTACTGACTGGGATGAACCACCAAGTATTGACTGAAAGTCTTTTTTTATGTGTCGATCAATGGTTGACTGGATCGAAGTAATGACATACACTTGTTTTTTTTGTTGGATGAGAAAAACCCAGGAGATGTGTTTCACCACCCTTTCGATCCAGATTTCTTCATGTTTTGTTGGTCGAAAACCTACTTGAATTTGATTTCTTTGATTTCCAAATCCATTGGTTAATTGAAATTTATGCTTTTATCACCCAAAATATTCATTTTCGTAAAGTTTCAAAAATGCCAATTTATAATAATATGTGCACTGATAAATGTCGCGAGCTGGTGGTTCATGTCCTAGAATTGCTGGGACGCATAGCCATTCTGGTTCATAAGTGGCCAGTGTAATTCAATATGCCATGCTGAGCAACATCCTGTATAAATACAAATAATATACTGTATATGTATATATGTATCATTTCTTTCCATATGTATATTTATGGTAACGACATTTAAATATGTGGAGGGCGGGCCAGACCGCGAGGCCCCGGAGGTAGTATGAAATACCAGTTCGTATATTTAAATGTAATTACCGTATGTTCAAATGAATTGGATTCCGTATGTTTAAATGGCCGGGCGGGCCAAGGAAAACCTTCCCTGAGGTAGTCTAAAATACCTGTGCGTATATTTAAAAGTCCGTATATTTAAATGTAGTTACCGTATATTAATAATGTATATATATATATATGATGTATATATGTATTTAGATATTTATAATTTATATATTTACATGTATTTACCATATTATTTCGTTATTAAATGATTTATATCTTGGGATATCTTGGAACAGGAGCTGTGGCGTGCCCTGCACGCCCCGCTGCGGATTCGCTGGGAGGTGCGTCGGGGAAAAACGGGCATGGCAGCAATGGTAAGAAAGATAAGATGGGGCAGTTTACCAGGGATTTAGCTGGTAAACGTACAAAAAACTATGGAACATGGACCATATATAGTTATTTACTGTTGTTTATAGTTGATTTGGCTATTAAACATTGTGATTTTCAATAGCTATGTGAATTTACCGGGTATTTACCTATGTGAAAATGGTGAAATACATAGCTTTGAAGATGTAAACCATATTTATGGATATTATTTGCTTATTTACCTGGTAAACATACATATATAACTATTCAAAATTGGCATTGAAGCTGATAGATAGTTGATTTAGCTTTTAAAGATGGTGATTTTACATAGCTATGGAAAATCACCACTTTTAATAGGTAGATCAACTATCAATGGGGGATTTTCAATAGCTAATGTTAAATTACCAGAGGGTATTTACCTGGTAAAATTTCGTGAAACCGTTTCGGGAACTTCGTTGGGCACTGGGAAAAAATTGCTAAGCTAATACCGACGACAGGTGTGCCAAATTAGATTACTAGAAGGGCTTTGTTCAATTGTATGGCATCCAAAGATAACAAAGACTGGTTGGTGGTTTGGAACATTTGGATTATTTTTTCATATATTGGGAATTTCATCATCCCAACTGACTTTCATATTTTTCAGAGGGGTTGAAACCACCAACCAGATAAGGATCGTATAAAATCACTATTTTTATTGGGAAAACTCAATATTTCGACTGGGCCATTTTCCAGTTCGCAAAGTGTTAGTTTACCAGAGGGTATATCCCATTCATAATCCATTAAATCACTATAAAGTCCCATTAAACAGCAATAAATCACCATTTTTTACCAGAGGGTATCCCCATCTCGTTCGGGCATGCCGCCAGATCCCATGTTTGATCGTTCTCCCCATGCTCTTGACATAGGATCACTTGGAGGATCATCCCACCATATCCCACCTGGTAAGTGGTGAAAATGACCCTGGTGAGTAAGTCCCCTAATTGCCTGGGTTTTCCATTTATAAGTGGGTTATAACCACACTTACAATGTGGGCCCCCTAACGTGATAAGTTGGTTTATAATCCCATCTCACGATAGTTATAACAACCATAACCCCTAGTGATTGCAGTTATGTGAACCCCAACTTAGCTATCGAACGGGGGCCCCACATTGTACTAAGCAGTTGCTGTAAGTGGGATGATTTTTCGAGTAGCCGCCACTTCTGATATCTAAATCCCAAAGACAAGGGGTCAGGAAAATCGACACGACACCCCAATATACAATAACAATGTCGTGTCATATATATTGCGATTTTATATATCTTTAGAATTTATGTATAAGATCAAACAAACCACAATAATCACCCAAACATATATACATGGCGATTTCCATATTAACCCCCATGTGTTCAATTCCATACAAAATCATCATAAAATCATCATGTCCCCACTCCAAAAACACATGACGTCTGAACTTTGGGATTGTTCAACTGGGATGATGCCACAATTCTGGTTGACAATTCCAATGATTTTACTTTATTTTCACGCAGTGTGCGGAACAAAAATGCAAAACAATTATGAACAAACATTACACATTTATACAAACAGAACGTAAATGTGAATTGTTTGGTATTGTTAAGCTCAAATTTAAGTCAAGTTTGAATAATCCATTTCACAATTTTCCATGAATATTCATGGTACATTGGAACACATAAAAGTTGCCAAAATATCATGAGATCAACAGGTGTTATTGAAAAACACCACGGGGCTGGCTGCGGAAGTGCCACGTGTGACTCAGTGTGACTCAGTGTGAACTCGGCGGAGAAAGAACTCAGTTGGGATTAGTCCGACTTTCCCATTGGTTTTTGTAGTGATGGTTAATAGTGCTTACATGTGCTTACCCTCTGGTAAATTAACATAGACCCTGAAAATCACCTATTTTCAATGGAAACTAGTCTTCCAACCCCTATATGCCAGGGTCTATGTTAATTTACCAGAGGGTAATAGGCTATAAACCAACAACAGGAATATGATGGTGATCTGGTAGTAAGTTGGGTTTATAGCATGTTGTACCCTCTGGTTCATAGATGTCCGACTTTCCCATTGGGATAAGTAGGGTATAACCCTAGTGATTTCAATGGGATAAGTAGGGTTAATCCACTTATAACTGGGATAACCACTTATAACTGGTTGGTGGTTTCAAACATGGCTTTTATTTTCCATAATATATGGGATAATCCTTCCCATTGACTTTCAATTTTTTTTCAGAGGAGTTGAAGCCACCAACCAGTTATGTTGTACCCTCTGGTAACCTAACATAGCTGTAGAAAATCACAATGTTTAGTGGGTAAATCAACGAACTAAATGGCCATTTTCAATAGCTATGTATATAACCAAATACAAGAGGGTATTCCAACTTCTGGAGTTGTTACCATAACAAAAACAGCCCCAACTGCATCACAGTTATGGCCCGAAATATCAGTTATAAGTTATAAGTACTAACAAAAGCCCATGTATGGTTTAGGGCCTTAATCCCATTGAAGTTACCACTTTTAACTAATAGCCATGGCCATATCAACAGAATGGCTATCCAGTGGTATTCGGTATTTATATTGCATGGAGTCATAGTTGGTTACTTCTGGAGTTCTTATGAGTTGGGATTAGATCATGTTTTTCATGGGGAACCCACTGCATCTCCATGAAAAAATCAGAAGAAATCTCCGCAGGTGCCCTTGGGTGGCAACTTCGTTGCTTCGGTGAGTGCCAAGATTTGCCAGGCACGGGTTACTGCACGGAAGATCGGTGTGCGAAGTTTGCTGCGGTTCTTTATCGGGGGTTTATATAACCATTAGCAAATAGGGATTCAATGGGAATTTTCATGTGATTTATTGTGATTTTCATAGAATTGGATGATGGGAAAATTTACAGGAAAGCCCTAATTATATTTGATGGTAAGTTAACCAATCCATTGAGATTTATTCGGATCTGAATGGGAATGTTCATGGGATTTTTCTATGGGATTTTAATGGGATTTTAATGTGATTTTCTATGGGATTGATTGTTTCATATGACTAGGGAATTTATCAGACATGGCAAGCTGGGAAATCCCCAGCCAAACAGGGATTTTCCATTGTCAGATTTGATTACTGAGGAGGGTATGAGAATTTATTATTTATATACATATCTGGTGATAATAAAGTGGTAATATTTTTATACCATACTTAATTAATTTAATTTATGATTTTCCTGTTGGCACTTAACAGATATATCCCCATATTTAAATAATATATAAGGGCCAACAGAACATTGGACATATTGAGACTTATTAGGGATATCACATGGACTATAAATGACTACAACATCTTTCGACAATAAAAATAAACATGCATTTGTTTGAACACGTTGTATCTGGGTCAGTGTGAACTAACCCAATGCTAGGATTTATGAATATTTAGTCTGTAGTTCTCAAATACCCATGTAATTATATATATATATATTGAAGTACCTATTTCAACTACTGTTCCTTGGTTAAATCAGCATGTTGGTTTGTAAAAATATTTGTGTTATCCTAGCTCCAATTTAGCTCCTAGCATGGTGGTATCTTTCTACCATAACAGCATTGCATGTTAACGCTATCCCATGCCCTCTGGTAAATTAACAGTTTGCTATTGAAAATTGCAATTTATAGTTGAATTACCCATAAAGAAAAGGTGGATCTTTCCATAGTTATGGTAGCCCGTTTGCCAGTTGGGGTTGGTTCAAGCAGTTAGGGTAAACGTTCACCCACTGAATCGCCGCTCGCCTATCTGACTTGACTGGATTCAACCGGTGCTTCGCACCCGGCGGGGTGCTTGGTTTCATGATTCTCCCAGCTCGGAAGCCTAACTGGTTTTTACAGAAACATTGGTGATTATAATTGGGAAACCCATGTTTTTTTCAGATGGAAAAAAAAACATATGGAAAATCATATGGAACTTATATATGTTTTTTATTTATTTATATTTTTTATAATATAAAACTATATGGAAAATCACCATTTATAATCTGGTAAAGGGCCATAATTGCAATATACATGACTGGTTGGTGGTTTGGAACATGAATGGATTATGACTTTCCATTCAGTTGGGAATGTCATCATCCCAACTGACTTTCATATTTTTCAGAGGGGATGAAACCACCAACCAGATGATCTTTCCTTGTGCAATCCTCGCCTTCTCCAGGAATCCAGCTGGCCACCTAGCCATGTGCAGTTGCAGCTGAACTGCAAGGAGTGCCGGGAGTTCCTGCCGTGAGCCGGAAGTCACGAACTCTTTGCCAATTTGTTACCACCAAGAAAAATGGTTGTTTTACTACTAAGCATTGATGTTTATGATGAATTTATGATAGCTCAGTTTGGTTTACAACTGGGTTGACTTGGGTTTATGGTAGATATATCATGATATATCGTGATATATCAATAGTCACCGATGGATTTGAAACCGGGCACCACCTTGTATCTCTGGTTGTACAGGGATTCTCTGGATAAAAAACATGGAACATGAGGATTACAGGCTTTTCAATAGCCAACCGTTGATTGGTTGTGAAATTCTTGGATTTAAGCATCAAAGTAGGTCCATTGTTTTGAAGCTCAATAACTGGTTGGTGGTTTCAAACATGAAATTTATTTTCCATAATATATGGGATGTCATCCTTCCCATTGACTAATATTTTCCAAGATGGTTAAAATCACCAACCAGGAGTTATATTATTCCCAATACCCTCTGGTAAACGTTTACATAACTATGGAACATCACCATGCTATTAATGGGTAAATCCACATTTAATAAGTACCATAAACCATAGTTATTGGGTAAGTTACACGATAATGATAATATTGACCCATGCCCGAAATGAAATTCTATCGTGTCATGTCATGTTCAAAGTCCATGGATTTCTTAGAGCCTCAGTGAGCAACATTTTTCTGTCAATTTCCTTGCATGGAGCATCCTTCCGTTTCACATTTTCCCAGCTGTTTGAGAGCTAGAATGTTTGTGTTCCACTATTTGTTATGGAGGTTTCCAGAAGCCAGTTGTAACATATATTTGTAATTATATATTACGTATATATAATCTTCTTCCTATTACTAAAACTCCCCAAATTAAAAAAAAAGGATTGGTTTGGCACTTCCGTTTTTTTTTTGGTTGGGCACAATTGGATTGTTAATGTTTGTTAATTGTGGTAATTGAGAATCAATAGGAGAAACAGGTGGTGAAACAATGGGTTCAACCCCTATTAATAAAATAGATTGGCACCTGGAGGTTTTTTTATTAGGGTCCCATCTCCCAAGTTTTATTTTGTTATTTTTATTATTAAGGTTTTCATTGCAATATTAGGGGAAAGCTTCGAAATCCAGTTTTTGGCAATATTTATAAGAAATTTAGTCAAATTTGAAATCGAGTTTTTATTTTTCTTATTATTAAGGTTTTCATTGGAATATTAGGGGGGCTCTAATACAAAATACCCCCTAATAAACATAGATCATCGTGTTCATCATTTAAGGGGCGTTTTTCTCGTCCGGTGACTAAAGTCCACCCGGGGGAGCTCCGCACAGGAGAGCCCATCGGCTTCTTGGAGGATCTGCCAGAGACCGAGATTCCAATGATCCCCAAAAAGTATGGGAGATAGCCTTAGATTACCCTCTGGTAAACTAACATAGCTATGGAAAATATTGGAAAGATCCACCATTTTTAATGGGAAAACTCACTATTTCGACTGGGCCATTTTCAATAGCAAACTGTTAGTTTACCAGAGGGTAGATACCAAGACATGACTTATGTTGACATATGTTGAAATAGTGTTTAATTATATACACACATGCCAAAAAAAGTGGTTACATACAATCCAAGCTATAGTTACATGATAGTTACATGCAAAAAACTCGTACGGACCAACCATCTCAGCAAGCTTACTTGTTTGGTCACGCCCCTCAACAAAATGGGTTAAAGGAAGAACCCCAGGATTTTCTTCTGTATTGGAAGGCCTTTTTTGTGCACATTTTTCCAGTGTACGAAAGAAAACCGCAACCATGAAACCCCTTTTTTATCCTTTTTTGATGAACAAAAACAGCACATCCCCTTGAGGCAAGCGACTCCAGAATTGTTCAGCTGAATGTGTCGGCCAAGTCCCCTGCCAAATTTGACATTGTTTCTGTGAACATGAAAGTTATAAGTTTTGGGCCTTAATTTTTTTGTACAGTAAAGCTAGGCAATTCTGATTTCGAAAGTTTGATCTTTGAACCAGGCCATAGGTCTTCGCTAAACTCAGAGTGGCCTTTCCTCCGCAGGAAGGACGGCGAGTTCCATCAGCAAGGATTGGAGATTCAGGCTGGGGATTGGAAGAAAAAAATCCCCAGGGATCTCTGGGACCCAGGACCCATTGAGGACGGGCACTGTTGGGGATTTCCCACCCATTCCCACCCCGCAAAAAACTCCGCGCAGGTTCCCTCGAGCGTCTCCAGCCAGCAGCTGGCGGAGTTGCTCACGGCATCATGCGCTCTGGCAGGCCGTTGCGCTTGAGGACAGAGGGTCAACGCCATCCAAAATGGTGATTTTGCAAACGAAAACTGTGGTTCTACACGTTAAAAACAAGGATTCTTATATAATCTTATATATATACATATTATTCTATATAAATGTAAGTATTATACACGTGATACTTTTGATGGCTCAGTTGGTTTTATTGGGAAAACTGTGGGATTTATGGTAGGTATTTTGCGACCCGACGAAGATAACAGTTGGGCACCACCAAAGTTGGTGCCCAACAGGGTTGTTTCACATAGGCCATGAATTCATGTGATTTCCCTGTGAAGATTAGCTATGTTGAATTACTAAGAAGATACCCTCTGGTAATTTGTTTCATAGCTATTGAAAATGACCCAGTCGAAATAGTGGATTTACCCAGCTAGAACATGGTGATTTTTTCCATCGTTTTATGTAAACGTTTACCAGAGGGTATCTTCGTTTTCACCCAACAACAAAGATCTGGGTAGATTTCATCACGACCGAACCCTGTTCTCCCGAGCCCTGGAATCATGGTTTATTTTAGGGAAATCATCCTCAAATGGCCCAACATTTCAGGTTAGTGAAATATTTCAATGGCAATTCCAGGAACCCAAATTGGAGGTACCTACCATATATAAGTCCTATGTAAAGGCTAAATTTCAGGGGATATACCCCCAAAATATGGCCCCAAATATGGTACGTTTACGTACCTCCATCTGTTGGATCCTGGAGATCTCCCATTGATAATATAACAACTAGTATGACAATCATTTGGATATCAATGATATGCTCATGTATCACTACAGGGTGGTGCCCCATAATATGATCATTTACCCAGAAAGATGGGGATCCAACGGGCCGGGGATCCGCCCTGGGATTACTCTCAGAGAAATCAACTCAACGATGTGCCCAGGGCAGGAGGCGCTTGGGATTCCTGGGATCCCTGGGATCCCTGGGATGGACAAAAAAAAATAAGCAGCACGGTGAAGACCATTAGAGTTGTTGAAGTTAGATTGAATGAGTTGCAGTTTTTGAATTCAAGATAGAATCCACTGACAAAACCAATAAATAGATGATTTATGATGATTTATGATACTTTTGCCACATCTTATAATAGATTATTGAGGTGAAGACGTTATAAGATCTTACAGTGAATATTAGTTCTTATAACATCTTATAACATGGGGTGAAGTATAACATGGTGTCTTATAGCATTTCTTATAACATCTTATTAGTAGTGTTCATCTATAGTATTCATGGGGTAAAGTGAAACCAACACAACTGGCGGCCTTGGACCATTCATGCCGCTGATTGCAGCCCCCGTTGGCGGTGGCCAGGTTTCAATGTAGTGCCTTGCCGAGTGGTTGGAGACGGGTGGAAATCGGGAAATCCGCTATAAATGAAGCCCTAAATGGATCTATAAAATACCGGTATCTCCAGAAATAAATAAATAAATAAATACATAAATAAACCAGCATATATCCAGAAAAATGGATAAATTATCTCCGAAAAAAATGGTGGATCGGATGTTCAAATGCCACGTTTTTTATTGGTGGGGAGTATAATTTAACTACCCTCTGGTAAACATACAAAAAGCTATTGAAAATGGCCATTTATAGTGAGTTTTCCCATTAAAAATGGTGATTTTCCAAAGTCATGTTAGTTTACCAGAGGGTAATTTAACTAACCATATCTAACCATTTTTGGGGCAGAGTATCTAAGACATCTAAGACTGGCCGCTGGCAATGTTTTGGAGAGGATATGCAGGTTTTTGGGGTCAACCAATGAGTCTTGGCACCAATAGTTTTGGCGGTATAGGAATAAACATCAAAACTGGCTAAAGGTGCGTGGACGATAAGCAAAGTCCATTGTTCTTGAGAAACGGTGTAGGTTTGTTTCAATATTTTTTGAATAGAACAATTTTTTGAATCCGAGATATCAAAATCGGTTGGGTGCAGTAGATTTTCATGAGTTGATCGGTAAACAAACCCATCAGTAGCACATCTTTGGTCAGATACCCAGCTTCCCAAGTGCCACTTTGGTCGATTGTCAGTTCCTTCTATAATGGTAAGGTGACCCGAAAGGTGCCACTCGCAGATGATTTTTATGTTGAGTTCCATGACAATTTGAGGTGCGGAAGTTTCCCAAAATTCGGAATCCACAGTCGTCACTATCGTTGTTTCAATAATAAGTCATGGTCATCCAAAACTTGGATGATTTTGGGGTACCTTTACTCCTAGTTTAGGAAACCCCTATACTCGTATGTATGAGATAGTTACAGGGAATGCTAATCATGTCTACTCAGTGATCCTTATCCCCTCTACATGACTCGTAACACTTACTGTAAAAATCAATCAAGTTGGGGACAGTTACTGGAAGTGTTAACCATCCGGAGTGGTTTTTAATCTCGCATCAACCGGGGTGTGATACCACCATGACCATCATCATCATCATCATCATCATCATGGTAACTTGGAGACCGCAAACAGGCGACTCCAAGAAGGTTTTAGGTGGTTTACAAGTAGGCTGTTGGATGCATGCTGGAGACAGTTGAATGGATCTTTTTATAGGCAATGGGGTTTATAAACCAACTTAGAAGTGGGGGGCCATACCACCCTGTAGTTATGTTGGGCTGTTTAGGTTGTTTAGTTCCACCCCATCTACAGATATCTACAGCATAATATATCTATATAAGTTTTACTTGTTTCATCACCATAAACCCAACATTTACCCTCCAGTACACTAAGGTAGCTATGGAAAATGGACCATTTTTAAATGGAATTACCGATAACAATTAAGATTTGCCATAGTTTATTGTATGTTTACCAGAGGGTAACCTAGACAAATACACCAACTTCGCTCTTCAGGGGCCTTTCCTGTTGGTGAAACGGGGGTTAACGGTTAACCCAACACGCTGGGGTGAACGCATTGACCCCTACGATCACATTGTTTTATCCCCATCGAATGATAAGCTTCGATTTTTGGATGGAAAACTGCATAATATGATGGTTCATCTAGTTCACAAGTGTGGATAGCACCATGAAATGGATGGCAAAATTACATGTTCACTTCTGAATCAGGTTTACAATATTCGTATTCTCCATTTCAAGATTAAAGTGTCACGTTTCATTATAGTCCTTTAAATGAAACTTTTTGCAATTTAATCATAATTCCCCAGTTATGTTTGTGGGCCTATAAACCCTGTTAGCCTAGATATAAACTAACTTGGCTATTTGTGCTGGTTTAGGTCCATATTTCGATTTTCAACGTATAGCTGTTTCCAGTTTCAAAGTCTGTCAAGGATGCGCCTGCTCCATTGTCGCCTCAAGAGCTACATGCACCCACAACGTAGCGTGGTTTGAAGGAGTTGATCAGCTAGGTTCTTTTACTATGGGTTACCCTCTGGTAAACTGACATAACTATGGAAAGATCTACCATGTTCAATGGGTAAATCCACTATATCTATGGTCATTTTCAATAGCAAACTGTTAGTTTACCAGGTAAATCCCTATCATTTTTCATAGTTTATGGTCATATTTTTCATAGCCAGATACCCTAACAGTTTTTTGCAACAAATTACCAGAGGGTATCTGGCTGCCATGTGGGTATCACGAAGATATCCATGGGTGATATCATGGGGATAAAAGATGCCATGGGGGTATCATGAGGATATAATGGACTGTTTATGAACAGATAGGGGATTTACCATTTGGTAATGTATTGGGGATATATTGTTTTTTTTTGGATGAAAACTGGATCTAAGTGACCCAATGGTTAATATCATGGGAATATCATGGAAATATGATGGGAATATGGGGATACCCTCTGGTAATTTGTTACATAGCTATTGAAAATGGTGATTTTCTATAGTTATGTTAGTTTACCAGAGGATAGGGGATTTACCCTCTGGTAATTTAACATAGCTATATATATTTAAATAGACCAATGTATAGATGATTTACCTACTAAACAGTGAAATTCCCAGAGGATACCTGGGTTATCGTTTTTTTTTTATATATGGGCTTACCAAGTTTCTGATGTAGAATTTGAACGTAGTTTGTTTGTGATAAAATGTATAACCGTTGATTGCTGATTGTACTTGGCTTGTGCTATTCAATACATTGGCGATTATCACAACATATCACAATCCATGAGCCGAGAAACGCTTCTATTTTCTCCTATTTATCAAGCGGTCAGAAGGGACGACATAGGCTTTTCGAACACTGCGCAAATATGGGGGTTCGCTTAGTCAGCAATGAGGATTTAACAAGCATAAATATACACAAATGAGGTTTTTTGCAGTGCAAACAACACGTGGCACCTGATTCGCAGGCATTTTCGATGTATGATGAGGTGTGATGTTTAATTTAGGTGAACAAATAGGAAATGGTATGAGAATGCATGAGATATGTTGATGTATTCAAGTTCTGAAGTATCAATAAATTAAATGGTTACTCATATGTTCGAAATTTTCAAATCGCATGATGTTCCGAGGTATTACCCAGACTTCAGATCCACGCGATTACCAACTACCATGCTGTTGGCTATGTAAATATGTACTATAATACATTTAATATCATTATATATATATATATATATCAATGGGAATTTCAGGATCCTAAAATGGAGGTACTGTACCTTTTAAGGGCATATTTTCTAGGGATATTCCCTTACATAGGCCTAAAAAATAGGCCTTATATATGCCTTATAAACGGTAGGTACCTCCAATTTAGGTTCCTGAAATGGCCATTGATTATATCCCGCGAAGTATTCCCACTTATGTTTGTAGGTGAAATCCTCATAAGATCCTCCACTTTTTGTGCTGATATACTTTCAGGAAGGGATCCCGAGTTACAAGTTGGTTTATAACCCCATTCAACTATGGATATATATATATAGTATACATATTAAATACATATTAAATACACATTAAACACACATCCAATACATATTAAATACATATTACATAGATATTCCATACATATTAAATACATATTGAATACATATTAAATACATATTAAATACATATTACATATATATTACATACATATTACATACATATTAAATACATATGCTATATCCGTTTTGAACCCCAGTTCATCTACAAAAAAAAGCCACCTTCGCTATCCTTTGGGTGCCCTTCCTGCACCATTGTTGTAGGTATCCCCCCATATGGATTCAACGATATCATCAAACAATCATGGGACACATTTTTATGCTTTGTGCTTCACCGCCCATTGAAATCACTAGCTTTAAAGACGACTTAGCCCATGTATCTAAGTGGGATGAAGCCAGTAGCCCCGATCCAGTGGGTCCTCCAAATACCATGAAAAATCCCCCATATCCCACTAAAAACACTTCTCTATATTGATAAATATATATATATAGGGTGAAGGCTGGGGGTTCCCCGGAAGCCAATTGCATTTTATTTGTATGGATATGGAAAAATGTTGATATGGACAATCACCATTTTTAATAGGTAAACCATCTATAAATGGACCATTTTCCATGGCTATGTTAAATAACCGGAGGGTATATATTTTTATACCACTAAATCAGCATTAAATTGTCTCCATTCTCCTATGATTTTAGTAGCCCATAGAAGATTCGGACCCTGGCCTCGCAACATCAAAAAAGGCCTCCGGACGTCATTGACCAGTGCGAGGACTTGAATCCATGAGAACTGACACAGTTGGACAGTTGGGTAGTTTTTGGTAGTTACCCTCTGGTAAACTAACAGTTTGCTATTGAAAATCGCCATAGAAATAGTTGATTTACCCATTAAAAATGGTGATTTTCCACAGTTATGCATATAAACGTTTACCAAAGGGTATAGCATGTTTTACAAATGGATTTTACCCACCATTTGATATATCATTTATATGGTTTTTAAAGTTTATATCCTGGCTTATATATGAATGAATTATTATACCCACCATTTAATATATCATTTATAAGGAATATCCCCACTTATTAGATGAAATATTGCTTATATATGGGTGACAATGATGACATAAACCAGGGATCCGATGACAGTGGGACGTCTAAGTAGGTTGTTGGGGTTAGGTTTGGGTCGATGAGACATGGAGGTTGGAATTTGAAGCAAATAGTGGGTCAATGCTAACATATTATATTAATTGGTTATATATGTCACGGTTTCACTAAATATGAATTTCAATACCTATAAGAGTTATAATATGTCCCAAGTATTTTGTGGGGTGTTGTTTTTTCCTTTTGCGATATATATAGGACATATTTTGGTGGGATTGTTTCTTGATCCAGCTCAATGGAATGATGATACTTTAGGTCCATGCATAGATACGGAAATCGACTGCCCAGATCTAAGTTACAATGTGGCCCCCCCAGTTATGTTTGTTGGTTTAGATTCGCCCCAGTAACTAGTTCGTTATAAGTACCATAAACCATCGTGAAATTGGAGTTATGTTCACCAACTGAGCTATCGGACGGGGGCCTCACATTGTATGTTTTGTTATTTTTTCACCAGTTTTTCCTGAAGTCGGTCCATCGATACCATAGCAAACTATAAAATAACCAGAGGGTAACATTAATAAAGAACACCCTACTGTGGATGGCACCCTAAGTTGGGCTTTGCAACCTATCTAATCGAAGTGTTGGCTTTTCATAACCATAAACCCAACACGCAACCTAGTTATTTCAACCAACTTAGCGATGCCGAACCGAGGCGCCACCAATATACTTTTCCATTCAAAATCCCATAAAATTCAATCATTAAGGCAAAACAAACACCTTCACCTTCAAGTCACAAAAGCTACCCTCTGGTTATTTAACATAGCCATGGAAAATGGCCCATTTATAGATGGTTTACCTATTAAAAATTGTGATTTTCCATGGCTATGTTAAATTTCCAGATGGTAACATGAAATCAATGAGAATAAGTAAAATCACCTAAAATCACGTAAAATCACATCAACTTCAGGAGCGCAAGATCTCCCAATTGCAGTGCTTGACACAGTGGCACCACGACGTTTGCGGCCACCATGCGCTCTTCAACCTGCGCTGCCAAGCTGAACCAAGCTGAAAGTAACCTCCGGCAAAAGATGACAATGTTTTTGTAGACTATGACTGGTTGGTGGTTTGGAACATTTGGATTATTTTTCCATTCAGTTGGGAATTTCATCATCCCAGCTACTAATATTTTTCAGAGGTGTTGGGAATAATACTCCCCAAAGAGTTGGGGATGATGATCCAATCTAACGAACTCCATCATTTTTCAGGGTAGGTATACCACCTTTTTTAGATCAAAGATTGACCATGATATATAGAGGGAATATATAGTGGATAAATCTCTATACATAAACAAGATGATCATGTGCATATAATCCCTTCCTCCTAATACTAAACGTCCCCCTAATACTAAAAACAGGCATCCATCTCCAATTTCCGAAAATTTCAGTTTGGCCAATTTGACTTTTAATTGATCCCCTTTAAAAAACAA
>Ga0126342_10001161_pt1 | contig 35397 bp, 36 predicted proteins | sample Cyp1metagenome_FD_92528 | JGI IMG/M metagenome (GOLD analysis project Ga0126342, IMG submission 92528) | Coral microbial communities from Lord Howe Island, Old Settlement Bay, Australia - Cyphastrea 1 metagenome | ecosystem: Host-associated > Invertebrates > Cnidaria > Coral ...
GTTTGTGTGCAGTTTGTGTGTGGTTTGTGTGTGGTTTGTGTGCAGTTTGTGTGTGGTTTGTGTGCAGTTTGTGTGCAGTTTGTGTGTGGTTTGTGTGTGGTTTGTGTGCAGTTTGTGTGCAGTTTGTGTGTGGTTTGTGTGTGGTTTGTGTGTGGTTTGTGTGCAGTTTGTGTGCAGTTTGTGTGCGGTTTGTGTGTGGTTTGTGTGTGGTTTGTGTGTGGTTTGTGTGCAGTTTGTGTGCAGTTTGTGTGTGGTTTGTGTGCAGTTTGTGTGCAGTTTGTGTGCAGTTTGTGTGCAGTTTGTGTGCAGTTTGTGTGTGGTTTGTGTGCAGTTTGTGTGTGGTTTGTGTGCAGTTTGTGTGCAGTTTGTGTGTGGTTTGTGTGTGGTTTGTGTGCAGTTTGTGTGTGGTTTGTCTGCAGTTTGTGTGCAGTTTGTGTGCAGTTTGTGTGTGGTTTGTTTGGATTTTTTTTTCGCTTGTGGTCGTCTCAGTCTCAGTTGCATCGCTGGGCCGTTGAAGTCGTCGACTCTACTCAGTGGTACGTCAGGGATGAGGCGATATCCATCTCCTCAAGGCGATGGTCGTGCAAACAGGTCACGGAAAAAAAGAGGGGAACCACACAACACACATTGAATGTGTGAAAACCTCAAATGTGGTACGCGATGGCATGCGTGTTTTCAGATGTCTTCCCTGCCCTCAGGCAATATGTCTGCCGGAAAGGAAATGCAAATGTGTGAAGGAGAGTTGGAGGATGCTCGAGCAAGAGCCGGCTGAGCCGGTGCTGTCTTGTTGCCCGTTTGGCCTTTGAAATTTTGGCTTGCCTTGCAGCAGAGGCTCCGATAGGACCGTCTGAAGGCAAGTGCACCTGTGCACAAGAAAACTATGGTTTTTTCTCACATCTCTCACGCATTGAGGGGCCTGCGACGCTGAAATCAAATGGGACAAGAATGATCTGCGAATCTGTGCAGGTGATTTTGGCATGGATTCAAATGGGTTCAGCAGAGATCAGCGTGACTTAGCACCTCTGGAGCAGGCACCGGCTCTGGTTGTTCAGGTGGATCTTCAGGCAAATGGTCAAGGTGTCTGGCAGCAATCGAATCCTAAAACAATCGTTGCCATGCAGTGAAAAAAAGATAATCGAAGGTAGGTAGACACAGCATGGCACAGCGATTCAACATGATTCAGCGCTATGATACATCGATGCCTGTACGCAAACATGACACGTTGTGTTTTCATGTTGCATACATACCAAGAGGATCTTCAAGAGGATCAAAAACATGGCCTACGAAATCAAACCAAGATCCAACTGAGAATGTCACAGGCTGAGAAAACGAAACGGCAAACCGTGGTCTGCTAAGTCAGTGATGCTACCTGCCTGATTTCAAAAGGGAATCCAAATCAGCCAAGCCTCGTTCAAGCCCAGAAAGCCTTTGGGAAGTGCAGATGCGGGATCTATGTGCAAAATGCAACGCGCAGGAGGACTTTTCCGAGAAACAACAAATCACAAAACATGGAAAGACCAGTTGCTAAAGCAATCCATGCACCTTCCAAAAGGTATGGGACTGGAGCTGGGGGAACCCTCTCTCTAAAGAACCTGAGGGAAACCAAAAAGTTTCAGCAACGTTTGACAACCGCCTTCAATCGTGTCACATGGAACTTTGGGGCATCAAGATCGTCAATGTACCGCCAGGCAACTTGTCACACTGATCAGTTCGTGCGCGGCTTCCTTTCGGTTGGCATTGAGGACATCTCTGAAACAATTTCAAAACCACGTCGTGCTGTTAGCCATACTTCTGCTAAACCCTTTGCATCTTTTTTAGGGACAAATAGCATCCAATAGCAATAGATTGTATAATTATGTTGAATTTGTGATGACTTGCGCGGCTTCCCCAATTTCATCCAATTTCATCATGAAACCGAGAGAGCATCCTGCAAAGTGCACGCCATGCTGTGAGGATCCAGGTTCGACAAAGCTCCCATGGCACGCCGGATTGCGCTTGGGACCCAAAGATCCAACGGCAAAAACATATCAGCAAAATAACATATATATATAACATATTCTAAACGTATTCTAAACATATTCATGTTTGATAGAATCTGAATGTATCAACGGACATCAACATTGGATGCCCGTCTTCATTTCAGATGTGCCTGGACAAATGCATGAGGACATCCATGGTGTGGGGAACAAATCAGTCATCCTAAAGAGATCCGTTAAGTTCCGCTATAATACCAGCTATGCAGCTATGCCTGTGATTTGCTTGAGACCCAAAGTCTCATGGAGCATGCTCTGTGAACTACTCGATTCAAAGTGGTGAGCTGCGCCAGTGTACCAGCTGTGGGTTGCAGACACTGCGCAGCCATGAAGCAATTCATCTTACTATTGATATTCATGGATAGTCATGATTCCCGTATCTCCATATCTGACTAGCTGCCAATTCCGACGAATAAAGTCTGCTTTGAATCTCTTCAATTACAAATATTACAAGAACTCTTTGGCCATGCAATCCAGTGCCAAAGCTCGTGGTGCGGAATAGCATGACGGCATGACGCACCTTGATGTTGCTGGCCGCAAAAAGGCCGCATGCCAGCATGGCAAGTGACCCCCCCAAACCTCAGTGCGGTGAGGTCCTGGTGGCTGCCTTTTTTTTTTTGCTCCTGTATGCTGCATTCAAACTAATTAAATAGATGTAATACATGTAATCTTAATATATCTTTTTTTACACACAGTAAATTATATCATATCAGTATATTTATCTGTTTTGCCTGCCTTGTGGTTGAATCGAAGCGAAGTCTAGATGCTCGACATCTTTTTACACGTTTTCGGGCACCGCAAGGTAATGAAGCAAACATCCTCTTCACCAATGAGACGCTGTGCTCCCCAAATGATGCCCCATCAAAGGACCGTGTCATCAATCTCCCCTCTAAGGGGCTGGCCAGCGTACAATGAGTGCATCGCCTTCTTCTCGAAATCTCAGTCGTATGGCGTGCTAGGTCTGACCCATACATGACAACATAAGACGTCTAGATCATGTTGGTGCAAGTTGCCTAGACGAGACTCCTTGTTTGATGTTCTTTGTCCATGGTGTCGCTGTGCTTGTGTCTGCGCTATGACCCAAACTAGTTCCTCACTTATGCATGTGGGGTAAACACATTATGAAAATGGTGATTGTTGTGAACTTGACAGGCTGGGCTCTGGACTGTGCAACCAGGCTCCAGCACTTCCACAAACTACAAGGAAAAGACCTCAGCCACTGGCAAGCCTTCAACCATATTAACATGATATGAACATGTATATACTGTATATATATATATTATAATGTATATAGTAAATATGTACATATGTATATAATTGCATATGTATACACACTAAGTAATGGTATAACACACACACACATATATAGTATATTATAATATATATATATATATATATTATTGTGAATCATGATAATGAGATATAATGAGTATCAAAAGCACCGGTGACCAGTTGAATGGTGGATGAATCCAGCGGTTCATACCTACATACTTTAACCTACAATGAGAATCAATTGAGCGGTGTTGAAAACCCTTTTGCAAATTCGTTATAATCCCACGTGGCTTTCGCGGAGCTTTCGCGGTACTTTCGCGACCACACGTTTAGCTTTCGCGGACGCTGAGTTCATCATGTTTGCTTTCGCGGAGCCTTCGCGGTTAGAACTTTAAACCCCTCTTTCACGGGTGCTTTCGCGCAGCTTGCGCGCGTGAGGTTTTTACTTTCGCAGAAGTAAGCTAGTCTTAACGTTTATATATAATGCTTACTTAGAGGTTTTCGACGCTGTTCAATTGAGATGCGTTCTTTTAAATTCTTTGACTCAGCAGCATGCCGTAGAAGATCAGCATCACTCCAAAGTCTTTCGACATTGTTTTTGACCTGCGACTGTACCCATGGAAGTGTGATTGGCAAATCGGCCCAAGACAATCCAAGTGAATATTTTCAGTAACACGGACACCAATCAACCGCACCTCTTGATGGCCAACAGCACTCCAGTGCGTACTCTCGTAGCCACAGGATTTGTCAGAATTTGCAACCTTTGCACTTCTTTGCCCGAAGGAGCGGTTTTTTTAGTTAGTTCGTTCGTTCGTTTGTTTTTGCTGGCATGTCAGTGATCTGTCAGTGATTCTTGCTGCCTTCTACTCCGGCTGCTTTCAGTCTGCATGGTCGGCAATGAGTCAATCACTCAAGCTGCAGCATCACCGGCTATGTAATGGCACCAAAGCAACAACACACAGCAAGCGGCAACAAGATATGCAAGTAATTGTAAGCATGTCAGATTCCCGTACTAATTACACCAAACATTATGCCGGTTCTGTCCTTGACTATCTTGGCTTTTGCTCACAATGGCGCGAATGTAGCTTAGGCACTTTCAGCGCAAAGTGTTAGCTGACCCCTCACAGAGCAACTTAGAACTTGTTTGCATGACAACACCCTACAGTACATACTACATGCAATTACATTCATGTTCCTGATGCAGTTGGACCGGTTTGGACTATCGCTGACTATACCCCCTAAATTCATCTAAATTCTGTTGCACTGCGAGGAGATGTGAACCAAGCGCAGGTGAAACTTGTCCGAAGGAATTGCTCGCCCTGCAGCACCCATCGAACTGTTCAAACCATGCTCACCGTGCCAAATCTCAGTCGTTGAGGGATTCAAAAGACACACCGCCAGAGCAAAATATTTTGAGTATCTTCATCTTGTCCACAGTGGCCTACTAAGCGAAACGAATTCCGGCAAAATGCAAACAAGCAGCCGCCCGCAGCACTAAGACCCCGTTGCTTGAGAAAGGCCTGCCAGCATTGCGGGTACTTCAGACCAAAAAAGCACTGAGGAAAAGTGAAGAACAACAAAGACTGTCGAAAAACATATCAGGACATATCACATGATTATCACATGCAACGGTGGAACTGCATGGCCTGCATGGTCTGCATGGGCGTTTTTGATGTTTTTTGATATTTTTGACCATGTCTGACCTCCCAAGGGGACGCTGGATTTCCGCAGCTGCGCCATGAGATGGTAGAAGCCTTCAGAACTTGGACGCTGGAGGAGTTACAATGAAGCCTGCAGAGCTGCAGTGCAGTGCAAAGTCTCTCCACAATTTCTGCGTCCCCGGATCTTCAGCCTTCAGGCTTCCTGCAGCTAAACCTGCAGAACTTGGACGCTGGCAGCTGGCGTCAGCTATGCAGCCGGCATGATTTTTGGAAGATAGGCTTCAACAAATGCACACCATCAGCATCGACGTCGAAATATGTGGTCCTTTAGACAGCAAACTCCATGTGCGACTTGACATCAATTTCTGAGATGCCAGCTTCTCTTTGGCATGCATGGCCTAATGGAAAGCACACATCCTCCAAAGTCTTGTGGCACCATTTGCATCCAGTCTTGGCATCTTCGTGGTATCTTCACAGTATCTTCAAATACAAATGCTCCATCAGAATCAATTTGCGTTCAAGTCTATCCGCTTGATCAATGCAGAATATAAGGTTTTCCATTCTTGCGAGGTCTCTTACATTGAACTAAATGAACAACAACGTGAGGAAAGGCCCTCCCGGCTGACCATGTCTACCTCTGCTGTATTCTGCGGTAGTTATTCAATGAGCATCATTACACAGAGGACATCATTGGAAACTTTATTTTGTGGCACTTTGTGGCACTCCTTTTATCGGCTAGCTAGTCTCAGCCAAGTCATAAGGTTGCATGAAGGGCACACCACCATGCAAACGCTAACGTACCAGCTCAAGTCTGACTTGTGAAGCAAGGAGCGAAGAGTGACTCGATCTTTACATGCTGAGGCTGAGACTGTGAACAAGCTGAACTGAATAGAACACATGAAACAACTGTGCCCTCATGTGCGTTCAGCGATTTTCTGCGTATACTTGCATTTGTGTGAGTGGTTGCTCCGGATGTGCATGGGAAGACTGACGCATGCGCTCGCCTTCTCTCACTACTTCTCAGCATGTTCCCCTTCAAATCACTGCCCGCAAATCGCCTGTAGCTGGTTTGAATCTTTGCCAAGAAAAAGCTCAGCTCATGGAAATCTCTCCATCTTGGTCTTGTCATAGACCGGCCTGAGCACATGACAATCATGAAACATCTGAGAATCTAAACCAGCTGGACCAGGTGCAAAAAACATCAACAAACCAATGCTCCTCGCACAACGCTTCATGGGCGGGTGCTGGGCGGAATGGTGCATGCCAGGCAACATGATGGCAAAATCATCTGGTTCGGTTTTGCAATCGTTCAAGACCCGTAGCAAAGGCGCTGTAACATCATCAGGTCCATCTAACCTGGGCGCACGATAATTCCGTACAAGATCGTGCAAGCACTTGAGCTGTAGCAGCCGAGTCGAGCTGTTGAAAGTCAAGATGAGTCAAGACACAGCACTTTGCCTTTCTTGTGGATGTAGATCAACTCAGCAGGCCGAGCTAGCCTGCCCAATCTATCCAATCTGCCATTGGAATCGTGCTTTCACAACCTGAATTGTCTACTTAATCTACTTAGTCTACTTCATAACAATGAATTTGCTGAAGAACGTTGCAAACTCAGTTGAGTCTTGTCACCGGTGTCACTGCAAAAGTGTGGCCAATGTTCATGATCGCTTCTGCCAGCAGACTGATGCAAGCATGGAGAGAAGAAATAAAATAATGAGTATATATATGTTATTGCATGATTTCGCACAGGATTGCGCCATCGACTTATCCGGGTTGGCTGCCCTTTAAAGGGGATTCTAGCACCCCACAAGCTACCAGCAACCCGCACCACGAAAGATTCAGTAGCCCCCAATGCTCAACAAATCATTTTTATCATTTTTGCGCGCGCGTGTCCGAATTGAATATGGTTCAGCAGTAGGATCACTTGCTGCCAAATGTCTTTCGGGTCCTCGCGCCCCAGTCCCAATCAGCGAACTTGTCAGAAAACTGTTGAGAGGCAGGTGCCCGCCAAATGGCCTGCGGAAAAATAAGACTTTGAAAAATTCAAATTAGGGTTGTCTTTTTCATTCTGTCTATTCTTTCTCTTCTTCCTCTGCTTCCGTTTTCACTGTGTAATGAAAGCAACAAAATTGACCAAATTTTCGTGGCAAGGGTCTTGCTCGTCTGTGATGCACACCCATTGCCCAGCAATTCCTTAGTCATGGATTGCGGGAAGCCGTGCAAACAGTTTCAGCTTCAGCGAAACACATGGCTGCAATGGCGCTAGCCGCTGGATGGTGCTGGACCTGCAACGTTCACACATCTTGCTCTTCTTCACACCTTGCCGAGGTTCGCCTCTGGAGGTCAAATTCCTGCTCCTGGGCCAGAGCTTCCAGCTCTTCTGATAACTTGTCGTCCCAATTACGCGCGAATTCAGCAGGCGTAAGCCTGAACCATCTCAAAACGTGAGTTTTTGAAGTCGTTTCTGGCGATGCCGGCGACTTGGTGACTCATGCAGCACTTTTTTTCCCAAACAGCGTGTCCACACTGAGGGGTTCTTGCAGTAACGGTGTTAAGGCCCAGTGTTCAATCGAGGTGGTATCCGTGGCGTTTGGCATTTTCCCCTCTAAATTTCCGCACAAAATGTCTCTTGTGACATGTCCATGTGCATTTCGACTGCGCAGGCTCGCACAAAACGGGTGTCGCGGACTTGGCGTACGGCACTTTTCCCGAAAGTTTCCACATAAGCTGGCTCCTGTGAAATGTCCCTGTGCATTTCGACTGTGCAGGCTCGCACAAAGTGTGCTTCCCGGTCTTGGGATCGGTCTTCCTCCTCAACATCATCATCTTCCTCCTCCTCCTCCTTCTCCTCCTCCTTCTCCTCCTCCTCAACATCCACATCATCATCTTCCTCTCATCTTCCTCTCATCTTCCTCTCATCTTCCTCTCATCATCAGCATCATCATCACCATCATCACCATCATCATCATCACCACCATCATCATCATCATCAGCATCACCCCCATCGTCATCATCATCACCCTCATCCTCATCCTCATCGTCATCGTCATCGTCATCATCATCATCATCACCATCAGCATCATCAGCAACATTAACATAAACATTAACATCATCATCATCATCCTCCTCCTCATCATCATCATCATCATTAACATTATAATACATGATCTTTTTACTCCCCCTACACTGTTTGGGGTCTCTTGCCGTGATATTTTTTCTCTTCCTCATGAAAGAACAAATGTGTGTGTGAGCAAAGGTGGCTGCAAATAGAAAGCCCAGGCTAGTCCAAGGAACGTGCACTTCACAATGTTCGAATACGGCACGTGCGTGGTGAATGTTCCTTGATCATCTTCGTACTCTCGATAATATCTCTCACCTGTGCCACAGTGCCAGCTGCCGTCATTGCCGTCCCAGGATGGCTTGCAGCCCAAGCAAAGTCAGCAAGGGGACAAAACTACAGCTACCTGCAGCTACCTGCAGCTACCTGCAGCTACCTGCAGCTACCTATATCAACCGAACTTCGGAAGTTGCAACACCAAAGCCATACCCCACCCAAGATCTGGCCATGCAGCCCTGGCCTGGCCGCTTCGGCAGCATCGACATGACATCGGGGCCCAGTTGCCACGGTGTCACCTCCGTAGCTTGTGCGCTGCTCTGGTCGCGCCGGCAGGAGCCCATCTTGATCCACCTTAGCGCAAACGAGCGCAACCTGTGATGATATATAATGCACATTTCTTCCTACAGCATCAATTGCCAAGAGCATTCCAAATCTGCCCGAAGCTCTTGCCATGTTCTTGCCAGGTAGCTCACACTTTTCGTAACTCTTTTCATTTGCCACCCACTTCGCATCAACGAGCACGTCGACATCATCAGCATTCTGAGCACAAACATTCTTGTGACTCAGCATCAAAGATCAAAGAGCAGCTTGCAAAAAATCCTCTTAGCACCCTGCCCCATGATTCCCATGGAAAGCTGGTACGTTCAAAACACAAAAGTCAATTCAAATATCTTAGCTTGACATAGCGTCACCACGACCGCAATTCCCAGTCCTTTTCGAACTTGAACTCAATTCTCCCCACAGGTCTTGATGGGCGCTCCTCTGTCACGCGAACCTTCGGCAGCTTCTGAAACAAACCAGGGATGATATGCAAATGCCTGATGCTCATCTAGACCTTTTATAAAGGAGCTAGAAACAATCATTCAGGACATCTCTTCAAGAGGAGCTAGGGAGCCCCAGCAGTCATGGTTGATTCAATTGATTCAATGCATGTTGACTCAACGTGATTCAATGCATGTTGACTCAACGGCTTCACATGGGTTCAGCATATTTCTCCGATATTTCAGCTTATTTTTTTTGACGCTGGTGCGCACGCCTTGAAGGCAGAGTTCTTGGACAGTTCACCCCTTTTGATCTTCTCTCGGTCCTCCGGATCTTTCACAACCATTGATGCTTTGTCGCTGTAGGGGAGACGAAGGCCATTGCGGGCATTGATGGTGGTGCTGTCAAACACCAGCCTTGATTCATGGCGTGGTCCATGCTAGTTTCATCGGAGCTTTTCATGAAGTTTAGAGTTTAGCCCATGAAACGCTGACAAATGCTGTGCTTTCACACATGGAACGATCACCAAATATTTGAACTACCCCTTCAACCCCCCGCCCATAGTGCCACAGTTTGTGTCTTGAGCTGAAGTCGCTTCCTGTGACTGGACATCAGTATTGGCCACCCATGGCAACTTTGAAAGCTGATATGAAGGTGGTATGCCCTGCAGTCATGGACATCCCTATCCTTGTGTAAAAACACACCAAAATACAAACTGACCAAGCGCAGCCAAAGGGAATTCAAAAAGTATTCCGCTTATACCGATTTGATCAGGAGCTGGTGGTTTATCATCAGGAGCTTGACTTTCCCCTTGATTCATTCTCTGTGACCAAGGAGCTCCCACTCATTGCCGTCGTGAAGCTCCTGGAGGATGCGATTCATGTGGTGTCTGCGCAGTGGCCCAACACTACAATAACATACAATAACTACAATGTGAATTGCATTCATGTGACACAGGCTAATGTTACGCATGGCATGTGAATTGTTAAGAATGAGCAATGTACAGAGCACACTCTGGTCAAACAAGCAACTCATGTTCGAAGTTTGAGGAAAGTATTGAAGAACACTCATCAGCTCATCAAAAGAGTTTCAACAAACATGTCGTCCCAGGCGATGCACGTCACTTGATTTGGACTAACCAAACGGTGCAACGCGTCATAGCCATACACGGCCATATGTAGTGGCCATACCATGCTCAATGCTCAAAATGCTCAGAATGCCCAGCACATCTCAGCACATCCCACATCCCAAATCTGCCCCGTCCATTAAGCGCTTTTGGAGCTGGTTCAGCTCCGAGCCTGGACAATCCCAGCTCAAGTATCCGAATATCCAAATATCCTATAGCATTGCCATGAAAAAAGACGCCATGAACATGAATAATTAGATATAGTATATAACATATAGTATGATATATTTGTAAGTATATACATATACGTATGTTACATGTAGAAAAGATGTGACAAAATACATCCGCATGCTCGCACAAACACACGTCCTCATACGGGTACTTTTCTCGCAAATCTTTCCGTTTACTTGTCCACACTTTCCTTGCCACACCCGTTTCTCACCTCAACAACGTTGGGGCATCTTGTTTCACCCAATTTATGTTAAAAAATGCTCAAAGTGGATTGGACAGGAAAACTGTTAACTATAGTTTCTCAGTTCATCTCAATTCCTAGCACCTTTCTTACGTAAAACAGGGGCGACTCCAATCCTTAAAGAATGCAAACCTTCAAACTTCAAGGCCGTGGAGAATTCCGAAACCCTGCAGCATCCTGCCGTCTGCAGCCCCACCTTCTTTGTTGGTCTCGTTCTTGAAAATGCCAAGGGTGACATATCCTGAAATGCTTTGAAGATGCATCTGAAAGCATCTGAAAGAGACAGCAGCTGAATGCAGCGGTGCAATATCCTACAAACATTGCAATGTGTCAAAGCGAGTCTGCGTAGATGGCAACGGATGTGGTGCATCCAAGGATCGAATAACGGGAGCTCGGTCTGGATCTACCACCAACTGGGGCCAAACCTAAATGCCGCAAACAAAAACAGGACGGAAAAACACAGAACATAGGGCCAAAAAGGCAAAAATGTCACGAATCTGATATCTAATTCATTCTAATTCTAAGTTTGCACCAGTGGCTAGATGAAACGAAGACTTCAGCAACTCTTTGCCCTTGTTGTAGCCAGAAGCTGAGTACACAAGACCTCGCTTGCTGTGAGGCTGAGCTGTGCGAATGCGAAGCCGCGAAGCTTCAAGCAAATTGCGTTGCACACCACAACATGTTCCAACAAGAAGTGCGCGCACATGCTCTCATAACACATATAAGACTCTCTAGTCTATGTCTCCAAACTTCCTTCAGTCTAGTTTGAGCAAGATGCAATACAAATCTTCAATGTGCGGGTAGATCATGTGAATTGCTTGTGCACGATACTTCATCATAGTCCCTGGATCCTTGCCACTATGCGCGGCATTCAGTGTTGCAAGGCTTGCAAGCCCATTCCCCTTGTGAATACATTCCAGCCAAACGTCAGCCTTGGAACCTTGTCCAAATCTTGCTATTCACTCACTACCGTGACAAATCAACCCATAACAGGCGAAGAAAAAAATGGCAGCTTGACAGATTTTGACAGACTTTGACAGGCAACCAATGCAACGAATGCATTCTGTCTGCATGCCCAAAGTCTCCAAAGACTTTTCCGTCTGCGTCCATAAGTGGCTTTGTCATGATCAGCTCATCAGGCGGATCCGGTCGTATTTGACCAGGCAATGGCTCCTTCCAATCCACATTTGCCTCAAGTGAAATGAAAAGATTATGAAAAGTAAGTGAGGAGCTATTAAATATTTAAAACCATTAAATCATCTGCTGCACCATCAATTTCATTCAATTTCTGAAAGGTTGGTCTCTTTCAACGTGACCTTCTCTTCGTGGCTCAAAGCGAGCAGGAAACAGGTGCAATATGGTGCAATGACATGGAATGACATGGAATGACTGTGACAACTGCAGATTTCGAAAGGTTGCTTCCACTTGCTGCACTTGCTACGTTGATCTCTGGAAAATCGGCAATGAGCCCGACCAGCATTGACCAGCCCTTAAACTTTTGCAAGCATAGGTCTAATAGGTGTCAGCCACTGGGAGCAAACAAACTAGTGGAAATAGATACAACATGATACAACCTTATGATCATATATGATCATCCTTATGAAATCCACACAAACATTCCTTTGTACAGGGTCTGCCTGAATGTCGAAATCTTCGATGAAGGGAAAGAATGCCGTCTGACGCTCTGAGATGTAGTGGTAGATGTTCCTTATGAGGCAGCACGGCTGAATGATCGACCTGGGTACCTTTCATACTGGACTTTGTAACTTGTTCATCTGTGAGATGTTGTGGCTGGACGTGGCAGATCCTATCTTCGCTTTCTTGCAAATCGTGGCGTTTTTCGATAGCCATTTCAGGAACCTAAATTGGAGGTACCTACCATATATAAGGCCTATATAAGGCCTATGTAAGGGGATATGCCCCCGAAATATATGGCTTTATACGGTACAGTACCTCCATTTCAGGATCCAGTGATTCGACTGGAACGATGCTATCGGGACTTGGGTATGCCGCTATGCCCTGGGATGCTGTCCAAATCTGCCAAGCATCCTGTCCCAGAGCCACCCGATGTTTTCGAAGAGTTGCTGTTGCACATCTTCCGCGTCAGGGAAGTACCACTTGCCTGTGGTGGTGAACAAGTCCTGAGAACCTGAGCTTAGTGCATTTCACATGATTTGTCGTGACATGCGCCGTGATTTCATATGATTTCATGTGATTTCACGAGCTTCATCGTCATCTTTCAACTAAGTCGAAAGCCCATCAAGCTGCAATGGGTCCTCAGCATTTGAATGGACAAACACACTCCGAAAACAGCCACGGATGAACATCGCGCACAAACCGTCTCGTCAAGTGAATATGGGACCTGTTGTCATAATATCAATCTATATCAATCTCATGACAGCCGATGACACCATGAAAGGCAAGCATCATGTTGCTCCCAGTTGTCTCGTACAAAAAGAAGAACTGGCGAATTTCTTCGAACTTGGAGAAGTCCTTCTCTGGCACATTGTCCTTTAGGCCAGCGCCAAAAAACCGGTTTGAATTAACACTGTGTCCAGAAAACCTGAAACATTAAGTTCATCAAATCTTCTGAACCAAAAATGACCGCAAGATACCGCAAGTATATTGCACGTTTCATCTCCGCGTCCAGGCTCCTTAATGAGCTTTTCTTGCCATCTGTTCAGGCGCCGGGGGAACAGGTGCTCAATTGTCTTGGGAGCGCGGAAGTCATTCCTCAAGGATTGACACAAGCAATCTCCAAAGCGCTCTCCAAACCTGACTAAGAACAAGAGTTTGTTGCGAAAAAAAATTGACACCAAGGCGATAGGAGAAATGGAAGACTGGCCCGGAAAAATAAGAGACCTGCATGTCTGCATCTCTGACGGGACAATCCTCGTGGATATCGCCTAAGAGAATTAGCAAAATCAGCCAACCAAGAAGATCTACGAACCCTTTAACAAGTGTGGAAAACAATCCGGGCCTTTTTCCTTTGCCAAGATTCTTCAGCAAACCCTGCATCTGAGCGTAGAAGTCCCAGTGATCAAACCTCAGTTTTAACATGCAAATTGCAGCAATCAGCGCCAAGTGATCGGTGGAACCTGGCGAACCCCGCAGAGAGTTAAAGTCAATCGGAATTTTACCACAGACCTTGAAGTTTTACATTATCTTACCCATCAGTCTGTGGATGTGGTGACCACCTTAAAGGCTGCGGGGTATGGCTGCTCTTGTTTTGCTGCCAAGTTGCATCTGATCAGAGATCTCCTTGAGACATATGCAGGGGAACATGGAGTGGATACGCTAAAACAGGGACACCAAGGCAGCCAACACAAATGCTAAAGCCTAGTCTACTTTGAGAAAGGGGCAAAAGGACATGGGACCAAATACAGCCAGCGGCCAATCAGCACACCCAAAAGACACCAGGACTAGTCAGGGCTATTGCAAAGAAGAGTTCAAACCAAAGGAGAATGCTGAAAGATGTTGCAAGATCTTTGCTTTCCTTTGCTGTGACCATTCCCAATCGCAAACACCGCAACTTTTTAATTGCGGCCAGTTTTCGCATGCAAGTTCTTGCAAGCATTGGAAGGTCAAGCGTGGTTGCCGCGTCCTTTCCCAATCTCCTGACCCGGAGGACGCGTTCAATATTGTCAATGAAAGTGAGCTGCCCGTGCGCCCAAATGCGTTCAAAAACATAGCTAAATGAACTCATTGACACACACACACAAGCATCCAGTTATTCATATATGCGCATGTACACATGTATTTAATGTGCATGCACAGGTCATCACAATATCAAGACTTCCTTGCTTTGATTTTGTGACATGCGGTTCGGCACCGTATGGATATCGCAACATATCGACACATGCGAATACGATTCAATAAGATTCAATCTGAACGATTCTTTACCGCGGTCCTTCCCGAGATCGCTTAAGACCTCTGATGTGCCGCCGGTCTTCGTCAGAGAGGCCTCTGACGCAGTTCAGCACCTCAAACATCCAAGCATCAAGCAAATTACAGTAAAGAGACTGTATGCCCGGCTGTTCTGGCTGTTCTATGTCTTGAAATCTCCCTATCGCCATCAGGTCACCGTCCTGGCTGTGCGGGGAAGCGACATCAATCTGATCAATCTTATTTTGAAATGTTTCACGTAAACTTCCAACTGAAGAAACACAAGGCTTAAAAATTTGTGACTGCCCAAGTGCGACAATTACCAAGCACAATCTGCGGAAGTTGGACCAAACTGCATATGCCGACTTTGTGTGGATCAAGGCACCTCGTCTAACATTGGACAGGAAAGATGCAGCAACGTGTGAAACGTAGAGATCCCGTAGTGCCTGGAGAACATGGAAGAAGCAATGGCAATCCCGTGCCAATATTGGAACAAAATGCTCGACAGCGTGGTTGCCATACAAATGACAAACGTTTCTTGAGGAGCAAACTCAGCTAGAGGAGCTCTCAAAACGTTGTTCCACAGTCCTTGGCAACTGGAACAATCAGCCATAATCAGCCATTCTCATACCAGGTTCCACTATGTTCCACTGTCTTTCATCATGTTTTACAAGGCCTCACCTCACGGCCTTGCAGTTCAATGATGCTTTCTTTGCAAGGCCTGCATCTCACCGCTTACCAAAATTCAAAACTCCTGCACTGCGGGAATTGATGCACCATGATGCACCTAAAGAAACTATTGGACATACTATACATAGAATACTATGACAGGAACCATGAATCAGGGGAAATAGTCTGACATGTCCAATCCAAAGTGTCTGTCTTCGTGCTTGCTCAAGTTGAACTCATTTCCTCTGTCCCAGCCTCAGGACATTGGAAGATTGGGTGCACCCGAAGGCGTTCAGTGATGGACATGTTGGGAGCCCTTTTCAGCGCAAACACATCAATACATTAACTATAGGGCACAGGTCGTGAGTCATGGATGGATTTTACAGTACATAATCTGTAATATATAGTGGGAATCAGATGGAATCATGCTGTTTCTAATGTAATTATGGTATTTTCGTTGCTGAATCCAATCTTTTGCATCATTTCAATCATTTCTATATCCGGCCTCGAGTGGGGACTTCCTCGTCCAGTCTGCCAACCCCAGGAGTCATCATCGTTCTTCCAGCTTGCGCTGCCATGGTGTGGTGCAGCAGCTTCCATTCCTTGGAGAATGGAGAAACACATCTCCGGCACCGGCATCTCACATCCCTCATCCCTTTGGAAATTTTCGCGATCCTTCATATCCTTCGATATCCTTCCGAAATCTTCGAAATCCTTCATCTTCATGCTTTTTATTTCTGTTTATTTCTGTTTCGATCCATTCGTTGGTTTATACTTGGAGGTACCTGGGGCAATCAGCGGAAACCGCCAAACAAGCGAGTGGAGAAGTTGAGATTCGTAGGCGTTGCATCGTCGGATGAATTTCTCCAGTAGCTCATGCCCTTTGAAAGACGAAGATGCCTCGGCTCTCCAAGCAGTCCAACCCATGTTCGAGCCAACCGAAGACATATTTTCAGTTTTTTATCCATCTTGATTCTAAACAGGATGCTTTGGCAAGTGTCCGATGCAAGAAAAAAATGTGAGTCCTTCACATATCTCAACACTTTTTCAGCACAACCGCTGTAACAGTCAGATCCTACAATTGACAGCCAGGGCACGACATCTACCACCGTGCGATTGCATTGCAACCGCCTCCGGCCCCCATAAACGCCATAACAACAGACTCATACAGACTCATACTCATACACTTGAAATGACACGAAATGACATTTGCCCGGGCCACGTAGTAACCACAGGACAACTCCCTGTGACTCTGCATTGACTATATCTTTGGCTATCTTTATAAAGAATCTTAATCCATCGCTGACTCAGTATTGGCAGTCACAGCATGTCACAGCCGTCCAGCATTTTCCAGCCAAGGTTCAGGTCGTCGTACTCGGGATCCAAAGGCTTCCCCTTTGGTGGCGATGTACTTCGAATGAAAATCACACCGCTCAGGTCCACATATCCACCACCATCACTGCCCCTATCTGCTCCTGACCATGCAGCACAGCGCGTCATTATATCTCATGCCTCCAACATTATCAGAAATTCATATACGGCCTTTTCCCGTCTTTCTGTGAAAGAGGCTTCATATTTCTTGATTCAAGATCATGCTTGAACCATATTCTGCTCAGCCGCAGTTTGCCCATCATAAGTTCATAATTCATATAGATTTCATATAGATTTCATATAGATTTCATAAGTATCATGAACATATCATGAGCACACTCGTCTCAGGCCATCAGGCCATCAGGCCATCAGGCCATCTCAGGCCGGCCATACGGGCGCCTTCTGGGCAAAAGATGCGGCCGAAAACGTCGATGTCAACTCTCCGGCGTTCCTCAGTGAATTGCTGATGCCACGTGCAGCAACCGTCAACAACCTTCCTTTCTCATCCTTTCCCAGGAATTTTAACATGCAAACTTGATTAATCTTGATTAGGTCATTATTTGCGACATGTCATCATTGAGTCATCATTTGCCGATGAATTCGTGTTCTGTCGTGTTCTGTCGTGTTCTCGTTTCCCTCGTGCCATCTTGTGCCATCTCGTGCCCCACCTCTTGGCGACCTCTTGCGAAGAAGGTCTCCCGTCGACGAGGCCAAAAGCCTGGAAGATCTTGTCGATCAGACAGAAGCCCATGAAATATCATGAAATCGTGTATCTGAAATCTTCTGAAATCTAAGTCGACAATGTTTCAAAATGTTTCAGTGAAAGTTTCAAATCTTCCAATCTTTGTCGTTTCGCTCGCAGTGACTCGCCTTTCGGGAGGGTAGCAATTGCTTGCTTGGTGTTGAGAGGCCGTGAGGAGACCCTTGGCCACACATCGATGCACAAAGGTTCTGGAAATTTGAACGGATAGACATTTCTGAGAGATCAAGGAGATTCACAGAGACTCAATTGTTTTCAATTAGTCATGTCAAGTCGTATCAAGTGACTCACAACATGACTCAACCCACTCAACTTTTCTCAAGTCTGTAGCTAAGGAACCAGTTGAGCGATCCTTCCAGCAAAACAATGCTGCCCTGTCTGCAGGCAACTGCAGTATTCCGAATTTGTGGAGCAAAAATCCTCAGGATCATCACGGCTATAAAAACAATCATAATCGATGATAAACACAGGCTGGAAAGCATGCAACGCTGACAAAACAAATGGAACAACCCCTAGAAAAATCATGTCAAAGAAGGTCTATATATATATATTGAAAAAGACATGAGCTATCCCTCACATAAACCACGGAACACTACAAATATCCACAGATCCTGTAAGAGCAAATTTCACCATGGAACTGCAAAATTTCTTTCTTCTTCTCATCGGTGATTTGCTGGTCGTCACTCTTTTGCAAGCTGTTGGAAACCTCCACTGGAGCCCTTGGTGGCCAACCGTGGCTGGGTGCCCAGTTGTGGCGCAGTGCAGTTGCTGAATGGTGCTGAATGGTGCTGATGGTGCTGATACGCAGACCAGCGGCGTGTCATTTCCAACGTAAAAATGAATGCCATCCAAACTCAGGATGCCCCTCTTCTTCTGCGGAAGGATGCGCATGTTCCCTTTCCTAAGAAGCTAAAAGGAAAAATTGAAGCTGACATCCTACCTGTACACCACTACTGGCCGTGGGCGTTTGAAAAGGGTTCTCCTTGGGTTGCTTTGAAAGAAAAAGGCTGCTAATTTCAAACAAATTGTGATGCAGAGATCTGTATATATAGAGATGTGTAGAGCAGAATGAACAAGGAGAGAACTGCAAAGACCTTGTGCCACCCATGGGCGGTGCCAATGCTTTGAACGAAACGAAGTGAATACGGAAACATGGAAAAAATAGCGCCAGGAAAACAGCGCCAGGATTCTCTTGAACCCGAAAAACCAACAAAACAAAATGGCCCTGCATAAAAGCATCTGGTCCACTAAGTGCACATTGCCGCCATGAACGGTGATCTTTCCGTCAGTCTTCAATGTCAATGCAATACTTTGATCCTTGCACAAAATAGCAATCCGAGAGGGGGCGACTAAACTAGCAGTCTGCTGCAAGGCGAAAAAAAGGCTAACATGGCATAAATGCCAAGCAAAGCAGCAAAGCAGTCAATTCAGGCTTGTGCTTCACAAGAACATATGACATCATATGATGACGCTCCGGGTGTATAGAATTTGACCCCAACTAGTATACTACTATAAGTTAGCTAGCTAACTTTCCCTTTGACTGTGTGAAGCTCAGCATCAGCGATGTCACATTGGCCCATATCCTGCCACCGGATGGCTGCAAGCCAGAATGAAACATCACTCACACATACCTAGAGGCCTAGAGACTTGATAGACACACAATACTTACACATACTAACATCATTCACGTGGTACTCAGATTCCACTGACATGAGTGGAATGCCAATGGATGCCTCATCTTTGGATCTACGAAGCAGCGGTGCGAGGCATCGGATCTCACGTTGGGGTCTGCAACGCTCTGGGAGGATGCCGATGATTTGGCTCGTGAAACCATAGGTGGCTTCCATCAGACGGCCCTGACACAAGATGTCATTGACACCGTGCCACTACTATCAGCAATGAGAGGGGAAAAAACATAGAAAAAACAATATAAATAAAAAACGTCAATGGAAGTGACTGGATTCTCGGATGTTTTTGGCGGGTATTCTTTGCCCGCTTGTATCTCTCTCCGCAATTTGCGCCCCAAGTGACAGCTGAATGATTTCGGCCCATTTCGGCTTGCCATGTGGCCATGTGCCTGTAGAGTCACAATTGTTCCATCCAACTGCGCAGCTGGTTCGTCGTCATGCATAGGTTGTAGTCTGAACCTCTGCGTCTCAGCCTCAGTGAGTCATGGTATGAAAACTGCAAAAAACGTCCACAAGACAAGGCATTCAATAGAATTTTCGAAAAATATCAATGCGCATACACAGCCTAGCACACAGCCTAGCACACAGCCTAGCACACAGCACAACACGATTTGCGCACCAGTGCCTTCAATGATTTGTCTGGCTGGATCATCTGGATCAAGCCTTCAGGCTCGCCTGAGATGGGCTCCCATCCCATCAGAGTTTCAGCACTTGAAACTTGAAATATCTTGAAATGTGGAGAGCTTGTGGAGCTTGTGGAGAGCTTGGTGAAACATGGTGAAACATGGTAAAACTCAAGAATCTTTGCTTTATTGGCTTTGTGTTCACACAATCTCACTGCAGCATCCTGACACAAACTGAAACTGTGCTGTCAAGTTTGTCAAGTTCACCCATGCTGTATGCGAAGCCAGAGAAATGCAGCACCATAGGGTTCAGGTTCTTATTGAAATTGATGACTAGCCGTCCTTAGGCATCATGGGCCGTGGGGCCAGCAAAGAGCGAACTACCTCTTTACACTCTTTACAGATTCAGCCATTATCTCGCTTTCACTTCTTTCGCCGTGCAGAGCTGTGTCTGCCAACCACTTGGGATCTGGCCGTCAGGTCGCAAGGTCGCGCTCGTCCCACATTGTCGAATGCCTTCATATCGAGACATCGCTGTCGGTGCTATGAAGGGAGTGTACCGCTCTGGTGTGCAGGAAGGCGGTACCTGAGGACCAAAAACCGTAGTGACGACAGTGGCAAGCGTCGGTGATATGCAGGATTCCCAGTCAGAAGTGGACTGACAGACTACAAATCATTTGACAAGCATAGACGGCTTTTGGAAATTCAATTTGATTTATCATTAAGGCATTAGAGATCATTAGGGCATGTTAGGGTCAATTAGTAGCAATTCCCAACTGAACTGGAAGTATTACCGTGTCTATCTGTGTCTATCGCTCAACTCCACCTTGGCAACCGTGATGTCAAAGTCAGACTTTTGCTTCATAGGAGACCTGAAAAAGCTCCCAGAAGCTGTTAAGAATTTTCCACTGTCAGTAGTTTCAGCACTGGTTTCCCACGGTTTCACCAAACTGACGAAACTGAGCTAGCCACGTTGTGGTAATGCAGCCAGACAGCACCACGAGACCTCCTTCCTTCCAAAAGACGAGCTTTTCTCCTCCGACTTTGAGCAGATCGAATCCAGCCCATTCATGGCGGACCTCCAGTTCTTCCACCTTCTCCTCAGGTCGCGAGTTGACATGAGTTGACTAAGTTGACTCTCTAAGGGTCGCGCTCTCTCTCTTGCCCTTGGTGACTGCAAGCTGCTCTCTGGTTTCTCATCCTTTTCCAGCCAAGAGTCATTGTGATGCAGGTTCCTGTGGGCCATGTCGCTGGGGCGGCCCCCGCAGCTTTGGTCACAGTGCTTTGCACAATGTCGAACTATCTGGCGCACAGTATGGTATAGTTGGCGTAGTATCTGCCATAATCTGCCAGTCACAACATTGCTTTGTGAGCAAGCTCAACATAGCTAGCCAATGCAGTAAAGCTCCGTATGCTGGACTGTTTGTAAGCCAGGGAGCGGTGCAAGGTCCTAAGAAACCTTGCAAACTTTCACTATTTGTCCACTGTTTTTCCCTAGTGATTGCACTTGTTGTGATGGCAGCGTCAAATCTTGAGTCTAACCGTGTTTTGTGCAAACCTAAAGCTGCGAAATATGCGAATGTCTTGCAGCTGGGAAATGTGCACTGTTTAACCCTGCACTGGAACAAGTCTTGGGACACACAGCGTAGCGGCGTAGAATGTTGCACTGAGGCCAATTCCATTTCGGAGGTTTGCACAGCCTTGCTCAAGCATCGCAAGATGCTGCAAGAATCTGAATTTTGCTTAATCTTGCTTTGCAAACAATGCGCTTTAATATCTTTGAGAATCGTATCTGCCAACGCCAACTATCTGGTTCGGAGCTAGCAGGATATTGTAGCATGCTGCAGCGAGGATCACTTGAGTCCATCAGCACCTAAATCAATCTTTTGCGGGTGTAGCCTGGCTGCCTGACTTGCACGTCTCATTTCTGGCTCTCTGCTTCTCAGACGGCGCCTTCCAATGTGCACAGCTCTTTTCTGCACCGTTGGCGATGTCAATGTGAGAGGCTCGGAGGTCCTGTGCATGGCAAAACCCAGGGCAAACAGATTGCAAACAGTGCCTGAGATAAACTCGGAGATACCAAAGCAATACCAAAGCACTGCAAGTCGATTGACACACACACACATACATTTTATTTACGCATATTGACACCATTTATCACCAACTCCAGTAGATCACAAACCAAATCAATGTTAAAACATGTTAAAGCCGGTTGACAGGTTGCAAGTCAGTTTAAACACGATAAGCACTGCTCACTGCCCAACCAATCGCAAACACAACCAGCACTTGTCAAACAGAAGCTGCTTGAGAACGGCTTCAAGATGTTTCATGTGTCAAGATTCGACCCCAAACCCTTACATCCAGTCATATGAACTCATATGTTAAGTCATATGTTAAGTCATATGCTAAGTCATATTAATATATATATATATTATTGAGATATATTTTAGATAATATATATTCAGTCATCTGTTAATTTAAGTCATCTAAGTCATAGCAAGCCAGGGACGCCTCGCAGTCCCAGCCTTCCCAACAGTATCAGCAAAGGATGCAATCTGATCGGCCTGGCGGGAAAGGCGAAGCACATCCACGGTGTGCCTATGGAAAGTTATGGAAAGATGCAAAGAATGTGTAAAGAATAGAAAGTAAAGATTTTTGTAAAGATTCTTGTAAAGAATTGCAAGACATGTGAAACGATGTGAAATGTACAAATGATTTACAAATGAGAAACATGGAAGTCTTGAAAGTCTTGAAAGTCTCACTTGTGAAATACTTGTGAAATGGTGCAATCAGAAAGTCCAGTGAGTCAGAATGAGTCTCATGACGCACGTGCCGTGAAAACATTTGACAATGCCTGTCACATCCTGTCACTGTGCATACCTGTACCATCCCGTACCATCCCGTACCACTTCCTCACTACGAGCATTTCGTCGTAGCCACGGAGAGCTGCTAGCGCTCGGCTCTTTTTGGACCTCTGACCGTTCCTCACCAGTTGAAGTAAGGCCAACCTCAAAGAAAACCAGCACAACCAGTACACTGACAACACAAAAACACAAAACAAATTTCAGCTTTTGATTTTCACTGCCGACTTTCTCAAAGGATTTCAACTGTTGTGTATAGCGATGTCTAGTGCAGTGCAGGTGGCTATGGTTCATTGGGCCTTGAGTTCCGTTGCCCAATGCTAAATGAGCTGAGCTGGCAATAGCACCGCTGACAAAATCCTTTGCCTCCTTCGCACTGCGGCAAGACTGCAGGCAAGAACTTAGGCAGCTCAAAAAAAGTGGAAAGCACATCAAAGCTCATCTGCCACAGTTCAAATTGCCCGATTGATTTGAATGAAGACCGCCTGCAATTGAAGAACAAAACAAACCATGTCAGTCATATGAGCATTCCTGCCCATTTCATCCCTTTCTATATTTTTATCTTTCTATATCTTTCTATATCTTTCTATACTTTCTCCATCTTTCTCCCTTTGACTTCTGCTGCGTCCTTCACAGCTTGTGGAACCTGAAGCCCTCGTGCGAGATGAGCAGCAATGGAAGATGCCAGGGTGCATCCTGCAGTTTCCATTCCAAACGAGCGTGCTGGAGCTTAGACGAAGCCACAGCAGTAGCTACAGCGTCAATCTCAGCACAGTTCAATATACTTCAAAGATCTTCAAAGGCAACAGCCAGTGGCGCAAAATTTGAAAGTGTACATTTTAACAGCTCTGAAATCTGAAACATTCTGAAACTATTAACCAAAATGCGCAAGACACGTGGCAACAAAAGCTGGCACCTTCTTTGATCTCTATTAAACAAACCTCTGACAATGAGTTGGTAATATTCGGAGTTTTTTTGAGTTCATGACTTGGGGAAACAATTTCTTTGAAGTTGGATTGTGGTTGGAAGCCGCCACCGTGCTCCGACCTGCCACCAAAGCTACCCTATCCTGTTCCATGTGTGTGGTTGGTGTTTGCGACCAACTTTGACGTGAACTGAATACACTCTCCAGTCTCACCATTGCAAAGGATGTCAGTTGCTTCCTGGTCAGAGCCTTGCAAACAGCACGGCATCAAAACTCCTTACTCCAAACTGTCTCTGCAAGTACTTAAAATCATTTAACATATCAATAACAAAAGATACCATTAGGCCAATAGGCACCAAAGCGATAGAGCGATGCCTACATGTGCCTACATCCTCATGATCCTACAATCAGGTGTTTGCGTAGAATTTCTCTGCCAACTCAGTGCCATACCAGGCAAATGTCCACCTGTGAGCGGTTTGTAGACAGTTGGGGCAAGAAAACGCAAGAGAAAACAGAGGAGAAAAGGAATTGAAAAGTCTGGATTTGTTCAGCAAAATCAAATCATAACCAAATCCAATGGGCTACAGTAGACGTGTAAAGGAACAGAAAATGTGAATTGGCACTTCCAGCGTCTAGAACATAGTCTCTATCGATTTTGCGCTGCGCATGGGTTGGACTTCCCCCAATTTCAAAATCATTGGAGCTATTTTGAAATTATTCGAGCTATAGCAGCTAAGACTTCGGCTCTGGGATCAACTCCAGAAATCCGATTCCCGCCTTTCACAAGCACCCAGCGGGGGCCCATTGCTGCAAGCTGACGCGCTCCTGTCTCCATGGCAGCTACCTTGAAAGATCTTGAAAGGGCACATGGGCACTCTTCATTGTGAATCCCTTTTGCTAAATATATGTATACATACATGAAACCTATATAATTGTGTGCGTGTATGCTATACATATCATACGCAACTTTGCTAACAAATAATTTCACACGCATGAACATCAACACCCATGTTGTTAGACACCTTGCTACTTGCTTCTCGTGGGGCCCTTTGTATGTCTTTGCTTAGCGTTGCCACCCACGTATACAGCAACACCTCAAGGCAGTTTTTAGTGATCTCATCATCCAGCAACAGAACTTCAACATCTGCATACTATAGATTGACATCATATGATTGATAGAGTTCATCATTTCATACGATTTCATTATTTCATCACATCGTGTTTCATCAACATCTCAATGCAGTCCAAACTCTTGACTGCAGGTCCTTTTTTTACATACATTACTGTTGGATACAAACCGCTGTGCAAGTATTCAATGCTTGTGAATGTCACTAAAATTCAAATGTCAATAGGGATAGGGTCCAGCAAGCATCCACAGGAGTTACTGGGAGCGGTGCACTTTCAATGTCTTTGACGCCCAGCAGCAAGCGTGCCTTCAATGTGAAGCACAGAACTCAACGCATCATCCACTCCCATAAGGGCGATGTGAATTTCTTGAGGGCAGCTCATCAGCGTAAAACGCGGAAACACAATTGACACATATTGTCACATATATGGGGGAAAAACGTTCCAGGCCTCTGGCAAATTGGGCGTTATGAGAGTGGCGCATGGAAACCTCGGGGCTCTGCCGTTGATTCTTGGCAGACTCCATTTCTGTTCAATCCAGTTTGGTCTGCCGCCACAAACCACCGGCATGGCCATCACAACTCGCCAGTAGGTACAGTAGCCCCCACAATCATTCCATTGTTGCCTGCAGAATCTTGCAGATTTCCTATACCCACTCAGCCATACTCAGCCTCTTTGGAGTTATTCTGCATGCTTCTTTTCAAACGTTGCCCAGTGACAGCTCATCCTTAAGGCTTTGAATAGCGTCATCCTCCAGCAAAGTGTGCCCGCTGGTGGAAACCATGACGGGGTCCACGACGAGGCAGGATCCAAATGGTTGGGACGCCTACAAAAACGGCGAACCACTGGGAAGTCGCCGCTGGATAAAACACAGCCAACGCTGGCGCAGATTGTTTCGACACACGCATACATTCATTACAATCATCACAATCATCACATCTCATTCGGCCTTCAAGCATGCAGCAACTGCCTTGACAATCTCTGACGTTGCCAGCATTCCGGTTTTTACCTTATGTGTAAGCAGGGTAGCATGCAGCCCACCACCACTGGTCATACGAAGGGAACAGATCTGCTCTGGCCACAGAAGAAACACCTCTTCAGAATAACTCCACTTCTTCAAATAGCCCTTTTTATCCCCAGAGCGTGATGTCGCTCTGACCACGGTACCTGCTGTAACACCGATAATCTTGATCAGAACCGTCATGAAAATCAGAAACATTTGTGCATGTGGAGCGTGGGGCATACATCCAATCGAGACATTTAACAACTTGCACCCTGCGCGACCATGCCCATTGCTGGTCTATGAACAGCCGCTATGCACAGCACACACAGCACTAGATCATGCATTTCCTTCACATGCTACCATGATGCCACGTCTGTGCCAATGTCGGAGAGAACAGAATCAACTTGCCTTGCGGCGGTGACAGTGAACCGTATGACATAGTTGAACCATGTTGAACCTGCTGTAATTCAATTCGTTCTTCAGATTCAGCCCAGGCTCTTCTTCAGGAAGTCAATAGGAATTGGAAAAATGCCCTGCACACCGTGGGTGTTTTGTGCCGTCACCGCTGTCACTGCAGTTGTTGCAAAAGCGCCCTGAACGGTGCAACTCTTCAAATCCGCTTGCAGGCCGGCGCCACCTCCACTGTCAGAGCCTTGCGCCATCGTCGATATCTGTGTGTAAAGATCCCAAGACTCTTCGACCCTACGATACCATGCAAACCCCTTGGCCACAGAGAGTTTAATATAGCTCAATGATGCATTATAAGTGCAGCATCTTGCAAGTAGTTTCTTAAGGATATCTTAGAAGAACACTCGGCTCGCGAACGCAGCTCTCGGACTGAATGCAATGTCAAAAAGTATCAGAAAAACATTGGAACATGAATCATTCTTTGGAAAAACGTGCCAATATCTTAACTGCGTAGTGTTGGATCAGAACAGTCAAAGTGTGAAATACGCATAGGAACATCTGAAGGGCGGGATAGGTGTGAAACAGAGATTTTGATAGGAAAGACTTGGAGGTGGAAAGGACATGGATAAAAATAGATGGCCGTGAAAGGCGATTTGATAGAAATAACATGAACTGGATCGGAACATCAAGCAATCTGACTGTGAGATGCTGTGACTGACCAGCTGTGAAAATAAAGTGCTTGTACGATCGGGGTATAGGAACAGATAGGAAAAACATGGAACAACAAAACCCCTGGGGTAAACTTGGGGGGATAGTGACTGATAGTGACTGATAGTGCTTGCCTGCGATGATCAGCACCCTTGGTGGGATGATCTTCGCCATTTGCAGTAAGGTCTTCGCAGCATTCACTGAGTCTGATTGGCTACAAGCAATCCTTGCGGAACGTGTCAAGCAATGTGCCAAAAGCAACGTGCCTAAAGCAACGTTCAAACATGTTCAAAACTGATTCGAAACGTTCAAAATCAAACTGTCAGAAAGAGCAAAACCCGACATCGTATTTACTAAAGTGGGAAGGCAAGAAACTGTGAATAGACCTGATGTTCATGCTGCGCCAGTTGCAAGTATGCATCGCCTTAGCTTCTTTTCCTACACCTATGCCCTATGCCCTATGCCATCCTATGCAAATCTGTGGCAATGTGCATCCGGTCAAAGAATCTGGCAAATGAAATGCACACGAGGTGAGACAATGATAGATAATGTGCGATATGCTGCCTACATCTGCCCATCTTTATGCCAGGAAGCTGACTCCGCTGAGCTGTGCAGAAGATAGGCGAGAAACTGCAATTGAAGCATCAAACGCCTGATCTATTTGAAGCGAGAGCTTCTCATAGCGTGTGGAACCTTGGACGGTAACTTGCTCTGAAAGTTTGGAAGTTCAGTTTCATACGTTTCATGGGTCCAACATGGGTCCAACATGGGTGCAACATGGATGCAACAAATTGCAACGTATTGCAACGTCCTAACGAAAAACACAGACTGCCCACAGCTAGGCAGCAGAACTCGAGCCATCTGCCCACTCTGGTTGCTTTGCCCACTTCTGGAGAAGCTTGTAGCAACACATTGCTCACCCAGAGATTCAAGCGCACGTGGAGAGAGACGGCCATCAAACTATGCACCTCGCATGTGCCGCATGGTGCGGTCAGTGACGTGACATAGTCGACATAGGCGTTCACAGAAAGCTGACTCAGCGGCGCGGAAACGCAAAGGCTGGATAGGAGCTGAAGTTCATCCTCCAACACTCCAGCGGCCTAGGTGAGACAACGAAAATACCAGAAACAACATGAAACAACATGAAACAACATGAAACTCACAAGCACCGTCATAGAATGCAAACATTCTCAAAGATTAGTGAAAGGGCGAAGCTTGATCACACCTACCAAAGCAAATCAAGGTTGACGGTGTATGACTTTGAAATACTTTGAAATACTTTGAATCTGACATGAATTCATAAATTGATCGATTCCCCGGTTACGGTCGCCCTTATGATCCGCTGTGCCATATGGCCAGTGATCATGTACAGCATCAGCGGTCCCAAGATGCATTGCCATGACGTTGATCATCTCAGGAGAGGGTTCAAGTGAGAGCCCCATTCCCACAGCATGTTCTCCCCATGTTTCAGGAGCAACTTAGTTAACTTGGCCCAAGCCACCAAGATCCTAAATCATTCAACACTGCCAAGAGATCCAAGAGACAGTCGCCAAGATCTCATGCGATTTCCCGGTGCAAATGTCCTTCAATGATTTGAGCTGAATTGATAACTGCTGTACCTGGGGCAGCGTCACTAGCTGTGCACCAAGGCATGCCAAGGTTTCAATATTTTTCAATGCCATTATATAAGTCATAAGTTGCCTTTGGATGCCTCTGGTCAGCCTGTGATTGTCGAAGAGTCGAACACTTTTTAATGCTGCTGAATTTCTTGTAGGTGCATGTAGGTGCCCATCTAATGCAATCGAAGTTGCAAAAAGTTCTTCCGCGCCATCAGGAAGGTCAGCCCCATCAATCAGGCTCTGAAAGATGGGTAGCAAAAGGATTTTGCGCCGCAGCCAACGCGACCTGCCAGAGGCAAAGCCACATCGATGGAACGAAGACATTGTCTTCAGGAGTGCTTTGGAAAAACACCGTGCAGGATCCTGATATATCCTGCCATATGCTTGGCGTCCTTAAAAACGTCTGTGACTTTTGATGTGGCCTTGGTAGTTGCCAAAGGGTCTCTGACAGGCTTGTTTTGCGGCTAATGCCATTGCCGTGCGTTTCCGTCGTTGCCATAGTCATACATTACATGCAGTGTTTGATCACAAAGGTTCAGTCCAGTCAACTTCGAATCCATATCTTATGATTGACACGCAAAACAAATGAGAAAGGGCGGCACGTCATCATAACTATAAAACACAATGGATTGCTGCTTGCCTTACACCGCTGGGACCTGTTTCATACTTGCACTTCCTCTTTCCCTGAAGGCAACCTTCAGCAATTAGATGATTACTTTTTGCAGTATGTTGTGATACGCGGTGTTTCTCTGCATTTGCATAAGAGCCGTTGACTGCAGTTTTGCTCGTCTCCATTTCTTAAGACACGCCACACGACTGGTGGCTCTGGGCCAAAGCTGCACCAATTGGCATTTGCAGTGGTGTCACTTCGTTTCACTTGTGCTCAAGAGCATCTGCACCGCTATCGCATATATGAAACGTACAAGGCCTCCGTCCGAAGGAAGCACACGCATGATCACGCATGTAAAAACACATCGGAAAACGTGATGATACTCCGAAACGCTCTTAGGCTTTTGTGACGGAAAGGCCTTGGGCGGAATCCCGAAATTGACCTTCTGCTGGCTCCTCAGCCAGATGTGGCTCTACTTTTGAAGCCCATGCCTGATCAATTTTGTTGCGACATCTATCGACATCTTGTGGTTCAAAAATGTTCAATATGCACTGCACAAAGTGCTGCACAAGGTGACTGAGGCAGCCGCTGGCATGTGGGTTCAAAACCTTGGGCTGAAATACCGGTGCCTGCGGTGATCTTTTGAAGCGCGTCAAAATATGTCAAAATTTCATGCAAAACGTCAAGAAATTGGAAAACTTCCCTCGGCTCAGGGCGTTCCCCAAAGCTGATGTGAGACCTTTGAGCCAGGTATAAAGAAAGTCACCGGCCCACTTTGGATTCACTCGAAAGATTGCCAAATTAGTGCCAAACTTTCGCAGCTCTGTCCCCAAGGCTTCGAAACCTTGAGTTGCATGGTTGGACCGTTGGACCATGGTTGGACGATGGTTGGTGGTACACAAACTCTTGCAAGAACTACCTGTAACTACCTGCGTAGATCATGTCGAAGTTGTCAATTTGGGACTCCAACCATCGGGTTTCTTGCAATTGAACTTGTCATGCTCATTCCTCCAGCTTGAAGTTCCACACGAAATTGGACAAAGGATTGAGGAAGGTCCTTTATTTATGGAAAACCTGTATCAATCAGGTCAACCATGACCTGCTCATGTGCGAACATGAGACATGTCCAGAAATTTCAGGAAATTTAAAAGACATTTCAAACACATTTCATGGCAATGATAGCATTCTAACTCTGAAGACCTTGCCTTGACATTTCATCTGTCAAGGCTGCCACCCAATGCTTGCAGGACCTTGCAAAGTGTGTTTTAGTTTGAGGATCACAAGGGATCTTTGTTGAACAAGGATCGGGATCTTTGTTGAACAAACTACGGTGAGCTCCGGATGGCAAAAAATCCAAGTGCAGTCCATGCAGTTGCAATGCAGTTGCAATGCAGTTGCAACTGCCTTGACGCTCCATATGCCAAATCAATATGCGACGCTCTCAGATCATCTCCTGCAAACCATCTCGCCCACAGTGGACATGGAACACGAAGAAATCAGAATCAGAACTTCAAACAAGACATGTTCACATGTTGGGTGCGTTTGGTGCATTTGGTGTTGGGAAGTCTGGGAAGTGTCACAAAACTGCAATGTTCAAAGGCCGGTGCCATTTTCGACCTTGCAGCTTGCAACCCAGAAACGATAATTTTCAGCAAAATGCTTGATGACAATGATGACAATTCATACAAATCATATCACCACAAAAGGAAACCAATCTAGGCAACGTCTCTCAGATGGCGGCTGCTTCTCGCCGCTGATACCTGGTAGGCGTGTTAGTCATGAAACATGATCTCCTTTGGCAGTGATGATACGGTTGCTTTGTGGTCCTAGAACCTGACTTTTCCGTCATGGCAATGGTGAGCTGAGAACATGATAGAACATGATACTGATGCAGATTTCTATGTTGATGATGTTTTTATTTTCTTGTTGGTGATGGTGACAACGATGAACGACTGCGTCAGCGGTGATGATGATGGTCATGATCATGGCGAACCATCGTCATGGAGAAACACTACAAGCAAATAATGGGCCACAGGTTCGCCATGGCTATGCAAATAGACAAACAAACATGGATATCAAACAATGACAAACCCAACGATATGCAGACTACATCATACTGATGACAATCAAACTGAGGATATGTGACAATTCTGCATAGCACAATGTTTACCACCATGATGACAAGAAACTAAACAGCAAACGGCATCAACAAAAACAACAAATTGCATGGAACTGCATAGTCAGGATCCATCTGTGATTGAAGTATGCTCGGTAAACGCATCACAAAGGGGATACAAAATGCTGCCACGTGCTGCCATCCAAAAAATTGGATACCGAACCTGGAACCAGTATGTTGTTGTGAAAAAATACATTACTGTAACAAAAACACGTGTTTCCGGTTTTTGTGCGCATTGCGTCCACTCGCGATGCTTTTGAAACATCATCAGCCATATGAAGGCCAACTAACAATGCCATAATTTTCTGCATTCAAACGTAAACCGACGGGCAGCGACTGCGTGCATGACAAGAAATAAATGATATCTGTGCATGTTGAAAAAATTGTGAAGCGGATCGTGTAAACAATTTTGGAAGAAACACTGCCACAAAAAACCGACGTAAATTTCACACTGCATTCCGCACAGCACTCGCATGAATCAATCCAGCAAACGGATAGAGAAATGAAACATATTGAAACTCCAATAATTGATCCGGGGCACTTCGGATGTTTGATGTAGGCCTCCTTTGTTTCTGTCTGACCCGGGGTCGTCTGCAAATAGCTCAATTGCCAATGCCTCAGCTGGGAAAAAACTGGAGCTAAGTTGAAATATGGCAATCTAATAATTATGATGAAAAGGCACAAAAACAGATCGTTTTCGGCATCTTAGGATATCTTAGGAACGTGCACACCACGAAGATCGGACTTCGCATCCACCTGTGTTGGAATCAGGGACGCTTCTGAAGTACAGCGTGTTTTTGTTCTCATCACGCCTCCGTGTTTTGCCGAGGTCTTGGCCTGATACAAACAAACTGTTCATGGCGCAAAAAAATCCAACAAAATAAATGCGCTCACTTTTTGTGCTGAGGTGGCAACCACTGGATATTTTGGCGGGCAAGCATCGAACCGCTTCTTTGAAGCACTTTGTTCTCCATGGTGCAAGCCCCGCGCTTGGAGGCTTGCAAACAGCGAGGGCTGTGAACAACAAATGCCAAAACAACACATGTGAAATCACCAGGGCAATACTTCATGAATATACACTTTTCACACGCTAGTTTTTTTCCTCCATGTTTTCCTGTGTTGGATCTATGGTAAGGCCTTGGCTGGGAAGAAAGGGGAACATATCATGGTGATATCATGGGAAAAAACAACAAACGAAATACAAACGAACATATCGATGTTTTAAAAACTGACATAATATAATCATTGGATAACTATCCGCCTGTCCAGTTGTTTAAGAAAACCATAGCTGCGGGAATTCCCTACTGAGAAATTAATAAGTTTTCCATACAGGAAAAACTTAAAATTGGCCCATAGTTTGGTTTTATGGTAATTCCGGCAATCTGTGAAAAATTGCTATGGACAAATAGACAGCCATTATTTCCCAATACGGAAAGTAATCGAACTAAACAGGAAATATATACGACAAAAGATAGATCGAATTGGCTTTGAATTCCTTAGTTCAACAATATTTTCCCTGGTGTAACTCCAATCAACTTACGTAAGCACGGAAAAAATTGAACATGTATAACCGAACACTTAAGACTTAAGATCGTGGATGAAATTGGGATAAATTGATACATATTGATATTGATATCACCGACGGAAGTTTGACAACAGTTGCGCAAACAGTCACAGAAAATCAGAGAAGAAAAAAAACAGAGAAGAGAGACTCAGTAGAAAGAAAATCAAAGCACGCCAAGCGCCGAAACGGTAGGTAAGACCTTCAAAAATGTAACTTACGTTTTCTCAAAAACCCATAGCATCAGTGCCTTCAAAAATGTAAGTTACATTTAGGGTAGGCCCTTGGAGAGGCCTGAAAATGGCAATGCTACATTTAGAAGGTAAAACCTTCCTAAATGTAAGTTGCATATTTGAAGGTGCAATTCTTGTGGAAAGTCATCATTTTTAAGAAAAAATCTGGCAGTGGTGTTCGGTGGTTGGCCATGAACGATGTAAGTTGGTGGTCTTAAGCCTTTTTTTTGGTGAAAAAGGGAAGGTGTCCGGTCCCTCCCTTAAGGGATCGTAGATTCTTGGGCCCTTAGATTTCCTTAGTGCCTCGAAAATGCTGAAATTGTAAGTTGATGACCTTGAGGTCCTGTTTTCAATTGAAAATTGCATTGCAGATGGTTGGAAACTGCTCCGGTTCATCTTACCTTTTTTGCTCCTAAGGTTCCCTTGGTGCCTTGCAGATGTGTGCTGCTCTAGATTGTTTGGTCTGGTCTTGCGCGCAGTTTTGGGAGCCATCATGTTGGGTGATGGGCCACGGAAAAACTAAGTTGGTGGTGCTGAGGCCTTGTTTCCCACTGTTAATTAATGGGGTGGCAACAAATTGTAACTTGCATTTTTGTTTGCCACCTCTTTTTGGTACCTGAACACATTTGGCTGGCCAAGCAAGTGTTCTTTTCCGAGTGTGGTTTGATGCGTGTAAGATCCTTCGGGGGAGGAGGTTCCAAAAACTTGCACTTTTCATGAAACAAGGCCTCAAGACCACCAACTTACATTTTCCATGGCCCAAGTTCTCAAGCACACCAAAAATGTAAGGTGCCTTGGGTGAGGCTCCAAACACCTGCGCGTGGTGTACTCCTGGGGATACCCTTAATATACTTTGGTCGGGGCCATGCCCAATAGGGCATCGGAACTTACATTTTCACCTTTTATATTTTTTCCTTTTTTTTTGCCACCTTACAGTTTTTAATTTAAAATTGATAATCGTCAAAAAAACATGCCGGAAAATGTAAATTACATTTTGTCAGGCTCCCCTGAAAACCTTGGCTAAGAGGGTAGGGATGAAAAAAGTGCACGGCGCTGTGGCGCGAAGAGCGTTTCCACGACAACGTTGGGGCAACTTTTGGACGTTGAACTGTCCCTTTGTGTGGCAAGCGTAACGCACCTGGCCAAAAATGAGTTAAACGTGTGGGCAAGTCACACGTTTCAAAAACGATGGGAAGCGTGGGGCGTTTGAAGAGGATTTGCAAAGATGCATTGTCACAATAATTATACAAGAGACGTGTCCATCAAACATGTTAGGAGCTCACGACGCTGATTTCCTGAGAGCGATTGCGCTTGGGAGCATCAGATCTTCAGATTTGCTAAAATGATTTTGCGTGACAGGTGCGGCACTTCGTATGACGTGGCTTCCTTTTTTCAAAGCAAGCGGAATACTTTAGACAGATGAGGTGGCAACATGGCAAAATGCATTGGTATGAGGCCGTCAGCTCTGCACCCCGGAAATCCCGCAAAATTGTTTCGTTTTGCAACTTTATACAAAAATTGAAAAGTTTCGCAAGATATTTTCGTTTTGAAGCTGTCAGCTTCAATTTTTGAGGACGTCTCGCAGAATTGCTTCGGTTTGGACCTGCCAACGTCCACTTTTGAAGGAAGCCTCGCATATTTTTTCCTTCTGGTAGACATATGGATAGGTAGGTAAATCATTTGATAAATAAAAAATAGATAGAATCAATAGAAATAGATAAACAAAAGGAAGGATAAACAGATAGATAGATAGATGTTGTATGCCACCCAGCCCCACTAACAGCCACAAAACAAGTTTCTTATATAATGGTTGGTCCCAGGGGAGCACAAACAAATTGAACATTTTCAAAATCTAATTTTTCATTTTATTATTTTTTTTGGACTGTAAGCATTTGTGTGTGACATTTGGGTGGCTCTGGTGAAATGTGAGTTTTACAGATGTAACCTTTTGCAAAAAAAAAACGTTACACCTTACACAACACCTCACCTCTTGTGTCTTCACACATCAACATGGGGTTGTGATAAAATGGTGACAGCAGTACTATTTTATCCATAACTGCACTTACATGTGGCATGTATTCAAACACCACTTTCTCACTTTTCATTGTTCTAATGGCCAATGTTGTGTAAAACAATATGAGTGATATGTTTTATTTTGATAAATATCACTAATGTAATTTAATGAATAATTTCAATGTTGTTTGAAAATAGATAGTTTCTTGATTACAATTATATAACATTATATGTATAACATCATTCTTCAATGCCACGTCAGGGTGCTGTGCAGGGTGCTGTGCAGGGTGCTGTGCAGGGTGCTGTGCAGGGTGCTGTGCAGGGTGCTTGCTGTCCAGACTGCGGTGGCGAAGTCTGGCAAAGGTGCTGTGCAGGGTGCTGTGCAGGGTGCTGTCCAGACTGCGGTGGCGAAGTCTGGCAAAGGTGCTGTGCAGGGTGCTGGGCAGGGTGCTGCGCAGGGTGCTGTGCAGGGTGCTGTCCAGACTGTGGTGGCGAA
>Ga0126342_10001162_pt1 | contig 35394 bp, 25 predicted proteins | sample Cyp1metagenome_FD_92528 | JGI IMG/M metagenome (GOLD analysis project Ga0126342, IMG submission 92528) | Coral microbial communities from Lord Howe Island, Old Settlement Bay, Australia - Cyphastrea 1 metagenome | ecosystem: Host-associated > Invertebrates > Cnidaria > Coral ...
AAAGAGTCTTCTCAAGTTTGCCGAGCCTCACGGATCTCACAGGGAGCCAATTCAGGCTGATCAGCCTGAGGAGGCTGACCAGCCTCAGGGATCTGAGAGGGCTCAGGCGCAATCTGACAGAGAACAAATCATGTTTCGAAATCCTGTGTCATCCGTTATCTGTTAGCCAACACCTCGCCTGTTTGCGCTTGCACATCTCCTTCAACTCTTGGAGGCTCAGCATTTGATCTGCACAAGCAGCTATGCATCGCCCTCTGGGTGCTTCCACCTGTGCATGCTCCTTTCTGCTGCAAATGCGTCCTGATCTCCTCCCCTGTGCCTCACAATGCATTCTGGTGATTTTACAATTGACACTATTGACATCAATTGAATGTTGATTTTCACAAACTAGTTCACCAAAGTCGCAACTTTCGTCGACAAAATACTCTTGTGGTCAGTTATGTCAATCAGGACACCAAAGCAAAACATCAGAAACAATTATAGTAGACGAGGGTCAGTCAGAGACAGCACATACGTTTCGTTAGTGCCGCCCCTCGTCTCGATCCATATTTCGAAATTTTCCATTGGGCTGAAGCCGCAAGCTGAAATCCCTTGAAGCCAAAATAGCTGTTAGTCGGCCATCACAAGTGTTCTCGAACATTTTAAATATGTTTCCATTCAATTCCAACCCTCCCTTGCCTACCAACGAACAGCCAAAACACCTCATGTTCGTCATGAGATTCATGAGTTTTTGGTATGCCACAGGCTTGGTGGATGAATTTCCATGGTCGGACGTTCCATCAAATGTTCGATAAACCGTGAACACAGTGTATGAAATCCAAAGCCTTGAGGTATGGGCACCTTTGAATTTGCAAAGATGGGCCCCGGCTAAAATCCAAAGTTTGAGGTCAAGTAAAAGCAAAAAGATATATTGTTGCATCTGGATGAAATTCATGGCCCAGCAGTAATTTCAGTTACAGACATCTGCTGGGATAAAATTTGGGCACAAGGTGAACACATGGGACCTGGATAAAAAATTGGATAAAGCCCCTGGATCTCATCCAGGGGCACCAAACGGGGATATAAATATATATATATATACTGTTAGGTGATGATGGGTTTTATGGAAATATGCTTGGTGCTTTCCATGTAGATGCAGTTGACGTTGTTTTGTGCAAATTCAACGAGTCCTTAGTTGGAACTTATCCATGATACCTGCAAATATGTTTGAAAAGAGTGGTAATTTTAATTTTTTTTGGCCTCATGATTTTGTATGTATATATGTGTGGCCTCAGAATTTTTGACGCACTTTTCCCAGGTGATGCAAAGGTGAGCCAAGGTGATACAGGGTGATGCACAAGGTCGAACGCCACACTTCATCCGGCATTAGAATGTGCACAGCTACTCTACATCAGATGTTTGATTCTCGTCTTCGTCCATATCATTTTCCTGTGGCGCATTCATAGGCGGGCACATTAAGTACAGGCTTGATCGATTAATTAATTGTGAACACCCGCAGCAAATGAATTGAACCGCTTCCAAACTTTGCAGCATTTCTATTTTGGTAGCTCCAAGGAATTCACGGGCACCAGGATCATGTACCTCACGCAACATTCTACCAAACTCTGTCCTCAACTCGCTGCCAAGCTCTTTGAGAAGCACATTGAAAAAATCAGAAGCATCCTGAGCGTTTATTCCCGACAGCAGACGTTGCGGATACCCTTTCCAAAGCAGCAAGAATGATCTGGCACCGCTGCCACACTCCGAAAAGGACGGTGCAGGCAAAGAATAAGATTTGAAATTGGAATAAATTCTATAAAAATGCTTGGCCACAAATGGCCCGCAACCTCTCTGCGTGCGAATTTCTCGCATCACTTCCCTCTTGTCTTTCAAGCGGCCTCTGTTATCTTTCACGTTAACATGCCTAGGCCTCCAAGAAATATGAAACACATCCCGAAACGTGGCAACTGATAGGAATTCTTCTTTGCTCATGTTTCTGGCCGTATGACCGTGTCTCTTCTGTGGGTTAAAGCCATTGCAAAAAAAAATCGGCAGCTGTGAACCCTGGCACTGCGGCCATCCGATCCCATGAGGCCGCGAGAATGTCACGAACCGTTGATCTGCCAAGTCCAAACCCAGCCAAATCTTGGAGGAATCTCCTCCCAGTGCATCGACTCATGTGCTACAAAAATCGCTGAGTTCATAATTCAGCTTCATCACCCCGAGGAGCTCACCGATCCTCATCTTCGGATGCTTTGCAAAGCGTTGCGTAGCTCTTTCCCCACACTCGAAATCAAAATCTATGCTTTGGCTGAGGAACCTGCCCAAACTCGCCAAGCTGAGCATCTGTCATTCGGCGCGCGACCACCTTCTTGGCGTTAGCCATGAATGCCATGATGTGAAGATTGATGGTAAACCGGCTGAATTACACCTTGAAAGAGTGGGAAGTTGTCGAATCATTTTCCCCTATGGCACAGACGGGGGATATTATGGGCAATCATGACACCGTGTTGTGAAATATTTCCCTCCACTATACAAAGCAATCACCGTACTTTCCCTGCTCTTTGTGCACAGGTGCCCCAAAATTCCCAACCATCTTTCCACACAAGCACCGCCCCATCCGCCTCTGCAATGCGCAGCATACCCTGCCATACCATGGCATTGCACTTTGTCTCTGCCTTCTACTCACAGCTCGTGTTCTTTCATATTTGCACCTGGTCGCCTTGCCAACCCAATCCTGCTTCTCCAAACATGCCCAGCCACTGCGCATATATATATATATATATATATATCTACATTTATATATATATATATATACATACATACATATTATATATATATACACACATACATACAATCACATATTTCATTATTCTGTCGCCATGCTCTCTTCTGTGTGCCGCCAGCCAAACTGCCTCTCCCATTCGCTCCAGTCACATGCCCCGCAAAAAAGGTGGGTCGGCGGCACCAGGGCGGTAGCCCTACTTATAACTATGGTTTATAATACTTGCAACTAGTAGTTAATGGGGGTTATAACCCAACTTATGACTGGGGGGCCCCACATTGTACAAAGCCGCTGATTAGAATGCTTGAAATGAAAAGGATTTGACCGTGTGCAGGATTGCAAATGGACTGGGATTGAAAGCTGCAAGCGTGGGGATCTATCACTAACTTCACTGATGATTTATGCATACAGAAATGGTGACTTTATCCCATCATAAATGTTCACCAAGACTACTCCCAGCCCCCCAATATGAATACCTCCTATGAATTGGACTCCAATTCATGAAGAGTGACCCAATAAGGCTTCAATCAGGGAAAAGGATTGAGGAATATCAGCAGCAACATCCTGTAGTTGGTTTATGATATGGAAACGATGAAGGAAAGTGGCCTTGGAAGAGAGCCAGAATGAACCCCCAGGTTTTATTGGGGAAACTCGGTGTATGGTTTCAGACATGTGGACATCTAGGTTGGTCTAGCTGGCAAGGACACAAAGGGATTGTTGGGCAACGTTTGATGAAGAAGTTATCATACTCCCGTATCATCCCTAATTCACAAGCTGTCGTCCTATGTCCATACCTGCGGTTAGGATGTAATTAGCGACTACAATTTAATGAATTTGTAGCGGCTCTCACCACAATGTTCTGGTAAGGCATACCACACCTGGATGAGTCAAGACATCACAGTGAGGGGATATAATTAGCCCACATCCTGGCAGTTGATAACTCCAAACACCATCTTGAGTACAGTCTCCAGCCGCCAGCCATTATTTCTGCATGGCAGCGCGACTTCTGTCACTTTCGGAGGGCGCGCCGGAAAAATTGCGAAGCAGGCAACAGCCCGTTCCAGCTTCTCTGGAATCAAAAGGGTATGGAGCGTATTGTTTACCAAGAAATGAATGGTTGAATGACAAAGCATGTAAGTGGGTTCATTCCCACGTTCAGATCGAACACGTTCTGAATAATTTGCGTGCAAATTGGGTTTTTGTGATTAGTTCTTGGTTCTTTGTACCTGGAAAGGGTTTCCGAAAGAGTCTGATTCCAAAAGAAGCTGAAACTGTATGAAACCAGAAAGTCATGGCGACTCTGCGGTTAGACTTTGGTACATGAAAGCAAAAAACATCATCCAATGTGAATGAGTTGCAGTTGATATATATATATGTATGTATATATATATACATATATATAGTTACATATACATGTACATGTACATGTATACTGTATATACATACATATATATATAGGACCCTGGCATCAAGCTGACAGAATTAGCAGCAGCAACATGGCCCTCTCATGACTTGGGCGAGAAAAATCAAGCGATCAGGGTCTTCAAAAAGAAGACGCCCCAATTGGCCACGATGATCAAAGTGATAACGATGATCTGCGGCGAGCTTGGAAATGCGGAAGGAAACGTTAGGAAAAAAATCTGTAGAGTTACTGTAAAGTGCGTTTAGGCATGAGGCATAAGAGTTAGCGATGGCAAGCTAATGATGATGGATAGAATATGATTCAATGATAACATATGATTAAATGTACCACAATGCAGCAGGTAGTACCCGACCAGTCCCCCAAAACATCAAATAGACGCTTAGGTGGTTAATATATGCATCTGACCTCCAGGATTTCTTTGATACATATGGAGGTTTCCTGAAATGGGGGTACCCCAAATCATCCATTTTAATAGGAGTTTCCAGCTATTGGGGCACCCCCCTTTATGGAAACCTCCATATACATATGTATGTATATATATATATACAGCAGAACAAAATGGATGGTTTGACTCCTTTTATGTGACTTGTGATTCGAATCAATCGATCAGTTGGTGACACTTTTTGGCGGAATTTCACCCTGGAGAAGCTCCTGCCAGCATTCAGTTCCCCGATCACCCTCTCATAGGTCAAGCATTCCTACATCTGGCCAAAGGTACAATCATGCACACTCTCTGATGGACATGACTTATCTATGTTCCCAAGATTCATGGAAAAGAAAGTCCAGAAACCCCATCTTTCACCCTAAAATCGGTAAAAATCCATGGTTTCAGGTTTTTGTGGCACCCTTCCATCCCCAAAACACATGGGGACTGCGGCCTGTTTCAGGATAAAGACCGACCACTTTTTCACGTCGCTGCCGAATTCATGTTCCATGAAGAGATATGGCCACCTTACCAGGAGGCGTTGGCGCGTTGGCAATGCGCTAGACCGTCTTTTCAGAGTGGCAATGGGGACCTGTAAATGGTAGGGAATTTGCCTAAATCAAAGGAGAAATGAATGTAATCAGCAAGCATGATCGAACATGTGTGTCAAGTGCATAATTTCCATGACTTTTTGCTCGGATGAGTTTTATCCATTTGGTGAGCTGTATACATAGTCAGAAAATGGGGTACAACCACAAATGTCAAGATATTCTCGCAAGGGTCATGCCGCAGCTACACCCGTGTAGCGAACTCCAGGAATCAAGCGAGTGGCCTAGTTCATTATCGAAAATCTGAATCATTTGGAGCCCAAAATGAACAGCTTCACAGCTTTCTTATATGGCTATGAGTGAAGACCTACTATTATCATATTATTCCCATATGTGGGGGAATCCTAATCCATTAACATCCATGAACATCCATGAACCAGCTATTTCAGGCTACCTACATTGCAAATCCTTAGCCGATTTTCAGATTTTCTCAGGTCTGCCGCCGAGTCACCTGCCCGTGAGCTTGTAGTTGAAGAAAAAGACAACAATGTAAAAAGTGCCTCGGTCCGAGAACACTGGGAAAACCCCAGAGGGAATGCATACTGAGTCACTGGCTTGCTGCTGAAGTCACAGTAGATCAACGCTAACCAATAGGTATGTATGTATTTATATATATATATATATATATATATCGACAATAAGTGTTAATATATAGATCTATATAGTAGATCGACAGAAACTGAAGTTACTATATAGTACAGTACTATAGATCGACAGTAACTAAGGCACTAAGGATAACTGAGGTATATACAAAAATGTGAGCCCAAAAATAACTTTAGTTGGGGATGTCTGAAAATGAGGTACAGCACAAAAAATGATGCTTACTTATCACAGAATTTCCATAAGTCTACCATTCAAATTGCTATTTGGGGGTATCCGTTCAGACATTCCCGAAGATCATATTGTTGTTTAAACATTTATTGTACATATTATATCCCAGTAGACCCATAGTATCCCATGTTTTTTTCCTAGTAATATCCCATGAAATATCATGAAATATCACAATTGCCTATGCACTATACACCACTTCGGGCTCCCCAACCTGGGGGCGTCGATCAAATTCCATTAAATCATTGCCGTGTTTGATAAACCAGAGGCTAAATGTAACCCTGTTCATTCTTGCTGGGATATGAACATCTATCTACTGTAAATGGGCACAAAAGAACTAGGTACCAACTTACTAAGTTTTCGAAGTACCCCCATTCTCTACCATTTTTTTGTACTCACCCGCAATGAATCCTGTGAGCTTGTCCCAACCCCCTTCAGTGCCATATGGATGCCATTTCGCAAGCAAGGCTAAGGGGCTGTAGAACATGCCGAAGGCCATATCTCCAGGAAAGGACAAGGTCTCTCGCAAGGTGCTGGTGGATCTCAAGCACAAGTCCTGCAAGGTCAGAAGCTGTCTCGGTCTCGAATTCCGGGGTGAAAACCATGGATAAGTCATGGATATAACTGATATAACTGACATAACCTATGGGAGTCAATCAAGTCAATCATTAACAAGTAACCGATGGGAGTTCAGAATTCCCCCATGGGATTAATACCCATCAATTACGTTGAAAAACGTATGGGACTCCTCAAGACGTTGGCCCGGGTCGATGATGGTTTTCACCATGGCGGAAACCATGGCGTAAACTTTTGGATATATCTTTCATATACCATCTTTCATATATCTTTCAAACTTTTGTTGTGCTGTGTTTGCTTTTTAGGGCTTAAAGTTGACAAAGTTTACTGTAGATCATCGGATCTGCAGTGTTTATCCATCCTTTTACCCCTGGGACAAATTCCCTTCCGCCCAACTCTAGGGACATCAAGGGGATACAATCCAGGTGGAATGGTGGAAAAAACATACCATTTGGGGATGATGGTTACAGCTGTTACCACCCATGTATAGTGATTTTGGGGATGGAAAACACTATCGCTTTATATACTAACATTACAGTGTTTTTTTCCCGAGGATCATGGATATTCATGAACGTGTTGATGATTTAAGGCCATCGATGCCCGGAATTGTCAAAGAGTGGGTTCAGTTCCCTTTCCCAAGTGAAAAAACATGAAGTTCATTCATTCACAAGGTTGACGTGTCTACATATCAAGTCCTTGCTTTGTTGATCTGGTTTTTTGAAACCACCGGAAGTAGACCGGTCAGTTGTCGCTGTCTCCCATTGACCGAGGAAAAGGCCCGTCCGCCAAGCCAATGAACAGCGCCGGCACGTGGAGGACATGTTGGACCTGAAACGAATATCCTGAAATCACTCAAGTACATCTTATATACATATATTTTCATATATATATACAGTTTATATATATATATACACAGAGTAATTATATAGATATACAATAATATATATATATGGCTGAATTAGAAATCCATTGCCACTTTGAAATAAGGTCATTTGATGTCATTCGGGGATAGTTACCTCTATTAAAAACTAAAAACCATCATTCCGGAATTCCGTCGAACAGATATCATCTTTGAGCACCAAAGTGGAGGTCTTTTAATCATCACTTCCCCTATATTTTTTGTGGTATACAGTATTCCATCATTTTTTGGGGCTAACCCATATCCTCCAATCTAGTTAAGGCGAATCTAAAGATATCTAACGTGCAGCACATTTTTGCGACGATGTGTGCACTACATGTTTGCCCAATGTTTATTCTTTGTTGGGTACAGTATTTCACATTGAAAGCCAGGGTTCCTTTTTGGGGTGGTTCCCTTGCTAGTTTTCAGTGCAGTGAACATCCAAGAAAAGGTGTACAGGAATCAGTGGCTCTGTCATGCTCATGCCTTGAGATATATTCCTATATATACGTACATATATATATATATTGATTTCTGGCACCACACTGATGAAACACATGTGGCACCTGAACATGCATTGCACCAAGTTGTTTTGATGGCTATACAGTGAGAATGCAATAAACCAATAAACACCAAGCACCAAAGCACCATAGCATAACATTGGCTAAACTGCTAAACACTACCCGAAAATGTGGAGCCAGAAATGCGTCCCTCAGGGATCCAAAAAGCTGATCTTCGTATATCTTGTCACTACACCCACATGACTTTTCATTGCACGCACATGATATTCATATGAAATCAAACAAGTTTAATCCACTTGTTTAACAAGTTTATATATTGAACGCACACTATATCCACTCAAACATGTTAGAAATTCCTCATGGCTCTTTGTTCCAATCCTGGCAAGTTTCGACCCATCATCTTGTTGGGCGATATATCAATATCTAGAAACATCCATACAGTGATATAATCATATATATATATACATATCAAGATGTGGATAATGTATATAATATAGTGTGTGTATATATATATATACATTAGATTAATGTGTGCCATGATGTCCCCGTCACCACCATCAGCCAGGAAAGCTTGCTGCCTCCCGAAAGTTCACACCTTTCTCAGCCCACTGTTTGCACTCTTCTTTGAAGCCTGGTTTGTCATGGCTATATCAGGCTATAACTATGGTATATCAATGGCTTTTCCACTATGGTATACCACTATTTTGGGGTGACCAAAATGACTATATCAATGGCTATAACTAACTATGGTATATGGTAATGAATGGGCTATAACTATGGTAGTTAATGGATATCATTCTAGGGGGTTTTAACTATACATGGGAATCAGTATGCTACTAACTATGAACGTTCGGAGTGCAAGCCAGCGGTGAGTTTTTAGGCTACAACTATGGTAAGTTGACATGTCATAACCTCCGTAGGTTGGGATATGGGGCCCAACTTAAACTATGGTGAAATATGGGAGCCGCCTATTAATTATGCTTCCGCTGCACCAATTGGTGGGATTGACAGCCTTTGGAAAACCAGACTTTCCATGAGGGATCCGTGGTATCCTGGTATCCTATTTTTAGACAAACCCAATGATAGGAATGGGAGGATGCTGAATGATGCACAGAGGATGAGAATGAGTGTTCTTGTCTGGTGAGAATGGTGTTATTAATGTAGGGTATCCAAGATGATTTCAAACCATCATATTACTACCAACCATTACATAATGAATAGAGTTTGTCGGACCTTAAAATGTCAGTTCAGTGATGTTGGCATCCAAAAAAAATGTTTTTCAAACTCAGTGCTAATTTGGTACCAACCATTATATTATTAATAGAGTTTGTCATGAATATCAGTATAGAATGATCCACCATTATGTCTCAAAATGTACAAACTCAGAGTCACTTCAGTGTCAACTTCGCGATGACAAGTCGACACTGCAATTTCAATACATCGAGCCTCCCTGAGGGAGCAGCTTTTTTGGATGCGGTTGGGAAAAAATCATGCTAACTATGCTAGAAACCGGTAAAAAGCCTCCAGAAGTTGGGATATCACCCCCTATACCCTCTGGTAATTTAACATAGCTATTGAAAATGACCATTTATAGTGGATTTTCCATAGTTATGTTAGTTTACCAGAGGGTAACTTTGGTGGTTGACCCACCAAAATTCGTTTAACTGCACCCGAAAGTCTGTCCGGACACAAATGGATGGTGTACTTTTGAGGCTTCCCTCACATCACCCCATGTTATCATCCAACGTATCTACTTTCTCCAATATGTTTTCTAGGTTTTCCAATGGTTATTCCAAAATATGTTTCATCCAATAAAAGCAACACCATAATAGGTTTTTCTTGATGATAAAAGCTCCAATATCCGGTCCAAAATGTTCTAGGTGTTCCAATGGTTTGTAGGACACCCCAATTTTGAGAAAGTTCGAAAATTCGCTCCAAGCCATATCTAATCAGATCACAATCCGTAGGTCATGCGCACAGCAAGCTGAAGCGCGCACAAAGGTCATCACGGCTATGGGTCGACAACAAAAGAATGAAAAAGCACTGGATAGTTACCCTTGCTAACATGTCCAGTGACGTCGCAGTGAGCTTGCAACATAATTTATCATTCTACTACGATCCCGATATTCAGATATGCCCATTGATTGGTTGGTATATACCTCCAGATTGTTCCTAATATTTCCCAGCGTTGTTGTTGGTGATCTATCCCCATTCATATCCCCATTTACAGAATATATCGCACCCTAATCGGAAAAAAACTGCATGCATTTATCATAATGTCAACCCTGGATTAATCAACCCCTAGGCTGTTTAATTGGGAAGGTACCATTTAAGTATCAAATCATGACTATTGGGGGAATACCCCTCCAATTAATAAACCAGGGTTTATTAATCCGGGGTTGACATTATTACATATATATATATTATATATATAGTCCACTATATCCAACTCTATCTCCATTGATGGTTTAAAAATCCTCATGATGTTTACATTTACCCACCGGTCACCATAGAAAAACCCGTCACCTTCAGCTGGGACAACGAGAGCAAAGTACTGGATGGTCACCTCATGGCTGCCATTCGGAACGATGCGGACCAGAGGTGAACAAAAATGGGTATAACTATGGCTACAACCATGGCCGTTCATAGAAGCATTCATGGCTTTACTCTATGGGTATAACCATGGTGAACTATTTCTCCGCATAAGTTGAGATACAACCCCTACAACTGCACCCGCAAGTACACGCACAAGAATCTCAGAAATTTCCCATCATGGGGGACTCCATTTCCTTCCCGTAAAGATGGTGATTTTCCAGTTCTCTACGTTCAATCACCAGAGGGTAGCTGGTTGATAAGAAAAAAATTGGAATCAATGAATCAACCATCTTGTCTTCGATGGGGGACCAGAAAATCCTCCAAGCCATTGGAAATATGTGGCGACAAAGCATCACCCACCTGAAGAGGTTGGAAATATGTGGTGACTGGATATTGGATTATTGATCAACAAGGCCATAGCGATGTAAAGGCCCGCCTTTTACGCCTTTTCCGTTGTCAAAAAAGATTGCCGGAGGGTCGATCTGAACAGTATGGGGCATTAGTCTACGTTAAAATGCCCTAAAGACGAACAAATCTCAAAAAAATCATCTTGGCCAACACAGGGTTTCCACATGGCATGGTCAAGATCGGCTCAACCAGAAACACTGCGCGGCTGGTCATGTGGAGCCCACATTGGTCGTTGAAGCCACGCAACTCTACTGATATTTCCCCTTGCTGAAACTCCGCCATCTTTTGGTGAATAAATCTGCCAAATTCATCTAGTTTCGCGTTTTCATTAGCAACATTCCAGGATGACTTCACATCATAAGTTCTGGGATGTATGGAGGAAAAAAATATGTTGGTGCCATCGCATTTAGACCCACAGTCAAAAGTTACATTGCCGAGACGCAAAGGCGCCAAGCGCGCCCATACAAACTGACAATCCGTTCCTCAGGCTACGACTTTTTGGAGCCGCTTAGATTCTATGTTGCATCCCAATGCAGTCCCGCTTAGATGTTTCTCCAAGAAACGGTCAGCTGGGGGTTTGGTGCAAAACATGGAGAGTGGGTGCCGTTTTAAATGGCAATTTTTATTTGGACATTGAAGAGCCGCAAAGTGTTGGGGTACAGTGAAAAGTTTAAGAACCTACTGCATTGAGAACCTCAGGGGCCAAAAATTGCTGGATAAAACTCTCTCTATCGTCTAATTCAAATAAGAACCCTATACCCTGGAATTCTGGATTTTTTTTGTCCTTATTTTACCTTTCCCAGGTATATTTGGTTATGGTTATTCTTCTGAAAAATGCATCCATTCTCAACTCACTTCTTCAGCGAGCCGAGCCATGGGGACATGAGAAATGGTGCGAAAAGCGTGATGTAAATGCATGTTATATAAAATGTGTTGAAAATCTTTGGAAATATGTTTTTGCTAGTTAATATCCACTTGTTGCAATCCAGTTTTCGGTGGTGAAAGCCACTTTTTGCATGTTCAAATCCAATGTTTGCTGGTTTTTGCTGGTAAAACCCATTTTTTGCTGGTGAAAAGCAACTGTTTGCCGCCCAAGGGCGTAACAGCTGCAAGTGAAGGGGCCCAAGCGCACAGCAAAGAGAAGACTTGATGCCAGAACTGTCGCAAGCTGCGCTGGCCAGGTGAAACATGGGTCAAAATCCTGTGGAATAAGTGATTTCATTGGTTTTTTATGAGATTCAATAGGCTTTCATGGGATTGAATGGCGCAAACGCGAGATTTCTAGAGGGATTCAATATAGCAACTAAGTGTGAAAAACCCCGTGGCTGGCTTTCAAAGGTGCTCCGGCAACCAATCCAGTGACATACACATGAATGTAGAGAAATACATATAAATAATGATGTTTGTAGGGGGTATGAGTCAAAACTCAGAACCTTGGTACCAGTACGTGTTCGCATCAAAACTTCAAACAGCAGTTTTTTTGTGATGCATCTTCATCTCCCATTTGTACTTCGCATATGAAAATCATCCCCAAATGGCTCACGGCTCGACATTGGGGGTATTGACCAAATTAGGTGGATTGGATAATGTTGACTAAGTATATGTATATGTGTATATATATATATATATGTACTCCCTACACTAGCATTTCTTGTTGGCTATATAGTTTTAGTATGTTTTAGTCTAGTTATATCATGTTATACCATGTTATATCACCATTTTATTGTCGGTTATAGTTATACCATATATCCGTATATCCATCGAGAAAGGGCCATGGGGCCATAGGGCCATGGCGGTCATGAGGTCATCCATATCATTTCTACCCTCGGGTAATCAACATTGCAAAGGAAAATCCATGGAAAATCCAAGAACATCCTCCATGTCTAGATCTAACTAGAGTCTATAATCTAACTGGGAACCCCATGTTTAAGGTTGTGGTCGTCAATCCCTTCTTCAATCATCATACTAAAACAGAATACTAACTACCCCCAAGTGCCACCCTGGTGGAATGTATTTTTACGGACTACACCAATGTCCCGAATGATTGGGGATATATTACTGGTTGGTGGTATACCTACCCCTCTGAAAAATATGAGTTCGTCAGTTGGGATTATCATTCCCAACTGAATGGAAAAATAATCCAAATGTTCCAAACAACCAACCAGAATATTTCGTTCTACAAACAAGGAAGAGGATTGCACAAAATCCCCATCAAATGACTGGCTTGACTCCATTGTTCCCAACCTGGGTTACAAGGTGCGGCCGACCAGTTCTCAGTTGGTTTATAAACCCCATTAACTATATAGGTATATCATGTTATATCACCCACAAACCATAGTTACCCAAGTCCTATAAGTCAACTTAGCTATCCCCAAACCTGCAGAGTGAGGCAGTGTCGCGTCAAATAGACCCACTGACCCATTTTCCTTAGGCCGCGATGCTGAACTGGAAGAACCGTATGTAGGTATGTTTTAAAGAAAAACAGGGGGTGAATAACCTGGACATGTTGCGTGTACATGTGTATATATTGTGTACATTGTACATCTTACCCCCTGGTAAATTAACAGTTCGACCCTAGTTTTAATCACCAAGTTTTAATGGAAATGGATCTTCCAACCCCTACATGTATCTGCCAGGGTCTATGTTAATATACCAGAGGGTAATAAATGTATATATATATATATATAGAATTGTGGGTTTCTCAAAATAGAGGTATCCCCAGGTCTCCATGAGAAACTCAGTAGTGTATCCAGCCAACAAAATCCCCATTGATCTCTCCTTATGGAGATGATCACCTTAGGCCGAACCACCAACTCCGCCATTGAGAAAATCTAAGCCCAGTGAAATTGGAGCCCAGTGAAATTGGCATATAAGTTGATCATAACTAGAAATATAATATTGTTAACATAACCCATTGATCAGCATCTAAGATACCATCAACGATGTGAATATATATATATATATACCATCATCATTTCAAAAAATCATACACCCTCCGGTAAACGTTTACATTTTGCGACATTGAAGCCATGGCCCATAGAAATTTAGTTTTTCTGACTACCCATGAAACATGGTGGATCTTTCCATCGCTTTTTGTATATAAATCACCATATTTTCCCATGGTTTTCCCATGGTTTTCCTATGGTTTTCCCATGGTTTTCACCATCAAAATCTCTGGATTCCAAGTGACTGCTGCACCTCATACGCCGCCTGATCCTGGGGCCATGGCCATGGTGCCATGGCCACCATGGTGCCATCGCCAGCGGGGGATAGTGCCAGTGGACTAACGTAAAAACGTAAAGATTAGTACTGGGTTATAGACATAATATATATAGTACCTGTAATATGTTTAAAACCTGTAATATGTTTAATACCTGTAATATGTTAATATGTTTTTAAACATCCTTTAACTATGGTTGATTAGGGGAATATATATATATATAATAGACTATCGGCAAAATGTGGTTTATAAACCAACATCAATCCACTTACAAAGTGGGATGCACATGCTGAGCCAATGGATTGGTGTTGCAAAAACCAAGCGGAAATGGAGATCTTGGACGTTTGGTGGGTCAATGAAGACGGGTCAGACCCTGGAACCACCCTTGAGCCATCAAAAAATTACCATCCATCTCTGATTATACTACGTGATTTCCATAGATTTCCCTAATATAATGCAACATGTTCACCCATACGCATGGATATCCTTCCTTTTTGATCGACGTATCTCATGGTTTGCTGCGCTTCAACCAGGTGACGACTTGGTGATCACCTAGAAGATCCTACGAAGTTGATTTTTCTTCATGCCAGTGCAACTGTAGATAGATAAACTGATATATAATTACATATACATATGCATATGCATATGCATATACATATATAATTATCCAGTATCCACCATATATGTACATATATATATATATGTAATTATATATCTAGAAGTCGAATCCTTAGTCAAGCTAGGTGTCATACCAAAAAACGTGAACAGATCGACTAGTTCTCCAGTGAAATCCCCCGGCTGCGCTTCGCCGCGTCGCCTTTCTGGGACAAGGCAGTCCCTGGAGCGATGCTCATCGTGTTTTTAAAGAAAAACGAGTTGGGATATAAGCCCTAGAAGTGTCTTCATGATGAAGAATTATGGTTATATATATATAATTATATCTATATATATATACATATTCAGCCTGAAGCGGGTACTCCAGTGGTTGGAAGGAGGAAACAAAACAAACTTAAGGTGAGGGAAAATGATCCGTTTTTCCCCCAGGGGTGGCTAGCATTCACCAAACAATCTGCGGAGCAACCTCACGGCTCCCCCTTGCCATGATGATCTAGCCTGTGACCAAAACCAACAAGAAAACTCTACTTGAGGGTGCAGTTCCACCAATAAGTGGGTTACATAACCACAGATGTAAAATCCCAGAGTTATAGCCATGAAAATCACCCCAACTGCTCTGAAAGCCGCAGGAAACACCGAAAAATTGCTCACCTTCAGGAAAGGGCCCTACGATGGTAAGTTGGTTTATGTCACCAGGCTCAGGATTGGATTGAAGGTGGGTATATCTATAATTGAGTGGGGTTCAAAAACCAACAAACATAACTGCAACCTGATGACCCCTAGCATCTCCTAGTTCTAGCTTGGTTTATGAACCCGCCCAACTCATTAGATTCTTTTAACATCACCATAAAAGCCGCCGCCATCCGGGCCATCCGGGCCATCCGGTCCCCGACCTGGGAGTGCATGAAGAGTGGGATCAACGACACAAATGCCAAGAAGAATCTTGCCGCCATATCAGCCTCCTGACTCTGGCTGCTAATCCCCAGATGTCATCGAAGGCGATATAGGGATATTATGGGATATTGATATTGGGAATACAACGGCATATTACATGATATTATGTGTATGTATGTATATATATATATATACATATTACATATATATATATCTGGTTGGTGGTTGACCTACCCCTCTGAAAAATATGAAAGTCAGTTGGGATTATGACATTCCCAATATATGGAAAGTCATAAAAGTCATGTTCCAAACCACCAACCAGATATATTATAACACTGTAGACATTAATATACACAGCAACACATCTTGGATGTTGTGCACAACTGCGGGGCGGGCCCTGAATTGCTCCCAAATCCTGGATCCTACGATGGTTGCGAAATCCTGCCACGACCGATGGTAGAAAGCCCAACAATATAATGGGCTGGTTGGTGGTGCAATTTCACCATCTTGAAAAATATGAGTTCGTCAATGGGAAGGATGACATCCCATATATGAAATGGAAAATAAAATTCATGTTTGAAACCAGCAACCAGTGGGATAAACAACCTATTAAGTGGTGCAGGATTTCGCTGGCCCATCCACAGTATGTCCCCTTTATCAAACACGGCTTGCTGGTGTCCCCTACATAAAAACACGGCTTGCTGGACACCCGTTTTCGATGATTTTCCCGAATGTCCCAGGCATCCGGAGGCATGCTATCTACCTTATCGCCCCACTTTTTTGAAAACCACCCCCTTGGGGTGCTCTGCCGATCGCAACGTGGACATCCCAAATTTGATGCAAACAGCTCAAGTTGAAACTGCCTCTGACTACATCTGGATGGGCTGAAGTGCACGCCAAACGCGGCAGCTGTTCTTAAAAGATCATGTTTCTATGTTTACTATGTTTACATCAGAACAAGATTGTCGCAGCACCGGGAAAAAAGTGGGAGAACAAAAGGAATGGATTCTTAGCATGCAACCCACAGTGAAGAAATGTTTGCACGTCGTATCTTTACGACATCTTCGGACAAATGGCAACTTATGGATGATCCATTGCCGGTTTGTCAAAAAAACAGAGGCACCAATGGGGTTAGAACGGTTGCTGGTGCTGACACAACCAAACATATATCTGATGAGTTGCTTCAATGCCCATGAAAGATTGGGGATCATCATCATCATCATCATCATCCCATTAGGGTGATTTTAAGAATATTTTTAAGAATATTTGAAAGTATCAACCGTTTTATGAACCAGTATCAACCAGTACCACTTATATCATGTTATATCTATGGTGTATGTTTCATACCGGGAATCTCTTTGTTGCCCTCCGTTTAACTTCCACTTCCACGGTTATACCGCCCATCCCTTTCTCGTCCTCATGCACCGGCGGGGCATGGATGAACCTCGTATGGCGAAGATGGATGGGTCACGAATCATCCCGTCATCAAATGGGTTTGTCTGAAAATAGGGTATATTCCCAATTATAGCCATTTAATAGGGATAATGATCATTAACCATTGGGTTTAGGGGTACACTATTTTCAGACACACCCAAATCTGATCTGACGTTGATCCGAGTAGCACAAGACCCAGCAAGAGATACCAAAGACCGAAGAAGGGGATGCCTGGGCGAAATCGGCCCGGCATGGCATGCCTGGGCACCGAATCCTCTTTGGAGTCAACTTGGGGAATTGCAAAGCTCTTGAGTGATTACCTAGATTATACCTAGATTACCTAGATGCCCTTGCAAAGAAACTGATGAAAGCTTTGAAGATGTCTAGCAGTAGATGTATCAGTTGTGGCATTCGGAATTAACTGGATCTGTAACCAGCTGATCGAAAACATTTTTCTAATTTTCACCAAAACAAATCATCTTATCATTTCATCATTATCATAAATGGTCCACTTCTGGGTTATGTTCCCATTAAATAGGGGATTGTTCAGTTCTATGCTGTTTGATTACCAGAGGGAAATCATTCTCATAATATCTCATTTCATGATAATCACCACCACCATCACTACCACCCTGATCATTACCATCCCCATCATGGGTAAAACTAGCATCCATTGGAGAACATTTACCTGGAGAACATCAATGCTGGAGAAACTCGCCATGAATCACAACCTATACGAATCCATATGCAGCTATACCAAAAAAAATGTCGCGAAAACCAGAATATCAGGGTCTTGAACCATACACATTTAACGAGATTTTAGGACTATTCTTGCTGATACCCCTTGAACGAAATCATCCACTTAAGCGGTGAGGCGGTTTTGGGTCGCAAAAAAAAACAATGACTGTCTCTTCCGCGCATATTTTTTTGGGGTGTTCAACAAGCTACCCAGTTTGTAACATCTAGCCATATTCTCAGCGCTTTCTATCACGCAATTCCCAATCAGTGGTTATTTAGGGTTCTTTGGGATACCCAAAATCATATTTGCTACCCAAAAGCTGAACTTTTTAAAGCATAGCCTCTGGTAATCACCAGCAGGCACGGATGGAAATTCCTCCAAAAATGGATGGATTTTCCCGGTCCACTGGATCCCATTGATGACACAACGGTAGATCTGAAAAGTCCCAAGATCTGACGTCCCAACGGCCATCTTCGGTAGGACCACCCGGTGACCAGCTGTGTATTTTGGCGGGTGATAGGTCGCTATGTTTGATAAAAAGGCTGGGCCGGGTGGATTCCTGGGACAAAATATACCCTCTGGTAATTCAACATAACTATGGAAAATCACCATTATTAATGGGAAAATCCACTATAAATGGCCATTTTCAATAGCTATGTTAGTTTACCAGAGGGTATATCGCAAGATCAAAAACTGTACTGTGCCCAGTTGTTGGTTCTAGGATGGTTTTTTTCACTGGCTGAATCGAAACACCTCAATCTTTACCTCGTTTTTCACAACTAGCCTTAAATGTCCCTGCTGCCAGGTGTTCTGTTCAAGGTACTCAGAGAAGCCAACCCAAGGTGATGCCCAAAAAACATGTCTTGGTTTATAAACCCAACTAGTTACCATCAATATCTACCCAACTAAGCCAGTGAAATATGACTTCTGAACCAACTTAGCAAACCATCCCCATTTGATGATCCTGGATACCAATCGCATCTTTGAAGCTGTTCTTCACTCGGAGCTCCTTCCTTACGTCAGCGGCTATGGGTCCAGGGTGTGGATCCACATATGTGGGCAAGCCAATAAACCATAATAAACCCACCATGACTGGGGATGGTTTATACAACCCATGCATCGTGATTTCAGGGATGGTTTATTATGTTTATTATTGGGTTTACCGGGTTTACCACATATTGCAAACATAAAGAACAAACTGGATCTCGTGGAAGACAAAGTCAGTCACCCTAGTCCGTCACCCCAAAGGGGTCAGGACCAGAGACACACAAGACCCGGCCACGTTGGACATACCATCCCCTTGGAACAAAGCAGCCTGGGTGGCCCAAAATGGTGGCTGGCCCAAAACGGCCCAAAACGCACATGATTTGGAGTCGTGATTCCACAGATCAGCTAAGACTTTTTCTAGACCCTATCATACCCTCTCGACAAGAACAATGCGTGAATGGAAGATTTTTTCTAGTCCATTCACATAGAACATGGACGGCTAACAACTAGAGTGCAGGTCAATGATGCCACAAATGGATACAGAGATAAAAGTACCGCACTTGCGGGTGCACTTCCACTGACTGGCTTATATTTCAGCATAGGGCCTGTAGGGGGTATCCAGGGGTTGTATCCCAACTCACGGAGCTTCAAATCATCATTGATTACCAAGTGTTTTCACCCCTGACCTGCGCCCCCTCAATACCTAAAACCACTCACCTTTTTTCTGGTTGGTAGTTGACCTACCCCTCTGAAAAATATGACTTCGTCAGTTGGGATGATGACATTCCCAATAGATGGGAAAGTCATAAAAGCCATGTTCCAGTTTCCACCAACAAGATTTATTGTTATTCCAATTATTATATAACCATTATTAACCATAGATTTACCATAGATTAACCACCAACCATCCATTTTGAAATGTCTGAGCTCACCAGCCATCCAGTTCTCCACACCATCCACACCCAGCTTCTCTTCGGGCCCGTAGCCATCCCAAGCAGTACCAAAGAGCTCCATCGAATCTATGTGTGTTGTCAGGTGATATTTACCCCATCATGGGCAAGAAATATTAGGAAAACAACACTTGATGTTGGGGAACACAAAGAAATGTGCGATTAACAGCGGTATTTCTCAAAAAATCTCAAAATAAGATATGCTAGCTGATAGCTAACGCGCATTTGTCATACTGTTTCCACTAAACCACCAACCTTTGTGACCAACCTTTGTGACTTCATTGGTGGAGGCAGAGTTCGATTTGTCAAAATGCGATCAAATCGCGATCTTCCATCGCTTCAACATGGATTTCATCATCTAGCTCTCCCAAAACCGGAGTGCTCCAGCACCGATTTTAGGCCACGCAAAACGCTACGCGGATCGCAGCAAGTTCACCGGGATCTTTGAGCCCATCCTACTCCAGACTGGTCATGGAGGATCCGTTCTATGTTTGAACCAATGTTATTTAAGTACGTATTTGTACATATAATTTGTTACATACATATACACATTTTAAACCAGCAGCCAAAAACTGATTTTCAGATTGATTGCTGATGTTGTTGTCCCCCAAAAAACATAGACCCTGTCATTTGGGTTTTGAATACAATTCTCAGGTGGATGAAAACTAGGAAACCACTGGACCAGGATGAGATCTTTATTATTTTTGGGCTGTTCCTTAACCGTCGAAAAAAAAAAAAATCCGTGAGATCTTAAGTGTTATTTACATATCAGGTGATCCCCCTAGAGTCACAAGTATTGTATCATCACCTACCCTCTGGTAAACTAACATAACTATGGAAAATCCCCATTTTTAATGGGAAAATCCACTATAAATGGCAATTTTCAATAGCTATGTTATATTACCAGAGGGTACTAAGGGATAAGAAAAAAAGTCTAAAAAAGGGGATCACCAAAGATCGATGGGGTGAAATCAGCATCAACCTTACTATCTTCGAAAAGGCGAGGCTCCCCAGTGATGTTTGTTCGTTTATATAAGCACCATTAAGAATCAAAAAGTTGTGGGTTAGTGTTTAAACATGTTTAAACCAAAAAAAACAACAAAAAAAAACATATTCGATAGTTACATCCCCTACAACCCCTCTGTCGTCAACCAAGTTCTGTGCGTCAACCTAGCTGTTGCCCTTAACGGAGGCCCCACTTTGTAGGGTTGCAACCCTGCCTGCTTGTTCACTTCCGCCGCTTTCGCTGCGATGAGTTCCTTAGGGATTTGACCAGCAGAATGGTGATTCTATAGGAACCAAAATGGTGGTGACCTGTAAACATTGTCATTCTACCAACAAACATGTGACTAAAATTGATTCTAGCAACAACAAATGCAATTGAATAATATGTGTATGAAATGATGCCCACAGTCATTGTTGTATATATACCCAAAAAATGATATTTGATCAATCATCGTTGGTGAACTTTAGCGTTGTGATTTGACTGACATGCACAAATTTGAATCCGAACCAACAGCAAGGTATAGCTACCAAAATTGATTCCTGATGCATGAATTTTGATGATACTTCGATACTTCAACAGGCTTTTGCTCGTAAGACATGGCTTGATACGGTAGATATTTCATGCGACATCAATCTCTACCTGAATGGAGGAAAAGATCCAAAAGCACCGAAGCACCCTGAGGTGATGTGGACCTTTATGATCCCAATAACCTTCTCGGCTTGTCATTCGCAAGAGATCAACGCCTTCCGTCTTGAATTCAAGCCAAGATTTTTTGGGGCTGCCATTACATTCTCAATATTCTCAATTACCATCTGAGTTTTACAAATCAGTTGCTATGACCATAGTAAGCCATCTCATCTTTTGGGACACAATCACTTGACCCCCAAATTTCCAGGGAAAATTACCCACAAAAAGCTTATGCGTACCGCATACCCACAAAATCATAAAATGGTTCACTCCCAATAGCTCGAAAGTGACATGGGGCCGGTATCGCTTAAGATATCTTAAGATTCTCAACGCCTAATTTGGGACGGTCATTGACAGAAAAAAAAAAAAAAACGACAAATAGGTTGGTCCAAACCTGGTAGCCCAGTTTAAGCCATACATGTTGTTACCCGTGTATTGCCAATCATATATATATGTAATGCATATATATATATATATTAAACTATATATATATTAAACTATATATATATATGTATATTAAACTATATATATGTATATTAAACTATATATATGTGTGTGTGTGTTATATATAAACCATCCAATGATGACAGTTTCCAGCATGGCTGTATGGAGGAAAAAAAAACTATTTACCAATAACCTCCCCACGTTTGGATTGGTCAACTCCACAGAGGAATTAAATCACTCCATGCTACATGGTTGATGACAACCCATCTGGAAGATTTTGAACATCACTAACTGGTTGGTGGTTTCAAACCCTTTGAAAAATATGAAAGTCAGTTGGGGTTACTATTCCCAATATATGGAAAAATAAAAAAATGTTCCAAACCACCAACCAGTATGTATCTGTATATCCCCGTTTCAGTTGGGTGATGTGAAGAAAATAGGCCGTGTAACGTTGACCAACCCCTTTTTCAAAAATACCCGGTGCAGCTTCACTAATTTGTGTGGCCTTTTATTTCACCACAGTTGTAGGGGGATACGTCTCAACTTATGGAGGATAGAATCATTTAGAATCCCATAGTTATACTTGTTAATCACGCCTGGCCTGCACCCCCAAGGTTAATGGTTAGTACCATAGCTATTCCCATACTGATTACCATAGTTATACCGAATCATAATCCCAACATGGCAATTCAAAATCCTTGAACTAAATGGATGCTTTAATGGGCAATTCAACTCTAAATGGAGTTTAAAATCCCATAGTAACCATTAGTAACCATTAATAACCTTCTGAATAACCATGAATAAACTATATTAACCAACCATAAATAACCCACATTGACCATTAATGTGGATTAACCAACATTAATGTGGATTAATTAACCAACCATAAATATCCCATAAATAACCAACATTGACCATAAATAACTATGTTAACCCCGTTTTGCATCACGAGTTCCTGCCCAAGTTTCAGCGCTCTCAGGCGACAAGCGCAGCTTGGGCCTCCAGCTCTGTCGCAACCACCGCAAGCGCTGCGCCTGTGGAAAATTTGCTGGAAAAAACCTGTTGAATAACAGTTACCCTCTGGCTATTTAACATAGCCAGGGAAATGGCCCATTTATAGATGGTTTACCTGGGTTTACCTATTAAAAATGATGATTTTCCATGGCTATGTTAAATAACCAGATGGTAAACCAGCAAAATGATCCAAATTGCATGGCTTTATATGGCTTTTTTGGTATGTTCAGCAGCAATTAGCTATAGGAAAAAGCCAACAAACACATGTGGTTTCAATGGAAAATTGGGTCGGCTTGAGTTTGGGATCATTGGTTTGCTCAGAAATGTCATGCTTAACCCACCAAAATGATCTAAATGTAGGCTATTGAAGCATATGCTAGATGTAAATGGTGATATTCAATTGACATTCAACCAATGGTCAGCTGATGCATAATATGCATAATGGAAGATCGAGATAGATCGTGGGCAAATAACTGGTATCAATGTGATAATACTTGCTGAATTAGTGGAAAAGACAGATGAACGATATCTCTTTCGACTATGAATGATATAACATCAATATCTGTTTCAACATAACGTGGCACAGTTGAATTCTTGTTTGGACAATGTGCTGAAACAATCATTCACCAAGCTGAAACAAGTCGATTCCGCCGGATTCCACATATGTCATTGAACACAAGACCCATTTTGAGATCCTTGTAGTGGATGCCATCTGCATTGCCCAATAGATATCAATTCTCTGATATGTGCCAATGACTGTGTGGAGTGTGAACACTATGGCAATACCCGGACATGCCATGCTGATTTTGAACTAAGAAACAGACCGCAAATACATCTCAAATGTTCAGTCACGCAGGACGTATATACATCTAAAGTACCGTGGGTGGTCGCTCAGAATTTTGACCATCTGCCAGATATCTACAGTAACCATCCAAAAACCCAAACCACTTGCAATTCTGCACGTCTGGCAACATCTCAGACTTGGAAGGAACTTTCGGCCCTATGAGAACTTGCCGCATCATCCCACGAATCGTAAGATTATGTAAGATTCGCTATTGTGTCCCTATTGGTATGTCCCCATCTCATGGATTATCCATGGTTATCCCATATATGGCTTTTTCCATCAATACCTATTAATACCATGTTGAGGGGGATGAACATCCATAAATCTCAGCTATATATTTTGATGTGAACTACAGGGGTACAAGGTTTTGGCCTACGGACAACTGGATTAATGTGGGTAAAACAATGTCATAAACCATCCCCCAGTCATCACCATGTTTATAGGTGGTATGGTAACCATTCCCAAATTCGTGGTTTATCACATTGTTTTACATAACTATGGATTTTAAATGAGTTTTAATCACCATATATCTTGGGTTCTCACATATATGGCTATTGATCAATACCTATTAATTTCTTATTGAGGGTGAAAATCCATAAATCTCAGCTATTAAATCCATATATTAAATCCATATATCGTGGGTTATCCCATATGTCGCGGGTTACTAAGTTACGATTCGTATGATCCAAGAGGCTCCCCGAGTCCAAGAAATCGCCTCTGCACTTTGCGCCATGGCGCGGAGCGCGAGAGGGTTCGAGAGGCGGCGCCCGTTACAGTAAGTTGATGCGCATCATGTTGGTTAACTATATATGGATTATGGGGAATATAATATGATATAACATGATATAACTATAAATTATATCCCCAAACTCAAAAATTATAGTATGATAATATCTCATGAAATAACATGATTAATAACTATAGTATTCAATTACGATATTTATAAACCAAAAACCAATCACTGGGGGGCGTCACCTTGTACTCATAATTGAATTTAGAACGGTGAACGGTTAATTCAGTGTGTATAAATAACAAACATAGTTATGGGTACCCAAACCAAATGGTGCATCTCACCATATGGCCACAGAAATAGTGAGTTTTCCCATTAAAAAAATGGGTGATTTTCCATAGTTTTTTGTATGTTTACCAGAGGGTATGTGATGATTTCAATGCAAAATCGATCCGGGATGATCCGGGTGTCCCGCCAGGGTAGCCAGAGCGGCTCTGAGCTTGGCTGCACGACATCCACAAGTGCACCATATTCATCATGGAGGTCCCTATCAATGGAGTGGTTTCACACGCTTCGCTTTTTTGTTCTTGGGTGCTTCATTTTCACTTTGCTTGCGTTTGTAGATTATGTTCTTCAATTCGGTAATGGCCATGTTCGATGACTAAAAAGTCGTGGCCCTATGGCTCGGTGATTCCACCCTAGCGGCCGCGCAATTGGCCCATTCCCAAGGTGACAGAATTCTGCGCAATGGCAGCCTTTGAGAGAAAAAAAACTGGTAGGAAATCAGGTTGAATAGAGTGGAACCACATCCTTTTTTAGGAAAACAAGAAACCTAGGACTCAAACTTCAAGAGCTTTGGAAAATAAGTCGCTGCGTCAATAGGGGGAACCATGAGATATCCACAAGCCACTAAGGAAAACGATGACCATCCATTGGAATTGGGGGCATCAATTTTCAGACCAACCAGCGCCCTGGCCGGCGGCCAAGTGTGCTGAGGCGTCACACCAAGTCACGTGCTCCAAAACGCAGGGGTTCAAGCCTTGGAGGTTTTCGGTTTCCGGGGGAAAGTTGGAAGGAAAAACCCTGGATTTTCTGTGCTCCGAGAAATATGAATCATTACCCACAAAACTGGAGACGTAAACCATACCTGGATGATCTGGGATGGGGCATGTTTCTTGGATGAGCAGTACATGTTTTTTTGCTCCATGTTTTCCGAGGAAAACGTTGGATCCCCGCCTCTGTTGGGTCACTTCCCAATTTCGGTGAACTCGTTGATGTTGATTTTGGGCCATGAAACAATACCCAAAAATCCCATTCCAGCAATACTGCTTGGCTAGGACAGATTCCAAAAAAGTTATGGTTTAGTTAGTTTAGTTCATAATCCCCTCCAGGTAGTATGATTATGAAAGGAATAATTTGCTTGATTCCCAATTTCATCAATCCATCAATCCATTATTTCATTTAGAGTTAATCTATGTTAATCTCCTCTTACCATCGTTGATTCCCTATTTCATCAGCAATCAACAATCATAGAATTGGATTATGGGAAAATTTACAGGAAACCCCTATATTTAATGGTAAAAACCATGGTTTCCTGTAAATTTTCCCTTAATCCAATCCAATGAAACAATGGTATTGTTGATCGTTTTTCTCAGGCTCCAACGCCACGCCTGCGGCTGATGAGCTGGAGATCTTAAAAAAAAACATGTTTGTTTTAACCACTGAAAAAAATGTGATTTACCCGCGAAAATCCGTGTTTTAACAAGACATAACAAGACCATACATATATATAACATATATATGATATGTATGTATGTATATATATATATATATATGATATATATGATATATATGATATATATATATATACGTGATTTGTATGGATTCATGGATTATCCAGGTCGGTTCAGAACTAGGCCAACTCGTTTTTTTTTGCCACGTGGATATATCTATAGTTAGATGGTGGCAGCGAGGCTATAGATCAAAAAGCACGTCCAGGGGACGTTTTTCCTGAGAAGGAACTAACAACAGCCCACAATAACCAAGAAGAACCAACAATGATCAAGAATACAATTAACGAGATATCATGCGTATGAACCAACATGGTGGTTTTTTTGTGATATACAATTAAGCCAACTGTGTGACACAGGTCTGTCTCAAAATTGGGGATTTACCTCTGTATATAATGTATATATATATATGGTCATCAAAAACTAGGGAAGCCGATGATAGACCATGATCTTTGTTTTCTACCCACAATTTACCAGTTCCGTCCATGTTTGTTTGAAGGGAATATCATCAACGGCCAACACGCACTATATCAATACTTCAAAGACATTCACAAACCCCAAACAGCCAAAAACAAATGTCTGTTTCTGGCAGTGAATCTGCGAGTTTCCCCGCCATTTCCAGAGTTCGAGGTATTTCAGGTACAGGATCTTTAGGTGGAAGTATTTCTTTAGCAAAACCCTGGTGCTTGTTGGTGAATCCATGTAGATTTGTCTGAACATAGGCTCCTCTGCTCCTCCCAAATGTCCAGTTCGAGGTATACCAGGTATACCCCATAATATGATACACACCCATGGTAAATGTCTGATTTTCTTGTGCCGTCTTTGTTGATTGGCTTCATCATTTATCGCTGTTGACCCCCACAACCCACATAAAATGGTTGGTGTCATCACCATACTTAGGTGGTAAAACCGTCTTTTCAAGCTGAGTAAACTTAGGACTTGTGGGAATCCCTGATTTTCTTGGAGAAATCTCCACACGTTGATAAACATGTCCACCTCTACAAATCAGCTTGTGAAAACACGTTTGCTAGATCTACATTTACTAAGGTACAGGTTGTTTGGCCAAATCACCTAACCTATTTGCAGCTCAGATGATCCAAAATATTGGGAGAAACCCAGAGACTTCTCTTTGGGATTTAATTCATACAGCTCACATCCTGATGTTTCATGATTGAAAACAACATTTTTCCTGGTGGAAACACTTCGGTTGTGCTGGCTCAACTCGCAGCGTTTGTTGGTTTCTTCTTATGGACTGTTGTCGCTTGACGACCCTTAACTAGGGAACCCTAAACCCTAAAGCCTCGTTCTTATGATCTCGTCCGGTTTGTTGCGTGGAGAACTTTAGTGTTGGTAGTTTCTGATCATGGTTCTGCTGCTTAACATTAATGTTTTACTGGTCAATCTTCACTGTTATCATGCTTCCCATCCAGTTTCTGCCTTTCCTTGGTTCAAGCGCCATTTCTTGCTTGTTTCAATATCCGTGATTTCTTGGTTAAAGGAAAAAACATTGAATCCAGGAAATAAAATTACAAAACAAAGACATGTTTCTTGGTTAAAAGCGAACAAACATCCAGGAAAAGAAAAAAGAAAGGCTTCCTCCCAACACGTCCAAGTACTTTTGGGTGAAAAACTGGATGCCTTTTCCCCCAAAAAAGTGGCTATCATTCACCAAGACAATTGCTTGGAGCAACCCTGAATATTGTTGGTTCTATCCCATTAGATCACGTTATATCTCCCTAGAATCATACTAGATCCCATAAAATTCGCATGACCTAGACCACTTCCATTGTTCACTAGTTTCGAATGTTTCAGCCACTGAAACATACCAAAACCAATATATTTCCCCACTGTCCATGATTAATTCATCCATTGATCTACAATAGGTTGGAGCAACCGTTGCAAATTGCTGGTTATCATATTCTATCCATATAAAATCACCATTGAAAAAAACTCATACAATCACCATGGAATCCCATCAAAAACCCTAAACAACCCATTAAATTCTCATTAAATTCCCATTAAAACCATTCATGAGCATTCCATCAAAATCCCTAAACATCCCATTAAAAACCCTTAAAAATCCCATTAACAGCGCATTAAATCCCATTAAACAAAAAAAAACATTAGAGCCCTTCAACATACCATTCTCATCCCCTCAAAAAACCTTAGAACTCCCATAAAATCACCACAAAGTCCTATTAAATCCCATGAAAAATGCCATTATATAAATATCCCACATCCCCGCAAAATTCTTCGAATTCCCAAATCCAACAGGGAGATACCCTCTGGTAGACATACAAAAAACTATGGAAAATCACAATTTTTAATACGTAAATCAACTATAAATGAACCATTTTCCATGTAAATCAACATGTTCCCATGGTTTTCCCACCATTTACCAGAGCGATTCCACTTCCCCACCTTCTCTCGCGCCACTTCCTCCAACAGTGCATGCCACACGGCGCGCAAATTGGGCGGCCGCATGTGCTCCGGCTGGTCCTGTGCAACGAGAAATCCCATGGTAGTTGAATGGAAAATATATCTGTACGATACAACCATGGTTGAGTGGACCAAGAATATATAGTATATATATATAGTATATACAACTATGGTAATATATATATATATATATAGTGTATATATATATGTATGTATATAGTATCTACAAGTATATGGTAGTTGTATATACGTGTATATATATAGTGTATATATATAGTAAAAAAAATACAAATATATAACAGTATGGTTGAGTGGTTTAGGGTTTTGGGTTTAGGGGATTCATCATGGATAAAGATTCTTCGTTTTGGGGAAGGTGAAATTCAAATTGGCGTTTAAGGTGAATGGGATACATTGAGATATGTGAATGTATATCTATAATAAGGGGTTCCACCATCATGATGTATTCCGTGGGAGATACATTAAGATACAGTAGATAGAATGGGATACAACACCGCACGAACTTCATGTGGATTCAGCACAAGGTGATCGTTACTTCATGGTGTTTTATCATGGTTTATCAACTACCAGTGAAGATCGCACTGACAAAAAATTGGGATTTAGGGTTGATGGGATGCCATGGAAATCATGGGATATGATGTGATACCTTGGATGGGCCAGCGAAATCCTGCACCACCAAAAGGATGGTTGAAACCCTATGAATAATGGGATAAGCTATCTATGATATCATGAAATTTGCTTGGGCGTTTTGCTACTTTTTTATGCGGCACACATTGAGATACATACATGGGATATATAACCAACAACTAATAAACATCTGCAACATAGTGATTTAACCAAGAAAATGATGGTGTAATGGGGATATCATGGAGATAACTATCAACCTATCCACAAGAAGGCGCCATAGATAGCTAAGCTACTTTATAATTCCAATTGTTTTGGTTTATGGTAGATATATCTACAGTTTGAGGAGATTATTGAACCAACTTATAACTGGTAGGCACCATCTAGTAGGGATTTGATGATGGTTGATGGGGACACAGCCAGCAAGAGTTGGTGTAATGGTAAGTTAAGGGTTGATGTATGGTATATTTACCTGCAAAACTGTGCTCTTTGTGGGGAAAAATATGGTATTTATATAAATGTATTAACAAAAAAAAAAACATGATGCATATATGGGAGTTAAAGTTGGGTTCGAAACGCTGAACCAACTGAACATGGGATATATGTTCGATGATTCTAAATGTGTTCATGAAGAAGCTTTAGGATTTCACCAAGATTGGAAAACTTCGACACCAAAAACTGGGATTGAACCGCCAAAAGCCAAACTGTGAAGCTTCAAAAATTGGGACTTCAATGGATTGATTGATAGTTCTGGGGAAGGATCCTGGGACCAGAGTGACTGAAATTGGGCCTGGGATGTAACCCAAGAGTGTGGTTTGGGCAGAAATGATAGCAGAAATGCCTACGGGATTCGGATCAAACCCTGCTCGTCAGTTGGGATCTCAGTGCCGTTGGCCACAAACTCGGAAACGATTGAAACCAACATGAACTTTAAAATAAATCAAGTACTAATAGTAATAGTATAACGACCATTATAATTGACCAATAAACATATAAATCATGATGGTGATGATGATGATGATGGTGATGGTGATGATGATGATGATGGTGATGATGATGATGATGATAGTATTTGCCATTGAAAAGACATATAGAACCAACCTCCTTTTGTCTGGTGTTGTCCAGTTCCATGTGTCAGGTGATCAGATTTTCTTCAAGGAGATATCATCACCCAAAGCCCAAAACCAGTTGTTTCTTGCGAAAAAAAAATGCAGTAAACATCAGATAAGCAATAAGGACGGCATGGCCAGAGATATATTCTCATGGATGGTAAAATCTTAACCATGGATTGGGTTATCATTTACTTACAAAATAATCAGAAACAATAATGTAAAATAAATACAACCATGGAATAAACAGATAATTCTCGTGCTCAAAAAAGGCAGCGGCCCAATCTTAACCATGGATTTCATCATCTCCCCGGTTTTTCCGGTACATTCGACTTCCAACAGTGCGGCAATCCATTTTTTGTTTGCTTTACATACATGTATTAGTACATGTATATATATATATGTGTATGAGTATGTATGTGTATATACATATATTTTATATGTATATATCCCATGTGTGTGTGGTGTGCAAAGACGTTCAAAGATCAATAAATGTCCATGTTCTTTTCCACTACATCATCTATATGAATGTCATGTATCATATCCACCTTTCAACTACATAGTGTGCACATGTACTTAGCGATTAACGATATCCATCTAAATCCACATATACCACATATACCATATCATATTTATGTATCTGGCTAAACAATAATTATTCACTAATATGAGAATAGCCGAAATGGTTGGCCATTTGGGGATGATTCTCCTTACTATCATTCATCCAAATTTCATGTAGTAATGATACCATACAGAATATCATATACTATATACGTGTATATTACATCTAATTACAATATATCATGCTAATTTTATGTAATTCATCCAGGCTCTGACAGGTATCCCATATATACAGTATATATTATAATATATATTTGGGGGGGTTCCATAAATGGGTGTACCCCAATAGCTGGATGGTTTATAAGGGAAAATCCGAAAACAAAATGGATGATTTAGGGGTACCCCCATTTTAGGAAACCTCCATTTATACATTATTACAGCATAGATTGACTTCTCATGTCGACGACTCCCGCACCTCCTCAGCCACTCGATTGGGGATGTGGTGCTGGATCAAGTCCTCCAACGCCGCCAACGCTTAAAACGGATCTGGATCTGGCGTTTTGATCTGATCTAAGCAGCAAAAAAATAAGGATGTCACAGGGATTTCATAGGAATACAATGGAATATTCCATAGGATATGTACATATATGATATCACCAACAATAAGATGGTGATAAACATAACAACCATTGGTGATCTATATACTGTAATAGGGGTTAGGGATTAAAAATAATGATAAAATGGGATAGAAGCAACAATGATGGATCATGGCATTCTACTAGGATTCTATGGGTGTTGGAATTAGAACCAACAATGAATAGGGAAACTGTCATTTAACCATCAAGCACAGGGATGTTTAATGGGATTGACAGGGAATTCCATAGGATATACCGATATATACCTAACATCCGTGCGTCTGGATGTGGGGTATACCCACAGTTGTGGCATTGTTCTTGAGGAAATTTCAACCATGTTTTTTCTTGTCATACCTATTTTCAGACAACCGACATACTATACGTATCATTATGACATTTGTACTATGGTTATATTATATCAAGAATGAAAATCCAACCAACAAAATGTGATAGTTGACTAGTAAGTAATACGATAGAATGCAATATACTGTACGAACCCCCGAAAAGACAGAACAGACTCAATTTTGCTTTAGAAGGATTTCCACTTCTTATTTTTCTTTTGGTTGCCATATATCGTTTGACGAGTTTATCAACAAAAGTTTTTTTTAAAAAAAAACTTCTGTGGTATCCCCAACAGCCGCAACGTTTTATTTTTACAAATCTTTCCGAAGCGTGCTGCGAAGCCAAGCGCTGGAAACCCTCTTGAATCTGTTAACTGACCTGGCCCTCCACCAAAGATTCCCAAAACTTTTTCCGGGACCTTCTCTGCAACCTTCTCCGGGAACCCGTTTTGAACCTGACCTGGCTCTGCACCAACACCACCCAGACCTTCTCCGGAACCTTCTCGGAACCCTGTTGAACCTGACCTGGCTCTGCACCAAAGCCTCCCGGAACCTTCTCCAGAACCTTCTCCTGTTGAACCTGAGCTGGCTCTGCATCAAAGCTTTCCCGACCTTCTCCAGAACCTTCGCCGGATCCCTTTTGAACTTGACCTGGCTCTGCACCAAAGCCTCCCCGACCTTCTCCGAAACCTTCTCCAAAACCTTCTTCAGAACCCTGTTGAACCTGACCCGGCTTTGCACCAAAGCCTCCCAGACCTTCTCTGGAACCTTCTCCGGAACCCTGTTGAACCTGACCTGGCTCTGCACCAAAGCCTCCCCGACCTTCACAAGGGATTTCTGGGGAGCAGGGCCTTTCCAACATCGCCTCCACTTGCTGCTGAGGCAAACTGCTCAGCATCTGCCCAGGATCCCCTAACGTCTGAAAATCCTGCCACCGATGAAAGATGTCAGAGACCATATGCGCAGCAGCTTGATGCTGTGAGTACAGGAGCATCTGACAAGTAGCGTCTCTCTCCTCAGACAGTGACACAGAGGGGAAACATTATCTATCAAAACACTGTAATTTTAAAACTTGATGTGATAGGAGTTATATATATAATATAAGTTGGGATAAGAGCCAACTCCTAAGGTTTTCTGCCTCCCAGATGTAGTAGTTGAATGTAGAATATCTGGTCAGAGATACTGTTAAGATCGTAGCCATCACATGTGATTCACATGTTTTCTATGAATACTATCAACTGCATGCAAGACTCCCATGTGCAGTATTGGGTATGGAGATTTGGTCAAAGTTGTACCAATGTAGCTGGGAGCAGGTCAAGAGTGCTTGGTGATATGGTCAGGATGAAAGCCAAGCTGGTCATAGTTGTGGTTGGGATGGGGGTTGTTCCTTACTGACTCTCATGCACAAAGCTAGGTGTAGACTAGTAGACTAAAGTGTGTTTTAGGATAAATTCCAGTTATGAATTGTCCTTATCATCAGAATAAGAATCATCATCGTCATCATCTTCATCAGCATTTCAGCTGGGTAATCATTGAATCGCTCAGCACTTTGCTTGCATAAAGCCAGCTGTGTTTTCCATACAAAAGCCAGAGCATCACAGACAAGTACTGGCCGCAGCTGGCATGGGACGCCCCAGGCGTTGCAGGCAGCAGCAATGATGCCAGACCTACAGCTGGACTTATCTGAACTGCTCACTGTCATGGAACACACCACTGATAGCTGCACCAATTCAATGATTGCATTCAATTCAATGCCTGCGATAGTGAAACCTGAACATGCATTCATCTGAAGCTCATGACACCAAGACACGATACTTCTGCTGAGCCACACCCACTGCAATGGCTGGACAAACAAGCAGCCTGACAAAGCCCGGTGTTGAGCACTCCTTGCCCAAAGCGAGCCAGCAAGGTCCTGACACAGACTGCTGCCCAATGGAAGGACTTCTGCAGCGAGCTGACATAGTCATAGTCCATGGCTGCAAAGTGATAATAAATGCCAGACACAAAAGATCAGACACAAGGCAGCCTGATGCATGAAATCTGCCAGACATGCTGTATTACACCATGGCCTGTGTTTTGGTCATTCCATGCAACTCCTTTGACAAGCATTTGCATGTGTGAAATTCATTCAGTTCATGTCACAAAGATCCAATCTACTCTACTGCAAGCTTGCATGACAACAACATTGTTTGCACAATAAATATGTGTTTATTCATCCATGTGTTTATAACTTGGTTGTGTCATGTCAGTTCGAAATTTGAAAGTTCACTTGATCAAATTGTTGCAGTTTGATAGTGCTGCAAGTGACTCAGAATGCAGACTGCTTGCACTGCTTCGCCCTGCCCCCATCACAACAAACTTCACATAACAGAACATCCTCCTGCTAAGTCTACAGCATCTAAACAAATTCAGCCTGTTGAACCTGACTTGGCTTTGCACCAAGGCTTTCTGGAACCTTCTCCAGAACATTCTCCGGAACCCTGTTGAACTTGACCTGGCTCTGCACCAAAGCCTCCCAGACCTTCTCCGGAACCTTCTCCAGAACCTTCACCCGAACCCTGTTGAACCTGACTTGGCTTTGCACCCAGGCTTCCTGGAACTCTCTCCCGAACCTTCTCCGGAACCCTGTTGAACCTGACCTGGCTCTGCACCAAAAGCCTCCCCGACCTTCTCCGGAACCTTCTCCAGAACCTTCTCCGGAATGCTGCTGAACCTGACTTGGCTTTGCACCAAGGCTTCCTGGAACCTTCTCCGGAACCTTCTCCGGAACCCTGTTGAACCTGACCTGGCTCTGCACCAAAGCCTCCCCGACCTTCTCCAGGACCTTCTCCTGAACCCTGTTGAACCTCACCTGGCTCTGCACCAAAGCCTCCCAGACCTTCTCCGGAATCTTCTCCCGAACCTTCTCCGGAACCCTGTTGAACCTGACCTGGCTCTGCACCAGAGCCCCGACCTTCTCCGGAACCTTAACCAAAACCTTCTTCAGAACCCTGTTGAACCTGACCCGGCTTTGCACCAAAGCCTCCCAGACCTTCTCCGGAACTTTCTCCAGAACCTCCTCCGGAACCCTGTTGAACCTGACTTGGCTTTGCACCAAGGCTTCCTGGAACCTTCTCCAGAACATTCTCCGGAACCCTGTTGAACCTGACCTGGCTCTGCAAGGAACCTCGTTGAACCTGACCCGGCACCGGCACCAGTGCACACCGGAGCTATTCTGGGCTGAAGACCCCATTAGCTTATGCTGTTGGGGAAAAATAAACAAAAATGG
>Ga0126342_10001163_pt1 | contig 35372 bp, 23 predicted proteins | sample Cyp1metagenome_FD_92528 | JGI IMG/M metagenome (GOLD analysis project Ga0126342, IMG submission 92528) | Coral microbial communities from Lord Howe Island, Old Settlement Bay, Australia - Cyphastrea 1 metagenome | ecosystem: Host-associated > Invertebrates > Cnidaria > Coral ...
AGAATGCCAGAAGATATGTCAGATAGAGTGCCAGAAGATATGCCAGATAGAATGCCAGAAGATTTGCCAGATAGAATGCCAGAAGATATGCCAGAAGATATGCCAGATCATATGCCAGAAGATGTGCCAGATAGAATGTCAAATAGAATGTCAGAAGATATGTCAGATAGAATGCCAGAAGATTTGCCAGTAAGAAAATGTATAAATGTCATGGTGGGGATCACACGAAGTAAAGTAATTTTGTTGATAGATTGTTCTTCATCTAAATGTTTTTTTGAATCAAATCATGGGTGTTTTTCGTGCCAAATTTCCCTTCAATTCTCGGATTTACCGTACATATTTCCAATATGACAGTGACCACAATTCCCCATCTGTTGTATGCACACTAGCAGTACCTGCTTTACCCATCAGTCCAAAGAAAACACTGGACTTCTCCCACCCACCCCCAAAAAAACAAAACATTGCCTCAATGACTAGATCCAATACAACCAGTTTCGTGTGGAGTGTGCGTTTGGACAAGGGATTGTTGATGCAAACATTCATTCATGGACCAACTTGATCAACCAAACAGTCGGAACCAACTCATTCACCGGGAATCAACTTGATTGAATTCCTCATTAATTAATAAAATGTAACCATATGCATGAACAAACCCCAACAAATTTCAGTATCAGAAACGTATGTGATTCGACCAACCATCATGATATGGAAAATGGATGAAAATGGCCCATTTACAAATGATCTACCTATTATACATGGTGATGTTCACTAGATGCATTAAATTAATGGATGGTACCATACCCATTTATGGCTGTTTATGTTGATTTACCAATCAAAATGGTGTTTTGTTTACAGCTGTGTTAGCTATTTACTACTATCAATGCTTACGAGAGAGTTAACCAAGGTTTCCATCACCGTTGATCAACGGTCACCCTCTTCATCTAAGGAACCCCAAGAATCCCGGAAGCTACGCACGCTGCCCTCCAGCCTTTGACCTTGGACATAGGAGGGATGAGATGGGAGCATTCTGTAGATCCCATGCCATCCATGTATCTGGGTAAATATAGTAATCGAATGTAATTCACCACCCTGAAATGTTGGGCTGTTTGGGGATAGCTACCCCGAATCCTAACCATTACCACCCATGATTCCAGTGAGGTCGCAGTGAGGTCGTTATAATTTACCCGCAACTTGTTGCGCTCGGTCCATAGCCTGACGAAGTGTGAGCGTTATTATTTACCCAGATGTATCAGTAGTACCGCACAAGGTGATGGCGGAAATTTGAAAGACACGAAGCTATCGAAACCATAGGAGAAGTGAGTTGCTGTGATGAATGGGTGGCAGAGCGAACCCACTGATGGATCGAAAGGTGGTTGGGTCTCTGAGTCTTTGAGTCTCCGAGTCTCCCTCTCTCTCTCTCTCTTTGTCTCTCCCAAACTCTCTCTGTCACCTTCTCTCTGTGTCTCTCTTACTCTCCCTCTGTCTATCTATCTGTCTATCTGCCTATCTCTAGTGTAGATGTAGTTGTCGTTGTAGTTGTAGTAGTTGTAGTTGTAGTTGTGGTTGCAGTTGTGGTTGTAGTTGTGTGGTGTAGTTGTGGTTGTGGCTGTAGTTGTAGTTGCAGTTGTAGCTGTAGCTGTAGGTAGAATGTGGTGTGGTGTAGTGTTGTGTAGTTGTAGGTGTGGTGTAGTGTAATGTAGTTGTAGTGAAGTGTAGTTGTAGTCGCAGGAGCAGTTGTAGTCACGAAAAATGACATTTGAACGTCCAAAAGTGGAGCGAACATGGTGAGTGCTTTTACCATTTTGACTTCGACATGTGCTTCCGCCACGACGGCGTGCACTTTTCCAACATCTCAACTTCCAAAGGTGCTCGGAGAATGGTGTTTTGCACATTTTGACTCCGAAATGTGCTTCATTCAATTTTTCAATTCTCAGACCGCAACATGGCTCTGCACCCGTCGCTTTAGCGAGCTTACTTATTACTTTTCGACCCTCCGAAGCCACAAAACATCGCCTATGTATTTTTTATTGCTGATAGTGATCACCAGAGTTTGACAATCCCCTAATAGCCTAAGTAACCTAAACCCAAAGAACGGCCCATTTCTAGAGAAGAATTGTCTTCCATCTCTCTGTTTTCGCGGGGTCTGTGTTAGTTGGATGGAGGGTAATACAAACATCCACCGCTCAATATTAACCGGTGTGTGTATATATATATATAGCATAATATGTGTGTACAAAGATATTAGTTGACTATGGTTTATGAGACTTATAACTTTAATATTGATGGAGGCTGTCCGAAAGTAAAACGGGGGCCTAAAACACCTTTCAGCCAAGTCACCCACCAAGTGTCTCACCTGCGCTCCCTTCTCGGCCGCATTGGCACCGTCGGAACTTCCTGGTCCTGGTGAGATGGACCGTCTTTTCGGGGGAGACCTCTGTGGTGAAACCATCACAATTGGTGGTTTCAACTCGTCCCAAGAAAAAAAAACTTGGCTAATTGGGACCATCACCCAAGGTTGGGTTGAAAATTCAAACACCATGAAGCCACCATAAACAGCGGTTTGAAGCAACAAACATGGCTCCGCCCTATGAATTTACAGCATAGAAATGATCGATTTAAGGATCTCCAAAGGCTGGGTAACTGGAACGACTACAATTTGGGGCCCCGCAAACGTGATGCTTGTTGGTTGATAAACCCTATTAATAAATACTACGGTTGTAAGCGATTTCGTAAACGCCCCCCCCGCCTTCGTAGGGATATGATATTAACTTGAAGCCAAAGGGAAGGGGACGAAAGCTAGCTGGGCAAGGAGAGATGTGTATTGAGAGAAGATGTGGCGCGACCTTCTGAGTGTCTTTGTTTGAACTGAAATAAATAAGCTACCATTCGATGTTGCTGATACGCTAACAGCAGCGTATAATTATACTCTAGCTCGCATGCACCATAATCATTCCAAAACCCTCCACCTGACATCCTAGCATACCAGCGTTAACATTACGCTCACTATACCAGCCTTGGAATCTGGTATATAACTTCGGTGCATACATCCATCGCTTGGGAATCTTAAGATGTGCATCTTCCATTCCTCACCAAGACCGGGTCATGTTTTCACGCAGACCTCTTGAGGAACAGGAATGCAAGACTTCAAGTGGTTGTCTCATTACATTACACTACATTACAAAACACTACATAACATTACACAACATTGCACAACATTACATAACATTACAATACATTACATAACATTACATTTTATTACGTTCATGACATTAAATTACAGTACATTAGATTAGATTACATGACATTAGGTTGATTGGATTAGATTGCATTAGGTAAGATTCCATTGCGTTACATTCGATTTACAGTAGATTTGCATTAGATTAAATTATATAGATGGCATTACATTAGATCACATTGCATTGCAATGCATAATCATGAAACCAGTCCGACATGAAAGATCATGGAAGCTGCATCCGGTCTGCCCCCAATTCATGGCGAAAGCAAGTCCAACTCCAGCTAGAAGCTAGCTTTCGTAATATGATACTGGTTGGTGGTTTCAACCCCTCTGAAAAATATGAAAGTCAGATTGGATCATCATCCCAACTATTGGGGAAAATAAAATTCATGTTCCAAACCACCAACCAGGATATTGTGAATCCTGCGTGAACGACCCACAAACCCGCCGAGCCGCGGTGTGCAGGTATAACCGGACCATGGCCGCCATGGCCCAGCACGTGCACATCGATGGCTTCCGTCTTGTTGTCGATCTGACGAATGGAAAACTCCACCTGGCATTCGGTTGGCATAGCACGGAGCTTGTACCCTCTGGTAAACTAACAGTTTGCTATTGAACATGGCCATTTATAGTGAGTTTTCCCATTAAAAATGGTGATTTTCCATAGTTATGCTAGCTTACCAGAGGGTACATCTTTTCCCTACTTTGTCGGACGAAGTATGAAGCTCTTAAACAGACTGAGGCTTAGCAAAAACGCTGGATGGCTTTGGACCAAAAGGAGCCATAGCCCATAATGCCCCATACCCTACAGCCATGGATTTGCTTAGCTTATGCCCTGGTAAACCAGCCCGTTTTGGCCACTGGTTTTAAACAAATCCTATCTATGCATGCGAATTGGCAGCTACAGTATGTGGCCACAATCGGCAACATTTTCCGAATCATTTTGAAATGGCTCTGAACAGGACATGATTTCCACAAATGAGCCATCGAGACGTCCATAATCTTCTTGATGAACACCAAGGGGATTTGAGACCTTTCTGACCAGAAATCAAGGAAAACTCCCGCATGACCAACCCTCAGGGTCAAGGCCCAAAAAGGTTCTATGTATATCAGAATAGTTACAACATTCACCCTGAGAATGACATTTAGACCCACCATAGATACATCTTCTGCGGACACAGTTATACATCCGAGTTTCAAGGTTATGCCATCCTCTACTGGCACCGCTGTGAACAATTCCTTTCAGAGTGTCTTCCCGCTATATAAGCGGCAATTGGAAAAGTGTGAGTGAGTAGATTTGCAGTTGCTTTCTTTAGGGTAGGCGAGGCACACATTTCCCAAACGAGAGAGGAAACATGCAAACGCGGCAGACAGACGGTTTCTTGTGAAAGCGACCCAAACGGCGGTACCACATTTAATACACCATGTGGGGGATTCAGGCACACAGACATACATAATCATAATCATACATACATACGTATAAATAAATAAAATCTCAATAAATATAGAAATAAATCTCTATCTCTATGTATATTTAAATATATATAGAGTTATATATATATTATCAAATACCATATGTATATATATATATATCTATACCGTATTGACATATTGATTTTGAATAAAACACCCAAACTTTCGGTGAAACTGGTCATCCCTCTGGCTCCACCTGATCTCCCGCTGCCAGCGCTGCAGATAGCTGGGGGTTGTTCCGCAAGCCCACGAAGAGGTCGCCTGATCTATGGTTATAGACTATAGATATACAGATATATATATTATATATATTATAATATATTATATATATGGGTAAATTATAATATTTCACTCACCTGAATTGTTCGGCCATTTGGGGATGATTTCCCTAAAATAAACCATGATTCCAGGCTTCGGTCGAACAGTGAGGTCGTGATGAAATTTACCCAGATGGTTGAATGGGATGATGAAAAAGGGAAAATCTGCAAGATCCCCATGGTTTTTTAACATCAAACCTAGGGGTTTCCTGTAAATTGGACAATTTGTCCCATCATCCAATTGCGGGATGGTTGGTTTATGTTGGTTTATAATGATCCCACTACTATACTTAATTTCTGAAGATACATATATTATATTTTGGATATATCTACCATAATCCCCTGAGTTGTGTTCACCAACTTAACTGACAAACTAGCGCACCACCTTCTGGTTGTGCATCTGGCTTGAGGGTGAATCTTAACTAGGTGGTTTGTTCATGCCCTCCTAAAAAAAATAACTTTAGGTGGGTGATGTGGTATAGCCATGTAAATCCCATCTAACCCCAAGACACCACGAATCCAAGCAGCTACTCTCCGGCAACCAAATCTGGAAATAAATGAAACGGCACTCCGCTTTTGTCCCTAAAAATCAGTTGTAAACGGATAACAACTGGATATGTTCATGTATTGAATGCATTATTCCGTTGAGGTCATGTGGCACGATGTTTCTCCTTACTCCCCATCACTCAAGAGTGACGAAAAGCGACATGAGATCTTGTTTGTTCAACAGAAACTGTGTTTTGTGTCGTTACCCTCCTGTAGACTAACATAGATGTGGAAAATCATATTCATTGGAAAACCACGGGTTTTCCACATCTATGTTAGTTTTCCCCAGGGTATACACTCTGGTCAGGAAATTCTCTGACCTGGTGCCGCCATTCCTTTCTGGCACTGGGTGAGGTGGACATACGCTGCCCCTTCACCACCGCCCAAAGGCGAGTTGTCGGAGTTGTCGGACAGAAATTCTATCATCATGTCAGTATCAGTGATCATATCGCATCATAAAATATCATCATATTGTTTCATATATCAAGTAATGTGTCATAGATATAACTCAAGAGAAAACATATCATATATACATAATAGTATTTATATATATATATATCTATATTAAAAAAGTATATATATATATATCCATATCAATTCATCCATGTTTTCTTCAACTGCTCCCCTTGAAACACCTGATCTCCGACCCGGTGCACCCGAGAAGGACGGCGAGTTGATGAAGCCCCAACTTCCGGTGAAGCTTCCTGAGACGCTGAAGCTTCAAGAAATGCTTGGGAAATCCATGGTGAACACTTGGAAACATGTTATTAATGGGCATATAAAACTTATAAATCCACCCATAACACTTATCATGAAATCTATGTTATAAGCCACTGAGAATATCCATGGTTTTTGTTATAAGTGGCTGAAGTCTATGGTTTATGGTAGATATAACATGATAAAACATGATAATCATGGAGGTTAACGGGCTTTACACACCTGGGGGGCACCATCCTGTAGGAACATGGAAGTGAACATGGAAGTGAAATTCATGGCTAAACCCGGTTTACCCTCTATCAATTAGTTAAATGGAAGTGTAAAATGTATTAAAATATATTAAAATGTTGGAAAAGCAATGATCATCAGGACAGTTGAGGAATGAAACATTCTTTAGTTTCTCAATGTGTGGTTGAGAAGCTCTGATCGCAATGACCATAGCTCCTGAAAATCTCCCCACACAAAAGAGGGAATATGGATACCCTAGCTCCAAACCGCTCCCTCCTAACCACTTCAACCGTCCTAACCACTTTCCGCCACTTTCGAAAACAATAGTTCGATCAACACATGTGATAGTTCCGTATGGTTCCATTGACGTTTCTTATCACTTTGGTCTCCTCCTTTTGTTCATAAAATGTTGATACCCAACTCCGCACCTTTGAATAAGTGTTTTCACATGTTTTCACTACACAATATAATCAAATCGAACCAGGTTGAACCAAACCATGAACAATAACAACATCAACCGTCGAGAAGCCTACACTAATCATGATCCTCATATCTTTTGATCTTTGAGACATGCACACTGTAGACTGCTCTAAACCATTTAAAACATTCCTTTGTGACGTATCTACTGTAAACATCTGTAAACCAATGGGCAATTCCCCAACTTATCCTCTGGTAAACATTTACACAACTATGGAAAATCGCAATTTTTAGTGGGTAAATCCACTATATAATAGCTATGTAACAAATTCCCATGGGGTGGATGATTTAAGATGATTCTCCCAGCTCTGCACCTCGATTCTTCCAACGATTTCACCTAGGCGCTGACCCAGCCGCTGTGGCGCGATGGCACAGCAGGCTCCAGGACTTGGAGTAAGGGCTGCCTAGAGCTGAGTGGCACTTGGAGGCCGGCACGGCTGGTGACTTGGTGAAATGTCATGTTTAATGGATTGATCATGATTGATCATAGTCTCGTGATGTCTCGTGAAGCTGAATTTTGCTGACAAATGGATGTATAATGGCTGTATTTTTGGGAATTTGCTGGATTGACAATGGATTAAAATGGTGCATAATGGTTGAAAAAGGGCTGTGTCATTTAGTTTACAACTAACATCCACGTGGTAAGCGACTGAACGTTCGTCCGGAATAGGCGGCTCGTAAAAGTTCAACTGAAGAGCCCAGCTCATTTCATGGGTCATAATAGGTATATAGTTAGTAAGTGGTCTATAATGTATATAGTTTTTTTTTTTTTAAACGATATAGAATCTTGGTAAGTGGATGTAAGTGGTATTGAATGTATAACCATGCATATAGGAGCTTGGCAACTGGTCAATACTTCTTAACCATATCGAATCAGGTCCGAATAACTCTCCACGGTCCCAGGGTCTGATCCACTTAGAACCATGGTGTAGTACCCTATAGTTCTATGTGGCCACACACACACACACACTTGCTCAAAGGGTTTGTCGGAAAATGGTGGGCACCTTAAATTTGATAGCTATAAATATAGCCAAATCATCATGTTACCCTTTTAAATGACCATTTGAGGGGTATCCTCCATAAAAAACTGACCCTCCATTTTCAAACAGACCAGTTTTTGGATGTCCTCAGTTTTACATTTGGCCGACTATGCTCAATTTATCATAGTGATATGCACATCGAAGAAACAACGCTTCAATGCAGCATTCCGAGTTCCAGAAGCAGCAGAAACAAGAACAATGGACCTGGATGTTTATACACTATGATTTCCTGGTTGGTGGTTTCAACCCCACTATATAAAAGATCTTAGTCAATGAGGGTCATTATCCCAGTCACGAGAGAACAAGATAATCATTCAAGATTCACATCAATGATATCACCAAACAAACGATCTACTGTGTGCCAAAAGAATTTAGTTCAAACACAACCCAAGTTCAGAATTCCATGGAGCAAAATGAGCAAAACAAAAAAAACAACGGCAACCAGCTCCAAGTGCCATGAGATCATGTTGTAACAAAGCTCAGGACTTCAATAATTGACTTTTCAACGCAAACAAAAACACAAACATCCAAATGGCTATGAACAATTACATCCTATCCTGGTGGTTTGTTGATCCCCTATAATAAGTTAGTGGGAAACCTTTGGTTAAAAGCCTAGGTGAATCTCCAATTTTTACACCTCCATGCAGTAGCCTCTAGTTATTTAACATAGCTATGGACAGTGGCCAATTTATAGATGATAAACATGATGATTTACCTGCTAAGAAGTGGTGATTCCAAAGCAATGTAATTAACAAATTAGCTGGCTTATAACCATGATGCATTTCATCAAATCCCTTTGACATCCATTGAAAAAATCACAGTTAAGGCCCATTTAAATCCAATAAAGATCTCGTTCAATTTTCCAAGCGTCACATTGACGGCCTCGTTTTTGCCACGGACGTCCTGACAGGCCATGAAGTGCTTTCTGGTTGGGGGATCCCCAGTCGTCATCATAGGTTTCAATCGTCAAATGGTCACCTTGCCTTGGAGAATTTGGGGGTAGCCCCTGGGATTGGAAACCTCCACACACACACACATATATATATATATAAACAGACATATGTCACCATATATAATTATATAATATATCATAATATAATATCTATGCATGTGTAGATGCCAACCTAAACATCGTTGGTCATGCAAAAGTCAATACAGTACTGGTGAACCTATGAAGCAAAGATATAAGAAGTAACACACCTCCAGCCAACGCCCGACCTTGCGAACATCGAAAAGAACGGTGTTCCCCTCTGCCAGCGTGGTCAGGTGAGGATTCCTTGGAATCTCATCCGGCTACCATGACCAAAAGGGACTTAGCATGGGAAAATACTATGGGCGCAAAAGGGGATACATATATATATACATACATTACCTTTACCTTAGCTTACATTACATTACATTACAGTACACTACATTACAGTACAGTACGCTACATAACATTACATACATATATATATATTCATATATATAAATAAAACGTATGTACATATCTAGTTAAGGAATGTAACCCAATTGAAACCCTGCATGTTTAGACACCACCTCCCTCCACAAAGCTTGGTTTTGATTTTGATGCACTGTAAAAGGATTTCTGCAGTTGACTCAGCAACAATTGGATTCATGTGGTCAAGAATCCTTAAAAAATCCTACGGACATTAAATGAACCATGATGATTATTAATGGACCAAAAGGATTATGAATGAACATTAATGAACATGAAGGAACATTAATGAACATTAATGAACATTAATGAACATTAATGAACATGAATGAAGATTAATGAACCTCAATTTCCCACCATTAATGGCTTGAGTTCAAAGCAACCAAAATAAAACCCTTCGCTTGGATGATCACAACAACCACATGGTTAGGCAACCTGCAACAACAACGTTGCTGGTTCTATTTTTTTAACAGCCAAGGACCACAATGGAACGCAAACATAAACATCACTACCTAACAATTCACCAACTATTAAGGTCCCACATGTTATCACTAAAGAAATCCGTGGACCAAGCTTGGTGATGAAACCTTTTGTTTGCTGCTTAAACATTGTTTTAATGGGTGGAGCCAACCAAACACACGTTACTCCATGTTTCTATTGTGAGCTCTCAATTCTTGTGGGGTAAACCAGCATGTTTTGCCACAAATCCCAATTAGAGATGTTCACTCATCCCTGCCAAACCCCATAGTTGTTTCAATATATTTTTCTTGCTTACCCTCTGATACTCAGATACTCAAACATCAAACATGGAAAATCCAAAAAAAATATGGATAGTTTCCCTCCATTTGTACAGGATGGGGCCCCCCAGTGATGTGAACGTTGGTTTCTAAACCATGATAATCCCCATGAATACTCTAGTTATATCTACCATAAACCATAGAATTCAACCACTTATGTTCACCAACTGAACGCAACAACGAACGGGGGCCCCAGCATTTCTATAGGGGACTTTCCACGTTGGATTCCCGAAGGCCCAGCGTCTCCCTTAAGCCGACGAAGATGTCGCCAGAAACCGAATCGCTACGAAGGAAGCCCCACGTGTCCTGGACGAGAAATCCATAGAAATCCAGGATTAATGCGAATTATACATTGTAGGTCTGTATATAGAAAATATGTATTTTTAGGTGTGTATTTAATTTTTGTATATTAATGATGGTCTTACTGGATCTGGTTGGTGGTTGACCTACCCTTGTGAAACAATATGAAAGTCAGTTGGGAGTATGAGATTCCCAATATATGGAAAAAATGTTCCAAACCACCAACCAGTATCATATGTCGATGTAATTTGCTAAGTGCAAGTATAGTCTTCCGTCTTCCAAACCAAAAATATGTATCATGTTATGCATGTTCCTACATGCATAATAGACGTAGATATGTTTGTGTTCAATTCTACGGGATGATCAAACACTCAGTTCTCACTGGGAATCATAGGCCCCAAATGGAAAGTCCCAGGCAGTCTTGGATAGATTTTTGAAAATGGTTGGAGAACCATTTCCAGGTTCAAATTCAGTTACCCTCTGGTGGTTTGATATAGCCATGGAAAACGACCATATCCAAATTTACGAGGAATACCCTCTGGTTATTTAACATCGCCATGGGACATGGCCCATAGAAATAGATGGCTTACCTATTAAAAAAATGAGATTTTTCATGGCAAACTGTTAAATAACCAAATGGTATTACCATGTCGGATATTTCTGATCGTCGGTTTTAACCCAGTGAATCGTCATGCTGCAGGCACAAACTCATGCAACAAACAAACAATAAACAATGAAACGGCTTGTGGCAACCCTGAACAACATAGACTTACTATATACATGTTACCAGTACATGTTACCAGTACCGTTTTTATAATAATTTTGGGATATTTGAATGGGGCTAGCATTTTATATCATGTTACGAACATCTGCAGCTTCTGGTCTTTTCGTGGGTCTCACTGGCTTCGAACTCGGCACCTTGAAACTGCGCACCTTGCCCAAGAGCATGGCGTCACAAACGCAGGCCGAAATGCGGCCGCGTGAGCGAAGCTAGGTGGGGTGGTAGGTCGCTGTGGAAATGTGGATCACGTAATTCTTACCCTCTGGTAATCTTTGTTGCAGTTTGCTATGGTATAGATGGCCTATGAAGTTTGTTACTTTAGTTATTAAAATGCTGATTTTCCATAGCTAGCCGACAAATTACTGTACCAAACGGTATCCGTTTACTTGATCATGATAATTCGGCATCTGATAGGGTATAGTTTATGATGGTACTGTACATGATAGTTTGTTTCACGGTAAATGATACGATCATTTGTTTTTTTCCGTCTGCCAGTGGGGAACCATTAACAGGGAGATCCAAAGGCCACCCTTCGGCGGCACCGCAAGTTACAGGGCGACAGCCGGTTTCCATTTTATTGGCCAGAATTATAGAGCACAACAAAACAAGGACACAGTGGGCATATAACATGGATATACTGTAACGGTTAAAAACCTTGCCCGAAAGAAATATTATGAATTATATCTGCATCATCTGAATCTTTACTGGTTTCGAAATTCTTCTGGGTGTCATGCTGGGGACATCCCATGACATGTCCAATCTTTTCTGCGCGCCTCATCTGCGCGGTTCAAACATATCCTTGAGCAAAAACATCCGTCGACCGTGCTATTCATTGACTTCAGCCTTGCGAGCCTTCCTTCCATAGGATATGCTGCCAGAAAAGTTGCATGTGGAACCCCCCAACAATATCAAAACACGAGCTTGGAACATGAGATTCACACTATTCTGAAACTGAAAAATAACTTTTTGCTGGCTCAATGTTCAATGATTCAATGTCAAAATAATGTGACATTTCAGTGGGTAATAGCTCTTGTCTTGGTCGTGATCATGGATTTCAGACATGGGGTCGTTACCGGACCTCTGCCTTTGCAAGTGCATATATATATATAATATATTAAAATATATGATAATATATGTATATGTATATATATATATAGTATCGTATGAGTTGGGCCGCAACATCTTTCAACGGTGGTTGGCAACTGCTGACATGGTTTGCTGGAACATCATCCATTTAGTTCGAGGATTTTCCCAGCTAGAGACCTTTATTTGTAAGGAAATTCCCAGTGCTATGTTTGATTACCATAGGGTAAAACCCATTATGCAAATCCCATTAAGATCCATGAAGTCCGTCAGCCTGCCGGTGTTCTCTTGCTACGCACGTTTGCTTCGTCTGAATCGTGTCCAAACCACCCTCCACACCCTCCCGTACATCTATTTTATTACTACTACTGCTTCTACTACTGCTCCTCCTACTCGTCCTCCTCCTACTCGTCCTCCTACTACTACTACTGCTGCTGCTGCTACTGCTGCTGCTACTGCTACTGCTACTGCTACTGCTACTGCTAGCTACTGCTACTGCTACAGTACTGCTGCTGCTACAGTACTGCTGCTGCTACTGCTGCTGCTACTGCTAGCTACTGCTACTGCTACAGTACTGCTGCTGCTACTGCTGCTGCTACTGCTACTACCCTACTACGACTCCTCCTCATCCTTGTCCTACTCCTACTCCTACCTTTCTTGCCCAAGTACTAACCCGGTAGTTCCGGTAGCCCGCTAACTAGTGAAACTGTCTACAGTGTACAGCACAACAGACGTCTACCAGTACTAGTCACAGGATTACACGGTGCTAAACTGATCGACCGGTACTCATTTGGTATGCAGCCAAATAGGTTGGTAAAGGAAGCACTTGCTACTCAAGCTGCTTTTGATCTACGAGCTCTGTCTTCGTCTCTTCTTCTTCTTCTTCTTCTTCGTCTTTTTCTTTCTCTTCTCCTTCTCTTCTTCTTCTTCTTCTTCATTTCTTCTTCTTTTTCTTCTCTTCTGCTTCTCTCTCCAGCTTCCACCTAGACCTAGAGTGCACATCAAACTATCTTGGGGCCGCCTCTCTATGGCCGGCTTGCCGCAGGCAATAAATCCCTTGGGCCATTGGGCCTCCCGGTCGAATGGTCCATGGCCAAGCCACCATAATGCCGTGCCCTCGGAGACTGTTCGAAGGTTTCCTGAGCTCATCTTCTATGGGCTCAGAAATGGAATCTGCCCATAGGTACTCCCCAAACCATGAAGATCTATGAAGACTTTATTACTGGAAGTGGTGATTGCCAACTACATCCAACTACCCTTAGATTGAGAAGCACCTTTAGATTAAAGATGATTTCAACATACTGTATCAGATTTGCCTCCAACCAAGTAAAGTCTGGGACCTTTGTCAAGTAGGATCTTGGCGATACAGTGAGTGACCTATCTTTATGAAGTTTTTGTTTGGTTCCATACGAGCTACGCAATTAGAGTTACAGCACGTGGTATGGGTCAAAAATGAGGCCCATTGGAATCACAAGATGTAGCGCTACAAATCCAACAAATGGAGTATGAAACATAGCCATAAACGACGAATCGATCACGAAGCATTTTACTCGTTGCATCCCACCATGCCGAGCAGCAAAATCCAAATGTTCCGGCGGTTCAAATTGAACTGCGGATGTTCCTTCAAACACTCCATGGCCTCAGTATGAAGCAAATATCGTGTCAGTTTCGACTTAGAGCCACATACCCCTGGAGGACACAATTTTCGGATGTGGTGTTATAATGTATGAAATAGTCCGCCGGTGATGTGTAGATGGTTTTTACTGCGACGAACCACTTTCTTGCGGGATGGTCCTCCAGCAAAAGCGGCTGGCAATTGAACATTTCTCCGTTTATAAATGGCATAATGATCTTCCCGGCTAGAAACCTCCAGTCACAGGGAAAATCTTATTGCCATGTTAGATCACGTTAGATTTGATTACCGGTAATCCAGGGCAAGCATCTGCCCGCACCTACCCGCTGCACAAGCCATCAACCGAGTTCAGGAAGAAAGTCCAGCAGAAAGATTTTAAGAACAGTGACCAGGACTCTCACAGTCATCTGTTTAGCTTTCATCCAAGGTTTTTTTCCGGTTTTGGTTGCCAAAAACTGACCATGTTTCTGTTTATCCTTTAAGAACCCAAACCCAAGTACATCCTGAATGCCCAGATCGGGAACACATACAGCCCAACTTATTTTAATTTCATTGATCTTCTCATTACCTGGCCTTTATATCATTTATATATATCTCAATGATACCCTGGATGGGAGAAATCCTGCACCAGTTGACAAACGATTTATCCCATTGTATTTCCATAGTCCCAGTGTTTCATAGGTAACAATACCCTCTGGTAAATTAACATAGCTATGGAAAATCACCATTGTTTATGGGAAAATCCACTATAAATGGTCATTTTCAATAGCTATTTTGACATAACCAGAGGGTAGGAATCCCAACTGGTGCAGGATGGCTTGTCCCTGTGTCCCTGCCATCTCACCGAGACTGACCATGGCATCATGGCCAGGATGCTGCCACCACAGCATCGTGCAAGGCCAGACCCGTGAGCTCAGGTGGCTCCTGGGCAGAATGCATGGTAATTAGCAAAACAGAAAAGTGGCTATGTGTGTCATGAATTATATTGAACTCTGTGTATATTATTAATATAAATATATATATAGTTGCTTTTGAATATCCCATAAAGACTAGGAAGTATTGAATTATAATCAATCATATGCACACATATAAGTTCTACTACTTACAGTAAATTATGTGTACATTTATAATATATACATAAACACATGTATACATATATTTCTCCATCGCCATCCCGAAGGCACAGCTGCAGTATATTTACATGTGTATATTTTATATGGAATATCTCATCCCAAACAAATACCAGGGAGCATGGGACAGTGTAGGTTGAAGATGGTTAACGTGCCCGTGAATCGCCAGTCGCCCTTTTCAAACTTCCACCGCACCTACCCGCCTGCGACCCGTCCCCAAAACATCATTCGATCAGCTTTCATCGTCCCAACATCTCGTTGCCAATCTTAGATATTCGTACCTTACATTCAAAAGAAAACAAGTATAGATATCGAATGATATACCCTCTGGTAAACGTTTACATAACTATGGAAAATCACCATGCTATTAATGGGTAAATCAACTATTTCTATGGCCATGTTCAATAGCTATGTTTGTTTACCAAAGGGTAGAACAAACAACTAGATTTGATCAAACATCCACCATTTACAACTATAGAACATGTATGAAATGTTGTCCCATAGTTTCATATGGTTTCCCTATGTTTGTCCCAGCTATAAAACACTATAAACCTCCATAACCAACCATAAACCCCCTTTCATGGTGATTTCCCTCCTCCAAGATCCGTTCAGATTTCACCTTCCGCACACAGCTGGGCTCCTGGGCTTTGCCCCGCTGGATGGGTTCAAACCGTTTTGAAGCTCTGACTGATTCTGGATTCTCAATGGTTATTAACTATTATTAACTATTATTAACCAATACTAACCACTATTAACTATTACTAACCACTCTGAAATCCAGTTTTGGATGGCCACTAAAAAAAAGTTGACATCTGAAGCTTCTGAGAGATGATAATTGATGATAGAGATTTGGACCAAAATCCCGAGAGCAGTCCTTCTCTATCGGCAAATCTTCCTGCGATGCCACATGCCGATAGCTCCGCCCACGCCAGGCAGGGGGATAGGTTGCCTCTAATTTGGGTGATGTTTTAGATTGAATCCTCCTAGATGTATATATCTAGATGACATATGTCATAGTCATGCATGTGTTTTGCTTCGCACCTGCTTACTGAACTTGCGCCGAGAACATATATCAACAGCTAGTTGCTTTGCCACCTCGTCACAAATCCGTTTTCAGAACAAGCCACCCAGAAACACGGTGTATCAGTGAATCAGCCACGACAGTTATTTTCATAGTTTTCATGATGTTTTTCATATTTTCCCTTTTTCCCCAGGTTTTACTGTAGTTAAGCATAACCAAGCTAGTTACCCATCTGCAAGCGGCGTCCTTGGCTTTGGCTTTGGGATCTTTCAGATTTGTCAGTGATCCCTGGCGGAAGGATGGTGCTGCAGTGGGGAACTATTGGAAACTATGAAACCATGGGATTACAGGGATTACACTCTGGTAAATTAACATAGACCCTGGCAGATAGGGGTTGGAAGATTAGTTTCCATTAAAACTAGGCTATTTTCAGGGTCTATGTTAATTTACCAGAGGGTATATGGGGATAAATAATGGGATTAAATAATGGGATTATATGGGGACAAACCATCTACCAACTGGTGCAGGATTTCTTCATATTTCTTCGTATTTCTTCCATCCACAGTATATCCAGAAGCGTCGGCCAAAAGTCAGACTGAAGCATAATCCAATAAATTGTGGATTATCCAACAGAAAAAATAACACATGATCTTCGGCACAGGGCTGCGGTGCCTTCTTCCTTCGACCTTTCACCTAGCGAAACCAATCCATTGGAGCGGGCATTGACCACCCATTCGTGGCAAGGGAAATGGATGATAAACCAACAATCCGTAGGGATGATATGTAACCAACTATCCATGTTAATAGGGAAAATAATAATAAGTGCATCAAGTTTGGGAATGCACCATTTTTCAGACAAATCCAAAAGTAGAAACTGGACCCACAACGACCAAACTAGAGGCTCACAATTTGTTTCCAAGCACCTCAGCCACTTCAACAGAAAGCTCATTCTGAACCCAAACTTCTCCATAACCCAGGATTATCATAGTCTGACATCCAGCCAAAGAATGGAACATTGTGTTAATGTAAGTCTCATCATCGGATTGGAGGGAGGGAACATTTACAGGAAACCTCTATATTTAGTATGTTTGATGGTTAAAAAAAAACAACGGTTTCTGTAGACTTTCCCTTGAATTAATCATTCCAATGACCTCCAAAGGTGGAGACAGCAGGCCAGCCACCTTGAAATAGCACTAGTAATATAGCTTGGGGCAGCTGGGCAGCATCTAAACCCATGGGGTACATGATCCAATATGATAGATACATGATGCAAACAAACAAAGACCTTCATGGATCATTTGGACCTAAGAATGCCAAAAATAACAAGCGATTATTGAATATTATTGACAATGATTGACGATTATCCTCTAGTTATTTATATAACATAGCTATGGAAAATTACCCTTAAAAATAAGTGATTCATGATGATCTACCTATCAACATTGTTATTTCCCTGAGCCATGTTAAATAACCAGAGGGTGTTTTTTTTTGTTCTGCCAGCCACCTTGGAGTGTTCCGCAATCTGTTGCAGTTTCCTGCGCCCACAACGGATGATATGCACAACGGACAGGCACTGAACAAGTCCAAAACATGCCTCCAAAAGATCACGAATCTATACAAAGCTTCTGAAATGGATTGAACATTCATAAAAATTCCTACCCCCACTCACAATATTAAACATCCATTAACCAATAACTCCTTCCCCCCAAACCATGTCTTCTTTTTGGGTGTTTGATGGATTGCCGCATCAGAAAATGGGGTTCTGGAGGTGAGTTTCAAAGTACACGTTATCCGTAAAAAAACTGTTTGCTTTGCATGTATACATAAATAAATAAATATGGGCATATATTACAATATACCTATATATATAAATATATATATATACTGTATATATATATATGTACATGTATACATATTTATATATATAATATCATTAAATATCTTATGTCATGTTAATCCAGCTGCAGGTCCCATCTGTCAGAATCTGTTCCTGTCGTACTTCTCCAGCAGCTGTTTCTTATCCTGCTTCGCCTGCTGTCCTCACCAGTGTTACGATTTTGTGGGGTGCGGACCGATGTAAATCCATGAATAACCTAGGAAATTGATCTTGAAATAGGGATTTCATGAGGAATTAACCAATACAACTGGTGATTGAATGGAATTGAACGTGATTTCACGTACATAGTTGTATAACCAGTTTCTCATCCGGAAAATTGTATGCAAATGAATGGAGGGTTTTCCAGATCGAAGGGTAAATCCAATGTTTCAGGAAATGAAGGAAAACCAGCCACACAAATTGATGAAAATCCATGAATTTCCTGGATTTCAGCTGCAGAAAAAAAAACAACAACAATTTGTACACTCTCAAATTGTGGCATGCAACAAATCATGGTGCTTCCATACACGGGTTGCAACCCTGCAATTGTGCTCTGTGACTCCACCATTACCCCAATGATCAATACCCTCCAAGTGGCAAACGACAAATTCAATAGCAAACTTTTTTGGCAGGTATTGAAGAATTTAAGATAATATTATATAGGGCAAGGGATTACAGTAATTGCAGTTTCATCTTGACCCAATGTGTTTTTTTTTGGGGGGTGCGTCGTCCTAAACGCAGGTCGCAACCAATTCCAAAGCACATCATAAAATCACCCTGAGAGGTTCCACTGCCAAGTCACGTCTCAAGGAATCGTGCAACCAATCCTGCAAATATCGATGGGTTCCTGGGTTCCCTTTGGTCATGATGAGATCATAGTTCAGCTATAAAATGGGGGATAAACCACTTAGGAGGAGAACCTATGAAAATCAGGCCTATGGAAACTTACCATGACTGGGATCAACATTACTTATCAATGCTACTCGTACATAATGTATTCCATCCACACGTCAGAATAGCATCATTACTAATTACTCAGAGGGAGGGCTGTATCTTTTTTTTGTTGCTTGTCTATTGATCGAAATTCATTGCCAACTTCTATATAATATAATTTTGCACATCCCCTTTTCTGGTTGCTCCAATTTTCACCTTGTATGGAGAAAATGTCATGCAAAATCGAATCTAAATCAATCAACATCATGTGAAATCATCCCGTTCCCAGCAAACCAACATCCTAATTCTGTTCACCAACGAGTTTTTGCAAATCATGTGTTGGCGGTGTTTCACCCCAAATTCGTCCAAATCATCCGTAACATGTGATATCATGTAGTCATGGCCAATCTTAGATATCCTGCAAAAAAAAATCTTAGCTGGTTAGTAGATAATCCCATTGATACCAAACGACTAAAGGATTAGTTTCTACCCATCCAGTTGATTGACCTAGAAACTGGTTGCAATGCCATATCATCATATATAATCACCATATTCCATGATATTCCCATGAAATAACCAGTGATATTTCATGCTTTTTCTCATGGATGTTGGGAAATCGACTCGTGTCGCACCTCACAGGGCCCGTTGACGCCGGGGTGGTCGAAGTCCGCCGCCGAGAGCACGTCCCACTCGCGACGCTTCACGGCGAAATCCACCTGGCACCGTGGAACGTTACCGTTGGGATCGGTTGGGGTTACCCTCCACTCATCTTAGATATCTTCGATACCCATTCCATGGATTTTATGGTGGTTTTATGGTGATTTCATGGGATATAAGATGGTTAATAACTCCAGTAACTATGGTTTACGGTGATTTATGGTGATTCAATGGTGATTTAATGGTGATTTAATGGGATGTAATGAGATTTACCCGGCCTGGTTATGACTAACATTGCCATGGTTAAACCATGGCCCATAGAAATAGATGGTTTATCGAACTTAAAAATGGGTGGATTTTCCATGGCAAAGTGATAAATAGCCAGATGGTAGATATCTTAATTAGATACCCATTCAAAAAAAAAAGGTTCATGTGCAACTGGATGGACGATATTTTCCCATGTGTCACGGGGCACAAGGCACATCTACTGATTCAAAGACATGTCGAGGTGTTTGTCATCTTACAGTTGGGACGAGTCGCTTTGAACCACACATTTCATTTACAAATGGGTTTAAACTCCCATTTGGAAGTTCAAGGTTGGTAACGGCCCAAACGGGGTTATATCCCATTTACTGAATGGGTTTACCGTAAGTGAAGGATGTGAAAATGCGAAAATGCTTAGCATGCCCTATTGGTTCTATCACTGTTTTGGTTTGTCGGCTGGGTGGAACCCATGTGGTACATGTTGTATATAAAAACTGTATAAGTATAATCATGAGTATAGACGATATACATAAATATTATATATATATATACCAGTAGGCTGCCACTGCTAGCTCTCTTGGTGAGCCAACTGTTCATCGACATTGCTGCTTGAAAAAAAACGCACCAGTGATGGTGGTAGTTGTATCACTGGTGACGCATGTCGCTCCCAGAGGCGCTCATCATTGCTGGCAGGACATTTCAAAGTCTGAAGGTGCATATGTATATAGCTATATATATATAAATATGATACATTCATATATGCACATATTCACATATATATATGTATATATATAGCAATTAATTTACATATATGATTCATATATGATTCATATATGATTATATGATTATATGTGCATATAATATATACATATGTTGGTCCATACCCACCAAGTTGTCATCAAGAAGGATTGACTTTCTGCATATGTATATCCTACCATTGTGGTTTCTTGTTCAATCTCTTGTTGTATATTTTTTTAAAAAAACTATCTGCTCATCAGGGTTTCCAGGACAATAAGATCTATCTAATTTTTTACAAGACCCGATCGGTTGCTTGACAAAACCTCTCTCCCTTGGCCAAATATGATCCTAAGATATCCTAAGAACTGAGGAATTTCTACACATTTCGACACCCTTTACAAAGCATCAATGTATTAATTGGAAGTACTTCAATATAATAGTACTTACCATATAATAGTAGTTACCATATTATAGTACCATATAATAATCCAATAATAATCCATCTAATGTATGGTGGTCGCTTTTGAGATCTTTCTGTCCATTTCTCCAAGTTCCCCGCTGATTTATCGCCCCGCGGGGACCTGCTTGGCCTCGTTGGTGTCAGCCATGAGTTGCGAATCGATGTCTTCCATGCGGCGTTTCACCACCTGCAAAGCCTCTCGATGCAGAGGTGGGGCCCTTGATGTTGGGGCGGAGGTAGCTATATTATATATATATAAATACCAAAAAAAAGATGCAGCAAAGTGGTAAAGTGGTCAGCACGGAAACCATACTTTTTCGATCTTTTTTTGGTAACATTGTTTTTTTAGCTTTATTGGGGGTCACTTTGACAGTCAAAAATGTTCATAGCATGCCATAGCCAGGCTTCCATTTTAGGAGAATCATCTTCGAAACCCTTTGTTATTTCTTGGTCCCATGATGCCCCATGTTCAATTTGGGTGGTGTTGGTCAACACAACTCAATCAACCCACGACCAAAAAGGCCACTGAAGGTTTGAGCAACCTTTGGGCATTGATAGCCCTGCTTCTATGGATATGGACAATGATTCATGCGAAATCAGCAAAGGCAAGCAGTCACGCATAATTTTTGGGCCCAAAAAAAGCACTCCGTGGTGTGTACTTGCGTCAGTCAAGTTCAGAGGCATGTTCGGCATCTCTTTTGCAGGGGTACACTGGACGAACTCATGGGCAAGTAATACCTCCCAAAGAATCTGAGGTACTGAAAGAGATGATATAAGGCAATCATACTTCCAACAGTCCTCATAATCCCAATTTTCAAGGATCAAGGATGGATCCAAAAAAATGACCCCACCAGAGCCGTTGCCAAAACCCCGATGAGTTTTGTTCTATTTGCTCTTCTCTTTCGCGAGCTTTCGTGGCAACCTCCTGAACAAAAATCCCGGGTGTTAACAGCGAAACGCATCATTACTGTGTTTCACATATGGTTTCTACATGTTTTTGCAACAGACTGTGCTTTGCAGAGCCACTGACTGCCCATTCCAACACGGGGTTTTTCCAGTCATCTTCCGTGGACCACATAACCCGCGCGCCGTGCGGATCACAGCATCTGAAAAGGTCTCGGGAACGATCCTTGGTTTTCCACGTTGCTAACCACGTTGCTGTTGTGAAAAATGATCCGACCTATGGGGAAAACACCCTGGTGGCTAAACATACAAACCCAACTAACGGAGGAATCACCAGTCATGGTACTCTTGTTGGATGTTATTGGACTAGTGTATTTACTTGGTAAACCTTAGGGATGCAACAATATACAGGTTGGCAAACGGTTGGCAATCAGTATTCTTGGTATCGCAGCACTGTGATGGCAAAACAAACAACAAGGATGCAAGTTCGGGAATATAATCATGGTGACTGCACATTGAGACTCCATTGACAGGGCAAAAAATGCAAGGGAAATCGCAACGAATCCAGCATTGCCTGACATGAAAGTAATCCTTTAACCAACCGCCTCAGGTCAATCTACAGTATTTGGATATAATATTATGCGCATTGAAATAAGATGTGTATATATATATATAAACATATGCACATGTACACACATGTATAACTAATATTGACAAATCATTCGACAACAAGCTGGTAGAACGTGTCATCTTCCACATCTACGAACAGCAGAAGGTCCATCCCAAATCTCCATCCGAGTGATGTTTTGTTGAGCCTCCATGGTTGCCTGGATACCCCTTCCAGCCTAAGCTGTAGGCTTATTTATCTCAAAACTCTATAGTAAAAAATCTAATCAGTCGTTTTTTGGGGCCCATGGGTCCGCTTTTTGGCTCGCCAATCACACTTCTGAAGACTCTCTGAGTTGCATGACTCTTGATTTTGATTGATAAATTCATTACGGGAATCATTGCCTTGGCAGACAAACGAAACATATAGCACACACACACAGACACACTATCTGACTACATCTCCGACTGAGCGGAGCACACATCATCATGTTGGCGCCCAAGGCTCCCTCCTTCCTGGTGCGCCAACCATTCTTTCAGTAAGCACCAAGCCTTTGAAAATTTGAACTCCTGGGCAAACTCAAAGATGGCCTCGGAGTGGGCCCAAAGTCGCCATCAGTAGCGGCTTGAGGATCAGTAGTAATCACTTACAAAGTGCAGGCCCTCAAACGATAGCTAAGTTGGTGAACATAATTCTGATAACTTTGGTTTATGATACTTCCAACTGATAACATCTTATAATATCATATAGTGTAACTATAGTATTCATGCGGGTTATAAACCAACTTAGCCATCACTGGGGCGGGCCCCACTCCCACATTGTAAATATCAGGCGCATTTTCTTGGTGAAAAAAGAGTATCATCATATATCATCATTTTCCCATCACCTTTGGATATTTTTTTTTGTGCCCTGTGGTCTGAAAATTGGCTATCCCAACAGGATCCCAAAAGGCTATTTTTTTAAACAATAAAAGTGATACATCATTCAATGGATTGGTTTAAGGGAACATTTACAGGAAACCATGGTATTTACCATGAAATATGGGTTTTTCCTGTAAAATTTCCACTAAACCAATCCATTGAATCATGATATTTTGGGGGTACCCTATTAACCAATACCCTTTGGTGGACATTTCAGCCCGATCAAGCAGCGGATGCTCTGTCAAGGTGGAAGGACGTGGGATAGAAGTCTCCTGGCGGCGATTTCATGGTGGTTTCATAGATGTCAAAATATGTCAAAATGGTGATTGAATGGTAGTTTCACGGTGGGAACTTGCTGGTTTAATTGATTTTATTACGGAAACAATAAAAAAAATGACATAAGGTGCTCGCGGTGATTTACGAGCAGTAAGAGTTTTGCCCTTGGATGCCCTTTGGTAAACTCACATAGCTATGTGGAAGCCATGGCCCATTTCCATGATTTATCCATAAACACCTGGATATTTTCCATGATGTTCCATGGTTATGTTGAATTACCAAATGGTACTTTGAAACCATTTAATGCCACCAAAAACTAATGAACATGTTCCAAGTTCCGTATTACCACATATTTTTGCCATACAACAAATAAATATTGTTCATTAAACTAACGTATGGAACATCTCTATGTCTTGTAGTAGGTAAATCAACTATAAATGCGCAATTTTTCATAGCTATGCTAGTCTACCAAAAAGGTATGTCCCATTTCAAAAGAACTCCAAAAGCAGCTGCAGCTACCAGGTGCCCGTGCGGGAGTCCACAGGAGAGCTGGAAGCTTGAAGCGCTTCAGCCAAACCTGGCAGGTCATCCGAAATCAGCCAATTTCACCGGACATCCATGGAATACTTTGGGAACATCTGAAAACTGGGGATCGGTCAATAGATGTGAATAGTCTATATATATATATATGTGATTATATATATACATATAGTATTAGTATTATTAAACCCAACAAAAAAGAGAAAAACAGTGAATCTTCCTGATTTTCTCTGGTGTGCTTGCTTTTCGGCATCTTTTGGGGGATGACTTTTTATAAGGGAACAAAAAATCAGTTGGGGATCAACCGGTTAACAGATTCCTGGAACGGAAATCATCGTACTCAATTGATGTTTACCCGAAATCAAAATCAGATATGGGTTAGGGATATTAAACCCAACCAAAATCAATTGATGTTTACCCGAAACTGGCTTTTACACCAGATTCTTGGGGATTGGGTTTTGAACTCTGCAAAAAAAACCGTGGGAACACAAAAACAAGAGGTTTCAGCAAAAAAACAATTCACTGCGAAATCACCAAGCAGAAAATGGATTGCAGCAGTGAGAATGGATACTTTGCGGTTAAAGACAACAAAGGAGCATGAAATAGGCACTTTGAAATGCCACCAGGATGGCTTCTACCTCAACCTTTTGTTTTTTGCGCCAAATTCTAAAACATTACTGGGGACTCGTTTTGGGCCACCCTAAAACGAACATCAAACCAACAGGACCAACATCTTTCATGCTCCCCGAAGCTTCTCGTAGCTGGGCTGCGTGCCTGACTTTGTTGTCAGTGCGAAGTCATGCCTCAGATTTCAGATTTCGCGTCGAACAATGCCCGGAAGTGGCCCCAAGTTTGATCCAATCGTCTGTTGACCTTAAATACAAAGCTGAAACAAAAACAAAAAACACACCCCCCTGCACATTTACCAGGTGACGTCAGGGCAACCCGATTGTAGGGGACCCAGCTGTTATCCTTACAAAGTCGCATGGTTTGCAGTTTATAAGATGGGTTGGGTAGGAGGCTTGGTGTATCTTGGTGTGATTCCCCAGCAAACACCGGCGAACCAAAAAAAACAAAAATCGGCGCCTTACAAAATGAATGCCCCAAGTTTATTTCCAGGCCCCAAACACAATCATCTTATAAGTTTGTGTCTTATAGAATGGTTGGTTTGGAAACATGTCTAACTTGTACATGTCCAACTTTCCCCGGGAAACACCGCAATCCTTTTTCCCAGTCCCCGAAGCTTTGGCAGCACACAATCTTCACGAGGCTTCCTTCTTAAACTACCCCAACATAGCTTGACTATGTTTTTTGTCAACTTTTCTTTCCATGTTTTATGGAATTTTTCGGTTATGAGAAAAAATCACACAAAGTTTGATCCTACCTTTTCTGGTTGGTGGCGTCTTGCCAGTTCTTCACACATCAATGATGGAATGATGGAACCCAAAAAGTTTAAGAGAAGAAAACCTGGTTCCTGGGCATGGTCAAGATTTCAATACCCTCCTTTGCACTGCCTGAAATAAACCCAAAATAGCGTTATGAAATGATTGGTCCCGACGTCATTTTGTAAAGAATGTTGGCTCTTACAAAATGAGTCGCCCAGCAAAAAACACGTTTTTTACAAAATGGCATGGTTGACTAGAAAAAATCCTTACAAAATGCATCCGTTTGTTACAAAAATGCCGCTGGAATAGAACATGGGTCCAGCCATTTCAAAGTGGAAGTGTACACAGGGATAAAAACACAATTTCCATGAAATTGACCCCCGTGAAAATGGCTCAACATCAGCCTATGAGCACTATCAAACCAATATTCAGCAAGGCAGTTGATTCCGTCTTGTACTGCTTTTATGCTTTGTAAAACTGTAAAAACATGATTTTGCCTGGTTTAGCCGTGATGTGCATAGGTGCAATGCCCAATTTAAACATGCAGCCCGAATTGTTATGCCAGAGATGCTCGTAATGATTCACCAATTGCGGCGGAGCCAAAGCTCTCCAATCCACCTGTCGTTGGTGGACACGAGAATGCTATTTACGGAAACAAGAACTAACATGATACTGCTTCCAGTTATATAATTGTGAGATAGGTAACCTGGGTAATTTTACATCTTAGGATTTTGGACTTGATTTCATATCTGATAGGTAACTGGATTTGGCTTCCTATTTGACAGGTAACTGGAAAAAGAACTGTATAAGCAACTGTCATTGAATAGCGCCAGTGACCAGGCACACATAACATGCGCATATGGCATATGTACTAATATGTGTAAATATGTGAATATATATTCATGATCCTACTAGGATGGTGATTATGTGGCATTTAATGTGGCATTTAAATGCATTTAACATGCTATGGCCTATGGCTATGAATTTACGGTTCTCCCCTGTTTTGATTCGGCGAAACCTCGTCATTTGGCCCCCAGTTCGACATGGCCACGTGGCCACGCCCTGCAGTCGGATCCCAGTTGGGCCTTGCTACGAGGACCCCACTTCAACAGAAACTCCTCCCCTTCGCCTGCGCGAAAAGGGATCGAGATCAATACGGCAGGCTGAAAGTTGTCCAGCACCATGGTGATTGTTATCCCCTATAAATGGAGGTGGTGAATGGAAAACATCATCTATAAATGGTGGATTTTCCATTGCCATGTCTGATTACCAGAGCTGCAATACTTTCCTACATCTTTGAGTTTGGATATTTAATATGTACGTACAACACAGTAGAACGACATCTTCCAAATCCAGTTTTCAGGGACCCATGCGAAATCATTGAGCCCGTCGGCCAGGTGTCATGCCCTAGCTATGGCCTTCCGTTCACACCAAAATAGCTGGCACATGGATGTTCCCCCAAACATGGCATAATATGGCATAAGTTGTGATTCCTCCCTATATTTTACGTGGCATTTCCCACCGGAACAGCCTGACCCAAAACGTGGTAGGGGGGCGCCTTCTGTGAAGCCTCTGTTGATGAGTTCCTCCCGAACCTTGAGCGACCAGGCGCTCATGTCTATGTCCATCTATGTCCATCTACCCGTCTATTTATCCATCACATCTATCTATCCGTCTATCTCTCTAACTCTATCTATATATATATATATAAATTATAGTTGCCATCTGCGTATCTATATGTGAATACATGTAACATATACGTACACAAATGTGCGTATACACACACATATATATATATGCGTATATATATACACATAAATTTAATATTCAACCGCACCTATTTGTTGTTGCCTTGCAAAACTGGGTGCTTTGCATGGATCCTCACTGGAAACCGCCTGGATTTACCATCTAGATCTGCCATTGTAGCTATGGAACGTCACCATTTTCAATAGGTATAGCAACCCCTAAAAAATAGAAGCAACAATCTCACAAAAATAGTGATAAAGCACTCTTCTATGTTTGTTAAGGAGTACTATAGGCCAACTATGAGTGGGCAATGTTCCGTAGCTATGTCATTAAAAAAAAACTGGACTTATCATGTGCTGGATGTTGAAACACTCAGATTTGGGTATACCCTCCGGTAAACTCACATAGCTATGGAAAATCATCAGTAAGGCTAAGTCATCTGAGGATATTTTTCACCAGCGATTGGTGTCCGTAGAAACCCATGGCCATGATCCCAGGCACCACATCCAGATTGGCGCTTTCAGGATTTCCCGTGATCACCTCGGCGACGCGTGACGAATGTGGGGAGATGTGGTGCCGGGTCTGCAAGCAGTGTTGATTTGGGTTCAGCTTTTGCCTATCCACTAAAGAACACATGATATGTCTCTGAGGGGTTTTGCAACACTCATCTTTCAGTTACAGTATTTGTAGGGGAAACATAAGAATAAAAGATGTGGCAAACCTATTGTTTCCCTAGGAAAAATATACAAATGGTGGGTTTTCCACATCCATGTTAGTCTACCCTAGCGTAACCAAGGATATATCATGTCGTTGGACTTTCTCTCAGGGGCTCAACAAACTCCCAAATGGTGGATTTCCCATTGGGAAAGCCAAATCACCTATTAAACCAAACCAGGTGACCCAGGTTTGTATATATATATATATGTGTATGTGTGTGTGCGTCTATATATATATATATATATCGTCTAAAATCATATATAGTTGACGTTGACTGTAAATAGATATATCACATATCATATTACATGTATCATAAACATGTTTGGTCCAAAGGCTTCATGTAATGTAGATTGAACCCCACATTTTTGATGCCGACAGGTCCGCATAGGCCGCATGTGTCATGTTTGACGTCCTCATTCTGGGCTTCAGAACAATACAGAACAATATTGTGGTGACACATTGTGAACTATGATTAAATCCCACATATCAATACATATATATATATTTGTATATCTTATGTGTATATATATATATATCCGGTCACGCATATATCCGGTCACGCATCTAAGTTGCTTCGAAGATGTTCCAGGCAATGATGGCAAGTGCATAAAAAAAACCCGCTTTATTGACATTGATTCAACACAAAATCAATGTGCCTCCAAAAGATAGTACAGGTTCTATTCACATCCATTTACCATGGTTTTGTGATTTTGGAACAAGGATTTTACTAAGATCTACATCTTTTTGCTAAACAAAGTGGTAAGATCCTCACAACTCACAGCACCACCGCACTTTCCGCAGGATAAGCGTCAAAGACTTTGGGAACTGAGGATGGGAGCCTAGCAGGGCGGTTTGGTTTCTGTCACCGACAAAGATCAACAACCAAAACATGGCGTTCAACCATAGTTAACCATCCGGAAAGGATCTATGATATGTAGAAGAAATGAAGAGGTTACTATATATGACTGAAGGGGCTAGAATCTATCTTTCATGTACAGTATATATATCTATATATCCTCCTAATCTTCCCAGTTACCTGTCAAATAGGTATCTAGGGCGAAGATCCTGAGATGTCCTACGTTAAGACCGGAAGGGTAGGGTTGATATGGATTGGTGATTAGATAAATGAGAATAAACCAAGGAAAGGAACTGGCATGGAATGGATCATGACCGTCATGACCTAGCAGCACTTGGATAAAAACATCACGGAACACATCGGGCCTCAGGTGATCTGGCCACTTTCGGGTCCTATATTACACTTTGCGGTACTTTGGGTTCCTAGAGAAATCCATGTGAGTGATAACCCCTCGTTGAGTGCGATGATCATAGATGGTTTCCAGGTACCTCCCGTAATCAAACAGAGCAATTGGACATCCGCTATTCATAGATGATGTTCCCATTGAAACCTCCATGACACATGTTTTTTCCGGCTTGTCACATTTGATTACCACATGGTATACAGGCGCTTACGTTCGTTTCAGGCTTTAAGAAATCCTGACTCTTACTGGCTACACCCTGATTATACATCAACAAATAAAAAAACAGTTTTTTACAAACGAATACTGTAACTGAAATAAACTAAATCAATAATGAATCAATCGATAGATAATGATTAATAAAAACATACCAAATGCATAAATACATAAACAAAATACACTCACACACACAACCATAATTATATATACACAAATGCACACACATATATATATATAATTATTTGGTCACACGTAATATATTAAAGCATATTCAAGCTGGAACATATTTCACTGACCTGAAATAAGGTTTCTTCTTGGAATAAACATCCCTAATCACAGGATATAGTCACTAGAATTCATCCAGATATTTAGTTAATCTTTGATAGTCCACAAACAAATTCTCATCTTTTGATGTTAGTTTCTACCCATCCAGTTGGGGATGAATATGCATATCCCCAAAGATAATCTCTACATTTCAAAATATTTTTCATGGTTAATGACGTTAATGATGGTTAAACATAGTTAAACCCATTGGTTATGCTTATGGTTAATGATAATTCTTAAGTTTCAAAATATTTCATGATTCAATGGATTGGTTTGAGGGATTGAATCATGAAATATAGTGAAATTTAGGGATTATCATTAACCATAACCATAACCAATAACCATAACCAATAACCATAACCAATAACCATAACCAATAACCATAACCATTGTATTGACCCCTTCATATATCATAATCATGTTTAACCTTTCATGATCCCATAGTGCCATTTTTGGAAAATCGATGGTTTCCGGTTAAGATTTTACCCGACTAAAGCAGCACCTCTTCCTGGAGGCTATGGAGGCCACGCTGCCGCTGCGGCCCAGGGCTGGGGACTCTCCTCCACGAGCGGATGGAGCGACTGTTGGAAGGGGAAAACATCGGAAAACCATCGGGGAAACATGGGAAAAACATGGGAAAATAATGTTTGTTGATGTTTTTTTCGGAAAACATTGGTTAAAATCATTGGAAAATAGGCACATCATGGGAACATCTGCCAGAAATATTGGTTTTCATGGGGAAAATCATCGTTGTTTTTTTGGAATTTTCCTCTATGCACGAAAGTTTTAAATTGTTTCAGGTCGCTAGGAAAAGCATCAAACTACTGCTGGTGGATTTTCTCGCTATGTTTGATTTGATGACACTGGTGTTCTGGCTATATTTATACAATACATGTCCTTCTTTATGATATCAGCGATCCATGGCCCTCCCCAGCTTCAACTATGACCTGGCAGCCAGCCACGGTTGATGAAAGTCATGTGGTAAAGCCAATGTCATGAACCCCCAAAATCACCATGTTTCTGGGTGGACTTGAAACCATCCCCAAATGCTAGCTGTTTATGGCAGCCAGGGTTTTCCACATTACTGAAACAGATGATTTCAAGAAAAAGCAACAAGCCAGGATGATTGCCAAAGTCGACCCATGAAGTTCCTTAAATCTGCGACCCTGCGGCGAAAACTCTGGTTGGTGAACTTCCGGTCTGAGCAAGTACCTATTTTATCCTTTTTTCACGCATAGCAAACCCCTAAAAAAACTAGTTGAGGGTTAAATATGGTCAAATCCTGCTGAACTCATGATGCCCTCCAGCCAGTAAACTATAACCGCTAGCTGTGGAAGCCATGGCCCATTTAGTTCGATGATGTACCTTTGAAACATGGTGATTTCCAACTACCCCACCACCCTCCTGCCATTCGTGGCAGTTCCACGCGAGCCGATCGCTTTGCGAAGGCCATGTGGGGCAGACTCCACGAACCCGAAAACCGGGCTGAGATTCAAAAATCCAAAGGTGGAACAAAGTGGGGGCCCCTGGATGGATTGATTTACAATATCTGGTTGGTATGGACTGATATATGAGTTGATAAGGATTCATATGGATTGTAATATGCTAAGTTCGTGAACATAACTCCAACAACCATGACAAGAATCATTGTCTTTTGATACTTTTAACTATGGGGGGGGCCCAAATCTAACCTGATGTTGAACTTTAGCATTCTTCCTCTCCTTGTCTGGACGCATGAAGATACATGGTTACATGTCCAAATACATTTGTTTGATCCTTGCGCATGTCTAACATTCATTTTTTAATGATCATTTGAAGAGACTCAATGACTTCTGCGACAAATCCTGTTGCTGATGTTTTCGACCTCCTGACTGGATGTCTCCCCATGTGAATCATCACAGCCATCACCGCCATCCCCAGCCGCGCCCCAAAAACCAGGACCAGACGGCTGCGCAAGCGTGGCGGATCTGTTTATTGTGCAATGTGGGGCTCCCAGTTGGTTGGTTGGTTTATAAACCCCATGAATACTATGAGTAATAAGACTCATAAACATTAATAAATCATAGTAGTTGTTGGAGGTATGCGTATACCAACTCAGCTATCGTAAAGGGGGGCCCCACCTTGTAGTTCCACTCCTCCCCACATCAGCTCGTTGTCCCACGAACTCAGGCATTAGCATTCTTTCAATGGGGAGAAAATGATGGTTTCATAGGATTTTTGACGAAAGCTGCAATTAAATGATGGTTTCATAGAATGATGGTTTCATTGGTTTCATGGTTTGCCCCAATTGTTCCATTGAATGGGGGAAAAATGATGGTTTCATAGACTTCAATGGGGGGAATTGGAGTCTTCATCTCTGATTTCAATGGATTGATTTGACGAAAACTGCAGGGGCTGACCAGTTAGCTGTCAGAGCCTGGAATCCATGGCGCCCATTGAGTTTGATGAACTATATCCTATCATATCGTATCTAACCTATAGGTATATATATATATACATATATATATATATATATTATTAGGCATGAACAAATAGATATATACATACATACATATATATATATGTTACATATATCTATACATATATATATAATATAACAAAGTATAATAATATGTGTGTATTAGGAATAGTTGATTTTCCATAGTATAGGCTATATGTTAAATCATCTACAGTAAGTAAGGCCAACCAAGTCCCCGAATCTTTTGGACTCAAAGAAAATGAGCAAAACCCGCCAAGTTTTATAAGTAAAACCATGAATAATACAGGTAAAACAACGGTAAATATACCATAGCGAACTGGAAAATGACCAAATTCAATGTGAATATGTCGGTGAACTATTCATAAATGGACAGTGGCAACCATATCTATGTTAAACAACCAAAGGGTGAACCAGGGGCTTCTAAGAGTTTCAAGGGGGCATCTAGTATTAGTGAGGAAGGGATCATGGAAGAATTCTATAACTTGGATAAAACATGTAAAACATTGAAAACCGTCTGGTTCTGCAACCAATGACGAAACAACATATTTCTGAGGATTTACCAGCGTTTTCAAACATGGTGGTTTTCCAGTTCACGACGTGACTACGTGACAAATAACCAAAGGGCTGATGTGTCCTCTCCACCGGATTGTGCCCATCGCGGACGAAAATGCGGAATCCCCAAACAAACCGATCAATAAGCTTCCACTAACAGTGGAAAAAAAACACGATTTTCGGGGTCTGTGCTGATTTGGGTGATAGTATTGTATCTATTAAGAGTATCTATTATTTGTGTCCACTCCGAACTAGCTATTTTTAGGGCCTATGTTAATTTGCTGGGGGGTATGGCGACATCCTATGAGTGCTCTGCGAGTGTAGTGCATCACGAAATCAGAGTTTGAAAGCCCCATCTGACGGAATCATAGTGTTTAAAAAAAACATAGTCGTCGCTCACAAAAACCTATCATGTACCCGGGTACCCTAATTGAACATAGCTATGAAAAAAAACAATTCACCTGTTTTTATGGGTCGTGTCGTGTAGCTATGTTAAATGACCAGAGGATAAAACAAACCATCTACAGTGACCCAGCCTCGCAGCCTCAGGTGCCTCTCCCCTCTGCCCGCTGGGATCTGCACAACTATGGCGCCCTTCATCGCGGCAAAAAAAATGGCGCTCAGGCGCGAAAGTCGCGACACGACGTTGCTAAGACATTCGGAAAGCATATTGGAGACCACCTTTCTTTATCTTATGAAAGGATGTCCAATGATTTATCCACACCTCAGTGAGGAAAAGAAAAAAACATGGAACAGGAAGAATCTTCCAACTGCAAACCCTGTTGCAGTATGGGTGTTTTTCTGATCTCTGTTAATCCGCTTTTGAGTTGCTTTGCCCATGCTGCACCAACGTTTGTTTACTGTTTACATTGTGCCTTTGCTTTTGTGCAGCTATCCGATCCATGGTCATAGGCGGTTCGTCTCCAATCATCTTCTAGTTGCATCTAGTTGATGGTTTCAACCTATCCCAGGAGCAGTAGTCAAGTCGTTATCGCCGGTTGAGACTATATAGACTATAGATCCTGGTGATGGATGCATTGAAATATAAATAATATATATATATGGAAATCACATAAAACCACATGTATTTTATAACATTATTTAACCACCAGCCGGTCATGTGTTGGCATCTTCTGAGTCATGGATTCTCATGGCATTAGCATCCTCTAGCTGTTTGAGCCCATCCGGTGGAGAACTCAACATTGAACCCAGCAATCTGCTGAAAGCCCCACCTGTTGCAAGCTGCATAAGGAGAGCCTTACGTAAAAATAGCATATCATCTACTTGGATGTGCATCTCAAATAGTGATGAGTAACCGGCATATAGAACTTGAGTGCATTTACAAGTGGCTTACCTAATATATTCGGCAGTTCCTGTCTATCCGTCTGGGATGAAATATTGAAGGCCTCCATGGTCTGCAAGCAGCATCCTCTTTTCGCCCTACCAGCAGCGATCAGGCGCCGCGGCGCTTCCGGGACCACAAGTTCCTTCGGTGCAGTGTCAATGGATCCATTGGAGAGTGCAGCTATTTCCATGATTTTTGATGTCTCTAGGGGCCAAAGTTCACAACAGGGCATACCCATCTCGCCGATGGGCATGAGCGGCATGAGGTAGTGAAACTTTAAGCTGTAGATGTTGCTGCTGCAAAATACCGGAAGAAGTCTCCTAAATTGTGGATAGTCCCTGCACCCTCTTCCATTAAGACCCCAAAATCCCATGGTTTCACAACCTGACTTTTCCCATCGGGATCCCTGAATTGATCAACGGAACTGACCTAACCTGTCGGCCCGGGTCCTTTCAAACAAATTGGCGTCGCGGGCTTCTTGTGATACGCGATGCAGGCCTCGTTGCGCTGTTCGGGGGTGGGCCGATAGAGTGACTATTGGATTATAAGTCCAATTACTTGGGCCTTGGGGAATTCTATGAACTTCTATGGAATTCCATGGTTTATGGATGTTTATGGTAGGTATATCTGTAGTGATGGAGAATATAAAGCAACAAAACAAAACTGAGACGGCACCACCCAGTTGGTGAGCGTATGGGCCTCATCATGGCGTGATCCCAATCAATGCCGTAGGCAACAAAGATCAACAAACCATGTGCAACCAAAAGCAACTATATACAGTGTATGGTGCATGCGAAATAGGTATTTAATGGTATTTACAGGTGCATGTACTTGGGAAAATTAAAGGACCGGATAACCCCACAAGTCAACTTCTTCCAATAATGAGTTTCAAAGGTTGTAGCGGGGTCGGAGAAGGAAGGAAAGACAAAGGAGGTGGTGAAAGACTGTGTGTGAAAGTA
>Ga0126342_10001164_pt1 | contig 35371 bp, 34 predicted proteins | sample Cyp1metagenome_FD_92528 | JGI IMG/M metagenome (GOLD analysis project Ga0126342, IMG submission 92528) | Coral microbial communities from Lord Howe Island, Old Settlement Bay, Australia - Cyphastrea 1 metagenome | ecosystem: Host-associated > Invertebrates > Cnidaria > Coral ...
GGGGGTGCCCGACAAAATGAAACAACCAAATGAGCACTTTTTAAGGGTTTGTAGCACTTTTTTTGGAAATGAGCGTTTTTTGTTTCTGAGCACTTTTTAGTGTATCGAAGGAAGGTTCAGGATCTTTTAAGATGTTTTTAATAATAAACCCTCCCCAATTAATCATCACCAACTAATTATCTTGTAATGCAACAGGCAAACATTGGATTCGAAGGCGGGAACACGCGGAACGCTCTGTAGGGACGAACTGGGTCTCAATCATCAACGCAAAGAATGATCTGGATTCATCATGTTTTGAAAAGTTTCAGCCTGACCACAAACTTTGCAGCTGGAAAAGTGCTTTCATGCACTTCCTCAGGATACCAGCTTCTGAAACCACCGATATCAGCAGATAACTGAGGACACCGACGTTTGTGGCACCCTCCAGGGAGATTCCCATCACTGGCCTCAATCCAATTTTGACCGTGGCATTACTATGCTTCAACTGCCACATGCCTCACTCGGATCATTTCCAAAAGGTGCCGATCTTATTTGATCAGGGTGACTATAGATGTGACTAGATGTGACTAGACCCTCAGAAAAGTAGCAAAAGCCAGCTGTAGTTGTAGTAGTAGTAGTAGTAGTAGTAGTTGGGACATGAAATTGAAATTAAGCTGAGATTCAACGGACCCTCTTCGATGCTGCAGAGATTCTCGAACCTTTTCATGAACTTGAAATACATGTTGCCGGCTCGTCATGGATAATTACTCTACAAGATCTTTGTTAATACATGTTAATACACAATAATTTAACGTTTATCATCAAGGAGAAGGGATCGAAATTCCATATTCCAAATATCTAAATATCCCGCCAATAACATCCAAGAACCCAATCGTTGTTGCTTCATATCCCATGATCCGCAACCCTGTCGTCGAGTCGCAGGAAATCTTTGGGCACGACACGACCGGCGGAAGCTGCAGAACCGAAATGCCCTCGAGGTACCAGACATGGGGATATTTACTGTGCAAAACAACGGGACATTTCAATAGAACCCCCAACACTGGGAAGCTTTATTTTGAATATAATGGGGATATTGCAATCCACCAATATGAACATCAATTGGAGGATTCGGATATGCCGGATACGCATGACATATTGCACATCTCAATTCGCACATGAAACTAAACCCGATTTTCACTCTAGCACATTTAAGGCCCTGCAAACCACAAATCTTGGTCATTCGAAGTATCAAACATCCATTCTTGGTACAAGCTATCCGTATAGATTGGGTTAGCTACTGGGAAAAAGCTTAGCTATACACAAATGCATGGCACATAAAGTAAACCAATAAGAAACTACAATCTGTCCAAAATACTGCGGAAGTTACAAAACATTGTTGAACACTGGAATTAATCCAATTACTGAACATGCATGGGAGAGGAGTACCCCATGATTATCTGAAAGAAATATTCTGCATCGGAGTCCTTGGGAGAAACATCAGCCACTCAAGCCCATGATGCATCTTTCGGTATGTCGGGCTTTCAAGTACCTGAATTTGTCCCTCATCATTAGTGAAGCTGGAAGCCTTCGTCTGTTGTCCCCAACAAAAAACAAACAGCAAAAGTCTGCAAGTCCTTTTTGCATCGTGAAACAGCTGTCATCTCATCATCAGCAACATTCAGTTGCCACAAAGTTCCCAAGAGGGAACATGTTATGAGGCGCCAGGTGCGTCACGACTGAAGATTTTCAGGCCGCTGGGGGCCTGGAAGGGGGAACAAAAGGTGAACCAAAAGACCACCAGGTGTTCCTCAAATCGTGGCCAACTCCCCAAAGAATTGCCAAAGCCCAGATTTCTCCAGCAAAATTGAGCCAATTCAACATTTTTCGTCCCAAATTCTATTCAGAAACACCTTGAAATGTAGAGCGATTGTTGAAATTCCACTGATCTGAATGTATGTCGTATGTATGTCGAATCAGATTCACCAAGATTCAGCAATCACCAACTTATCTTCCGATTGGTGTGATCTTTTGTCACTCGATGACCTCACGTGGTGATGAGGCCATTCTGCAGAGAGCCAATGACCTGCAACCAGGGCCCCACCTTGTGGCGGTAGAATGGAGGATACCCCCAAACTATTGCCATTTTAATAGGAAAATGATGATCAACGATGATCATTGGTGATGATTTTTATCCATACTTTTCCTAGTAACATGATTTTTGGAGGATAACGGAGGTACCTAAATCATCATTGGTGATCAACCATCGTCAATCGCCGGGTATGGGTAGCCAAAAGCTTCAAACCCAATTGGACCAAGCTTGGGAAGCCGCGGCCTGTTGCTGTTCACGAGCAACGTGGGCTTGCTGACGCTTCAGGTCTGAAAACCTCCGACGATGGACATTGGAAAATCGCTGCAAAGAAACACTCAAATGTAGAAAAACAATGTGAAAAAAAGATGACTAAGAAAAACCATAGCATGATCACATGATTCATAGACGTCTGCATCCTGTCTATCTTGTGAGACTGGTTGCAAAGTTGCTACAGGCCCGGACCCCTTCTCCAACTTCTTTAGCTTTCCACCGTTGTCTTCCATGGTCTTGGATACACCTGACACAACGTGAACGTGACACAAGGGATGCCATCGCTGCAACGTTGAAAACTTAACGTGAAACAAAATCCAATGTGAATGTCATTAAAGAATCACTCCTGATATGTGGTGATGACTCGGGTGACAAGAATTGCCACCACCAAGTAGAAGCTTTGTCGTGGGATTGGCACAATAATTCTAAGGCTTCAAGCAAAGCTGCACTCTGTCCGCCAAACTTTGGGATAGTCCCAGCTCACACCACTGTTCAAAAGAACACCCAAAACCAGATGACATCGGACGACATCGGACGTCAAGGTCTCCAATTCAGGGACCTTCCGGATCCATCACAATTTGAGATTGACGCCCGTTGCTTCAGCACCCCCCGCACCTTCAAGTCGTTGTCGGGCTTTGCTGATCAACGCCGAGATCTGCGCAGAAACAAAGCGGGCGGCTGTGCGCTGGCTACACGTGGCAAGCCTTGAGGGCCAATACCAGCCTCCTCATCAATGTCTTTGGCCTGAGCTTGGTGGAAAGCACAGGCCGACAGGCCATCATGAGGTAATGAATCAGGTATATGTGGAAATCCCAAAAATACATGAGAAGTATAAAACAAAACAAAACCAGCTCCATAACCAAGCACCTCTTGTTGGGGTCCCAGCCACCACACTCTTGTTGGTCGGAGATCCCTGACGTAGCAGGGATGGTTGTCATAAAATGATATGAGCATGCCTTGAGTACCGCGAGTATCCTCCTTAAATGCAAGCAACCTTATACTGTGTGTGTTTTTTTTAACTGTGATTTACCGTGAAGAAAATGTGTCCTATATAAAATGCATTAAAAGGCAACCGGACCTGCACATTTATCTGCAAAAATGCAAAAACACATTAGCTGACAATGCCTCGGCACGATCTGTAGACATTTTGACCTGCAATTGTTGAAGCTGAGCAGCTGAACACTAGAATCGGCTTGCTGGCACTGCCTCTCTTGATTCATATTCAGGAATGCAAAACATTGCAAAACTGTCACCATCAACAGTCCACAAGGATTGGATGGAGCCCCTTGGACTGTGACACTAGGAACCACTCAAATCGCAGCCCAACTATCATGGCAATCATACGCGTCATCTCAATGTGACCAGGACCATTCCGGATGTTTAGGATGATGATTCCCATATATATATATATATATATATTCCATTATATTCCATTATATTCCCATGAAATCTCATCAAGAATAGTCCTAATATTCCCAATGATGGTACCAAAGTACCCATGACGACTGGAACCTCCTCGTCCTCCGCCATGACGCTGTCACAGGCTGTGGGCGTTGTTCACCCACTGAACCACAACAGCTTGCGGGACAGGTGGATCTATGCAACAGAACCTGTCAGCACTACCCAACCCGATCTTAAATGAAGAAAATCATGATAAACTATATGATAAATGATGAACTAATTACAGTAGATTTCGGGGTAATTACTCAAGTTTGGACAAACCCATATGTGTATCGATCACATAACATCACATAACCATGAGTCTCTGCTCTCCTGTATATCCAGTGCAGAAGGCAGCTAATGTAGATATATAATTACACTCTAAAACCACGAAAGGGCAAAGTTGTTATCCTCCATATATGGTCTATAGTACCCCAAACAAATGCAGGTCTTTGTTGGGCCCATGGTAGCCATGGTTCAGGGTGAAGGTTTCAACCCATGGTTTTGGGGATACCACCAGTTCAAGAAACCACCATACAGTAATCATTCAGAAGTTGGTGATAGTCACACCAGGTGTAGATTGGAAATACATGGAAATACATGAACATTTAAATACGAAACATATAGAAAAAAACAAAGCCATCAGCAACATGTCTTGTTGTCTTCAACGTATTGAACTATTCATTGCCCTATTCATCTTGGGCACCCGAAGCTGGAGCCTGTTTTCACGCAAGGCCAATTGAAGGTGAGCAATCATCTCATGTGACTTTGCGGTAGTGTACACTCCGTGCTGCCACTGCAGTCAAAGAACTACAGCGAAGTTCACACTCCTCTCAAAATGTGAACATCTTTGAAGACTTTCAAAAATCTTTGAAAGTTCGATTTCAATTTCAAATAATCATAAACTGAAGAAACACAGCGGCACGCTCATAAAGCCTGGCTACGTCCTGTTGGAACGCGGAATTAATTGATCGCCAGTGCCACTGTTGAACCACAAAAAAATGCTAAACATCATCCTGGTTGACACCTTACGCCTCATGGCCCGTGGCACTCCCAACTCAGCTGCACTGGCCATGTTGGGCTGTTGATTCATTGGCCACTCATTAAGTTTGGATCACGGATGATCATGTTACTGAACACGGGAGGTCCCAAACCTGTCAGCAGTTCATGAGATGTGAAGAGCTTTACGTTGTGCTCACGGCAGTGTGTAGCCTATTGAAAAAAGATTGACCTTCTTTGATGAAGCAGACCCAGCAGCGTATCTAGAAACAAACTGTGCTTCATTAGTGGTCATTGTCATTGAGCGATGTTTTTTTTACATTCATACAACACCGACAAGGGCACAAGAAACGAGGAAACAAACATGAGGTACAGCTACGTACAGCTGAGCTCACGGAAATGAAACAAACTTATTGCCTTATTGCTGTCGCATTTGGAACCTGTATCTTTTCTGTTGTAAAGGCTCTGGCCCAAGAAAGCCCCAACAAACTCTTCTCACTCATTATGTCTACCTTTATAATCTTTACATTTGTAGAGCAACCATGTTCCACCTGCAATCCCAATCTTCAAAAAATCAGCAGTTGGTCCCTCCACAGCGCCATCACCATCCACCATCGCTGGGAGCCCTGCCCGGATTGCATGCTTTGCTGCATGGGATCGAGACCTCCGAGACCACCTGTGCCCGGCATCTCAAAGTCCACCTGGCGTTGCCCGAGTTGCCCGGAACCCATGAGGCCCACCTCGGCGGGTCGGAGAGGGGTCACACGGAGATCTTGGAGATCTTGGAGATGGGGCCACTAGACATGTTGCAACAACTTCGATTTCACCTGAGAATTGGTTTATATTGGTTTGTGACGGTTGATTTGTTTTTGAAGGTGGACTAAAAACTGACAAAGCCACGCCATCCAAATCCTAGGAATTTCCTGAAGAGTTTTCCTGCAGGTACAATCTCTTTCAGCACATGTTTCCAGTCCATCAGCCACTGTCTACACAATTGTGCCCTGGGGATCCCTGAGGTCCACACATCAGGTTGCATGGTCATCCCTGGCCTCGGAATTCCCGTGTGAAGCACTGTGAAGTACCATGGCTTGCAAGGGGAGCTATGGCAGGCTATGGCAGGCTATGGGGAAAGGCACGCCCCGGTGCTGAGGCCGCAGCATTCCTCGCTCAGATTCGATCAAGGCTCTACTCATGCTCTCCAGTTGCCTGGTCCAATCCCGGTGCACCCAGGAAGCCCGGGATCTTTGAGGCACGACCCAAAGAGGCAGAAATCAGAACAAGGATCTGTTGAACTGCTGCATCATATTTTTTTCCCAAACAATATCCTGGAATGATTGATGATGAACACCTGTAGGTGGAAAGACCTTTAATTGGTATCCTCACCACTGGGAGATGCAATCTTGGCATGTGCTACCAGAACTTCCCACGCTCACTGAGAATCGCATTGTCAATCGGAAGTGATTCTCTGGATGCAAAACAAATACAGCAAAACTTGGTACACACACACACACCAAATAAAAACATGAGTCTTTGAGGTGGTTGATGGTTCCAACCCTGCTGATATGACTGTAACAGCTCCTTTTTATTCAGCTGACCAGCTGACCATCGACACCCACCACCTTGTGATGCTTCGTTGCAGCTTCAAGTGCTTCTGCTCAAGCTCCTACAGGTGATTTTGTCGACTTGGGAGCCTTTGGCTTCCAAAAAAAATACACGGCAACTTGACTGGGTGCAAATTGCAACTGTTTGGTCTCAGTAGGCGTTTCTAAATCTCGTACCTCTGAAAACTTTAAACCACAGAATGTACCTATTATCCTTGGGAAACCAATGGATAAACCGTGCCCAATTTGAGGCCATTCAAATTCCAAAAATCTAGTACTACAAACTAAGCATTTATAGAATATACATGAATACACGTATATATATATACACACATAATATTATATATATATCATTTATATACCCATTGGTTTTCTTTGGGCTGTCCAGAAATTTCTGACGTTTGCTCCTCCCGCAGGTCGGACTCCAGGGACTTCATCCGGCCTTCGAGGCGTTCCGTGGTGCCTGAGACCTGGCTCCGGCTCGGGATTTGTAGAGAAAAACATCTGGGAAAACATAGGAATTTTATGGAATTTTATGGAATTTTATGGATTTGTTTAAGAATTTTATGGAATTTAATGGAATTGTTTGTATCTGAAATCCTGGGAGAGGTGGAATTTTCTGGAATTGTCCAGGGGCTAATAGGGCTACCCCCAAATATCATGACATGTTTATCCATTTTTTGGGTGGGTTTTCCATGACATGAACCATCCAGTTATTAGGGATACCATATTAAAAATGATGGGGAATCATGTGGATAACATGTTGGGGATAACATGGATTTAGAAAAGTAGATTTCGAAAAGTATATTTCGAACAGTATAGTCCAACATAGTCCAACATCCTGCATGACAATAGATGTAGAAGACTTGCCTTTGGGAAGTAACATCATATTTGAAACTTGGGAAAGAAACAGCGAATGGCTCTCATCAAGTCATTAGGTCAACCATGTCAGCAGCCGGATTGGGCACCTTCATGCGGTCGACAGCCACAGCATCATTGAGCTTAGAGACCTCAAGGCGGCGGAACACGTCATGACCAAACCATAGGGTATTGGTCAAATCATTCGGATAATTGGCAAAAACAGTAGTAAGAAATACACAAACCATCTCAAACCTATTTTCATCTATTTTCCTTAAGACTTCTCCCTTACCACTCTTGGCAGCACTTGGTCAACTGTCTTGATGCTGCTTGATGATGCTTGATGATGCTTGATAATGCTTGATGATGCTTGATGATGCTTGATAATGCTTGATGATGCTTGATGATGCTTGATGATGCTTGATGATGCTTGATAATGCTTGATGATGCTTGATGATGCTTGATAATGCTTGATGATGCTTGATGATGCTTGATGATGCTTGATGATGCGTGATGGATATTTTCACGAACCTTCGCACGGAGCAATCCATTGCAAACCAATTCAAGATAGTGATGAAGCTTGGAGAAAAAACTCATCTGAGGGAATCAGGTTATCTTGAAGGAAACAGTCGGAAAAACAGAGGTCTCCGAAGAAACCTCCGCCCCGTCAATGTAGCTTATTTCAGAAATAGGAAGTGCTTCGCTTTTCACACTCGTCGCAGCCACAAATCTGGTTCTATGCAAGGGACATCCATTGCAGCACTGGAAATGCGCTCCTGGTAACTTTGATCACGAGGCCAACAGCATCCAACAGCTAGCGTCGAGTGATATGAAACAGTGTCTAAATAGTAAGTTATTTCTTACCCATAGGATCCATGTATGGTATATATGGTAACATTTACCATCAATATACCCCAAATGTTCGCAATATATATATACCATACATGGATCCTATGGGTTATTGGGCTTTCAATCGAAACAACTACGACTTGGTGGAAGCAGTGACCCATCAAATATTGTCTGGTACACTGAATACAACCCAGCAGGCATTTCTTTCTCAAGAGACGACTCTGTCCTGCAAATGGCCTGTCGTCTTCAACATGGTATCCTCAACCTAACATTCTCACGGGAAGGAAGGCTGAACTGGAACAAGGAAGGCCATGAGCTACTACCTTCATTAAAATGTGTAGTTACTCTCTCTCTCTCTCTCTGTGCCAATCGAACATTGCAGTAGGAAATCGTCCCTATGCAAATCCTATATGATAGATGCTTCAACTAAACACAACTCTCATTTTCACCGGAATTTCATTTTTTATAAGTTATAAGTATAGTTCTTTTGGAATTTTGAACCTTTCATGACTTTTATGTGTGTTTCCTATATGTCTTCCTATATGTTTTGTGTAAATTCCAGGTTTGATCGCCACCTTGGGCACCACTTGCAGCACTGTGTCAAGGTCTTGCGCCATGAGTTCCGCCTCAGAAAACCGGCGGAGTGGTGAGATCTGGGACCCAATGGTGGAGAAAACCAGTATATATATATATATATGTAATATATGTTAGTATATTTAGTATATGTTAGTATATGTTAGTATATTATAATCATATTCATATCCTATCATATTATAATGTATTAATATTCTATAACTTCAAATGACCATAAATGGAGGTATACTCCCACATACCGTTAATGTTCGGCAAAAACTCCAATGTCTGAATTGTCCATCCCAAGTCAGAAGTCTTCGCTGTGGATATCTGTGGATGGTGCTCGCTTCTCCAGGTCCGCAAAGCTCGTCTGGTGTCGCCTCTGGTCGTCGGATCATCGACCAGTTTTTTCCTAGACCACCCAGATATCCACTGATATCATATGTGCCATATCACCATACCCAGAAGATTCACGAATATTCCATCGAAATTTCATGGAAATTCTATGAAAAAACCACAGGATTCTGCAATTCCAACGTATTGTTCACGTATTGAAACACACATCATCCAATCACAGGCATTTGGAGGCACAGGATCGGCGCTATGGAGCACCACTATGACCAAACAGAAGATATATGATATATATTGGCTGGAATTAAAAACCTGATACACAAGCTATTCAGGTACGGTATTAACATCAAATTATAGCCGAACATTTTATAGACCTTCATCCCAGCATTCGTATGTCAAAATCATGGAACAACTTCGAAAGGTGTGTAGATCGAGTTGACCAACCGACAAGGGGCTGAAAGTCCATCTGCAGCTGTTGAATCTGCTGATTCGACTGACCGCCTTTCTCCTGCTGCTGTTGTAAGTCCTGGCTGCTTCAAGCCATAAAGGAGCGGCACAAGCGACGCCATGATGGAAATACGCACTACGTCTAGCTTGGATATCCACTCTCTCTCTCTCTATATTAATAGCATTTACAATTATAACCAAGTATAATTGCAATTATCATATAATATATGAAGAAAAAAAATGTCATACATTGTACATAACTTCACGCCATGTTTGAGTCCGGCCCTAGTCTTATCACATGTCCTGGACTCGAGTTGCCAAGGTTGCAACCTCCTGGATGGGTGGCAGATGGGTTACAGGGTGGATATTGGTGTTCAACAGGTTCCATGTCGCAACGGCGCAAGGAAGAAAGAGACTTTCAAGATCTTTCAAGGATTTCTGGCCTTGTTTGAACATGACATACTTTTGCATGTTCAAAACCAATCAATATGTATAGGTCTTATGTCTAGAGATATCAATATGGTCCAATATGCAGCTACAAGTCCTATGTTCAAGGTTTGACCTGAGTCTCCAATAAAGCAGAGTACCCAAATAGTAGCTTTGCATTTTGGACCACCCATCTCGATAGTCGGGCTATTCACCCAGGGGCACCTCTTTGATCGCTTCCTTCATGGTTTGTGAGTGTTTGGCAAGCCTCGGTCACCATGATATGTCGCACAAGTGCCACAACCAAGCTGCAAAACTGGAATTGCATGGGGAAAAATGGTAGAAGGGGGATACTAGGACATCCCAGGGTATGTTGGTTGTTATGATTTTATGTTGATGTTCAATGTTTGTTCCTTGGTGTTGATGATTCTTGTTTGGGTTTTTGAAGGGGTTTTCAGGGGGTAACTTTCACTTGATGTTTGGATTGGATGAGGGGGGGAATTGTTTAGGTTGTTGTGTTTTATGTTTGGGTTTGGGTGGGTGATTACTTCATAATATATTTTGTGAAGATATTATGAATTAATCATTTACAGTATTTATGCTTTCCAGTTGCCTATTCCATCCCACCAACATTCAATCAATCTTATTTATGTTCAGCAAGGTTGTTCTGTATCGTTCATTTCATCCATTGCCTCTCTAACTATTGAAATGAGACTGCTGACAAGACTCTGCAAGATAACAATGATAAACAAGATATGTACCTACTTCTTGAGTTGCAACATTCCCACCACCCTTCTTATCCAGAGTGTTAGATGTGCTTGTGTACATCCACCTACATAATGTATGCCCTTCCCAACATACTTCTTACATAGCGCCTTCTATATACAATTTATGTTGAGATGATATCAATCTAACAAGTTCATGAAGAAACAGCTATGGCTATATCATATCAATTACTCCATCACCTCTATCACACTAGTCACCTATTGCTACTGTATATTCTGTTCCAAGATGCGCAGCTACCCATTCTTATGGCATGCTGTGCAGCAAATGTTTTCTGTTATTGTGTTGATTGTTTGTGGTTCCCTGCAAGCCTCACAGGAACAATTGAATCCTGTCACAAGAGTCTGTAGATGCCAGTGCTTTATGACAGCATATGATAGCCTTTGGAGGTGAACTCTATTTTTTGCTCTCAAATAACGGTTTTAAGCCTACTTTGGTCACAAAACACTGTAACTACCAGTATTTTTGACCATTTTTGGAGCAAAAAACACTCCCCCATGAGGGGCCGTTCTGTTTTTTTTTATGGGATGTACTGATATACTGATATACTGGAATTATCTTTCCCAAATCTCAGTGAAGTCAGTGTTCAGCTTCCATCGAGAACACGTTCTTTCGACATGGAAGTATCGGGTAAATTTGGTGGCCAAGAAGAGGCCCCATTGCATGTGGCCCTGCGCTAACTTTCAGGCCACCCAATTGCCAAGCTTGAGATATCCAACCAACCCCAACTTTCACCAAGAAACTCCTGTTGGATTTGCAGGGTGAAGTGCTGCTGCAGCTGCTGCTGCAGCTGTTGGGTCAACTGTTGTGGAAGTTGGCTCTGCAACTGTTGTGATTGTTGGGTCATTTGCTGTGTTGCCTGCTGACTCTGCTGCAGCTGCTGTTGGATCTGCGAGGACCTCAGCTGCAAAGCTGGAACATCAGCAGCTGATCGATATACTGAGAATGGTACAGTGCTTGCGCCCCCACAACATCCCACAACTATGATCTAACAGGCAGAACATCAATGGATTTGCCTGGCAAAGTGCTGAAAGATTTTTCGAATTTATCTAGGCCAAGGCACATTTGGTGCAACTGCGCAGATTGTTGCTGCAACTTTTGGGACTGCTGCTGGTACTGCTGGGTCTGTTGGCTCAGTTGCTGCGCATGCTGTGAGATCTGCTGGGAGTGCTGTTGAAGCTGCTGAGAATGTTGCTGTAATTGCCTCAGATGCGACAGATCGAAATTTCGATTCACTTGATTTCACTGGTTTTTTTCCGCAACCTGAATAAATCAATCAATTACCCTCTGGTTATTTATAACACAGCCATGGAAAATCACCATTTATAATAGGTAAACCATCTATAAATGGGCCATTTCCCATGACTATATTAAATAACCAGAGGGATCCAGAGGGTACAATCAATTGTTCAGTGTAAAGACCAGGGTTCACCTGGAAGTCGAGTAAAGACATGTGGTTCACCTGGCCAAGTTGCTGTGATTGCTGATGAACTTGCTGCACTTGTTGCTGTTGCCGCAGCCTCAGCAAACTGCAGTAATGAACAGTCCTCCATCACTCAGTCTATTTCTGTGTTTGAATCCGAAGGCGATCCTGAGCCCCCTGAGCCCCCTGAGCCCCCTGAGCCATCCCCAACTACTGAAGGACTTGTGAACACTTGTGGATCCCCACTGCTGATCATGGCAGTCACGCACCAGCGCTTTCTCAAATCCCGTCTGCCGCTCGTCTAGCCTTAGGAAAACAGGGCTGGAATTTGATGTTCCATCCCAGGACTCCAGGAGAAATCAGATCTTTGCTGAATTTGTCATTCCAGATCTTCCACATGGCAAAAGCAACACTCCGTATTTTACATATATTCAGAATGAGAATGAGTCATAATATATGTCAGAATGATATCATATCATTGATCATCATTGATCGATATGAATCATCACAGCCTGCCCACAGCTCATCTTTCCTTAAAAGCGATGTACCTCCAGAGTTCACCCCGAACGGTACCACTGAGGAAATCGATCTCTTCCAAAATGGTGTCTGTCAAGGTGTTGAAGGCCTTACCACACCGCTGTGTTCAAGGCATCTCGTTGGAGGGAAATGCTGGGAGCTGTCCTAATCAAAAAACCAATTAGTTACTATGTTAGTTCAATGCTAGTTCTTACTTGCATGGACGTGATCTCTGCTCTCTGTCCGTTTTTGACCTAACCTATGGTGCACATCATGGAGCATTGATTGTGCAAAAGGCGAATGCACGGCCTTCAAATGGCAGGGTTCAATCACTTCGAATCCGGTATTTTGATGGGACAAAATGGTGATCATCAACATGATAATTCCTTACCCTCTGGTAAACTAACATAGCTATTGAAAATTGCCCATTTATAGTTGATTTACCTATTAACGATGGTGATTTTCCATAATTAGTTATGTTAAATTGGGGGAACCCGATTTTCAGTCCAGCCCAGCAGGTTCGCACCAGCCAAGCGAATCCCTGGCCGTTGCCTCTTTCAGAGTTCGAACTTGGCTCTGAAGAAATTCGAAGGAACGGCGCCTGGCAAGCCGATGACACTTGGGAAGCGATTGCGGTGAGGAACATCCACGAAAATATGAATCATACGCTAAAGTATACTATAGTCACTACCACAAAGATACTTTATGTCGTTAAGTTAGTATATAGTCACTACCACAAACATAGACTTATGTCGTTGATTGCCGGTTCCAAGGTGCCAAAGATATCCGGTGCTATTTTTCTTCACTTTTCCAGGTCCCAAACGAGCCAGGGCCACGAGGACTGCTCAAACTCGATGTTGGTCACACTCTCCAGCGCCAGCTCATCATGCAACTGGTTCACACGGCTCGTCATCCTGGACATGACATCGTTTCCGTTTGAGCTATGGCAGCTATGGATCAAGTTGTAGCTCGTTGTGGGTGAACAATGGTGGAATATGGTGAATATCTGAAGTGGCCATCTTATATAATTAGTCAGATAATGTCAGATATATCAGTCCCTAAGCTCTGGTAAGCTTGATTTTGGATGATTTTGGATGATTTTGGATGATTTTGGCATCCCCAAAGTTGCCTTAAGATTCCCAGCTATGCCAGCAATGCCTTTCCATCCATCCCCTGCGCCGCGCCTGCGCATGATGTTGCCATATGCCGCAGGTTTCTTCTCCTTGGCCAAGGTCAAGGGCCTCGGTGGACGTCGCCATGGTTGGTCGGTGGAACTGGGGAATTCACCACGGATTTTTTGAGCGGAAATGGCGCTTACGATTGTTACCATTATCATCCATGAATCCATGATCCAAGTTTGAGCATTTATAAGAACTCAGGTTCTACAAAGAAAGAGACTTACTGATAGACTATCGTAAACCATGGTAATCTGAGCTAGGCAGCTAGACTTGGACTTGTGAATTCAGCAAAGTTGGCTTTATGTGGGTCCTCATTAAGCATGCCCACATCAGACTAGCAGAAAATCAGATTTGAGGCACAGCTGATCAACCAAGAGCCTGGCGCTGCCATGACACCTGGCAGATGCTTGCCCACAGTTTGGTGGATATTATATTTGATGATAGTTGATTATAGTTGATATTTGACTTTCTGGTGTAGTTGTGACAGCTAGGCAGCTGGAAGTGAAACGAGTCTTGCTTGCTTTGCTGGTCTGGTGCAAATGGGGAGCCAAAGGACCTGGTCTTGAAAGGAGTTTGACTTCGAACATATTTTGGCAACAACTGCACCATCAATGTCAACCAGTACTTGAGACGCCCACACTTCTGGTTCGACCACGCTTTGGATCGTCAGGTCGTGAGCCTGTCAGCAAGCTTTGCACATTGCTGCCGTCTATCTTCTTCACACAATTTAAATCTGACTTTTGTCGGTAGGAATTTGGAAATCAGCAGCGTGGCATTGGCAGTTGAGAATCTCCTCATTTCTCCTCCTACTCTGAAGATCCAGAAAGTCGAAAGAAGAAATCTCATCTGCCACAACACTCTCATTATCTTTCATGATAAACATACTTCCCAAAAAACTGGGTATAGATTATCAACTATCATCAACTATCATCAACTATCATCAACTATCATAAACATCTTCATGATTATGTCGTACATCAATGACCTGAAGCAAGTCGTTGGGATAGACTTACCCCGCCTGTGCAGCCGAGCCCGGACACCGCAGCTGAGCCAAGAGGCACCCGAAGCAGCAGCTTGCAATGGGTCAAAAAGCAACGAGCACCCCAGAAAATGTTGCCAGAATTGATGATTTATATATGATTTACAATGATTTACTGATTTGATGTATGTTTATATATGTTTATGTATGATTTGATGGGATGGAAATTTCACGTTTAATGACTTATAGCCAAATCTTTGGGACCTTTGGTTCAGATTATAACATGGGTTGGTTAGTCAGTGAAGTTTGCAAAGTTCCGCTGGCGACCAGGAGAGATGACCTGAAAACAAGAAAACAAAAGCATGATGCGAGAGTTGACTTGTTCTGCCGTGGTCAAAGTGCGATATCATGCGATATCATCACGCTTGCAACTTGCAGTAACTTGCAACACCTTTCTCTGTTCCCAATTGCTTCCTCGTGCGTGAGAGCTGTTGACTGAAATGAGACGCCCCTACAACAACTCTCGTAAGAATCGTAAGATCCTGTACATAAGATACGGCCGCCTTCAGCCTGAAATCTGAAATCTATTGCCCTTTTGCGCCATGGTCAACAAAACCCCAGAGCCCATAGCTTTGAGGAGGAAGGGCAAATTCATGCACAGAATTCTGAGTGCTTGACATCTGCATGTCGGAAGCACGAATGAATTGACTGCGAAACTGAGCACCGCTCTGGCACTGTGGATGTATCCTGCCAGTTGCCAAAGCATCGCTGCTTGTGCGGTTCACCCAACGCAAGCGACCTGCTGCTGTTCGGATCATCACAGTGTCAGGCTGGTCCACCTGTGAATCTGAGCAGGCCTTGGAGTGACGGTTGATATCGGTTGATAGTGGAATGACCCCAGATCTCCAAACACATCACTGCGAGCGGATCAAACATCTGAAGATATCTGAAGCATTATGAACACAGAATGCGGTACCTGAAAGGCTTGGCCTCAAAACTGCTGTCATTTATTGATTTTATTGGCTTCTTACAAGCGCCACGGTGCTTCGACTAGCCAAACACATCCAGACGAATGCCTGGGGAAACCTTTGATCCATCATAGTCTATCTAGATTTTTTTGCGGGCCCACTTCTTTCTCTTCTATTGAGGATACATAATAGTTCAAAGGAGCAAAGGGCAGTGACTCTTTGGTGAACTTGCAATGCACGGTCTTTCATAAACAGTCTCAGTCTTGTGGTGTATGTGGACTTCCTTTGAACACTATGGTTCAACATTCATGCAACAAGTTAAACCACCCAGAACCCATTCATGCACACTTTGTAGGTCAAGGAACTCTGGACATCATTGGCGTTGGCGAAGCAGTACAGCCCTTAGGTCCACATGATGGCTGCATCGGCTGCATGGATTGCACGGGCTGCATAAGTTGCACGGCCTGCATGGGTTGCACGGGCTGCATAGGCTGCACCGGCTGCATCAGCATCATGGGTGCTGGGGCAACGGGAATTTCCCGTGATTGAAAGTCAGGCGCAGCAAATCCATCAGCTCGACCCGCTCGACCCGCTCGACCTTCAAAGCTTGGAGCTGTCTGCGAGGACATGGCTCTCACAGGTGAGGCAGAAGATGCCAGCGTCTGAATCTGGGCGCCTCAGGGGTGCCATGTCCATGTGCCCAATCCAACACTCAAAACTTGGAGATATGTCATATTATGTCATGATACGTCGTCAGTTCAGGTTCAACCATTGTTGGCTGGTATATCCAGCTTTGATGCTTCTTCTCATTTTGGTGCGCATGGCAAAATAGCCCTTCCTATCTGAAATATCACGCGACGGGTTCAACCATTTATAGCCAACATCCCAATAGTGATTCCATTATGTTCCGACTTTGTGATCATTTGTGATCAATATCAATATCCATCAATTTCCCCAATGAATTGGGAGATATTGGGAGATTAGGTTGACCCATGATTGACCCTTTAGTGCCTTGTCTCGCCCGCGCCAGGGCCACTGTAGCTTCATGACCACTGAGCTTCTCCACTTTCTGTCGCTTGGCCTTCCCACCTGGTGTTGAGCTCTGGGATGCCACAGATGGGCCAACCGCCATGCGATCCATGCGCACATCTCCAAGGATCTGAAAGTCGTCAAAACCAATGAGATCCTCGTAGATCAAATGAACCACTAGTCCAGTGCTGTTCTGCAAGTTCAACAACAAACCCTGAGGATTCCGAGCTGGAAAACGTCGATGTAGCAACAACTGACCACCTGGTGCCCCATAGGCCAGGCAATGCACAAAACCTGTGCCCAGCTGGGATTCGTTGCAGTTCAGCGGTGATCCACCACAGTCGATGGAGATAGTGCCATCAGTTCCCTGGGGGCACAAGCGCAGCTTGATGCGAGGCACCGACCTCAGCTTCTTCTGCAGGGTACTGCCAAAGGGAGGACGCCGTCCCAAAGCGATCTCAATCACACGAGGGTCTCCAGACTCGAGGGCCTCACATCACATCGTGGCTTCAGTCACACTTTTCCGACATATTGTCATATATTGTCCAACATCTTGTCCAGGAACTGAAAATGCGAAGAAAGGTCAAGTTGCATCAATTTGCCATCATTGTGAATATGGGAAGTGTTGTCGGATGCTCTACAGCATCACTTGAAATCTTGGAATTTCCACCCGACACAACCTGAAGCCCTGAAGCCTCAAGGGACGACAGCTGGCGCTCCTTTAGGGCCACAGCTCCCACATCTCCAATGTTTGGAAGCTGTCGCACCAGCATGGTGCTGTTCTCCCAGATCTGCTTGCGCAAACCTGGTAGCACCAGGATACAGCTAGCTGCTACTAGCTGTTTTTGGGGCTTCACATCCAGAATATGAGGATGATCCAAGTCAATGGGGCCGTGAAACAAACATCATTGACAGTTAAAAACCACATAATCTTGGATTGAAAGTATCAGCTGACAGGAGCCACCATCACAACAGTAATCTAAGTGCCAGACAGTTTCGCATCAACATGCAAGCTGCCAAAGCACGTCCTGCACAGCTGGTCACCCATCGTCTGGTGCGATCCTTGTGTTCAACCCTCTCAAGAAATGTATATACACATACGCAGAAAGCAAGCTGACGTCCTTCTTTCCGAGTTTCAAAGAGCTCCGAAACTACCCGCAACAAGGGTTCAGCGCGTCGAAGCACCTGCCACGCAGTGATTTAATCTTAGGTTGGTGAAGAATCAGAAATCGAAGCAGGATCCTTCCAATTCCTTCATCATTTTTATAATGTGGTAGCACCAGCCAGCATATAAAATAATCAAATCCATGGTTTCTATCCCTTGGAACCCATGGATCTCATTCTGGAACCTGTTTTCGCACTACCCCCCTGCAGCTGGCGCAACCTGCGACTGCTGTGATTTCAACTCCCAGGACAGCTGCGAACGCGGTGAGTCAGCTAGGGCCAGCATCAGCAACACCAAGACCTGGAAGCATCTGGCAGATTCAATGACCACTGTGCTGTATATAGTATATTAATATTATATAATAATAAATATATATATTATATATAGTATAGTATATTAATATGTATGTATTAATGTATATCTAATATGTTAATAGTTAATATATATATATGTATTATATATACGTATAATATTATATCGATTCAAAGCATCAGTCTTTTTAGATTTTACGGTGCATTGCGGTGCAAAACACCGAAAGAACCATGATCAGTAACCTATCTATTGTTGAGATGTTGCCAGGTCCAGTCAATGATTGGTGGCTGCAGTCAATCTCAATTAACAATGATTTACAGACATCTTGAGATCACCTATGCATCATTTGCCAAGGTCAATTTGAGCACTCAAACAGTGCCTTCTTGGCTGCAGAATCCACAGGGCCTGCCAAAGGCCAGCCTCAGCAGGACGACTGGTCAAGACTCTACTGCACTGCTGAGATGAACATGAATTCCAGGATGTTCAAACACTCTTTACACTATACTGAGTATACTGGCTCACATCTTTCCTCCACGGGGGTTCTATGTCATAAATGTTCATCAATGTTCATCATCCTCGTCATTCACAGTATATCACGGCAAACCACCGAGACTCCGCACGTACCGCGTCCTTCTTCGCCAAATCCCTCAGCTGGGTCTTCTCCCCATGCCTGGGTCGGTACTCCGCAAAATCGGCGCTTTGGGCGATGAGCCACAGAAGCTCCTGTGATGAGGGTAGCTGGCCCAGACCCAACAAGATCAACAAACATCTACTGAATACGCTTGAATCATCTTGAATCTATCCGGTTCCTCAAAAAATATAAGACATGTGACATCAACTCCTATTAGGATTATCAGGATCTTCATCTAGTTAGTCTAGATTTCTTGTGACTGGACTATGAAATTGCCATCTCGAAAGGTCTGGCGTAGGAATGAACGTTCTGGGCACACGAGGGTGCAACATTATAACACGAAGAATCGAGAAAACCTGAATAGCTGGAAATCATCGATCATGATATATCATACATTATAGATATGTATCCATTGGAGAGGCGACACGCAGTATCCCAGCATCCTACTGGTGGAAAGCTCCTTGAGATCTGCCGGTGCCGGTGCTTGCTGAAGCCAACGAATGGTATCATAGCGCACGGAAAAACGACTGGCAACTTCACCTGGTTGGAGCCACTGCAGCAAACAATGTGAGTCAAGATTGATATCATCTTATATCCCATAGGATCCATGTATGGTATATATGCGAACAGTGGTATATTGATGGTAAATGTTACCATATATACCATACATGGATCCTATGGGTATATATATATATCATCTTATATGTTGTATATATATATATATATTATACATTGCATAGTAATGAATAATTTAATTAATTAATTAATTAATTAATTAATCAATTAATTAATTAATATGTATATTTTTAGAGCCTTCAGGGATTGTTGGATGAAACGTAACAGGCTGAACCATTACTGACACATTCTTTGAACATGTTGGAACATCCAAAACACACTGAAGCCACGAACCAGTCACCAAGAGCCGTGGCTTGAAGCTCCGCCCCGTCACAAGTGATCAGCCCTGCAGTCACCAACTTCTCCAACTCCTGCTGGCTAAGGGCACGGAGAAACTGCTCCAGATCTGGCCCGTCACTTGAGAGCAAAGGATGGACACCGTTGATGAAAACTGGACACAGAGTTGCATAGTGACCTGGATCTCTTGCACATCGCACTGCTAAGAAAGTACTTTTCAACCAAGTGGAGAGGCTCTGAATGTTTGGTGTTGTCTGAGCTACCACTTCAGCAAGCAATGCCTCTGTCAAGTTTCCAGGCAGCCTGCTTTCCAGTGGCCGACCTGCCATGATCTGCTGCCACCGACCCGCGTTGCCGGTCTCTGTCATGATCACCGCAACACCCTGACGGTCAAACTGCGGTCTCCCTGCACGGCCCATGATTTGCAACATCTCCAACTCATCATACTCCTCCCAGCCATGATCCTTGTAGGCAGTGGTGCCTTTCACAATCACCAGCCGTGCAGGGAGGTTCACGCCCAAAGCCAAAGTCTGAGTGCAAAAGAGCACCACAATGGCGGATTGAAGGAACAGCTGTTCCACAATCTGTCGATCTGTCGCATTGAGGCCTGCATGATGATATGCCAGGCCATTTGGTACGAGGCTTCTCAAAGTCGAATCCGTCAAGGACATGGCTTTCTCTTTCAACAACAACTGAAGATGAGGATCCAACCATCCCGGACCTTGCCCTGAGCCTTCCTGTTGTAGGGACTTGGCCGCCGTTTCGCATGCACGCTTGGTCACACAAAAGACTAGGGTGGCCTTGCCATCGGAGAACTGCCGAATGATGGGTGACAAATGATGATTCAAAGCTTCTTGGAACACAAACTCATTCTTCGCGCTTTTGTAGGTCTGCACATGGATGGCCAAAGGAACCGGTCTGAAGTCCATCCCAAAGGTCTTCAGAGCACCATCACCACGATCATCTTGAAGCCATTTGGCCACATCGGAGCCATTGGGCACCTGCCATTGGAAGCCCAGAGGGATGAGCAAACATCAGCAGACCATAGTAACCATAGCAAGAACTTTGTCATCCAACAATTACATTACAAATTCTCCTGTTGATATCTTTAAGTTTATCCCACAAACATCAAAAGCTAGGACCTAGGAATTTGGGAGAACTATAATATCTATAATGAACTATCGAAACATACAGTAACATATAGTAACATATAGTAGCATATAGTAACATATAGTGAATTAGAGTAACATATAGTAACTATATAGGTTCTAAGTCAGATTTCTTCAACCTCTCCCATCAGTAACTCAACCCGGACTCCCAGGACTCCCAGGACTCTCAGGACTCCGAGCTGTGGCTGATACCGCCACGAAGCGAGGCTTCACCTGTGATGAATTCCAGGGATGTGGTGATGGTAGGATGCTGATCAATAATAGACATCTCTAGACTATAGATAACTATATATGTATGATATATGCATAGTCTATATAGATCTATATAATACCCATAGGATCCATGTATGCTATATATGGTAACATGTACCATCAATATACCCCCAATGTTAGCATATATACCATACATGGATCCTATGGGATATAGTAGTAAGATGTAGGAAAAAATGTTCAAAACTTAATGTAATGACTAATGATAAATGATCAGGATATATCAGGATGCTGTGAACAAATGTGAACAGAATTCCAAATAGCAATTGTGTTGAGGCGTTTCGCAGCTGAGACATGGACGCCGTAGCCACCATTTCTCAACCTCAGGCATGTGCAGTTCTTCAACAAAGAAACGCTGCTACATCCAGAAAAGTACGGGGTTGAGATTGGCAACACACGGGGATTCTTTGAACGTTGTCTCGTGTCCAACTGATGAATTCTACCTGCTGCACCTGAAACATGGATGTTTCACACCGTTTCTCAGTCCTCGCCGAGCTCGCTACGCTTGAAGCCTTGCGATGACTGCTTCCAGCAATGCACCTCTCTTGGGCATGTTCAGCATATGTACCTGTGCCAAGGAGCTAACATCAAAAGAAACACTTCTGGTGGTTGAGCCATCGCATAAATCTGATCAACTGGGGCTCATCATCCCCATAGTTGATCAAACATACAGAGATTGAAACCATCAACACTAAGTCTCTTTTGCTCAGATTGCACTTTTTTGCAACTTCCATGATTTAAAGTTTTTTTTTGCATTATAGTGCTTGTTCAAATGGCTGAAATCTCATCATGCCCAGGGCCCCAGGGCACCTCGTCCAAACACACCAGTTGAAGGTCCTCCTTGGAACCAATGTTTCTGACTACAGCTGGCAACCCGACAACATGGCATTTATGGGGTATGGTCGGTATGGTCATCCACCCAATCATGGAATCCACCCAATGTAGGCCATATTTAAAATACCAAAATACATGGGCCAAAATGAAGATCAAGTTACAACCCTTCTTTGATCATACCTTCCTGGCTTTGTGGGCTGTTCAACAGGACGTCTTCCATCATTTTCCTACCACACTTGCAAGCAAGATTCCACGATGCCAAATCCTTGAGATCTCCCGGCCTCTGGTGACTTGTCAACGGATTCCACCGACTTCCAGCATGGCAACCAATGAGAAACCAGGCCTGTCGCATCAACGCATCCCACCTCAGAAATCGGGATGGAAGATCTCCAACGAACCAGCCGAAGCTAAGTTAGTGCCACTGTGCGGCGAAAAAAAAAAATGTTTCCCAACTATCTCAAACGGTAAAACCAACCATTCAAGAATATTCATACATCAATCATCATCAATCATGATAATCATGAAACCAATAAAATCCGGTGAATGAAACAAAACTCAAAGTGACAGTACAAGTATTACGCTACCTGCTGCGCTCCCAAGGCGTCCACATCTCTGGTGTTGCAACGATGACCCGTGCTTTGGCCAATCGCGAGGTGCCTGCCACAGGTTATCATGCCTCCCAGTTAGCCAGTTAGTGGCAAATATAATTCTAATATCCCACATATGTCCCTGGTTTAAACGGGATTTTCCAAAATATGTAAGTGGGGCTCTGAATCATAAGCTGGTTATTACCAACTTCCTAAGTGGGATGTGGGATGCACATCAAAGCAAGTGATAAACTGAGAATATGATACAGTTTTTGCTGTTGTTATAGTTTATAAATTTATAAATTTATAAATGTTTATAATATACAACAGGTACCACTGTACCATCACAACAGTTCTTACGGTTACCCTGGTTATTTTTTGCCTTATGATTCCACTTGGATGATCGGTGGCCTCGGCCCTTTAGTGCTCGGAAGTCCTCGTCCCCAGTGAGCTCCACAACTTCCTGTGTGCACAAGTTGGTTTGCAAATCCCATTGACATCTATTAACTATAGATACATATCATATAATATGATCAGATTAGATTATATGACCATATATGTGCATTATATATTTACATTATATATTAATTATATCTACCATAAACCATAGTTAATTCAGTTACAAATCAACTTACCGGTGGCTATGGTCCAGGGGCACCAGCTTTTAATGGTTCGACCATCAACCATCACCTTGCTCACCCGCGCCTCTCCAAGCTCTCCGAAGCTTTGTTTCCATTCGCGCACCTTTTCTTGACATAGTGCCTGAATACAGCGGCTCGGCAGTGCCCCTGTGCCCCAGGGAGCTTCGAGATTATCTGACATGAGGCTGTCTTGGATTGTCTTGCCCTTGGACCATGGTTGAACCCTAGCAACAGAGCTGTTGTCAATTTCAACCATAAAAAGAAAACTTCGACTGTCAAAGGCATTATTGGTAATATTACCGTCAGCTCATTTCCAACCACTGGCTGAATCCTCCACAGGCTTGTTTTCATTTGTTTTCAAGCTGTTTCTGGGGTGTTAGGCTCAAGCAGCTCAGGCCTTCAAAGGAGCCAGGTACAAAGCTTTGGCCTTGTCGGAAGTTCGAAACCTCATTGCACCGCCGATTTGACAGCTGCAGTGGCTCAGATTTGTGCTCAACGAAACCATGAAGAATCTTGGCATCCAAAGACATCTTCTCGAACAACCCCCAAAAACAGCAAGTCAACTGGAAAGAGTTGTGCCGACATGTGCCGACCATGTTTGTAATTGTGGCACTTTTGCGATCACCCCCAATGCTGCACCATAGTTCTTCGCACTCCTATTTTTTAACGGTTGTTTCTTTGCTCGCCGCCTGTAATGCGCCAAAAGAGCATTGAAAATTGACGTTGGAACTTGCTAGGGTAGCAACTCCACAAAATGGAAGGCACCCGTCTGACCCTGACATCAGTGGCATGTTGGATGTTATGTCATTGAGGATGTCGCAATTTCAATTCGTACTTCAAACCAACAAATACCAACAGGCTGATGAGAGTCTCAAACAGTGCCTTGAGAACACCCCAACTTCAGCGACTTCTTGGAAGTGCATTGCTGACCATTAGGGTCCAAAATTACTGGTCAAGCCAGTCCTTTCCTACCAGAAGATTCAAAATCACACCAAAACAAGTCTATTTGTCGCAGAATGTACAGCAACTGAAGAGAGGGTCGAATCAAACAAAACAGCTTCGGAACCAACATACTTATTAGACTTATCCAAGCTTTCTCGTCCTGGCTATGTGGCATAGGCCAAAGAGGTTCAGCACTCGTCGCTGACATCGCTTTGCAAACGTCACGACTCACTCGCGGAACTCCGGGCAATGCCCACAGCTGTTGGAAACCGAGGTTTCTGTTCAAATGTCTTGCAGTATTTTCCTTTGAATCTTGGTTGTACAGTTGTACATCTCTCCATTTCCTCTGCTTTTGCCCCTTTTGAATCTTCTCTCACTATCTTGCAAACAATGTCTAGTCTAGCTCCATCCCCAAATTACAACCTGGCGCTTCACGCGCCGGGCTTCTGGATCTGTGCCACAAAGGACTGGCGAAAAGAGCAGCAGCACGCACGGTGGAAGAGGAATGGATGGTCCATAGGAATGGAAGAGTTGAATGTATTGTACGTGTTGTAATATGTTTGTAACCACCAGCCAGATCATTTATCTTGAGGAATATTGGCTTGAATATTGTAGTAGTTATAATCAAACAAATTCATCCAAATGCGTTCCGTGAACCTTGGAAATATCAGATGGATCAACGTGGTGAATATTTTTAGAGACGGTATGCGACGGTATAGAACAACAAATGACGTCGAAATACCTCAAACATGACCAGCATGTCTTGTCGCGACTGCCTCAATGTCCTTCGCAATCTTGCCAGAGTCCTCTTTGAAGCATCCAAAGAACCAAACATGGATTCAGACGCAAGAACCCCAGAAGTCTCACTGTATAATACTGTGAAGGTTTCAACCTCCTGATGCGTTTTGTCATTGGGGATCATCATCCCAAACATGGTTGAAAATATGCAAACCATCTATGAAATCACCACATATGTTTAGTCTAAGGGTGTAGAAGGATGTTCGGTGTGGACGATGTCTCCCTCTCGCTGTAAGAAGAATACTGCAAATGACGGTTTGGAACACGTTTTTCATAGTGTCTGTCGCTTTTGCAGGATGACATCAGATCTGTTTCTGGTAGGAAATATGATCCCAGGCAGGATGAGAAAAATGTAATCCGGTTTCTTTGCTGTAATGCCTACCTATAGAGTTGGACAATCCACAGTTTGCATCTATCTGTAAACAAGTTTCTGGGAAAACATTGGATTTTCATCGATTTTCCACATCATTCCATTTCTATATTAATTACTTTGCGATACTTTGCCCTACCGGGTTTTTAGCGTATTAAAACACGTCAAAACATCCAGTGGCCCCGATTCAGAACGTCCTTGAGGCCATCCTTGAGATGCTGAGGAATGCGGGAAGAGCCATTGGCAGCTCCAATCAAGGCCCCCATGACCATGCCTCAGGGCCCGCAGGGCCAGATGTATCCAGTAGTCACATTGGAAAATAGGTTGGTTCTGTGAACATTCAAACCATTTAGACTTGTTGAAAGACTTAGTATTTCGATGATTTTTGGAACATTCAGTGAGTTTGGACTTATTTAAAAAAGGAAAACAATGGAAAACATACACACACCAGGAGTCGCATGTGTGCGAAAGGATACCTAAATAACAAGGGTCATTGATCATGGCTTCTCCTGGAAGTTTCTGAACCTTTGTATACGTTCTCTAAGAATTTCTTCCTTTGGACCCCTCTCCTTTCTCGCGCCTCGTGCCACATTCTCGCCACCACAATTGGCGTTGGCCAGCACGGCAGTCTCGAAATCAGAGCCGTATTTGTAGGTCATCTGCAGTACAGTTGGAAAGTTGGAATCCAAATATCAGGCCACCACGGGATCAGGTCGACTCAAGCATGCCGACAAAGATCTTCCAGAAACGCTCTCCTCGGCGAACTGTGGAACGGTAGAAGTGCTCTTTATGTGGGGTATTGTGGGGCTTTATCATTCTTTATCTTGCCATCAAAACTTGGATCAGGTCTGTTTTGGGGGGAGTTTCTACAGAACCTACACTATAATTCATCTATAATCACTATACAAATGTCATCAAATGTCACAGATTAGGTGAGCAGTCCAGCTTCCATCACATCTGCGAGAGCCTTGCCGTCAATGATCTGCCGAAGCATGTCGGAAAGCCTTGGGACTTCTTCCGTTGAGTCCGTGAATGGAAGCCGTATGGAAGCTGTATGGAAGAGCAGGTAGGAGCCAGCTCCACATACCGACAACCAAAGCTAGGCAAAAAAACAAAGAAAGGAAAGAAAGTAAAGTAGTACAGTATCGAAAATTCCAGGACATTCAACCATAACAATCTTGCTAACATTGCGGCAAGAAACAACCCAGCATATTCTTGGCAAGGGCGACCTCAACATGTGGTGCTTCCCTGTATCAAGATATCCACTGCCAACTTGACATGTCTGCTCTCCCTTGTCCGTTTCACCGTTGAATACCCAACGTGCCCAGGGAATGCAGTTGTGGTTCTGGCACGATACAGTCACACGAGAAGCTCACAGAGGAAAAGTCTCCAACCAATGCTGCCAACACACTTTTTCGTGTAACGGAGACAGCGCTTGCGACCTGCTCACAGTCTCTCTGTTCAAAAAACGCTTAAACTATCTTAAACTTAAACTCAAGTCATCTCAAAGTGAAATTCCAGTGGTTTCAAGGCTCCAGAGCTGGGCGCTGCACTTGCTTGCGCGCTTCATCTGGAGCCAAATGTGCTGTCGCTAAAGCCACTGGAAGCTGCCACTGATGGCAACATGCGCAAATAATGAAGTCAGCTATCAATCCATTCCTTCTGTTGCCCTGAAAAAGGTCTTCAGTCAGTCTTCGGCCGTTCAGTATTTAGCTTTTTTTGTGGTAGCTTTCCAGCACTGGATGCTGAATCAAATCTGTTGCTCTTACCCTCATCACTTGAACGCTTTCGAGGCACTGTCATAGGAAGGCCGCAAGTTGTGTCCACGTTGTGACCTCAAATGGCAAATCATGAGGTGCTTAAATCGTCCTTGCTGGTCTTTCGGACTCTTTCATTCCCTTTGTATTTTGAAGTTATGTTGGACCAATCCAACATTTAGCTGCTAGCTTCTGCAACGAAGCAGCATCTGCACGGATAGCTACATCTGACTGTGACATGATGCCAAACAGTTTTGTGCTGTTTGATTGTCGGCTGTCATGAGTAGGGGTGTGACCTGTGACATAGTGTAACCACCTGTGTGTGTGAGTGTGTGCGCGTCCGTTTGCCTCCTGTTGTTGACCCTGCCCTCGCAACTAAGAGGAATGATTGTTGCTTCTGATAATTATACAGCACAGGGCTGACTTGAGGAGAAACCTCAACAGACTCGGTAACCTCCCAGCATACACCAGGAATTAGTACAATCAAGTGAAAATGCCCAGAGCTACAGCAAGCACGTCCAACTATCAAAGAAGCTTTGAGGTTGTCATGTCCCTTTCAGAAACTTGCAATCATAGGTATCCAGGTATCCAGGTATCCACATGTATCCAGCATTTCATTACCACCCCCAACTTCATGCCAACCTTCCAAACTGCCATTTTCCCGTGCCGAGGGGTTTGCCATCATTGTCAGGACAACGTTCAATGGGCACTCCACGCCTGAGTTGAAAGGCGAGCCATGGCAGCTATGGTCTGTGAGGATCACACAGACCAGGACCAGGTGGATAGTTCTTGAAACCAACAACTGAGACTTAGATTTCCAGCATTTCACTGGATTTCACTGGGGGGAAGCTGAGTTTTTGAAGTCTGTCATTACAGCGTCCGCCAAGATTTCCTGGTGAAGTCTGAGTCTGGGATTCCCGGCTGCTTGTTGGCAAAGAACATGCGATGCGTTGTACTGATGTAGCCTCTTGTGGGTTAGCTCTTCATCCAATCGAGTCATTGGGGGGTGTCCACGGTACATGGGGATTTGGTCCAGGGATATTCTCATGGCTAGATATTAAGATGGGGATACATTCGGATACATCACCAAATAACTTTGAAACATTCACCAAATAGACCAAATCATACCAAATCCAATCTCATATGATAGCTATAGGCTACAGGCACCTTCTTTACATCTCAGCTATCCATCAATGTGATCATGTATCCAAAAGCACACCATAAAATCTGTGGGCAGAAAGGAAACGACTACACGTTGACCCGCGCCCAGCTGTTCCGATGTCCGAGAAGCAATCGTTGTAGGTCCCGGGAGTAGTCATGAAGGTCACGTAGTTGTCACGAAGTCTCTCCTTCAACGGATCGATTCAAAACAGACAGCGGCAGAAAGATACAGTACCTGGAACGCAGTAGTTTGCCTGTAGTCTTCAGATGTCTTCGAATTCAGTTACTTCATGCCAGCGGCGATTTTGCGAAAAGAGGCACTTCACTTTTTCGCAGAACTATTCGTAGGGTGCAAAGTACCAGAAATACCTGTAAAATGCCGTTTAAACATATCAAAGTGCCCTAAATATCCGCAGGTTTCCGGTTAAAAGGCGACTTTCCAGTGACCACGAAAAGGAGAACTGCGCGACATCACCAAAAGAGACCAAACTAGGTTTTCTATAGGCAATCACACAAAATGGCAAACGATTTCCACCAAGAGGAAATATCAACAAACTTGCAAGAAGCAATCAATCAAGTCACAAACCAACAATAAGATACTATAAGTCTATTCATTAACATCTTTTAACAACGAGTCCAGTTAGACTAGCACTTTCACCCCAAACAACGCAGTCTCCGTTCTCTTTGCTCCAAGCTTCTGGGACGAACTGTCCACCGGCTTCTGCAATCGTCGTGTAACACAATCGCACCAGATCCTGGAAATATCTGGAAATCCGCAGGTTCCATCGGATTCCATCCCGAGTGAAACGGCGGTTTTCATCGGTTTTCGCTATCTTTGGGACTTTGGCATATAACATGGTGTGACGTCATACGACTGTCATAGGCCATCTAAGTTCAGTTGAAGCCAAGTCTCGGCATCCACAGTGTTTTCACCTCATGGCTTCGGGATGGAGAACTTTCTGATTCCATTGGACCACATGGAATCATGGAATATCATGGATACGTCCTGCATATATCTCCAAATCATTCAACATTAGCTATCCATAGCTATCCGACATACTTCCAAACCGGCGTTGGGCATTCTCAAGTTTGATGCAGACTGGCAATGGAACCGGATTCCTTGATCAACTCGCTGAGCTTCCAGGCCTTTGTCCAAAGTGCAGTGGTAGTGGTGCGACCTTGCCCTGGCAGTCGGCAAGTCATGACAGTCATAGAAAGTCTGCTTGGAGAAGCCTGCAAACCGGCCCAAAGTCAATGAGTTCCCCGTAGTCATTTAAGGCGTCTTTTCAAAGCACGAGAATGACCATCCCCAAAATGCATATCCAGCAATGCTGATCGAATCGTGTCTCAAACCATCACAGGCGCACCTTTCAGCACTGACACCCAAGAAGAATCGTATCTTGACTTATCTTGACCACCCTCAGATCCCGAAAAAAATAACCGAGTTCTTGAAAGGAAACTACAATCCAAGCAACCCCGCTTCGGGGAAAGTTCCAGGGTACCTATACCTTGGCAGTGTCACACCGTTGTCACACCTGGTCCAATAGGGCTTCTTCCCATGGGCAATCACCGAACCGATGATGTCACCGTCATTGCTTCCACGCCCAGCTCCTGGCATCCCAGGAAACTGGGCCACCGCTCGGAAAATCTCTGTTAAAGACTATATAAAGGCCACAAAAAAAACATAGACTCAGTTCCAACAACCATTAGAAGCCATTCAAAGTTGCTGTGGGATGATTGGGATGATTGGGGACATATATTCTAGTTACCATCATTTATATTGCAAAAGCACCGTCTTTGCCATTCTTTTCAGCGCCCATCAATTGGCCCATCAGCGTCCTCCAGTGTTTGAAAGAGCCATGATCGATCCACGCAACTCCACTTTGGGTTTCACCTTTTTTTGCCGCGGCGCCAACCAGAAATGTCCACTGATAGCAGTGTCAAAAGTCATGGGAGGCCACTAATAGCAGTGGTCCAATTCTCATTGGCCAATTCTCTGAGTCCTCGGCATAGCCAGTGATCTTGCCGTAATCTGATTGCACTTGTGCCTGTCCTGCGGCAACGCAGCTGCAAGTCTGACGCTGTCAGAATCGGAATGTTGGACTCCCTATTTGGTGGAGAAAATTTTGGCCAACTGCATGAACCCTATTATTATCCTATATTGATCTTATATGATCTTTTCCATCAATTTCATGGAAATTATATCTTCATCGTCTCTTAAGAATCTTGGAAACATCAAGAAATCTCTCCTCCGTAGTACCAGTGAGTTGGCATGGCAATAGCATCTGCGATGTGCATCCCCCACAGGGCTCCAGCAACCTTCGGGCGACGGCCCAGTGGGACTTGGGAATCCGTGCTTCTTCGTGGTTAAGCTATGCAAAGGAAGACTTTACCCGGCAAAATCATGGAAACGTAAATTAGACCACCATTTTTATAGAATTTGGCCTTTGCATCTTTTTTGGGTGTTGCATGGTGTTGCTATAAAGACCATTTTCACGAGTTTTTGGGAATCTGACACTCTGCACATCCTGAGGCCGAGCGCACGATCGGCAAAAGTGGCGGAGAACACCTCCACCGGAGCTTTTGCCGCCATCTTTCCTGCCAGGAGAACATCCGAGCCACTTATAGGTTTGAAGTTGACCTCTAAATGTAAAAGATTGCAAAAGAAGGTAACAGAGATCTTTCACAAACCGTACCTGGATGTACATGGTTGTGTAGTATTGAGTGCCGAATTAGACTACAGGCAATAGGCTGCAACTCAAACCGTTTCCAAAGTCGCGCCTGTCTTCGGTGTGGCCAAGTTGCTTGAAGCAACTTGACCCATAAGTTCGACTATCAGCTGCAATGTGCTTGAGAAAAGCAGCAAATACGACCAAGAGCATCATGTTGTTTAGCGCCGAGAACAATTTCTAGACCCTGCTTGTCATCATGAAGACTACTCAAATACTATGGGACATGCGGGACATGCGTGTCACAAAGTTGATCTCCAGGAATTCATTGGTCACCCTTTCCCCTGAGGGCTCTGCATCCCCAGTATGGCCAATTCAAAGAGCACAGTCTTGCCCGCGCCCGTGGGAGCAGTCACAACCATGTTGCCATGACCCAGGTAGAGTTCCTTCCAGCACTCCGCCTGGCAGTCAGCGAAAGCTGGACACCGTTGGGAAGCACGGGATAGGTACAGGGGTACCATCCAACTCTGATTGTTTTCCCGGCAGCCCCAGGTGGCCACATGTAATTATGGCAATCGATGTAGAAGTAGGTAACCATAGGCCATAGGTACCCCCTGGGTCCCTGAGACATCCTGAGACATCCTGAGACCCATGGGACCCATGGGACCCATGGCACCTGCACGGCGTTGAAGTTTTCAAACTTGAAGCAAGCTGCATGCTCAGACCTCATCAAAATACATCTGGAATCCAGACTTCAACCGCTCAGCCACTGCGACACCCAAGCTTTCACCGCTCCGCTGAGCCCAGCTCGAGAGGCAATCTCGGATACGCCTCAGGTGATGGGTTCCAAGTCTTGCACTCTTGAAAGGAGTTATGCAATCCTCAAAGCTTGAGTAACTTGGTGCTTTAATATCTGTCATCCACCGAAACACCAAGCTTGCCCATACAAGGATGAAGCAGAGACCATACGAGTGAGTTCCGCATGCTGTTTATTCTGTTCCAAGGGACACTCCAGCGCGATGCGGTGCACCAAAGCCTGCATGTTGTTACACAAACGGACTACACGATCTCAAACGTCTAAAATCGATGGGCTATGCATGGAAAACGAGCAAAATGCTGCAATTTTGACTAGCACAAAGAGTTCCATGATGTATGAGATGTTTTTTTTTGCATTGCGTGGACTTCCTGCCCGAAAAGATCTGCTAAACAACTCACAGCTGAAAATTGAGGACGGCTTTCCCAATCAGGCAGCAACTCTGAACCATATCATCATATCTACCCAATCAAGTCAAGAAATCTTGAAGAACTCTACTGCATCTTGTCACATCTTTTAACTCTGTGTTCAAACAGGTTGGGACGATGCTTTCACAAAACATAAAAGGAATTCATCACATGATTTCTCCCTGACGGCATGCCTTCATCTGTTGGCGCGTCGGATGCAAACCTAGGTGCGTGGGAGCGACAAGCTCTATCATTGCTTCGTTCTGTTGCCGCCCGCTGGGCTGAGGCATAATCTTCATGGTGATCGGCGTCTACGACATACTTTGGTATGGCATCGTGTCGTCTTCTATCATTGTCATTCTCATTCAGGATCTGATGCAGTGGGTGTGGAACCAAGCTGCCTATTCAATGAAGCGAGCATATCCTACAGAATCTCAAAGATAAATCAGACAGGGGCATTCTCAATTGACCGCCATATGATCTCTGCTCGAAGATCTTGAGACACCTGATATTTTGAGGGTCAGATTTGATCACCATTCTACAGTCTGAGCCGAGGTGGTCGCATCAGTTTGAGATCGTTTGACACTTTCCCATATCCAGAGCTAGATATAGGATGATATAGGCCAATATGATTCCTCTTCATCAATAGATTCCGATGCTGAGCCCCAAACAGCTGGCGTGGCTGAAGCTTCCCCCCAATGTGATGTACCTCCATGGTTTGCGGCGACTGGCTCCGAAACGCCCAACTGCACAGAACATCGTCCAGAATGAGTTCATAAAAGGGTAACGCATCATACCCTGACCTGTTGCGGATACAACTGTTAGAATCCAGCAGAAATCCGCCTGCCGTCGTCCTCGCTCCACTGGAGACTTGGTGATGGCATCAAACCTTGTTGCGCACGGTGAATCCCAGAGGATTGAATAGGATTGACGCACGGTAGACAGCAGTAGCCGCTAGTAGCCTATCCTGATCTCATGACCGCTGCAAGGACTGTCTACTCATCCGTTGCTGACAAAGATCTTGTACTACTGACTGGTAATTTGCTGACTTGGATTCCACCCCTTCCATGAAGTCTGCAAAATCAGAGGGTCCTTCTCCCTGGTCTCCAACGTGCACAGCTTTTCAACTGTGTCTGGACAGAGCTGCCGACTGATGTCTTGGTGCCTACGCTACAAATGTCTTGACCTACTCTACTCCTAGTCCTACATGGCTGTAGTGACGGTGTTCTGACCCACCATCAGGGAACCCAAAATCATCAAGCATGACGCACCCCAATTACAACCAAATAGTCTGAGACTGTGACTTTCCAGTGTCGTCTTGGGACCCAAGTGAGTCAATGGCACACCATATTCTTTGCACAGCAGCCGCAAAACTGAATTGCTTGGAGCGTTCCTGTGACGAGTTGTTCTCTCACCGCTGCAAGTGCAACATAGTGCAACAGTCCGTTGAGCCAGTTGGGGCGGCTACTTGGTATGGTCTTTCTGAAAAGCAATTTCTGTGTAGAGACACTCCACAACTCCCCGCATCTTTGCTGACCACCTTGCGAGGGCAAAGTGATCTGTGCACGCGCGTGTGAAGCGATGGACCCTGCTGTTGCCATTGATCTGCTGGAAACGGTGGCTCCTTTGGTCGATTGGTCATGGCTGGTGGCGATTTATTTCATTCTTAACAAGGGCAACTCTTACACATCGTCTCAAAGAATGTCGATGCGAAAGGCTGAGTTGTGATGACAACGTTGCTAGGAAACCACCAACGGAAACCGGCGACCACAGGGTGACTTTCCACCCTGTCTGTTGGATGGTCACGAGCCAGGAAATCGAAGGGCAGCTACCAACTGCTCCCCTGTTTCCGGAAACAAACAAGAGGACTGACACACATACCAAAGGTATTACCTTTCCCATGAATTCCCTGGAAAAGCACTGAAAGTCAGGCGTGTGTAAAGTGTATAGCTGCAAGTCAGTGGCAGTCCTTCTGGCGGCGGCTCTGCAGTTTCATTCAAGGCAACGGTTACGCACTCTAGAGCAACCTTCTGCGTTGTTGGAAGATATCTCAGCATGCAATCGACTCAGTTTGCAGCTGACAGAAACAGTTGCTGCGGGGATCAGGATAGGAACTCCAAGATCTAGATTCTAGATCATGTCTTGATTCTATGCTGAAGATGTGCAGGAAATGGACCAGCCTTCTATACCTCCCTCGCACATCGTTCAAATTCTGGTGCAAGGCCCTGCAAATGTGGCCAATGCAACAAACCATTGAACCATCTCACCTGCGAATCTTTGAAGCCACTCTGTACTGGGACGGTTTAATAGATTCTAGTCGTGATGATCAAGTTCTGCGCTTTCCAGCTTGGAATTCACCTAAGCACCTGCAGGACCTTGAGATCAAAATCAATGCGGTTCAGCTGATGGCTGCGAGATTCTAAGCATGCAGCAAGCTGAAGCGCAGTTGACGCTGGGAGGCAGCGACGCGGCACCCGTTTCCAGGAAGAAAAACAGCAAATGGGCGGCAAAGTAATAATTAGTACAGTAGTCTTTTCAGCGCTTTTTGTTGGATATTATACTGACATATAATTAATGACTACAGACATCTATAGACTAACTATATAACACAACTATATATACATCAAAAATCATCATCAACATCCTTAGGAAAACTTGCTTGATTCAAGCGGCAATGTATTTCAGGAAGAACCTGACAGGTGACGCCGAAGCAGCGGCAACACATTGTGTGGTGCACCCTCCGAGCTCTACGGTCTATGCACAATGAAATAAAAAACGAGGTAAAAAAAACAATGGAACAAGCTACACTGTACAGATCTTGCAGCCACCCTTCGGGAAGTTTACTGAGGTGAATTCTTGAAACAACTGATCATCAGGGCCAATAGTCTTCTGGTTTGGGCTTCGGGAAAGCCTTTGGCCTTGAGCACCTCGCGGTACTTCTCTTCGTTGTTTTCAAGCTTGTCGGCAACTTCCCTCTTGATCTCATCTGTCGGCATGTTCGAATCGATCACGATAACGTCCTGCAAACCAGTCCGGAAGAAAACGGAAAGTGAGTCAGCAAGGGGGCAGAGGGTAAGGCCCGAAGTGGCCCAATATAAGCCTATATTTTGGGTCTATGCAAGTGGATGCAGCGGCCAAACATTCGTCAAAACGGGCCCCGGCACTCACCTACCC
>Ga0126342_10001165_pt1 | contig 35368 bp, 35 predicted proteins | sample Cyp1metagenome_FD_92528 | JGI IMG/M metagenome (GOLD analysis project Ga0126342, IMG submission 92528) | Coral microbial communities from Lord Howe Island, Old Settlement Bay, Australia - Cyphastrea 1 metagenome | ecosystem: Host-associated > Invertebrates > Cnidaria > Coral ...
CTGGATAAAGTTTGAAGCTTGGAGCACACCCGGGTCTGAAAATGGAGCCAGCAAAATTGCCAATGGGGAATTAGATTTGGGATATTCATGGATAGTCCATTTTCAGATAAACCCACCTCGTTTCAAACTTCGTCAAAGCTCATCGAATCTGATCATCTGCCGCAGTAGCTTTCGAAGCTCCTTTGGAGAGGACCGGGTGACCCGGTTGGGTTGGGCCTTCATCTGAGCATCCAAAGATTGTGGAGATATCATCAGTTTGGGATTGCCAAGTTCAGATTTTCTTGATGTTACTTGGGGTGCAGTTGGGATTATGTTTTGCGGCTACAGCTATGACAATAATTCCCATACGTTGTGAAATATGCATGATGTTAGTTCGATGATGTTTCCCCGATAATTTCCTGGTCCCCATCTTTTCTATCTATTTGGGGTTTGCTGTACCACATCGTGGACAAAGCCACATATCATCCCATATCCTTTTCCGTTCATTGATCGTGGTTAAATTACAATGGCCTCACCATGACGTCATGACGTTGGTTGCGAAGGGGAATCATCCGAACATGTCCTTTATTATACCAGCCAAATGGAGATGATTCTTATCATTGTTCATCAATAGGACTACATTTTTTTTGAGAAACAACCACGTTTTTGGTGTGAATGACCATATTTGGTTGATGGTTCACACTCCATGAGTCATTTGAGAATGGCTCAAAATGAACAATCCCACCAAAAAACTGGACAGTTTCAGGTCCAAAAGAGACCAGTCGTGTCCAAAACAGTGCCCCAAATCAAAGGTCGCCAAAACCTGTGCCATGCTTGAAACTTGGGTGATCTGTCCCATGTCGGGCGTAACTCGACCTGGTAAATCCCAGGCATTCGAAGTTTCTGGTAGAGCTGGGTTAAATTTCCTGGCATGACGGGTTACTGTATACATATTCAATACATACATGAATACATATCATAGATAAAGCCATGTCCCCAGCATTTCGAGCCATGGCTTGACCACATGGTGTCTCGACAGGAGTGAGACCAGGCCTTGAATCATTGGCCATCGATTAGCAGCCCTGGCGCTGTTGTTTTTTTTAGGACATTTGGCTGCCGGGATTGATAGATGTTATGATGTTTCTTCATGATTAATCCCATAGGATCCAATGTCATCATGAGATGGCTACATTCGGCTCCGTAGCAAATAATTGCAACAAATGCCTGAAAGTTGCCTACGTACTCAAAAATCAACTACATCCAAAATCTCGAGATATTCGAGAAATAACCCGGTCAGATTCGAGAAATCTTATTGGAGGAATAGAGCTTGATCCATATCAGTTGGTGCATCAATCTTCTCCCAACCCAGCTCATTTTTTCCCAGCTGGCTCAGTGACGAACGTAATGTGTGAGGCGGAGTAGATACCTCATCAGAACTCTCAGCTCCAACAATTTTCGATGGCACCGCTTTGCTATCCCCTTCACACACCCTATTTGGTCTTCGTCCAAGTACGTGTGATAAGCTCTTGGGTTAACAAGTTCAGCTTTGCAATCGGTGATCATCTCAATGAGAACCTGGGTTGAGCCACCCAAAAAATAGGACAATGAACTATACCAAGCAGGTTTTAGATTTCTGGGGAAAGCAGTGCCAAAAACTTCAAGCTCGCACTTGCAAATTAGGCTCATGCCATTTAGGCTTGATCGGGTACTGCAGAATTCCATTTGAAGCACAATGGTCGGCAAGTACTTGATAAACATCGAGAAACCTACACAGCACAATGGTCGCGCCACCAAGATCAAACAGTGTAGCCGGCGTGGCAACATAGCAACATGAAACCAAAAAACATATCAAAGGTTTTATATATATATATAGCGAGCCAGAAACTCCCAGCCAAGGGCATGAATATGGTCAGCTTGATCTTGCACCAACAAACGCGGATACCGCTCGACCATGAGCATGAACTCCTGGCTGATGGTGTCAACCCTCTGAAAATAATATATGTGACGGTTTATATATATATACACACATATATATAGCCGTAGCATTGAAAATGAGGAAAACAAAATTTTAAAAACCATCAGCTGGGCTCAGCGAGCTTTGCGGTTGCCGCCGCAGCGAGAGCGAGCTGTGGGGACCTCTCTGCGTCTGTCACTTGTTTGCAAACATCTTGCAGAGCCACTGACAGGAATGCTGTTACAACTCTTGAAGTCCAAGCTTTGAGCCTAAGATCTGGATATTCACCTGCCCCAACTATGATCAACGCAGTGGGTATGTGCGGCTGGTAGTGCCTCAAGGGTGGTCAAGATTCATCCCTGAGAGATTTCACTATTACACATGATGCAAGCTACCATATATATTTATTGGTTTGGGGTAAAAATAAAAATCTAATCCTGCCTGATTTGGTTCATTGCACACCACGAGTTCAGCCGACGGGTAAGAACATTGAGATGGTCCGAAAGTGTTGCATTAGGATCTCCAAGGTATCCATGCTTGATAAGTTCGTAAATGCCCGAAGCATTCACAAACTGGCAAATGCCAAGGTGAACAGAATGCATGTAACAAAATCGGACCATTTGGGGACGGAACCCCGCAACACATGCCAAAGGGCAGAGAGGTCGCACAACACACTGGGTGAAGAACTGCGAATCACTGAAGCGAGGAATATTTCCGAAATTCCTGAAATCAGTATACCTGAGACATGTGCAGTTTGTGGGGATATTGTTCAAACAAATTATTTAGTGGGTAACCTCCGCCACAACTTGCTTAACTATTCTTTCTTTGTCAACCAAAAAAAGTTGACAAAACATCAACCAAATGATGGGTACTGAAATCTTCCGGGCAGTTTGGACGCTCGGCATTTGTGGCAAATGGCATTGGCCTTATAGTACTTCTTCAGCATCCAAATTTCGGCATGCCATTTCCTAGGGTTGCCAACATGTGCCAGTTCCCCAAAATATATTCTATATATATTCTATAATATATTATATATCTCTCTCTCTCTACGTACTAACTTGGAATATTGGAAAAACGCGACCAAATCTTACCAAATAAAAAATATATCACATATTGCTTGAAGGCCCAATGTCCAATCACCACGGTATTCGGTCACTGCCCACTTGTCAGCCATGGGAGTCCCAGCTCTACGCACAGCTTTGGGGTCAGTCAACCGATGCCCGTTCACGTCAGTAGAAGGCCGCACTCCTCCAAATGCCACCTGGGCTGGACGGGCCAACCAAGGTGAAGATGATGATTGGCTGATGATTGGTATGGGCACTGCATTTACATTGGCCCGGGGACCCGGGGACCCCAAATCAAAACCTGCTGGATTAAGATAAGCTTCATTGAAGCTCCAGGCGACAATACGCAAAATCGGGTTGATAGTTCTAGGCCCCAAACTTACTTCGTGGCGCAGCACGAAGAAGGGGAACCGACAAAGGTCCAAACCTCAATCGAGATCAAAGCCGCACTGGAAAAACAAATGTGGGCCAAGACTCACCTAAAATAACAACAATTGTGTAAAGGAACAAAAAATGTGCTCGCAAATATAGCAGCGTTCAACACGTTGGAGGATATAGTTGAGCTGCATGATGATTATTTTCCGACCAGCCAACGTGTAGCGAGCATCGTCGCCAGAGAACCCCAAAGGTTGATGCCACCGAGAATGTGGGTTTTGATCATGTACATCAAGCGCTGGATGAGGGCCAACATGGGCTCTATAGTGGGACCAAAATCGATTTCGTTCAGCTTCAACAACATGAATTTTGTTGAGGGCCTCAACATGCATGTCACCTCCCACACCAGATTGCCTTTAATCAGATTAGGGGTTGATGTAAGTATTTACCCTTTGGTGGCAAGAAAAAAACAACTAATTAGATGCATGCAAGGGTCTGACAAGAAGTTCACCAGCTCATGAGGCATGATCAGGGGCACTTTCATTTTCTCTGTTTTGTTTTTTGGGTCTGACATATCCCGGACATCAATCTCCACAAAATGGATGTCCTAAGTAGTAGAGGCTCTGCAAAGTCATCAGGTGATGAACCCAACCCAAAAGTAATGATATTTAGATTTCTTGGGGGGGTTGCAAAACCTACCCACCTCATATCTATTTTTGTCTACCTTAAAAAAGGTATACATCGTTCTGAAATATGTGTCTATATCTATCTATATATATATATATATATGCAAGTCCACTTGTGAGTGAATCCTTTCCATTTGGAGGGTGGGTCTTTACATGTAGGTGAGTTAGCAGTGGTATTATCTCAAGCTGTGAAGTTTAATACGCAGCGGCATCGCTGCGCAATTGGTGGCTCCAGCACATCTTTTTCGCGAAGCCCCAATACCGAATCTCGGCTGAAAGTCAGTGCACATGTTGTGTTGATTAACACAAGGGTGCTAGTCTAGCTATTGCATGAAAATAGTATTGTATGCAGTGGGCCAACAGACCTGTGTCTGGGCACTGCCAACAACCCAGCCAATGTTCTATCCATCAGTCTGCCATTCCATGTTCTTGCGAAAACGCCTTGACAATGGTGGACTCACGGGGTCCATGAGCAATCACCCACCTTGGAGTGACAATCAAGGCGTGTGCCAGTGATGTTTGAAAGAGATTTGATTTGACAAAAAAAGAAAAATACAACAAGTTTTATCGACTTGAATTCGTTCAGTTGGAGTTGGTTCGATTGGTGCCAAGATGCTCCTTGCGGGCATCCTGGGCAATGATCTTGCTGTCAGCCAAATTTTTCCCCTCGCTTCTGGCCTTCTTCGATGCACCCGAGTAGACCTGAGTTTTGGGGAGATATGCGCACTCAGCTGTCAGAGAAACATTGTCACAGGATGTCACAGGAACAAAAAAAACAGTCACTGCAACATGAGTCTCACACAATTGTTTGCCAAGGTGCACTGTGCATCTTCTTTTTGATTGTCACCTCAGCATCTTCCTTGCTGTTTGCAGATCCATGTGCTTTCTTTGATCCACGCTCTTTGCTCGCAGCTGGCCTCTTGAGCTCTCCTTTCCCTGCACGTGGTTCACGTAGGTTTCGTGCCTTGGCCTTTGCAGTTGCATTCTTCTTGGGCTTCTTTGCCAAGGCATGCGTCTCCTGATGATCCTTGCCCTGGTGGTCATCCTTGCTATCCTGGTCCTCACTGTCCTTCTTGCCATTCTTGTTGGGCACCTTGGGGCATCTCTTTTTCTCCTCTTGTGTCACCTTCTTGGGAGCAATCTTTTCTTTGGGCGTCTTGTTGACTGTCTTTGCTTTTGCCTTGGCTTTCGTCTTTTTGACTGGCGGGCCTTTGGCACAACCTGGGTCAGCTTCGCTGCTGAGTGCCAGCTGTTTCCTACGGGAATTCTTTGGAACAGGAACAGTGGCTGGACCCAGGTCAGCATTGTCCTCATCCTCCACCTTCTTGTCAGGGCTGATCACAACCTCATCAGGGCTGATCATAACCTCATCAGGTTCACAAATATCAGCGTCAGCATCAAGCTGTGTCTCTGCGACCGTGAGCATTGGGCTTGTGTTCTCTCTGTCGGCTCCCCTTCCCACTGGTGTTCCAGAAAGCTGGAGACTGGAAGTGGCCAATGGCCGGGCGCACTGCAACAACCTGTCAGCTTCTTCCAGCAGCACTTCTGCTTTCTTGATCGTTTCCTTCTCCTTGGCTTCTGAAGCAGTGACCAACTTGTCCATCTTGTCAAGATGGTTTCCGACATTGGCAATCATGTCAGTCACATCCTTGGTATTGACTTCACGAAGACGACAATCGGGAGAGAAGCTCAATGTCTCCTGCGCAAATGTGGACATGTCCACAATTACACACACACATTCACAGACTTGGAAAATTAGTCGTAACATCGAAGCTTTGTAGCCCAGCCTGTGAGTCAGGGCAGCCTGAGATTGCCGCAGAAAGATCCTTAGATTTTGAAAAGATAAACTGTCAGATGTCAGATCTCAGATGGCACATGGCCCAGGCTTGAAAATCAGAAAGGCGAACAGAGCCCACAAAAAGTTTTAAGGCAATGGCGGAGATGGATGGTGAATTTGTCACAAGTCAACTGAAGATGTGACGAAGTTGAAGTCTTTAACAATATAATATGTCACTCTTAGATTTTTTTTTGAAAACAATAACATTCTTATCATACCAAGATGTAACAAGGGGTAAACGCACATAAACATGGAGAGTTGTAATGTTTTGTTGTTTATGTTCTTTATCCCCCCTGGTTATTTGACATAGCCATGGAAAATGGTCCTTTATAGATGGTTTACCTATTAAAAATTGTGATTTTCCATGGCTATGTTAAATAAACAGAGGGTAGTTCTTGGTGGATGTTATGCATAAACATGCGCCCCAATGTAAAAGTTACTTTCAAGGCTTTCTCGTGGGCGTTGCATCATCTAAGGAGTGGCCGAGCCGCTCCCAATGCTTTCTCCATGGATTCCGCTGCAAGGCCAAATTCGATCTCTGCGGCCTGGGGTGGAAGGTTCAAGATATCCTTTAAACTTGACATGCCAAATTGTTACTATTCTTTACTTGTTGATGCATCCAAGTAACTGAAGCAACGGGGCTCGGTGGATAAAGTGTCTCATCACCCAATTGATTGTCCGGCGGCACCTCAAAAAGAACCGCATTTGACCTGCGGAGATCAAGGTTCTTCTCCGGCGTTTTGATCTCATTCCTTAGAACCAACATCATGTAATGATAGGTCAAAACCAGAGCACTGGAAAAAAACACGATTACAGAATAACTCAAGTCAATATGAAATATTTTGAATGAGCAGCATGGCAGTCTCCTTCGAGTGGTCATGGTTCAGCTTTGCAACATTATCAGGGATGTTCTCCTTACTTTCGATGAGGTAGTCAAAGGGCAACCTCTCCTGTCAAGGTTAAACTCAGAATCTATGTCCCTGCGTGGTCCGTGCATGTATGTGCATGTTTGTTGTTTGTGTGAGTACCAAACTTGAGCCCCCAATTTCTTGTGTTCTAAATTCCCACCCCCCACTGACACACACACACACACAAACGAATCCGATTGAATCCCATTTGAAAACATATTAAGATTTAAGAATCAGCTCCTTGCAGTGCTTTCCACGGCCACGTGTTGCTGGCTTCTTCGTGACTGACTTTGCACATGCAGGCTTCTTGGTCAACCCCTGGCGATTTTTGCCTGACTTCTCACCTCCTTCTTCTAGACCATCTTCATCTTGATTGTCATCGTCATCAAAATCATCGATTGGATCCTGATCTTGATCAGGGTCGTCATCCTCTTCTTCCTTTGGGGTCTTTTTGCGACCGTCCTTGTCTTTCGTCTTGCCTTTCTTGTCCTTTGTGTCCTTGGTGTCCTTGGTATCCTTGGCATCCTTGGCAGTCTTCTTTTTTGTGTCCTTCGGTTTTTTGCTCTTGGGTTCTTTTGCAGGTTCTTCGACAGGAGAGTCCTTTGAAGAATCTGACGCTGCAAATCTTGGGGGCAAAGTGTCTGTAGTAGCAGCGCCTTAGGGAAAATCAAATGTTTCATGACAGTAAAACCCGTCTATGTGTTTGTGTTTGTGCGCATGTGTGCGTGTGCGTAAGCAATATCAAGCAATTACAAAACAACACAGTTCCGTGACATGCAACCGAGCCGCTGCTGGCAGGTGCTGACTGATCCATGCGACTGGCAGATGCTGGCGGCGTTGCTCTGGCTGCAGGAAGCGGGGAAGGAGTGGACGAGGCAGCCCTGTCTTGAAGGAAGTTCGCAAGGTTGAAATCCTCGGTGGGATGGGAGACCACAAAGTTAAAGACCAATCAAGGTTATATTATGTTATAGTAAAATTATTTTAGATACAAATCATAAGATTTAAGTATATAACCCCAGCCACTGGCAATCATACAAGTCACGGGGTCTAAGTCTAAGTATACTCAACACCCATAAGGAATATTTAGCAATCCAAAAAATCAGTGGATATAGGTTATATATAACCCCATCATACCCCAACCACTAGCTATGATTGATTTCATTGGGTCTAAATGGGCCTAATTTAAAACAAATTAAAATGAAATGAACATTGACATATATCATAGGCTATATCATAGACTACAAATGATAAATAACCGACAGGATTTTCCCATGAATCAGTTTTTTAGCCAAGGGGCTGGCATTCTCATTGAGCAAGTAAGAGGGACTTCTGTCACTTCGTCCGAATCTGATTCACAGTGCTTAGAACCACGTCCACGTCGATGGGCCATTGATTTTGGCACACTGGTGACACTCGGGGGTCAAAAGCTCTGGCTATTGCTCCCCTTGAGATATGCGGCCAGGAACAAAGATTTACTGTTAGAAAGATTTAGAACGAAACCCAGATTGTTGAGGCAGTTGCTTTACTCTGACATTGCAGCTGAGAACTTTTTGTCCCTGATGTTTTCTTGCCAGCCGCTTTGGCACCGAGCCTTCCAAAGAAATACAAAATATCAAATGAGATTGAAAGTCAGTACATCTAACATGCACCGACTCAGAATGCCCAACATAGTAAGCATCCCTGCAACCCAATGCACAAGGCCTAAGGTGCCACAAGGCTAAGCCACTATGTTTGCCAAACTGTGCTGAGGCTGAACACAATGGATTACAAGAAGTGATGCATCGTAAATGACGACTCTCGCCAGCAAATTTGATTGTTGGCATCCATCCAGCTGTTCTCCAATCTACTGCTGCTATTTTTTTCAGAACCCAAACCAGTACTTCGTGAATTTTTCTGACGACATGGAATTATATTGGTCTCAGCCCCAACACCCCCGAAGCAAAATCTTGACCAGCTATTGTTCACAAAGATTCCCTGGGTTTCTTCAGTTGGGGATGTTGACAAATCGACCCAACAACAGTCAGGATCAGTGCCACAAAACTGTCGAACAAGGTGTTTGTTTATGTTGATGGGAAGTTAATCATCATTTCAAGAGGGCACCAATCCAGAAATTTTTGCCATATCGGCAGCAGAGCTCTACCATGTGTCCTCACGTGTGCTCACTCAGGACATCACATAAGATTGATGTTCTGGGACTCGACTTCCAGCATCCCGGCCAAGACAGCGATCGGTCGTACTGGCATCACGAGCTTTGAGCCATCCTGTTGGCTGTCAAGCCGGCATCTCCATGCAGTCTTGAGCAAACTGCTATGTTTGAACTTGGGAATCGAGAGGTTGGATCCAAAGTTTTTTGTGGTCACCCCTGCGGTCGAAGCATCATCCTTGGAATTCTTCTTGGTCTTTGCTTTCTTCTTGGTTGGTTCTTCAGGTGGATCATCCATCACAAAAATGAGGTCTTTTGAGGGAGCAATAGAGCCGTCAGAGGTCTTGAGTGTATGGTGCGAAATTTTGAGCTTGACCTGATGAAGTGACAGTTGACCAGTTGACCCATTACCCCAAGATTGTTGGTAAACTGATATGAAAAAATCATTGACCATTTATTTTAAAGTAAATGAAACCCAAGCTACTTCACCCATGTCTTCAAGCTCTCGGAGAACTGTCTCCACAGCCGTTGGGGTGTCCAGGCAATCCATGGTGGACAGGTGTTCTGGGATTGTTCGCTTTTCCAGCACCAGCAGCGACTCCAAACTCAGGCGGAATGGAAAGAAGCGAGCCTCTGCATCAGAAGCCACTTCACGGGCATCCTCAGTCGAACCAGGTTGGAAAGTGGTCATCAAGGGTAGGTGGGTGAATGGATATGGGCAAGTTGTATGCAACCCAATTGAATCTAGATCTAAAAACTATGCAACTAAGGATCAATGTTTTGCCCTTGCCTACTTTGATGTGATACAGTGTCTTCAATTTAGATATTTGTACTTCGTTGTTCTGACTTGAGATTCTAAATGTTCAGACTTGCGGACAAGATGCTTGTCCATCCCTCCACTCTCCGCTCCCAAATGAAAACCTTGGTTTAGTTTGGATTGGGTTAGAGTTTAGATTGGATGTGTTTTCAAGTGATACATGGTATCCACCAGATTTGATGTAAACAATTCCTGGGTTTAGAGTTTGGAGTGCGATGCTTCATAGCAGGCAAACATTAAAAACCCAAATATGCAACTTTTTGTCAAGACACATCTCTCGTCCTGCAAAAAACTGATTCTTTGCAGTGGAGCACAGGATGAGAGAAGATCCATCCTCTCCGCCACTCACCAAATCACATGTGTTGTTGATGTTCAGCTTCTTCCTGAAGATCAGTGATGCCACTTTGGGATACTTTGGGTATGAAGAAATTCACTGGGGGAGGAATCCAGTAGCAAAAATACAATAAGGACAATAATGCGATGCTCTCAATACACTTGGTGCTTTGGGTGCAAAACGTCCGACATACACTTTTACTTTTTGTTGATAAAATTTCATAACAACATTCCAAACTCAAAGATGTGAACAACTTAGGCAAGGTACGGCTTAGGCAATGTGGACACCTGCTCAGTTGTCACAACTCCTGCAGGGTCCAGTTTGATGGGCCTCGCCACAGGTTCTGCTGCATTCGCTGTTGGTGCCCTGCACGGAGCTTTGAAGTTGGATTGGTGCTTCGGAGATTGCAGCTTGGCAAAGAAATGTGGGCAAAATTCAATAGGTTATTGGTATGAGGTTTGTGCCCCTCTTTCTTCCCACATGATGTACAATAATTAATTTGGTCCCTTAGTTGGGGGGCTTGGATGAAATATGTTTTTGGAATCATGGAGCAAAATAACAAAATGAATAACCGTTTAAAAAAAGGTTGCAGATAACTTCACAAAACTTGACATAACAGAGTTTCAATGAAAAAACAGGAAAAGCAAGTCTCCCGCCTGTCTTGAAACAGCATTTCACCATTGATGTTGTACTTGGCATTGTGAAGTTCGATAAGCTCCATCGCTTTTTCCTTCAACGAGTCCGTGTTGACCCATTTGGTGGCCATCGACTCTAGAATCTTCAGCTTCGATTGCTGTTGCACACACACTCTGAAAGTTGTCGCTGTCGATGGTGCTTGTTCACTTTTCAATGCTGCAATTGTAGGGCCAAAGTCGGGGAAGGCCGCAATCTGGATACTCTTTGCACGACAAGCTTCATAGATGCGGTTGCTGAGTCGACTGAGCAAGTCACCCCCAGTGTTTCCCAACACCATTGATGCACAGACGGTTTTGCGTGACTCCTGAATCTCCTTCGGGATCCAAAAGCTCACCAAATGATAAAATATTTCCCTTGAAATATTTCAGATATATCTTCCGAAATATGATGAGATATACGATATATTTCAAACATATGGATGTGGCATTTTATCGAAGGCTTCCGTATATCCCCAAATACGAATATGTGCAAAACAGATTGAAATACCCCAAAAATACAGGGTCCAACACATTGACAGGTCCAATGGCCTGAAGGGCAGCCAAGGCTGAGAAGCCATCGTAGGCATGCAGGTCAATGATTGCAGTAGCCTTTGAAGAGGGGTTGCAGAATGCCTGCACAGTCTTGGTGATGATGTCCGTGCCAGCACTCACCTGAAGGCATGTAGGATTCCAGGGGCTCATACTCTTAAGCATCAAAAAGCAGACCAACATAATATCATTGTCATATAAATCAATATATCATATCGGGTTTCTCACATGATGTGTGAAACATATCAAATGTCAACCAACCACATGACCACATCGCAAAATATCTATCCACAGACCTGCTTGAGCTCTTGCACGTCAGTAAAAGCCCTCCCAAGGTGAGGAAGTGCTACTCCTTGCCGGTTCGGAGAAGCCTTGGCAGTCAAATGAAGGGAGGGGAAACAAAAATTGGGTATCCCACTTATTTTTACCCCGTAGTTCATGCGGATTCAAGATTATTATTATGGGATTTGTCACAGTAGCTCTTAAAATATTTCTTTGATATTACCATTTCTCATCCCAAGGTACGAATTAGTTGTTTGGAGGGGTTTTGAAAGGAATAAACTCAAAATGAAGTAAGGACCAAGAACAGTGTCCGGTTTGAACATCTGAGATCTAGCGAGCATGTTGACATGATGGACAACACCTTGTTTCCACCCCCGGGTCTGCTTCATGAGGTGGTTCTTGTCACCAGCAGAGATCACAGCCAGTCCATGGAGTACACCATCCCTTTTCCCATACACGGTTGCCTCATGACTCAGAAGGGATCCAAAGATTGCTATGCCCCATCAATGTTAGACCCCAAGCTTAAAAGTTCTACAGTAAAACAGACTCGTGGTTACCCCCAAACCAGCCATAGTTTGAATACAAAAACTTAACTTATAAGTTTGAAAATCTTTAAACAGTAAAACAGACTTGTGGTTACACCCAAATCAGCCATAGTTTGAATACAAAAGGTTACATTTTTTTCCGAGTATCTGGGTCCCAAACCCAAGTCAAATTGCGAATCTTGAGGTTGCGATCCTTCAGTCGCAGGTCTTTCCTTGGAATTGTAAAAAGAATGAGGTTGAACACTGCAGACCAATACAGCCCAGCACCGCCCCATGCCCAGGACAACTGATTCTATGATTTTCTATGTGTGGGCATTTGCACATATGTGCACGTGTGTGCATATGTTTCATTTGGAACCTTGGCAAAATATTGGCCAGTCCCCCTACAAGATCTTTGCCGGTGTCTAACTGGAAAAACCTTTCACAGGTGATGTCATGCTTTACGGGCTAGGAAACTTTCACGTAAATCAGCCCCATCGAAACATCATGGTTTAAACAAACAACTAGTGAATCTATCGAACACCGAAAACATAATCCAAGAGTCTCAAGGTTGTAGATCACATCCCTGATGTCAGCTTCCTCTCCTGCAACGGCACTGTTGCCTTTGCCTTCACCATCAGATTCGCCTCCACTTTCTTCATCTTTCATCTCAGCTTTGCAGTCATCATCAGGAAGACGTCCATCTTCGCCTTCGGTTTCATCTTTGCTCTCCCGCTTCCTGGTGGTGCCTTTCCTGCAAGGGGTTGGTGATGGAAGAAGACTTGTTAATCTGTAAGAAATTGCACTAGGGGCTGATGGGGCGGGAAACAGCTTTCCAATTGGTTAGGGATAATTATAGCTGATGGGAACCATCGGAAAATATTTTTGAAAAGAATTGTATCTTAGATTTATAATATGTCTTTATTGGGAATCCAAGCCAAACAAGTTGGAATTCGGTGCAAGTGTTAGGATACTGTTTGGCTTCAGCCAGTCCTTTTGTCCAACTGCGCAGCTCGGTTCGGGTGCACAATCACACACACTGAGTTTCTGGGCCAATCTGTCAGCATGTTGCAAATGCAAGTGAGGAAGTAGTCGTACTTCTCGGACGACATTATTCCAACAACTGGGCAATTCAGCCACAAAAACACTGTGTGATCTTCAGCAGAATTACAGCCCATGTCATCCAAGCAGCGGCGCACCCACGACTTGGTGCTGGGGAGCAGGGCTGACTCCGCATGTTCCATTTTTGAAGGGAACACACATAGGTTCTCCTGGATGAACTGCGTCACCACCTGCCATGCTCGGGTGTGGCTTTCCTTCAGGGTTTATGTTCTGATCGTGAGGTACTAAAATACTATTTGAACAGAATTTTAAAAAATAAAACCGACTTTTGATGTGGGCACCGCCAAGGTCCTCAAGCTGCTTCACAAGCTTCGCACGCGTTTTCACAGCCTCTTTCTCGCTTCTCGGAGGATGCAGTGACAGGTGTGACAGGTAAAGGGGATCTTCTAGATTTCATGATATACATAGGATCTTGAAATATCTTTAACAGAGTTGAGTCACTTTTCAATACCAACCTCCTCAATTTGCCTTGGCCTGGAACTACTGTGAACATCCCGAGAAAACTCAAAAAACATTGTGATAGGTTTGGGTCATACTTGGGATAGTTTTGATGATGCCTGTAACACTTCCCAATGAAAACACATCAAACAAATGACTGTTTGAAATATATTTTGGATTTGGGAATTGTCATTACGGGCACGTACTTGTAAACTCTATATAATGCTTTGGGCAAAAAATGTAAATGCTTCAAGCAAAAACCAAGGGTCAAAATCAGATCAGCTTCAAATTTCGATTGATCGGCCTTGAGATCTTCAGCCCATGCTGAAAAGGCTGCCTGCAAACTCTTCTCATGAGCATTGCGAGCCCTGTCTTGGCTCTGTGAGATGAAAGAGTCCAGGTGTTCCCCACGGATCTGCAGGGTATGACTCTGAAAACAAATAATGCATTTTTTGGGGGTACATCAACATACCCAACACCATTACATTACGAATAACGATTGCTGAATATCTTGGTTGAACATACCCGAACATACCACAAAAAAAAAATGGGATGTCCAGCCTCAAGAACGAACGAAATGCGCTCCCAATTGAAATCTTCTCCAGACTTCATCACCGCGCTCAGGTCAGCATCCAGCAATCTCAGTCAAAGTTGCTCAGCGACAGTTGGGCTTTGGTGGACTAGAACTTTTATCCAACAAATGTTGTGATTTTTTGGTGATTTTGAAAAAATATAGTTTATTGAAAAACCCAATCAAACTTGAAGCTTGAAATCCTGTTGTAAAGTGTGACGGGTTTTTAAAATAACCCATGATGAATCATAGCTAAATGCAGCTACCCAATCACACTTTGGACCTCAGTATCAAAGAGTTGAGTGTGATTGGCCCATCGACTGGCCTTGGGATTTACGACGGGTTATTCTAAAAACCCATCACAATTTCAACATAGAAAATGGGCTCTGAAAATGATTGGTTTTTTTGATCTATGTTTCGGTGGGCCATGGATTCCATTTCCTATTTTCAGGTTTTTGCGACGGGTTTTTAGAAAAACCCATGATAATTTTACTGGGTCAGCCAAATATTTTTGGCAACCAATCATCTTAACCTGGTTCCAGCCAAATACTTTTGGCGACCCATCATCCCAACCTGGTTCCAGCCAAATTGTTTTGGCGACCCATCACCCATAGCTGGATCCAGCCAATTAGTTTTGGCTTCCTATGAAGCCTACTCTTTCACAGCCAAATACTTTAGGCTACCAACAGCTATTTCTAAAAAACAAAGCTTTCTGATTTTGATTTTCAATCTCAAGTATGCCAAGGCACCCTTTGTGAAACAATTTGTCATGTTTCTCCACGATCTCGGTTGGGTAGGTCTGCACCAACTTGGGCCGCAGCCAGATCCATAAGCAACAAGTGTCGAACAGAGCATAGTGTTGTTCATCGGTGAGCTGCGATGATTTCTGCAGGGGTCAAGACATCATCATCATCATCATCATCATCATCATCATGACCATCATCATCATCATCATCATCATCATCAACATCAACACCATCACCATCACCATCACCATCATCATCCTCCTCCTCATTATCATCATCAAAATTATCAACACCATCATCATGACCATCATCATGACCATCATCATCATCATCATCACCACCATCATAAGCATTAAAGAATTTGAAAATGTATGAAAATAACAGTTCACGCCAACCAGCTAGCCCAGGACAGTCCTTGACCTTCAAAGAAGCTGTTGGGCTGGCACGTCGGGCAAAGTCCTTGCACAATCTTGGAATCTTGGTGGCCAAGGGAAACCTAAGAACACATTGTTTTTTGGGGGGAGCAGGGCACAGTTGAGTTTTGAACCACACATCACACAACCCGTAGTCCTCGGAAGCCCGTGTTGCATATAGGCAAGCAGTCTCATCAGACACCGTGAGTATATCTTGAAAGACTTGCTTGCCAATCACATGTGGGCACTCAGATCGGATCGTCGACCCTGGCACCCAGAACTCTTGCGCTAGGATCTCCAGAGGTAGGCCTGCCAACCAAATCATTCACTATTAGACCTTAGATTTTTTGTGCGAATGCTTTGAAATATGTTGAGAGCCCCCAGCCTGACTGCTGGTGGGGATACAAGTCATAATGCCTGTGCACCAGATCCAGGAACTTACTTGGGCTTCTCAGCCTGGAATGCAAATATGTTGGGAAGTTAAAAACATAAACATCCAACTAACTGAAAAACAGGAAAGCACAACACAAGAATTGAAATATAAACCAAGGTGCAAGTTGTACAGCAAAGATTTTCGAGGGCCATCAATGCGATGTTTTTTCACCGTTGTCATCTTGTTGTACTCCGCACAGGTTCGATTCAGTAGGTCTCGAAGAGCTGCCTTTGATTTGCCCATGCGACGTTCCAAAACGATTGCTGCTTGCACATCAGCGTACATGCTGATCGGGCTTGGCGCTTGCTTTTCTGATGTGATGTATCCAATTTCTTAGCTGCAACAAAGTTTGAACAAAAAATGGTGGCTCTGCCAACAAGAAAAAAATCTTACTGTGATTTCCAGCGAAAGCAATCAACAATTAAATCTAGTCAAAAAACTCAGGCTGTTCAGGTAGTGCATGCCAGGATTGCTGAAGTGCGTGTATGTGCAACGCACCAGCTTGAAGGTTGCAAGCACCTCTCGCATCTCCTGTGGGATGTCTTCAAGTGCCACCTCGAGCTCCGACAAGAAGCAGACCACACAAAACATGATCAGCAACTTTGTCAAGCCGTCCGACACTCCCACAGAAAATAAATCCAGCTGTCTTGATCCATCTGCAAAGGGAAACTTCGTCACTATCGAGTCTGCCGAACATCGGTAACCATGAATCGCAAACTCCCTGAAGAACATGCAAATCTGGCTGTTGTTCGGAAAGTCTGACAGGGTCAGAAAATGCGAACCCCACACATTCCAAATTGTGATTAAAAGAATCACAGAGTGAATGCAGTGGAAACAAAACTTGAATACTTATCAGGCAAGAAGCAGCCATTCTTTGACTGAGATGAATAGTCAAAGAAATGAAGGGGGAGCCAAAACTCCACAACTGACGAAGTAGGCACCGATGTCAGAACATTTCTCTGGGAGTGCCCCGGCGAGGCCTCTGGAAGGAGATTGACATAGTAATCCAACACCTTAGTTGGTACAAATTTGTGGCACAAATGTAGGGGTGTCATTTTTCTTTAACTGCATGAAATTTGATGATTTAAGAATCTAAGAAGTTGTGGCGGAAACCAATCCAAGAAACCTTTGCAAACTTGTCCCGGTCTTCGAAGACTCGATTCAAATGGACACCCAGGTTGCGCTCTGCAGCAACCTTTGCTCACTAGTGGTGAGTCCCCGAAAAACACAATAGGAAAACATTCATTCAGCAGGTGATTTTTTGCACATTGATATGTTTTTCCGGGCAACAGACTCCATGTAAGCACATAGCTTATCCACCAGGGGAAGTGCTGTCTCTGCCAGTTCCTCCTCGTCCATGATGAAGTGCTACAAATTGCTGCAATGTCGCACCACACCAAAAAAATAGGCCAAATTTAAGACATACCTGAACATATTTCAAAAATAATGCCATGCAGGTTTGTGATTTAGTTTGAGCCCTGTTGCAATCTAAGGATCATCGATTTTGACCACTTGGACGACTTGGAGCCAAAAATGATTATGAAGAGTGTGACTTGGATCAAACTGTGCTGAGTGGATGCATGTTGATGCAAGTTAGCTTGCCATTTCCTTCCAGTTTGTTCCCCTTCTTATTGGCGTCCCAATCTTAGCTGACCACGGGTGGGTTCAGCCCCCAGCTCGGTGAAACGTAACCTTCAATGGATGTGGTTTTGGTCTCGGGACTCTGTCACCCAAATTGAACTTGCACCACCGATTTCCTGATCGATCGACTTGTCCCAAGAATCTAATCTTTGGGTATGGCTCCACCTTTCGGTCCTCAACCAAGAGACTTCGGTAGTATGCCACACCACGGCTCATGTGAGGGAAATCAACCTCTATTTCATTTGCAAAGTTCTTTAGCTCTTCCATGCGTTCAGGGCTGAGAAAGGGATTCACTGCTGGAGCTCTGTTAACCATTTGCATGAAATGATTCGATTCAGAGATCAGTGCTTGGGGAAGGACCAGCAGCGGGTCTTGAGACAAACCACTGTCGGACATGTTTTGCTTGACCAAGGCGAATACATCCAGATCTCGATCACCATGTTGGAAGCGTCTTGGTATCTTCTCATCAGTCTGAATTTCTTCCCCAGGTGGAAATCCTAGGGAATTCACGTTAAGGGATTGCAACTAAGGAGTTGGAACAAAGGGATTAAGACCTCAGGGTTATTTCAAAACAAGAAATGTAGAGCCACTTGGAACTAAGCGGGTAGCTAGAGAGATATATAATATATCATATTATTGTGTGCTATATTATATTTTAATCATAATACGAAACCGTATTATATTTTACTATAATATATAATAAGTATATTACATTATACTATACTGTATTATATTTTTTCATGCTATACTATTTCTATGTTATTACAGTATATTGTTCTACATTACAGAAATATATTATATTATATCGCATGACATTATAGTATATTATCTTACCTATTAAATATATAAACTAGATTCTAGATGGCTTGCAGCAGCAGCTGATTTTTGTTGGTGCCAGCCTTCTCTCGCCATGAAGGTGAAGGATTGAGGCACCTTCATTTGCTCTTCAGCAGGTCTTCTCTTGTCTTTGCGATCCCGGTAGGCATTCCACAATTATACTGATGTGGGCAAGATACTCACCCAATCGCGTACCTTACATGTTGATTGCAAAACAATTTTGAAATGAAGCCCATGGAAACCAACAGGCTACCTTTGAGGCCCACATCAAAAGAACAACATATTCTGGCTTAAGGAAAGGAACCTGTTCCACCCAAAAAGTTTTCAAGAGCATGTCTTGTTGTTCAAAAAGAGGTCGGAGCTTCCTTTCAATTGCCCTCATCATGTCCCGTGGTGTCAACAAGACTTGCTCGGCATCCAAGGCCCGCTTCACCAGACTCAGCACAGCATCTATATCTTCATGTGTGTGACCAACCACCAGGTGCCCATGGGTTGTAGTGGAAAAAGTGCGGGTTTGGGTGAGAACCGCACAGAGTCGACCGCAGTTTCCATTTCGGATCTCCTGGGATGTGTGTCACAGACATTGTACGACATAATGATGCTAGCTGTACCAAATTGTAATCGTCACATAAACATCAACCCTGTGGAAAACAAAATGTAGTTAACTCCAAGCCAAAGGTCCTTTACTGTATTATCTGCTTGTAAATGGAACCTGTCCACCACAGGCCAGTCTAAAATAGATTGATTATTCCCATCAACCCTCTCCCATGTTGAAGAAAAGAAGACAGCAGGGGAACATAACACTGCCAACCCGGTCAAGTTGCTCGTAGGGAAATGGTTTCCCTTGTGCTACTTGTAAAAACTTCATCCAGCGATCGCATCACCTGGACTGTGGAAGAATAAGGAATCAGAAAACATTTATGAAGGAGCTTGAAGGCAAGGAATCTAGAACGATTCAGTCAAGAAACACATTCCCAGTTCCAGTTGGATCCCTCTGTCAATGCTTCACTGCTCAAATACAGAAAGCACCCCCATCCATGACAAATCACAGCTGTGAGTGTCAAATAAGTTCCTCGGTTGCATTTGAATGCTGAAAAAACGATGATAAATTATAACTCAGACATACTCAGAATGTACAAAGTAATGACCTGAAAAAAACAGGATTTGCCAGGCTTCGTCGTGTCTCTTCGTACAAACTTTTCTTTGGTGTTCGTGAAAAAGGCCACCGGGGCAAACTGAGCTTTGCTTTGTCGTAACTGTCTATGATCACAGCAACCAGCCCTTCATGGGCCCGTGAATATTCACGCAAGCACCAATACATTTCACGGTCACGAAACTGCTGTGTGTAGTGCTGTAGCAACTGGTCGCATGCAGTAGCGTGAGTTTTGAAGTCCTTATACAAAAAGCAGGTTTGACACCAAAGCAATAGTATAATGTATCTCCTTTCTGAAGGCATTCTTCACCCCAAATTTTGTCCACTGCGATTTTTCTGCTGGAACATATTGCATTCAATATTATATTGTAATGGTATCCCATTAGTTTTTTTCAAAAAGAAAACATATGCTGATTGCAAAATCATCAACATCCAGCCAAGTAGCCTTTGATTCGTGAATTTTGGATCGCAACTGAGAGCATACTTTGCATATTGAGTGCGTCGATTTCTTGTGAAATCGCAAACAGCAGGACCAAGCTTTGAACGTCTTGTAAAATGTGCTGCGCCCTGTCACCGCTTGTGTTTTCGCACGACACCATGCTGTATACAGCAAGTACAGGTTTGCCACGTTTCCATGTGGCAGCTCGCGGATTGGCAATGCAGTAGGATCGAAATGATCAGACAACTGCTTTGTTGGGCCTTAACAGGGATGATGTTATCAAGGAAAAGCGCAAATGTTTGAAACCATGCCTTTCTTTAGATCAAAAACAAGCCAAGCAAAAAAAATAAACATAAATTACTGAAACAAAGAATCAATGGTCCAAGGGGACTTTGAGCTACTAGCCTTTTCATCAAGTTGGAACGGAGCTCTTCATCAGATGTATTCAGAAGAGATTCAGAACCAATCCTCAAGTTGAAAGCATCAAAAGAAAACTGCAAAATACCCACTTCCTTTCGGTATTTTCTTTAGTGCATGTTAGTGCCCTTGGGTCATACAAAATTGAACATTGCCAAGGTTCTTCGTTGTCATAGATTCTGCAGCTGTCCAATATAGATGAACAAAGAAGGCTTTGACACTCGCAGTCTGCATCGCAGGTCTTGTTGCTATTCCTTTGATCAAAGAGTTCCAGGCAGGAAGACATGTACCACATTTTGATTTACGGGACCAGTGATGGGGACACAAAGCCAAAATGGGAACATAGTGAACTCAATATAGTGAACTAAAATTTATGGTATGATACAATGTTATATGTTGAAAGCATTCAGCTGAAATCCCAAGAATCCACACTTCAATGATCTCTCATCCTGGCCCCGGCGCCGGCGTTTCGTTCGTCGGAGTCGGTTTTTGCCAATGCCCAAAAGCCTCAACCAAGCTTCACGACATACATCATATCCTGTCAGGGCTGAATTTTAGCTGGGAATACCACCAAAACAAACAACACGGGATGTGCACTATATGAAACATGTATTGAAATAATTACCAGGGGATGCCCCAACACATACCAGCCTTCTATTTGGTAGTAACGCTTGCGTCGATCTGCACCAGCAGTTTGCATAGACCACAAGATTGCATCTTGTGCTGACTTCTGCAAGCTCCAGAATGCAAGACAAACTTTGATCAATATCCGGTACGGCATAGTGCACCCACAATTGCATTTTGGGGATTGAACAGCCTTTCTGATGCGCTCAGCACTCATGCCATTCTTGGCGTAGAGAGATTCCCCATCACCCTCAGGGCCTGTAGCTAACCCATGATAAGATTCCAGTGCTGCCAGTGTCACCGAAACATTCACCGGCTCATCAGCTAGAGCCTCATCATCATCATCATCATCATCATCATCATCATTGGAACTAGTACTGGTCCTGAGATCGATCCACCCCATGAACACATGTATAACATGCTAAGTGATTTTGTGCATAGAAGCATCAAATTACCAACGTGCAATTTTTTTATAACTTTTTGGGCCAAGAAACGTGGAGCCCTCCCCTGATGAAGATGAGGAATCTTCTGTGGTCTCATCATAGCGCCAAGCAGCTGCAGGTCTTCTGTCACCACTGGCTTCATCAGAGTCCCAGCGGTGAAGGACAGGCATTTGGGAGCGGTTATCTACAAGAGGATAGCTTTTTATGTCATAGCATTGTATCTGTCAGTACATATGTTGCGTATGTGAAAACATATTAATAAATAGTAATAGTAAACCTTCATGATCACATGTTATCAATAAAGATAAGCTAAGTTATTATCTCCGGCATAGTTGAAGGTGCTTCAAAGGTTATTTGGAAGTCAAATGATAATCCAATGATGTGTTTCTTCATCTTTGCATGAAGAACCATTTCTTTGCATCTAAGGGCTGAGTAGCCAAGCTGAAGAAGCCAAGCTTTCAACATTAAAAAGCCGTTTGCAATTCCCGTCACATGTTGAACCACTTTTTGAATTGTCCAGTTTGTATACAACATTATACAACAATTGCAGCAGAATTTGCAGCCACACAGTTGGATTGCTTTTCTGGCTGATCAATGAGCTCAGGGTCATTGTTCCAAGTATCGCTGCATCAGGGCAGGGTCCACCGCTCTCATAGTGATGATGATGGCCACCGCAGCTGATCGAAGTGCAATGGCATTCCCCCCAAGTCGGGCCATTTCCTTAGATGTTCGAAAAGGGCTCTTGAACTTCTTTGTACCTACTTTGGAATCATCTTGCAAAGTGAATCATAGGTGCATCCTACACATAATGTTGGCTGCTAGCTTAGAAGCTGCCTGGTTGCAGCCCTCTGTTGTCATCCGGTGGAGGGGCACCCCCATAAGGAGGCAAAGTTCAGAGCCTTGATTCCATCCAATGGGCAGGACAACAACTCCAAAAGTTCTGAGAGAAGCGGCAGTATTGCGGCGATGAAGCCAAGCAACCAGTCATGTATCGACCCAGGTCATACACCAAGTATTTGCCAGAAGGCCTAAGCTTTTTGGATCGCTTTGAGCGACGTCAGTAATAATGATTCCTGTGGTAGGTACTCTTGAAGGCCCAACCAAATGTTTTAAGGGTCCCACGTCAGGCAGCACAAAGGTGCGTGAGACCCAAAGATGGGGTTCATTCTTTGGATACTTTGGCTTGTGTTGATGGCTTCAAAGCGGCCATGCCGGTAGAGTATCAAGTCCAGTGCCTCAACAACATGACATCTTGAATTTGTGTTACATAGATCCATGCTTCCAATCGACTGCAGAATTTACCTTGCCTCCTCCTCTCTCTTTGTTCCCACGCACTCAGCGACCCGTGGGCTCATGGTTTGCAAAGTTCCCCTTGCCAACCTCACCTTACATGTCAAGAGTTATTGAAGATCTAAAAATACCCGAAGCATTCTGAATCCTTAAATGAAAACAGTTGAAACATTTTGAAGCATTTCTGAACTTTTGACCCGAGGCCAAGATACAGGGACATCATTTTGTTCAGCCCAATTTCGGTGCTGCTGAACCCATTTTGGTTTTCCTCGTCCTTTCCTAGGCTGTGCCAGACTGAAGCATGTAAGATCACAATGCAGGTTCTTGAATAAACAAGGTTATCAACTTGCAGAAAAGAGGCGGCTTCCTGGTCATGTTCCTCACCCGAAGGAGTTTCTTTGCAGCGATGTCATCTGTCACCGTCTCCGAATCGTTCTCAAGAAGCAAGTCTTTCCTGAATTGTCAGAAATATGATAAGCAGTGGACTGGACTTGAGAAAGCTGAAGTTTCACATCGACATGCACTGTTTCACATCTTGATGTGATTGAAGTCAAGTATCCAATGGATGTCACATTTACTCTCCAGTTGGTCCCGAATCTGCTCACAGAACTTCTTGAAGTCAGCCTTTGCATGTTCCAGCAAGAGCTCCTTGAGCACCATAATGATGAATATTCTTCTTCGGGTAATTGGCGCTCCATGTTGAGACCTCAAATTTTGATGGGTATTCACAGGACAGTTTTAACATGTAAAACACAATTACAAACTCCGACAGGTTAACCTGGTTTTAGCCAAGATTCGGGTCTATGATCAGCCAGGCCACTTGGTACCTCATTTTATGGTTTGTGATTGCACTTATTCCCACCCAAATCAGCACAGTAAAATAATATAAAACACTGGGTAGTTACATATCACATGTGCAGCTGAGACTCTCAGGGAGAGTGCGGGCTATGAATTCCAAGACTGTGTCTATCACACGGACGAATCCCAGCACATTCTCGAGGAATGCAGTCTCAGATGCACCAAAATTTCCACTGGATACTTGACATGATTGCCAATAAGATGAGCAAAGCATCTCAGAGTCTCAATATATGTGAAATGAATGACACAAAGTTTGCAAAGCCAAGAAGCTGCAGGCTTGCACTCACCAATGTTTTGCAAACTTTTCCACAGCTGTTCCGAGTTTGGGTCAGAAAGCATTGCGCTGGAACTGTTCAAAAGTGAGTATGGCTGGCATGGGAACCCCGCTGTGTATAAGGCGACCTTCTTGTGGAAGTTGGCCAAACTTTGTGTGAACATGTTGTTGCCATTCCTGAATCAGAAGTGGCTGAACGACCAAAATTTTTTTTAGAAGAAAAAAACGCCGAAAGTCTGGATGCAGACAAGTGGCTGCTGGGGGGTGGGAAGGTTGTTCTTTGCAAACCTCCTTGCTGATTTGTTGATTTCAGACCTGGACCTCAGTTGCCCCTCAAAACACATAATCTTTTGGTACCATAAAGAAATGGTTTCAACACAGCACACAGTTTGTAGCATTCAGAAGAGGCACAGGTACTCCACCCTCGGATTCTTTCTGCAAGCCCATGCCAGCATCAACAAAGCCATCAGCGGCGTATCCATTCCCGAACCTTTCGCATCCACAAATCTGAATAACTCGCACTTTTCACTACTCTTTGAGCTAAGTAGCAGTCTGACACGTAGGTGTACGTGGTTTTGAAGTACTTCCAGAACTGACCAAGCCCTTGGTGGGCCAAAAATGTTCAATAAGGGCTGGGGCTGAAAAAAAGAAATTCTATGAGCCAACCATACACTGCATCCAAGGGTCTTCCCATGGTGGAAAAGTTTTTTCCGATCTCCACATAGGATTGTTGTTCTGCTGATAGGTCCTGGCATGGTGTTGGTCTGTTCTTATTTTTGATTTGTTTTGAATCGTCAATTTGAAACAAAACATTTTTGGGCGACCCCAAGCCTCAAATTGGGGCTCTGTCACCACCTCAACATCAGATTCTTCAGACTCATCCATATTAATATTGTCATCATCCAGTGTCGGATCATCACTATCCGACTCACGCCATCGGGGCATTGGATTGTTGGACCTATGCCCCCAATAAGGGGCACAATCTGAGCCGGAATGGCTACATTGTTAAAGGGCCGGTCTCAAGTTGCAAAAGATCCAGTTGCTAGCGCATTGGCATATATATATACCTACCTAAATCTATCCATATACCCGCAAACAAGTCCAAATCACTATCCATATATATATATATATATATGTGTGTGTGTGTGTATGTCTATCGTTTATGTATGTATCTGTCCAGAAAATCTTTAAGTCAACTTTCCATATCTAGTCATTAGTGTGTTCAAACAGATCCAAATAAATATCCTTGTGGTGGGTTCAAGCGGGCATCGTAGAAGGTAACACTAACAAGATCAGACAAATGATTGTCTTTGTGGTGGGTTCAAGGGATCAACCCAATTTTAACATAGCTATTATTACCCCAAAAAGATAAATAACCCTATGGTGGATTAAGGGAACCTTTACCATCCCTTGTTTATATATATATAGAATTCCATAACACAAATATTTCCAACAAACAAAAGCAAATATCTCAGTGGTGGATTGAGGGGGTCATCCCATCATAGAATTTCTCCCCAAAGTCTAATATAGATATCACTATGATGGATTCAATTGATAATCCCATCTCAAACTTGAAACATATCCCAGTGTTCCAGGGGTCAGGTGAAAATATAGACAGGGATCAACTGGCAATTGAAGAATCCTGAAGAGGTCTCGTTCCGCATTATTGGGGTAGCGGCCATGACACCCAATACCAGCCAGCTTCTTGGTAAGCTCGGAGCAATGGCCACGGCTCTCCTCAGATTGCGCAGTGCAAGAGGTTCAATTGTGACGCCAAGATTGCGCAGGGATCACTTCTGTGCTGAGAGTGATAAGTCAACAGCTAGTTGCACAAACATCGGCCGAATCTGTTGGTGTTTCCCACCAACACAGTTGTCACGAACTTCTTTGAAGATCTATTTGCATTCCAATACTTCGAAGAGGAGCTCATGGCAGAAACAGTTCACTGCGGAAGTAGGTGAACTGGCCTTTGAGTGTCTAATCCGACCAAAATCATCAAACCAATACTTGCGGTCAAAATTTGGGGTGGCTATTTATTCTTTATCTATATATGGTTATTTCAAATATTTGTTGCCTCGCTTAGTGGCCAAGATTCTTTCACTGCTGCTTCAGCAGCTTTCTGCAAGTCAACACATGAAGAGGCCTAGGCTGACAATGCTCTGACCCAAGCATTGAAATCGACATTATGACTGTAGATGTTGGTCAATATCGGAAAATATTGATTTTATTTTTGGATCCAGGGAAAAGGCTTCCCAACATGTTCCCCAAGAATCATCTTGCTGTCAAGAAGGGGTCACTACACAAAATGACATTACTGCAGTTGATCCAAGCTGCCCCCCGGCCAAGCGTTGATATCAGGTGCTCTGCGAGCGAAACATCTGCGAGGGGAAGGCAAGCAAGAGAGTTGGGACAATGTTGGCGTATATAAAAAACATATAATATATAAAAACATAAATAAATCAATATATTCATATCTATATGAATACTAGTATACTTGGGGGGCCTGGAGCTATAAACTTCATCTGTTGAAAATGGGCCAACCTTTGAAAGAGGGTTATATATATTTCCAGCTTCAAGTAGACTTGTCCCCAAGCACAATCATTTCTTCGGGTTGTCAGCATCGAAGGTTCCCGGGAAACTGGGCCAGCCATCTGAAAACAAGTTGGTTGGTGATTTTTTTCAAGTCCAAAGCATTTTCAACATTTGGCACCCCAGCCATCCAGGCTCTACCATCTTAGGACACGGGATTGGGATGGTAATTTCCATCGCAACAGCCTCGCAACAGTCTAAATGCACACACTATGTCCAGCCAGATTGTTGCATCCTGGCATTTGGCAAACCTGGCAACAAAATGATATTGAAGAGAGCACGATGTTGACGTCTAGTAAATCAATAAATAAATGAATGTGTATGTTCTGTTTTTGCCTCTCCCCAGGATGACTCCCCAGTAGCTAGGCACGAGCTCTAAGCACAAGTAGCGTGTTGGCTTTCCAAAATTACAGCCTTTGGCCTTTGGCCACTCCGTCAGGGCTCCGGCTTTGCTGCCGCTTTGGCTTTGGCCTTGGCAGCCTTCGGCTTGCTCTGGGCCTCCAGTCCCTTGACAGTTTTGGAAGCAGCTTTGTAATTCGAAATCGCTTGGACAAGGGTCTGGGTGTTGGCATTCAGATCTGTATCATCACCACCTCTGGCAACACATGCCTGAGGGAAGGAAAGAATTCAAAATCAATCGATATTATAAATCCAGTCAAAAGTGAAGGACCAGTTTCTAACAGATTGGCCTGCCAAACTCTATTTACAGATTTAATTATACTAATTATGTGTGTATTAATAGTATACACGTAAAATCTATCGGTTTATAACAGCCATTCTCATGGTTACCCTATGTATATATAGAGTATCATAGTTTACACCTACTTTGGAAGGAATGGATCATTACCTTGGGAAACATCACAAGTTGGATAGATGTTTGATAAATTAAACCCGCTTAAACACCATATTGTAAGAACGTTTGGGGGCCCCACCTCCAACTCCTGGCGGCCCTTCTTCAAAGCTTCAAGATTCGATGCTAAGTCAGCAATCGCAGCAGTGCGAATGGCTTCTGGCCTTGGCGGCCAGCTGTCAAAGGGTGGATTACATTTATTGCAAAACAGTATTCCATGCGATCGTGTTTGTGTATGTGGTCCTAAGTTGTGTTTGTGGAAACTTGAGCCTGCACACACTAAATCGATATAAAATGTTACAGATATGGATGGTATGGATGCACTATTATATATATACACATATATATATATACACAATGCAAATTTCAAATGGTTCACCCACTTGGCGATTTTGCTTTTGAACAGCTGGTCACATGCAACAAGCAATCCCAGTTTTGATATGTACAGAGGCTGGGGCACTAAGCCCAAGACACATTGGCAACGGTCAGCTTGGCACCCCAACCTTGTGTGTGCCGCAGTCACTATAGAGTCAAAATACACCTGTGTGGGGTTGTGGGGTCGCTGATTGCTTTGAGATGATTTTGTGAATGCCAAGCAACCTTCGCATTCCAAGATCATAGAACTTGCGGCTGTCATAGCCTAAGGGGCCGGCACAGGAACTAGGATAAATTTGTAGAGATGGACAAAATTGCAACATTCATCTTGGAAAAGGCGAACACATCTATTTAAAACCAAAGAACTCCTTTTGCTTCCTGCGATGCTGTCTTTGCTTTCGGTGGCGGCTTTTGTTTGGGTCGGGGTTTGGGTTTGGCCTGTGGGTCGGGTACCCCAGGTGCAGCATTTGCTCCGTTGCTGCTGCTGGGTCGTTCAGCTTGGAACGATGGGTCAATCGAAGCCGGGTTCGACCTGATATTGACGCAGAAACCCATCAAAACATCTATGTCATGTTTTTGAGATTGAAATGTTGTAGCTATAACTGAATAGGGCCCCCAACATCAAAGCAGCTGCCTCCTGTCCTCCCAACTCTCCTTCCTTTGATACCGTCACACTGCGGAACTGCTCATTCTTGCTGATGATTGCAGACGAATCCCAACAACGGAAGAGCTTCATGTCGGGCACGTCTGGATTCCACTCCCATTCGCCCAGCTCCTCCTAGCAACGGAAATCAATCTAAAATGCTGGAACCTGAATTCTCTGACCAGCCTTGTTTTTGCAAATATCGTTGACCACAGTCTGGTTCTGGTGGTACTTGACCATGAGGTCCTTGGCATCCACACCACAGCAGGCATGTAAATGTAACAGATCAAAAACACCAAGCCAACAACATGTAGATGGCTGATTGTGTGTAGACACTTGCATGCTGTCAGAAGGGGTCACCCACACCAATTGCTGATAAATATCTTCCAAACTCATGAGTTTGTAGACACCACGTGTTTGTTGCCCGTCACGACTAGTGCTGTTCACATTCAAAGAAGACATTGTCCAATCCTCATTCGACTGAACAAATTCCTCGAACAGCTGTTGCCGTTCTCTTCGAACCGCCGGACTGCGAACACCTCAGATCATGATTTGGGCAAAACGAGAATGATGTCTCAAGTAAAAGGATCGGGAGATACAGAAAGAGAAAAGGAGAGATGTAAAGAAAGATATTGTAATTTGTTTCCTTTTTGGCACTGGGGACAAGTTGGGTTATGTATGTTCAGCTGTGGGGCCAAGTTTTTTCTCCTTCTCCTTCAGCGCCTCGAATTTCTCCTTGATCGCTGGCGGCAGGTCACCACCTCAATCCACATGATCAGCTAAGACAAACCAAAGAGAAAGAGAGAAAGCGAAAGAGAACAACGGAGAGTGTGAGAGAGAGGAGACAGGAAGAAAGGCAGACAGAAAGACAGACAGAAAGAAAGAAAGAAAGAAAGATGGGGAGAATATATCTTTACTGCATATCATATTTTTTGCTAATGGAGTGGAACTGCAATCAGGGAACGTTTCTGGCTTCGACTGAAGCGCATGTAGAGGTTCTTCAACATCTGTTTTTCGGACAGGTCCTCGCTCTCCCGAACTGCTTCCACCTCAGTCTCTTGGTTTTGCTGCCCCTGCTGTGCTGCTACTGCTGTGACTGGGACTGCGCTGTTGCTCTGACCATGGTCAGGAGCTGAAGCATCAGGGTCATTGGCAATTGTCATCCCTGCCAAACGGCACTGGTGTGGGCTCATCGGGACTGTCACCGGCTGCACTACACCACCGACGTTGAGCAACACCACAGTGCTGACTGGTGGATTGGGCACTGAAACCAAACTTTGTGGCGGAGCGGGTGTCTTGCCGTTGGTAAGGTCCACTGTGTTCACCCTCTTCAAAGCCTCAGCGACATCTGATCGGGTTGTGTTTGGCTGCCTCGTCTCACCAGTTTCTGGTGCTGCTGGTTCTTCCACGTCTGGCTGTTGTTGTTCTCCTTTGTCCACCTGAGGGGTTTCAACCAAAACTGGCTCTGGGACTTCAACCTGCAAAGCTTCTGGCAAAGCTTCTGCAACCCCTTCTGGCTTCTGGTCGGGCTGCTGGGACGCAACTACAGGGCTGCTAGGGCTGGGATCTGGCAAGGTGGGCGCTGCATCTTTGGCCTCTTCAGGATTGGAAGCAGATGCTGCCCCTCCTGCTGCTTGGGAAACCCCACTGGCTGGGGCATCATCAGTCGAAACAGCCTTGGGGCTGTCTTCATTGCTCTGTAGAACTTCCACTTGGCTGATATCTCCATTGGTTGGCGCCTTGTTGACAACTTCACTGCTGCCACCCTCTGGTGAATCGGTCGCCTCCTCCCCCAAGACAAGCGTTGGAAGACCGCACAGTTTCAACTCACTCTTGCCGTTGTCTCCATAGTCTGTCTCTGCAGGGCTTGCTGCGGCTGTTGGGGCTGGGCTTGGTGGCTCAGGGCTGAAGTGCGGGTCAGCTGGCCGCAACCTTTTGAACTTTGACCAAAACTGTTTGCGGGGTTCTATGGTTGCTTGGGAATCCTCTGCTCCACTATCCCCCCTCTGCACAGGTGCCATGCCGGCCTGGGAATCCTCCACTGCACTGCCCTCCCTTTTCACAACCATGGTTGATTCCAATGGACTGTTTTCCGGTTTCACAACTGTGCTTGGACCCATTGGTTGAGACATGGGGGTTGGGATAGACTGGTGACGTGGTTGCACCAAAGTCTGAACAAAGCCTGCAAGGCCTTCAGGGTTGGCTGCAAAGACCGGGTTCTTTGCCAGGACAGTCAGCATTTCTTGAACCTAAGATCTTGCAAAGAGAAACGGGATTTCTTACCAAAAAGATCCCCTGGCAAACGTCAGAACCAGTAATAGCCTTGACCAAGGAACCTCAGGCGGGACATTGAGCCCCAATGCATGTCCTTGACCAAATTGCGGCAGAGCAGGCACATCACGCTGCATGAAGTCAACCTTGGAAGGCAACACGCAAGGTTGGCGAGTGCATATAGCATGTATGTGAAATATATTTAGTATATATTATCTAATATAATATATAGATAAATAAATGAGAAGAAAAACGCAGATACGAATATTAAATATATATAGTGTGTGCAGGTGTGTGGGCGCAAACTTTCTTTGCTGCAACATCATCGCTAGATTTCAACTACGTTTTCCCACCAAATAAATTTCTCATGTTGAACAAAGTGATTGATTCCAAGAAACCCTAGCAGCTTCAAGTTCCTCTTCTGTAGCAGGGATCGTGGTCAAACTGCTCATCCCACGGTTGATCTTGTCACGACCTGACGGGTTTTGATATTGAGGGACATAAGGAATACTTGATCATGAAAATATGTCCGGTATGTTTTGCCATCTCAACCAAACCCAAATTGAAAACAACAATATTACTCCACCCATTTAGAGAAGACAGAGGTGAATAAATGATCCTCGAACTCTGTCAGTTGGTGTTCTCCTACAAAAAAGATTGAATTTTAAAATCCAAATTTATTAGTGCATTTGTTTGCATAAAACTATTCCCAAATGATTTAGAGAAACCCCCACCTTCATCAACATCCATACCACCATCCGGAGACGTAAACAATGATTTGGGTGCTGGTTCACACCCTGTTCTGATCTGTTTGGCATCCGGGGTGACTTTCTCAAGTGGTTTGGCAGATGAAGCAGCGGTGCTAGCAGAGGATGGGTTATCCTTCTTGAAGTCCTTTCTTTTCATCCCAATGGCAGACCCCCGACAAGAATCAGGAGTGGTAGGAGTTGTAGCACCCCTCATTGCCACCAAGCGATCCCGCCGATGTTGGGCAGCACTCAAGGCTGTAGCCACCACCTGCAGCAACCCGATGGCAAGGCGAGGAAAACTGGAAACAGGGGGCCAGGATCAGTCATGTTTGAAAGATACCATGGTTGGCACATTGTTGGAAAAGAGGAACGGGTCCGTATTTATAAACACCCAAATTTTGATTCCACATTCATTATAGATGATTAATTCCATTATGACAACAAAACAGTATGTTGGAAATATTACTCTAGCCTGGTCCACATCAAAATCCTCTTCAGCAGTCGTCATGATCACTGCACTTGGATGGGACAATGATTTGGCAACCAAGCTTGGGCCTCCAAAATCCTTCGATAACCAAGCAAGACTACCCAGATCATGATGGTGCACACTGTCCACATTAATATTTACCAAGTTTTACCCACACAAATCACCAAAATGCTGGGAAAAAATCATATGGAGAGCATGTGGACTGCAGGAACATGTGAGATCACGCGAAATCACGCGAAATCACGCGTAATCACGCGGGACAAGTTCGAGAACAATCCGAGAATGTATTCAAAAAATGGTATCATTTGGATCTGGCAATACATACGAATGAATTCGCTCACTAAAGTTCGAGAACTTTTGTTCGAGACTTTTCGAGACTGAAATCACGCCAAATCACGCGAAGTCACGCGAGGCAACGGTAGTGAAGTGGCAACATCCCATAGGTGAATCTATGGTGTGCACAATGTTGAATTACATTTTTCAATCAAATCATTATGTTAATTTGCCGAAACAGGCTTGGAAACAAGCCACAAATCAACCTGACATGCATATCCTTCGGTTTTGAAGGACATAGAAAAGCTTCAAAAAGGCTGATCGAACTACAGGGGAAGATTTAAAGTAGGCACATACCTACCACAGCGAATCTCTTCCCGCAGGAAGTCACGCAGTTCCTCCAAGTCAGCGTGTTCCCACTGGACTGGCTGTGCCTTGGGCATATCTGCTTGGGGAACCAGATCCACCACGGACTCAATGAGGTAATCTGTACAATATTATAGATTATATATATATATAGTTGTTTCACCAAAAACGCCAGTTTACAGCATTCAGGGATTTTGAACTGTAGATTATATACATTATATATATACACATGCATATGCATGCATGCATTGTTTGAACTCCCTGATCTGTGTTATATATGATGACTTCTGTTGGAGACGGAGTCCAAAGGCCACCAAGATACCCATGGTGTCATCGAAGCCAGTTCATCTTCCGAGAGGTGAACTTCAGGCAGTTCATCCTCAGATGAGGAGATGAGGATGGGAATACCGGTTACCGGTTGAATGCTCAAAATCTCAACACTTTTAAACCTTAAGAAGAATGAAACTGCTCTTTGTTGTGGAAAGGGTGAAGGCTTAGAGTATAAGGGGGTGTGCAGCCGCACATCGATCTCCAAAACGTGTCCCCAAGTTGCAGTTGTAAGATCCAAAAAAGCTAATCATGAGTCTTATCAAACTTAAGGCTTGTTGGACTATACATATTACCAACAAACAATAAATATCCCCAAGTAACCTTTCGGGCACCCGAGAAAGCTAGCCAGACACTTAAGCTTGTTCGAATGGGGTGTGAATATATACTTGCAACAAGTGTCCTAAAGTAAGCTTTTGGGACCCCAAAAAGGGCTAGCCAGGACACTTGTAAAAATTTGGTGTGACTATGCATAAACATATATATATATAACTATATAATTTTATATATGTATGTATGTATGCATGTATGTATGCATGTATGTATGTGTGGTTATGTATGCATGCATGCATGCATCACTAGTATGTACTGTTGTTTATATTGTCCGCCAGAAGTGTCCTAAAAATAACCATTGGGCAGACCGCACAAAAAACGGGTTAGCCCAGACATTCAAAGTGATTGTTGATATGTTTTTTGAAGAAGGCACCAGTGGGACAAACCATGTAGATAGATACAAACAACGCGATCCAGTGGAATAAATACAGCTATATACATGCACCAATTGATTTTTTAAGACATATATATATATATTCACAGTGGGGGCATGGTAAGTGTGTACAAAACCAGGTGAAGCACCAATTGAAAAATAACAATGGTGAAGTTTAATGGTAGTACCTAGTTGGGATCAATGGGGACAATCTCCAAAATAGCAATACATGGAGGTAGAAGACTCTCCAGGCCATGGTGGGCATAAATGTGTGCCATGGTGGTTGGATCAGAGGTGTGACATGGGTATGTCTCCAAATCAAGTGCCCTTTTTGGCCCCCAATCTGTGACTTCCTGATTTTTCAATAGAAACATGAAGTTTGAAGTATGTAATTATCAAACAGACTAGCAAGCACATGTTTTTCAATCGGTTAGTGATGAAATTAGGGCCCTTCCATTTGGGGAAACCTTTTCGCATTTCTATTTGGAGATACTACCATTTAATTTAAATGAATGTTTCCTTGAATGGGGGTGTCAAGAATGCTGGGTGGTTCAATCCCTTTTATTGACCCTGGAAAAAACATGGTCAAAAAATGGGTTGGAACCCATTATTATTGACACCCGTTTAGGTGACAATTCTTTTTTGCCTGGTTTCCCAAAATGATACTGTGATAGCAAATATATACTTATTCAATGGGTTTCCCAACTTCAAATTTGAGTTAGAGGTAAGATCGCAACATCCCAGCTGCAGATGCCAAGTGTTGGTCTGCCACCCAGGAAGCGAACTCAGCTGGATAGTGGGCTGACTGCTTCATGCTCGGTCCACCGCACCTGGGCTGCAAATCAGAAGGAGGCACCACTGGACAGGGGTAGGCAAGCACCACCGAAATACCACAGCTAATTAAATATGAATGTCGTTTAATGGGTCTTCCCTGATACATCATTGGGTCTTCCCTGATACATCATTGCAAGAAGATGCAAAAAACAAGTCCTTAACTCATGGCCTGTGCATATTGCTGGATCAAATAAGCCCAGTACACTCTATTAGTTCCACGCGAATCTTGGTATTGCCGCACCATTTGAAATCCGTTGAGCTCACATTGCCTCTTGAGTTCATCTCGCTTGGACTTAGGCAGGTAGTCATTGAGAGAAGCTATCCATGACCTGATTATTAAGATCCAGAATTTTGAACCATTGATATGGAACGTTGTGACTTGAACATGGGCACCCAATAATATCAGCAAGTGCAAACTTTGGAAACCCTTGTAAGGCCATGACGGCGTGCCTAAAAGCCATGATGCCTTCGGCGTTGGATGTCCATAAAGTCCAAGCCAGCTTAGTTGAAACATGAGCATTGTGATGATGTACAGAAATTACAGAATAACAATTCTCACAAAATCCAATTACAGCTAAATGGCAAGCGCTTGTATATCACACCCCGGGCTTCTCGGGCTGCTGAAGTCAACGCGGCGATCGCCCAAATGACATGTTGCAAGTAAGGCATCAAGTGGAGGACTGAACTTGATGGCTGTTCCACCTCATCAGGATCCAGAAACAACCATTGATTAAAATGATGGGAAACAAACTGACGGAACAACTAGCAGCATTGTTTCTTTTGAGGCTAGGTTCTACAAAGTGAATTTGTAGAGCCACGCATAAAATTGCCAGAAGCGCAGTGCGTGCGCAGCACTTGTTGCCCAGTTGAACCAGTGGTTGACCTCATCTAGCTATCAGGTGGTACTATTTCAATGCACCAGTGGACATGCATACATCCTGTGATTATTTGTGCAGAATGCATTCCATTTTGACCATACCTGTCAGGCATTTTGACTTGCTGCAGATTTCACATTTGCCGATTTTCTGTAGCTGCTTTTTCTAACTCAAGCCGAGCACAACCCCGAGAAGGAA
>Ga0126342_10001166_pt1 | contig 35367 bp, 35 predicted proteins | sample Cyp1metagenome_FD_92528 | JGI IMG/M metagenome (GOLD analysis project Ga0126342, IMG submission 92528) | Coral microbial communities from Lord Howe Island, Old Settlement Bay, Australia - Cyphastrea 1 metagenome | ecosystem: Host-associated > Invertebrates > Cnidaria > Coral ...
AATGTGAGGCCCCCAAGATAGCTAAGTTGGTTTATAACTCCAATAAGTATGGTTTATGGTACTTATAACTATAGTTACTGGGGCTTATAAACCAACTTATAACTGGGGGGCATCACATTGTACATATATACTATATATATATATTATATTATATATATATATCTGTAGAGCGACGGCAAGACTAATAGTAATAGATGGTAACGGTGGTGATGAGTGATCACCTGATGGCAATATCATGCATATCCCGCCTGGCACCATCGGTTACTACCAACCGTAGTGACGTCATCAGTTGGGAAACACGTCTATCACGATAACTAGGAACAGCAAGTATGATATCTATAATATATCAATTATAGTATGTATATCTATAGCAAATATCTATTTATACAATTCAGTTATTACTTTTTCCCGTCCAAACTTCGATCCTGTACCTTGGTCAGTGCCGGCGGATGACACCTCAGGTTCCCAGCGCAGTGACAGTGGCTGAGGACACAGGGCTCGGGCTCGGGGCGTTTTTCGGATCGCCGGGACGGGGCTGGTGGTGTTGAAGCTTTTTCTGCAACCAAAACCATAAAATTACCATGACAAAGTAGGCTTATGATCAATATGTATAGACGTATATATATATAATGGTTATAACATTATAACATGTTATAACCAATACATTTGGGGGATTATCATCATTATAGCAACCTCCCAAAAAGATCATCGAGAGTAGAAGCCTACTACAGCAGTCGTGAACTGGTCACATGGAGATTTGAGGCGACCCATGCAGCTCGGTCGTTGCTGGTAGCCTCTGGTAAACATACAAAGAGCTATTGAAAATGGCCATTAAAATAGTTGATTTACCTATTAAAACTGGTGCTTTACCATAGTTTTTTGTATGTTTACCAGAGGGTAAGGCAAATCCATCAACCCTAACCAGCCCCCATTCTTGGGATCGACACAGGTTGATGGTTTCAGCTTCAGATTCCTAGCTTGGCAGGATGTGAGTGGCATGCCAACGATCGGCCTACCAGTGGAGTGGGGAGGCTTCGGCTTCGATTATCGTTTCTTGGACATAGCGTGGTGATGTTTTTAGTGGCCTTATCATTGGATTGGTTTAAGGGAAAATTTGCAGGAAACCATGGGTTTTACCATCAAATATAAGGCTTTCCTGTAAATTTTCCCATCATCCAATTCTATGATCTTAGGTCAAAGGTAGAGAATCGTAGAGAATCCCCAGGCGCCAGGTGGCGATGTGTCAAAACAGGTCAGAACGACACCATATTTGGGAGGATGAACATCCACAACTACCACAAGGTGGTGCCCCATAATTTGCTAAGTTGGTTCATAACCAATAAAACAAGGTTTTCTGGTGATTATATCTATACTATACTTAGGCTTCTGAATCAACTAACATAACAGATGGGCCCCAGAACTAGCAGAGAAATCTGGAGGGGCTGCGGGCTGCTCCAATGTGGGCTATTTGTTCAGGTTTGGCCATGGCGATCCCAGACATGTTCATCAAGCTGTTGAAGGAGAGCGAACGCTCGTGGGCTTGTTTTGATGTGGAGTTCTGAGTGTTTTTGATGTGGGGTTTTCGTGGGGAAATGAAATGGGGCATTTTCCGAGGCTATGCTAAAATGCTAAATTTATCCGAGGGTATGGGTTGCTCTCCACTGAGAAGTCAATTTCTGCAATCATATAACATTCATCCTCACAGTACTCCCCCGATATGCTTCGGAAGCATTTGATTCAGAAGCCGTGGCCTTTCTACAAGTGGTACATGATACTTCATGGAATCTATACGTTCAGCCTTCCCTTCGTATGCCCTTGGCTGTCATGCTGGCTTGGATCCGGATTGTCGACTGGTGGTTTGGGGGGTACGTGATATTCAGACTCCAAACATCTCCAAACATCTCCAAACATCTCCAAACCAGTAAGCGTCACCCCACCAGTGCATCGACACCAGGAAGTAGGCGATGATAATTGGGACATGGGCCACATCTGCTATACGCAGCTTGGAACAGCGGGACACCAGGTGAACGGCATCGACAGTTCTGCGATGCCGTTCTGAGTTGGTAACTGCCCAAAAGGATGGAAGAACAACATCGGCTTCACATAGTGCTGTACCCAAATCTTGGGATTGGGTTCTGAAGTTCTACCCTCTGGTAATTTAACGTAGCTATGGAAAATCACAATTTTTTATGGGAAAATCCACTATAAATGGCCATTTTCAATAGCTACGTTAAATTACCAGAGGGTACTTCTCTATCTGTTTGGAGATTGTTGTTTGGTGGCTGCACCATTCCCACAAGATGGGATCGAAGCCGGACCAGTCAAGTTGTGTATTTCACTCCGGTAATCAAAGATGGCTAGCTGGAGAATCCACCATTCGATGTTTTTCCCAGCTCTAAACCTCCATTTATAGTGGATTTCCATGGATTTCCCACATTTCTCTATGATTTTCCGATGGTTTTCCCAGATTTCCCCATTGGTTTATGGGCGATTTTCCAGCAAAGGAAACCAACTGACCGAATTAGCCCAAACTCCTCAGTTCACTCTTCAGGCTCACCAACCGAAGGCACTTGGAGAAGGCGGAAGATTTACGTCAAATTGGGGACAGCTGGATGGCATGTGGAACCAAGATGGCCTGGGTCATGTCCAGGGCAAAACATTGGATTCGCACCGGGAGCTCCTCTAGGAGCCACCAACTTGGTTGTTACATCAACTTTGGGCAATTCTTTGGGGGCCAATACACTTGGGCCTGGGAAGGCACACTCTTCATTTGAACATGGGATGTCACCAACAAAACTTGGGAGCAGAGAAGGAACAATGGAGTTTGAATCAAGAGAACGTCGGAACGACGATCATCGGTCCAGTCACCGGATAGCCCCAAATTTGGAGCGGTTTAGACTTTAGATCAAAAAGGGGTTCCCAAAAAGGATGCCCCAAAAAGTGGGAACCCAGGATGTTGCTTCGATGATGATTTTTGAGGGGGACCCGGGGACAGGAAAAACATGTCGCAGCCACATTGCCACATCCTGGTTCATGAGGATTGGGGAACTGAATCCCCAAATTGGCTCAATTCAGGTACGTGAATTATGATATATTACCATCTGGTAAACTAACATAACTATGACAAATCACCATTTTGAATGGGTAAATCCACTATAAATCACCATTTTCAATAGCTCTTTGTTTGTTTACCAGAGGGTATCCAGATTTCTCCAGAAACATGGTTTCAGGATCTCCAACCTAGGATCAACACGGTGAATTAGAAACATTGTCCCAACTTTCGCAGCAAAGGAATACAGCGATAGCATATATATATATATAAACGTATAAATTAACCAATGTTTTCCCAACTTTCACTTTCACAGAATTTCTTCCCCAACCTCTTTTATCCATAGAGGAACATCAAGACGAGGAGTTGATGTATTTCTCCCAACTTTCGCACTGCCGCATTTTCTGAGCTTCCCGAGTCCTGGGGCACGGCGAAATGGCCATGGAGAGCCCATTGCCACGGGTGGATTGGGCAGATCCCAGGCACTTGGAGATCTTGGCAAAGGCGGTGTCACCAGAGGGACCAGGACGCTGCCGACGGAGCCAGGTTTTCGTGGTTTTTGGTGAAGTTTTTAGGCATGAAACATGTGAAACAGCACGCGAAACATGGGTTCGTGTTCAGCACATAAAAAACATGTTTCATCCCAACGAGCTTTTGTTGGATTTGATCCAACAAGAATGACTGGTTGGGTATTGTGGTGTTTTTTTTTTCGGGATTTCCCATGTTTTTTTCAGAAGTCCATGGGAAAATGGTATTGCTATGCGGCTATTTTTGCTACCTAATCCCTAAAAAGGTTGGACATTTTCTTCGATGTCTCAACATGTTGGAAGTCCGAGTCTTGAGCTGAGTCAGGATTCTTCTACTTGAAGTTTCCAGATGCAACTGTGGAACAGCTGGCGGAAGACACTCTGCAATTGTCTCGAGAATTCTTCGCCCTCCCATTGGCCGAAAAGGAAGTTCTGAAGATGCTTGCCTACATCGGGGATTTGGAATTCTCGTCCAAAATGGAGTCCCTATAAATGGGTCGCTATCAAGTTGCAAAGTTCAAATAATTTTCAGAGTGGTGGTGGTGGTGGTGGTGCTTGTGCTTGTGCTTGTGCTTGTGCCTGTCCTTGTGCTGGTGCTTGCGGTAGTTTCTCATCAATTATTATAGATTCACCTGGCAAGCATTTGGAAATGACGACAAAAACACAAGGTAGGGATTGAGGACTATTGAGGACCCTTAGAATCCTCTTGAAGAGTGACAATCAATAAGTGAACACCCACCTTTGGCACCCCATTCTGACACACTCATCCACTCAACGTCTCTTTTTTTCTAAAGAGGTCAGGGATATCGAGAACTTGTGCCGAGATGTCCTTACCACCCTAGCTTCCGAGGAACGACCTGGATGCCTGCTATTGGGTCAAGGATCCAGGTGGCGACCGATCCCGGATCCCCTCAACAGGTGCTGGCTATCGAGCGGTGAGTGAGGACTCCAACTTCGCAGGCGACATGCGCGAATCCTTCAATCTGCGGATGCCAAAAGCAGATCTGTCCACAGAACTTTGTGGTTTGGGTGAAAATAAATGGCCACAGCCCAGCAGTGCTGCCTCCAAACTTTGGTGTGAACGATTCGCAATGAAAAGCTCGGAGTATTTCCAGGTGTGTTTCAAAGCATGCACTCGACTCCGAAAATCGCTGGCAGATCTTAAGTGCTTGGGGCCCTTCCTTTGCAGCGATTCTGCTTCAGATGACGCCTTCACGAGATCAACCAGCCTGCTGGGATTTACCCATTACAACTACAACTTCCGACCAGGAGGCTATGGCAGCTCCAATGGCTCGGACCAGGTTTTTGGAATCCGACCACATCAGGACGATGGCATGTGCACCTTGCTCTACACCGATGGTCAGCCGGGCCTGGAATACGCCAAGGGACTTCGATCGCGAGAGAGGCCGTAGATGCCTTGGGGCTGTTTTCGGGAGAGCGGTGTGCCGTGGCGGAGGATAGGAGCCACTGGGTATGGCTCTTCACTCCCAAGGGATTTTTGAAGGTGGATGGGTAATTGAGAAATGTATATGGGTGTGTCTGAAAATCGGGTATACGGTGTTACGGTATACTCCCAAATTGTCATTTCAATAAAAGAACTATGATAAACCACGAGTCCTCTATTTTCAGAAACACCCATCATGGTCCATTTGTGCCCTTTTTCTGAGCCGTACCCAGCTATGTCAGGGGCGAAGGTGAGAATTCTTGCTTTGTTCTCTGAGGGTTGGGGTAAAGAATGACAATACAGCGAAACATATATAGAAGTGCTTCAATATTTACCTTCAATATCCTACACAAAGCTGCACTTCAGATCCATTGGTATCCCTTTTTTTCACATCCTAAAGTCTCATGGCCCAAGGCCGGGACGATGCCCAGTTCTCCTCAGCAATCCTCTGGGAGCCGGTGCCATTTCTGCCGGGCCACTGGATCGTGAACCTGGGCACGGACCTCTTCCGTTGGACCCAGCAGAGATCCGCCGAGGCACAAGGCGAGGCGAACAGCTGCGCTGGCTGCAAGCCGAGTAAGGCCACGCTCCACCGGGTGATTCCCATGGGGATTCCAGGCCCGAAGGGCAACGGCAAGGGCCTGGAGAGATATTCCATGCCCTTTTTCTATGAGGCGAATTTGGACACGCCGGATCCATGCTTTCCGTACAAGAAGAGGACTGGTGGGACAATGTTGGACACGTCTGACTTGACATTTTTTGCTTTGATTCAGGATGTATATAGAGATTGTTGGGAAAGAAAGCCTCTTGTATATTTCCAGGATTTTCCAGGTATTTGGAAAAGGTTGCGAATATGTTTAACTGGAAGTCTGGAAGTCTGGGCGCTCTGTTTTCGATGGCAGGTACGAATATTTGATTGAAGAAGCTGGTGACAAGACTGACAAGATCAAGAGGACACACGTCGTATCTGCAGCATCCTGATATAACGAGGCGAGATCAGGCGCTGCGCAACGACTCGTCGACTGAGATCGAAAGTGATGCGATTTGCCATTCGCGGCCCTTGTGGTGACAGTGCTCTCATGAAAAGGATGTGAAGTTGACTTGGCTATGAGGATTTGCGAAGATCCCGGTTGAAAAACGACGACCTGTGCCTGAAACATGTGCACGTCCACGGCTGGGCAGATTCATGCGACTGGGAGACAGGATGTGGCAATCGCAGCACTGGGATAAAAAGCGAGCGTGAGACCGGTGCGATGGTCCCTGAAGTTGTCGTAAATGGCTGAGATCTGGGTTGTAAATCACAGAGTAAGAACACATCTTATTACAGGGTTACAATATGTATACAAATGTTACAATCCAGTCACTAACCACTGTGGAGCAAGCCCTGAAAAACTTGCGGCTGTTCTGTTTCCATGGTATTTCCATGGTATTTCCATGGTATTTCCATGGTATTTCCATGGTATTTCCCGTGGTTTTATGGATTTAGAACATGTGTTTTAAAGGTAGATCACTTCCCCACTGCACCTGTGGCAGAATCGGAGGTTGTGGCATACGCCGAGTCCCATGATCAAGCCATTGCAGCTCGACAGCATCTTGAAGCGGTGTTGGAAGCAGATGGTCACAGGCTCCTGCCAGGTCTCTAGGCAATCTGTACTAGGTCAATCTTACATGGATACAAACTAATCCTAACTAGTCTTTTGGTATCAATGGGAATATCTACTAACCAGCAAAGAATTTAGTTTTTTGCAGGGCATCTAAGATTGGCAATGTGTGTGCATCTCAAAATCTCAGTGTTGAGGCTCATATGAACCTTGGGCCTCAAGTTTCGTTTTTCCCTTTGGGCCTCAAGTTTGACCCAACATTGAGTCAAAATAAGTATCATTCATATGGGGGTCAACACTTGTTGGTGTCAAATAGTTGCTAATCCCCTCCAATATAATATCATGACTGTGGATGGTTGCGAAATCCTGCACCACCAAGAGGATGGTTGAAAGCCTGTAAATAATGGGATGTTTACCACCTATCAACTGGTGCAGGATTTCGCAACCATCCACAGTATGGCCATGAAACTTAAGCCCGAGAAGGGACCACGGATTGACTTGCATGTGTTTAGTATTGAGCATCTAGTTATTGGGTTACCCAATCTTGACCCATACCCCATATCAGGATATACAACAAAAACACCAATCCCCAAAAAATGGCCAAGGTTTGCCAAGCCCCAAAGATTCGTCGCTTCCAACCGAAAACGTCACCTGTGGATACGGCAGGTGGGTGACAAGACATTGGCCTTCTGGCTGATGGATGCGGCGATGTATACCGACATGAGACGCTTGGAGAGAGAACACTCTGGTAGACATGGGATCGGAATTCAGCGGAAAAACTCAGCGGAATTTCATGGGACTCAAATGGGATCTACTGGGACTGGAATTTCATGGAATGTACCCTCTGGTTATGACTAACATAGCCATGGTATAGATGGCCCATTTATAGATGGTTTACCTATTAAAATGGGTGGATCTTTCCATGGCAAACTGTTAGTCATAACCAGATGGTAATGGATCTTATGGGATTTCGTGGGAAATGCGATATTTTCCGGAGGAGGATGAATCAAAAACCTCTGATTTTCCACGTGGCTTCTTGGGACGAATAGCTTGACATGTCTTGACCCAGACCAAGCTGTCGTCCTATGTGGCTAATCACTATAGTTGCAAGTGGGAGAACGGAGGCTGGCCGCATTTTTTCTTTATTACTTGTAACTTACAATACAGTATCCCGCAAAAGGATATCTACATGTTTATCTTAAGTTACAAGTACTATAGAGATATCTACAAGTATCATGTATATTACAAGTATCTTACATGTCTATCTGTTGCTAAGCACCCTCCTGGGGTGAATATTCTGGGGCGAGTCACAGGTTGTCCGAAGTTGTCCTGCTTCCCATGGAAATCCCATGGAAAATTTCTAGAAAATCCCCCGAACATGGCGAATCCCATGGATTTTTAATGGAAAATCCCATTGGAATTCCCATTGGAATTCCCCATGGGAATCCCCAGCGTTTTGGGCACGTTCCAACGCACAGCACCGCTCCGAGGCATTTTCCAATCGCCTCACCACAGCATGGCCGTGGATCGTGGCCTGGCGCTGCATAAGATGATCCGGCTGCTGGTGCTGGGACTGGGAGGCGAGCGGAACGCGGCCATGTGGCCATGGCATCCAGGGAATTTGGGGAGTATTTGGGGGGCGTTTAGTACTAGTAGGGGAGGAGATTAATCATGATTAATCTTCTGAAATGAGAGAAGCTAATTAGAATTGAATCCTCTTAGCAAAATCCTCCAGTAGGAAACTTCATGTTTTTTTCTTTGGAACACTGAGATGCTTTGGGCATTTGGCGTAGAAAAACACTTTGGGAAGATACTTTTGATCCGATGTTTATGGTGATAAACCTTGGGGATGTGCCACAAAAAATGGTCAGGAAATCCCATGGTGAAGTCCCATGGTTGATGGACTGGAATTGTTGATCGACCACGGGCCCAAAAAAAAGGCCCAACTGGATTGGTCGCTCAGTTGTTGCAGGGTGCCCGGCTTTTCAGAACGTCGGGCATGTGAGACGTTCCCATTTACCCTCTGCTTATTTAACATAGCCATGGACAATGGCCCATTTATAGATGGTTTACCTATTAACAATGGTGATTTTCCATGGCTATGTTAGTCATATCCATTCATTTCCCTTTCAAAACATCTTGAAATTGCAAGGAAATCCGCAATCTGTCGATGTTTCGATGATTTTACAGAAGAACATACTTCCGCCAAAAATCAGCCGCCACTAACCTCACTAACCACTACTAACATCACTAACCATCACTTTTTCGGAAACAAACACGGCGGTTTTGGCGTTTTTTTCGCAGGCGAAGGCTACCTGAACTTCATGGGCAACGAATTCGGACATCCCGAGTGGGTGGATTTCCCACGTCCCGAGAATGGCTGGAGCCATCACCACTGCAGGCGTGTTTTCTTCGGGCACATCCGGTGGCGGATCATCTCATGGTTATCATTACTGGTTGATCTGGTTGGTGGTGACTGGAACATCTTTTATTTTTCCATATATCATTATATTGGGAATGTCATCATCCCAACTGACGAAGTCATATTTTGCAGAGGGCTAGGTATACCACCAACCAGATTATATGTAGAGTGTTTTTTTCCTAACTAATTATTCAATGAAACAATGAAATCTTAAAAGAAAAAGAACGGATCACACCAGACAGTGGTCTTCTATATCGGTTTCTAGCTCACAGTAGCATGGACCTCCAATTGATCCTCTGGTTTATGGCCGTTGTTCTGCTCCCAGAATTTGTTGTCGGAGAATTTACAGGACCCTCTAATTATATATATTATTATATGTTACATATTGGCATATTGGATTGTAGAACCATATGTCTTCCAATGTATATTCCATATGTTCTACCAAATTGGAATAATACAGTATTAGATTGGAATAATACCATATTATATGGAATTAGACATATACTACATTAATAATACTAATGCCATATTAGATTTTCTATCTATTGCAAGATTTTCCTCAACTGGTCGTCGCAGTTAGCATGAGAGGCGTCGATTCGATCTGCCAGAAGATGACTTGCTGCGGCCACTTGGCGAAGGTTTTTACCCAATTCCAATGGATAATATATAATATTATAATGGTGGTGGTATATAATAAATATTGGATAATATATAATATAATATAATAATGGATAATATATAATATTATAGTTTTGCTGGTTACTAGTGGTGGTTACTAATGGCTAATATATAATAATAATAGTCATATTCCAATAGAATTCATGGATCCAATCTGTCTCCAAAATTCTGTGGCTATCTTTTAGAGACCACATTGAAAAATCAAGCCAACTCCTTGGATACACGAATGCTTCAGCCGTAGAATTTCCAAGCCTTGGGAACTCCTATCACCCACCAGAACTCCCTTGTTGCTCCCTTGGCCAGTGGGCCAACTGATGAACATGTGCAGGAGCCCCACGTTTTTGTTTTTTTTTGGTAAAAACCATGGTTTCCTGCAACATTTGGATCATGTACAGGACACCCCTTATTTCACACATGAGAAAAAAAACGTACGCCATGCCTCCCTGCGCATTTTCCCAACAGAAAAATCCAATGACTTTCTGAACGAGTTCTCTACTGAGGTACAAATTTTTCCAGAACTTCGATGAATTGATGAATGCCTTGGAGAATCGTTTCAAGTGGTTAAGCTCCTGGCATCAGCCGCCAGGCAGAAAAAGTTCATGGAGAACGGAGAACAGCTACAAGTAGTACCCTCTGGGAATCTAAATCTGGCTATGCAAAATACAACATTTAAGTAGAACAAACATATATCCATGTCATGTCTAGATGATTTTCTGACTGCGATCTGATTTTATCTCTTATAGACTAGAAATAAATCCATTTCTCGATGATTTTTCTGATTAAGATGTTCAGTTCTTGCCATGTTTGATTACCCGTTGCGGCTATGGCATCGGAATCTTCCCCCATTGAATCGATGGAAGATCGATGGAAGGACCCACAGCAGTTCCAAGATCCCTGGCTTTCCGGGGTGTTGATTGATCTCTGGCGCTTCAGACTCTAAAGAAAGCCGCTTGATTTTGTTCATAAATTGGATGATTACCATTTGGTTATTTAACATAGACATGGTATACCATAATTGGATAATCACCATTTGTTATACTATGATCAATGTAATTACCATTTGGTTATGACTAACATAGACATGGTATAGATGGCCTATAGAAATAGATGGTTTACCGAACTTAAAAATGGTGATTTTCTATGGCTACGTTAAATACCCAGAGGGTATGTTAAACCATATCCATATCCATATATATATATATATTATATTACATATTGGATAGTAAAACTATATTACCATATCAAAAACCTTAGGAATTTTCCTCTAGATTTGTTTGATTTGCTTGTCGCATGCTGATCATGGCTACACCCAGGTATGTGACCTTGAAGCACAGCGCAGACAAGGTCAGGGGTCGTCCAGTAAAAATCGAGCACCCCTCAAAACTGACGTGTCCCAAAATAGCTGGGATATCTATTTTTAGTATGGGATATCACTATTTTGCTGTTCATTCAATTTGTTTTTTTTGTCAAAATGATCAGCTGGTCATTTGCGAGTCGAGTCCAGGTCTCATTTTCCCAGGTCAGGTCATCAGGAGATTGTGTGTAGGGGGTTACCCGGTAAACATAGCTATGGAAAATCACTATTGATAGTGAATTCATCGATGGGCCATTTTCAATAGCTATGTGATTTCACTGAAAATGAACAACCAAGTACTGCATAAGGAAACGTTGTTGATCGTTATTTTGTTGATCGTTATTTCACTTATAATCCCCTGTGTTTACACCGGTAATCAGGATCCTGGAAAGCTATTGACCAACCCCAAATGATCTTTCATGGATGTTTGGATTATTCGTGGCTGGAACAAGATGTTATAATCCAGTGTGGCTACTTATCCCCATCCATTTACCCATTTACAGATTTGTTGAATGATTAATATCCCTAAGTTTAGATCGGTAAACCACGCTCGTTGATCTCCAGCTCCTAAGATTATTTCTTCTTACTGATCCCCGTCTATTCCCATCTTAGTTTTTTTTGCTTGTTGTTTCCATGTATTCCTGGAAAGCTATTGACCAAACGCATATATTTTTGCTGATAACACAATCCCATAGAAATTTATCCATCATAAGTCACAACGACCTCATGTCGCAATTGGAATGATGGCTAGGATGGGAACTCTTCTCGAATAGCCGAAGTTTTCAAGTGAATCATGATATGATTTATCCAGAATCCAGATCTCCCAAAATGCTGAAACTGCCACAGAAGTTCCATGTTAACCACCAACAAGCCCTTATAAGAAGGGCTTCCTAGCAATTCATACCCATGCGAGTAGCCCCAAATCATCCAAATATTTCATAGGATCTGCCTCTATAAAGATTATAAAGCATCCAGCTATTGGGGTACTCCCATGACTTAGGACGCCCCCAACTCCGTGTAGGTCATCGTCTTCGAACGTGGGGATCTTCTCTTCGTCTTCAACTTCCACCCCTGCAACAGCTTTTTGGCGGTTGTGGAAGGGGGCCATGTGGAAACCAGGGGGAAAACGATCCACATTTCTGGTGGGTTTGAACACATCCATGTTAGTTACCCTCTGGTTATGTCAAAATAGCTATTGAAAATGGTGATTTATAGTGGATTTACCCATTGAACATGGTGATTTTCCATAGTTATGTAAACGTTTACCAGAGGGTAAAAAAGTAGGGGAACAGCTTGCTATGAAACCATGGCCCATTTTTAGGTCAATGATTTAGCTATTGTTTACATGAATAACTAGCACACTTAGTCAGTCATTTTCAGAGGCTTTTTCAGGGGTCTCATCCCAGTATGGCAATGGTTTTCTGATTCCTGGGAGAATCACCTCCCTCATCAACCGCGTAGAACCCCCAATTCAGCCCCGATTTCAACCTCGCACAGCCCAGTTGAAACACGAATGACAACTCCAATCAAAAGCCCCAGTATTGACATGTTACAACCCAATCTCAGCCACTAGTTTTGACATGTTACTACCCAATCTTAGGATATCTTTGGTATGGAACAAACCCTTCTCGGTCTAGCGGGATTATAGCGACTTCATGACGACCCTCACAGTAAATGATAGTTTGGAACGTGAATAAACATGTGTCAAGAACCAATCATCCACTAGTTTTTTTTTTGGCAAGTTCAAAAGCCTAGTTGTGACCGTTATTGTACCCCTATTTAGTGTACAGTAATTATCTGGTTGGTGTTTTGGAACATGATTTTTATGACTTTCCATACATTGGGATTTTCATCATCCCAGCTGATACTCAGTCCATCATTTTTCAGAGGGGTAGGTCAACCACCAACCAGTATATATATATATTCACCATTATTATATAACATCTGGTTATTTAACAGTTCGCCATGGAAAATCACCAATTTTAAGTTCGGTAAACCATCTATTTGTTTAAAAAAACATGTTCCACCCTATTTTTGGGTTTTGATTTCGCTTAGGTTTTTTAGGGATGGGCGGCTCAGCGATAAGAATGGTTGGTGATATCATCCATTCAATCTCATTCCCATGATATCCACCGTTAAGTCACCATTAAGTCACCATAAAATCCTATGAAACCACCATTTAAGCACCATTAAACCATGGTTGGAACATCATCGTCAGATCACTGGCCTAGCCCCCGTTGGAACAGGCTACGATGGCTATCAGCTGGGCTGCTGCTGGAACGAGCCCATGCGCACCATTTTGGACACCGATGAGGCGAACGAAAATCGCCCAATGGCAGGAGAACCAATTTGAGGACAAAATATGGTGGTTTATGGCTTAAGATGGATGAAATATGGTGGTTTAATATGGCTTAATATGGATGAAATATGGTTTAATATGGCTCAATATGGTGTAACCAACTTTAATGGTGGGTTAAAGTTTAAATGGTGATATTTTCATGATGGTGCTTAGATATTCTGAGGCCTCGTGGGCCGATTCGAGATTGATCATCCCATTGGGGAGTGGGTTTTCAAAAGCCACGGAAGATCACATACCCGACATGGTAATTTACCATAGCGAACTGGAAAGATCCACCATTTTTCATAGGTAAACCATGGAAAGATCCACCATGCTATTAATAGGTAAACACCATCTATTTCGATTAGGGCCATCTTTTTTTTGGCTCTTTGTGTTAGTTTACCTCTGGGGTAAATTGCAAACGTTTTGAGCCAAGTTGTAGCCACGGTGATATGACAAATCCAAAGCCCAGGGACGTTTCGGTGGTCATCAGCGTTTGGAGTATGGCCACGGAAATCCCTTCCCTCCGATGCAGCTTGGATATGTGACCTCACAGCGACTTTTTTTCTTTTTTTTTTTCTGGGGAAATCATTCCCAAATAGATCTGTTTCAGGTTCTCGAACTGTGAAGTGTATATAATGTATGATCATTTATCGAGACTTTTGACAAATGCCCTCAACATTTCATAGCCTGCTATGTTTTCACTCTCGTGTGATGTGGTTTACTGAGTTTACTGAGATCTCCAAAATGTGATCCCAAAAAAGGCCATGCAAACTTTCAAAAAGCCATGTTCAATCCACCTTTGGTTATCAACTATGGCTTGCTGGAAAATCCACCAGCAATTCGATGATTTTCCCATAAAAAACACCTGTTGATCAGGGATTACCCAGCCACGTTTTTTTTTTGACACCGGGAGGGTATTGATGTTGTTGGTAAAATCCTCATAAACATCCCATTATTGTCGGTTTCCATATCCCAGTATAAATCCCTGTATGTTCACCAGGATTAACCGATTTAATGTTGGTAAAATAATGTCATCTGCACTATCCCCAGTCATCACCATTTTTATAGGTGGTATGTTTACCCTTCCCAGTCATGGGTGGTTTATGGCATTGTTCTAGCCATATTATTGAAAATGGCCCATTTGCAGTTGACTTACCTACTAAAAGTTGTGATTTTCCATATATATATACAGTATATATCTGGTTGGTGGCTTGGAACATTTTTTATTTTTCCATATATGGGGATTTTCATCATCCCAACTGACTTTCATATTTTTCAGAGGGGTAGGTCAACCACCAACCAGTATATATATATATATTCACCATTATTATATAACATCTGGTTATTTAACAGTTCGCCATGGAAAATCACCAATTTTAAGTTCGGTAAACCATCTATTTCTATGTGCCATCATTTTCCATGGCTATGTTAGTCATAACCAGGCCGGGTAACGGACACATATTTTTTTAGAGGGGTTGAAACCACCAACCAGTCTACACATATATATATATATATTCACCATTATTATATAACCAATTTATATTGGATGGTTTTTCTATGGTCGTTGTGATGTCGCTGCGCTGCTTCCAAGGCATGGAGCTCACAGTCGCAACCACTCGGTGCGCGTCCGAAATTATGCCATGGCAGTCATGGCACATCCCTTTTTTGGGGTACTCGGCCTGGTAAACATATAAAAAAACATGGAAAATCATCATCTTTAATAGGTGAATCAACGAACTGAAGGGGCCATTTTCAATAGCCATTTAATTTCAAATCAACTATGTATTGGTAATATTATAATGTATCCATTATAAGGGTGTTATTACATTGCACTTTCATTTGAAGGCATCCAACTGTTGGGAGGAATGGGGGCTTCGACCACCGTCAATTTTTTCTTGGTTGACCTGCCTCCATTTTTTTTTGCGTTGACTTGAATGCTTGGTTACGTCGACAGGCAAACCTGCAGGATGATGGTTCAAGATGGTTTAAGACCCTAAAAACCAACATTCCCTTGAAGCCATCAGTGGAATGGTCGTAAATCCATGTCCTCGACTGTGCATTCCACGCTCCTTGTTGCTGTTGATCAGCTACTTCTTGGCCACCAGCACCTGTTTGGCCTCAGCTTCTGTCGCCTCGGGTACAGCTTGGGTTGGCAGCCGCAGCTTCTTGGAGCGCTCCAGGAGAACCAACATGGATTGGGACGCCCAAAATCGCATCCCCCCCTGGATGTCCAACATTCAACCTGGATCCACCCAAGGTGTCTTAGATAAACACATATGAAAGCATGTCAAGGCGACTTTTTCACCTGTTTTTCTCACATCTTTTTTGTTCATCGACCATTTGGGCAATTTGAAGTCCTCCAAAACCGCTGAGAATTTCAAAATATTTCAACACTGCAGGGATTTTTCCGGGAATCTCATGTTTTTCTTTTTTTTTGTTCCTCCTTTTTTGAAACCAGGCGTGGCTGTGGTGCTGGGCCAATCTCTGAGACCAGATGGGAAGCCACCGCAGGTCCTGTTGGATCGTGCGCTGAAGGCCAAGGATCTGCTGAAAGAAGGGAAAGTCTCCCGAATCATCGTCACGGGTGGAGATCCCGCGGGCGTGGGGCGGACCGAAGCCTTTGAAATGCGGAAGGTTCTGGTGAACGCCGGAATACCACAAGCGGCTTGGGCAAATGTAAAAATATGGCGCCTTAAAGATGGGAGTAGAAGTTAGAAGATGGTGGTGGGAGTAGTGGCAATGGCACTCGTTCCAAATCCAAATGTTCTTCTCCTTCTTTTTGCAAAGCGTTGGGTTTGGGGGTTACATATTCTTGAGGTCCGTAGACCCGAAGACATCAGTAAAACACTGCCAGGTCAATTTTATGTCCTTGGTGTTCTCGATCGATTTTTCTGCGTTTGAAAAAAGGTGGGCCAAAGTCTTCACACTCTCTAGGTTCGGTTGGACATTTCCTTCAAACGTCATACTTCAATGTCAGAATGCAGGATGCAACTCCAGCCACGCTTGGTACATCTTGTGTAACAAGGAAGATTTGCTTATGGGCTTCTTCCATGAAAAACAGTTTGTTTGCGTCACTATGGGATCCGGTTACCAGGGAATATGATGGAAACATGACTCAAGCTGCTCAGCCTTTGGAGCCTTAGGAAGTGATCATCCAGGAGTCACAGGCGGAAACAACGGCAGAGAATGCGTGGTACGCCTTGCGATGGATACCCAAAGGGACCGGGCATTTCTATATCGTCCAGGACCCAGACTGCTGACAGATGATGACATACCACTCAAGAGACTCAAGAGATTGGTTGATTTGTTGGGGGTTAGTAGTCTAACTGTTAGGCATTGCAGATAATGATAATCAATTCCAAACGGGATACCCTACCATCTGGGACCTTGTCAAACTGGGAATCTCCAATGGGCTGCACCATCCAAGCATCCATGGAAAACCAGCAAACTTAATGGTGAATCAGATTGAATCAGCATAATTTCCCTTTTCTTCATGGTAATATTTGATGGGTTTGCAGACAAGGCCATATTGCACCTTAAAGCCATTGGGAGAGAAAAACCAAAAAAATGCGATTGAGCTGTCCCCATCCAACATCATCCAAGATCATTCACAATTGCTTTCAGGTCACCTCTGATTTCCACATGCCAAGAGCGACCTACATCTTTCAGGCCTCGGCAGTTTCCCGGAATTGGGAGACTGGCTTCTGGGATGGTTCCCATAGACCCGCAAGGCTAGGGCTAGGTTTTGCAGCTGAATTTCGACAAGGAATCCCCACGTCATTCGCGTTTTTCGCAGCTTCCCTTCCCTCTTTGCAGCTTTCCTCCCATTTTTGAAGCACCAGCTTTTCCCCCCCAGTGGCCCCCGGTGGGCCCAGGAGGTGTTCAACTATTTCTACCGGACCTTTGAGGAGCATTTCAAGGATGACCCTCTGTGGAAGGATCCGGTGAAGTGACTCTGCAGCGAAGAACACAGGTGATTCCCAAGCTTCGGACGTTGTTATAAGGGAAGTCGTAATAGGGAATACACTATATATACTATGTGTGTGTATATATATGATATGTATATATATATATATATATATATATATGTATGATTATAGATGGATAGATGGATGGATAGATAGATAGATGGATGGATAGATAGATAGCTAGCTAGCTAGATAGATAGATAGATAGATAGATAGATGGATGGATACATAGATGGATACAGAGATGGATACATAGATGGATAGATAGATAGATCAATAGATCGATAGATAGGTAGGTAGGTAGGTAGACAGATAGATAGAAAGACAGATAGATAGATATTTATTAAGCTACTCAAGGTACATCAGGTTGCCAGAGCTTAATATCTATCTATCTATCTTTGATTTACATTTCTTCACACTTTTTGAGACGTTTTCGGATGGTGCAGCTGACCCACTAACCATGATCTTTTGGGGATGAACATCACCAGGGCAGACGGCTTCAGATCAGCCTTTTTGTGGCTCCAGATGGCTTCAGTCAAATCCATGTTGTTCTGTTTGTATCTACATTTACGTCCCTATTATTCCCCTAATATATGTATCCTCCTAATATATTCCTTGGTGTTATTCCAAATTTTTGATAAGCCCACGATCATATCCAAGTCGGACACGCCCACAATATCCATATAGTCAATCGTCTTCAATTTTTCCCCAACAGCAAAACTTTGCTATGGGGTCTTTAGCCCAGATTAGCTCTGGTGCGATCCGGTGCAGCCCGGTGCAGCTTCAACACCAGGTTCCGGGCAAGGTTCTGGAGGGTTCCGGAGGGTTCCGGTGCAGATACCTGTTGAGGTTACGGAGGGTTCCGGTGCAGATACCTGGTGAGGTTCTGGAGGGTTCCGGTGCAGACCTGGTGAGGTTGCAGAGGGTTTCAGTGCAGATAGCCGGTGAGGTTGCGCAGGGTTCCGGTGCAGGTACTCGGTAAGGTTCCGGAAAATTCGGGTGCAGATGCTTTGTGAAGTTCCAGAGGGTTCCGATGTTTTTAATGGCATACGCATTTTTTTTGGGGCAGAAGCACTTAAATGCAGTATATGATGCACTCATATACTTGTAGATTTACTTTGCAGGAGGGGGGGCAGGGCGTAGCAAAAAAGAAGTCGATGCATAAATGGTTCGACCAAGCTCTCTGCAAACCGAAACAAAATTTTGAAGGAACGAAACGGCAACGTAAAGACAACAATCTTGACACACGCGTGCTTGCAGACGATTGACAAATTAGACGGCTGCCGAAAGTTGAAGAGTCAGCTCGAACCATTACAACATGGTGGGTTAAAAACGGCAGAGGCATGGGTGACAACGACTCAGTGAAAGATGTACGGGTAATACGATTGTGCAGGGCCAGCAGCGTTCATGGAAGATGCAGGAAATGGCAAGAAAGTGGAGACAGCTGTTGAAGACCCACAGAACAAAGAGTTCACGGCTACTTTGAGAAGTATTGCGCAGAAGTGAGACTGTTGGACTACAAGTTGGATCGGAATTTGCCTGCTGTGTTGATCACTGGCGTCGACGCTGAGAAGACTCCAACCTTTGACGTTGACTTCATCAAGTTGCCTAAAATTGGACGATCTGAAGTCCCTGCTGACCTCTTAGGAATCTTGGGACAAGGTCACCCAAGCCAGTGGCGGCTTGCAGGGCGTGCCCACCAAGAAGCGTCCAAGTTTGGGCGGGGACGCGGGGACTCCAAACATGAAGAAGTGGAGGACCGCCGAACGCTGCTCCGCAGATCGATTTTGCGGAGTTTGATCCCCAGGCTGCAGCCACTACCCTTGCCGCCTTGCAAGCGTGCTCCTGCAGCATGAGTAGATGGGATCCGGATGCCCTCTGGTTGCATGCGCTGCACATGAACCTGCGCGGCTCTGGCATGCAAGTCCTCTTCGCCCCTTTTTCAGGCGCACCTGCAAAAGCCAGGAACGGATTCACGCCGCTTGCCCGCCATGCGGCCATAGTGCACCGCGCCTGTCACAATGACGGCCCGGTTGGTTCTTGGCCGACACCCTTTCATTTGCGCGTGATCAAAACACATCCTGCTTTTTGTTCACCGGTTTGACGGTGGAACCTTGCTATGTTCGCTTTCATGCTCCTCCAGGGTTGGTTTCGTTTGCAGCTCCATCTGTTTCTTGGCACCTCTACGACACGGAAGTCCCTTTTCACTGTTCCGTTTGGGCCTTTGTCCTGGCCTTTGCTGTCGCTTCTGCTTTTACGGCTGATGTTGCTGCTGCTGCTGTTGCTCCTGCTGCTGCCGCCGCCTCCGCATGCCCGGTGTTGCACTGGCTTTTCTTCTTGCACGCAGGCCACTGACGGCAGCGCCATCTCGTCCGCACCTGATAGATGAGCACGTACGGGTGGAACTAGCCTTCCGTAGCTGGGGGGTGCATCCCACTTGGTAAATGGACTACAATATTGAATATCCCCACTTGTTTATATATGGGTTTTTGCTTATAAACCACCTACTAAGTCAGATTCACATCCAAGCACTGAAGGATCTCTCAACCCGTTGAATGCCCCTGCTGCCATAGTTGCCCGAGGAATCCTTCTATTTGCCACGGTGTAGCAAGTGTTCTCATTTCACCCTGTTGTGATATGTGTCACTTACGCCTCACTCAGACCCCAAAGATCCGTTCTGATGTTTGCGCCCAAACCTGTTATCTTAGTACCTCCCTTACCTGTACCTCTGCCATCCTTGGGTGCCTCATTCTTTTTGGACCCTACCCTACTCCCCCATTACATCCCAGATTTTGTACTTACATCCGAATTTCGGTTTTATCCTATCCTGTACCCAACCCAAGACATCCATATGGTACCAGTATGTACTCTTATATCTCTACTATAGGAGAGTCCCACCATACATCATGGTAACCCCCATCCCCTCGATCGGACTGGCACCATTTGAAGATCTCACCCCTCACATGGTCTCTTTTCTCCGGGGTCCCCGTGCCAAGGTCCCACCATTGTGACCCTGCCGGACAGTTTCAACGCGGAAACTGTGCAGATCATGATCGACGGGAAGGCCGGCACCCACAGCTGGTGGTTGCTATGGGGACCTTTGATTCTTGTCTTGGAGTTTGCCTCAATGACTCCTGCGTTTTTCGTTCTTTTCGGTTCGCTCGAGGGAAGACCGACGGACGGACACAAAGTGCACACTGTTTTCCCTACAGCCCCCAAGCACATTCTGTTCTACCCTGCTTCTCGGGTGTATCAACTGCCGCGAAGCCTGGCGGGGAGTGACCGGTAACCAAAGCTGCCCAGGTGTATACCTTGGTGCCGCGGAATCCTGAGCCCCAGGTCCAGCCCTTGCAACCTGGTTTGTGTCGCGTGCGCAGCCAAACCAGCGGACGGTACTACTACTACGATCCGTGCACTGGGGTTTCCAACTGGAATCCCTGGTGAGCGGCACCATGAAATGCAATCTCCGTGAAACGCTTCGCTGCCTACGGTTGGGTCTTGAACCATTCCCTAGATGTGCCATCGCATTTTTGTTGGTTGAATATCCCCGACGGCCCAACACATTCTCAAGTGAGTTCATTTACGGGTTTCCGTGTCATTTTTCTGGAGCCAGACTCTGGACTCTGGCCTACAATCTTCTGGCAGTGTTGATGGTTTTCACACAAATTAGCCCTTGAGGGAATTGCGTCAGGCATTTGTACAGGGCTTCAAGCGGCAACGTGATGCTCAGCTCCTTAAACACGGCCGCCCCTGCAGCACCGTTTTGGTCAGAAAAAGCTTGAAAAAGCTTGAATCAGTTGGATCTTCAGATGGTAGAAAAAGCTTGCTTGCGCTTTGAACTTCCAGACAAGTTTCCTCAGCATGAGCATCACCGCAATTTCATGTATAGATATGGTTGCATACATGTTTCTACGTTGATTTATGACATGATGTGATCTATGTACTACCACACAGGAGCTGGAAAAGCAACTGCAGGAGGCCAAGGCCTGGCAGATGCCGCAGACCCTGCCGCAGACCCTGCCGCAAACCCTGCCGCAGTGAAGATAGATAGATAGTCAGATTCAAATTCAGATGGATGGATGGATGGATGGATAGATAGATGCAGGGAGAGGCAGATGGTTCAAGCATCTGGATCATCGGAGCGTTCACTGGATTTCTGCATCAGTTGGTACCTGATTTGTTGGATCCACGCATTTGATGACATGTCAGTTCAGACAATTTTTGATCCCAAACGGCCCATACTGACATCGGCTTTCCATTGCCATTCCAACTCTTCCAGTCGTGAAGCCGTTGAATCATTCAGCTGATAGGCTTCATCATTGCTGAAAGCTGGTGATAAGAGCCTAAGAGCCTTGAAGATGGGCAGCTGTAGATTTAGTATCCTAGATATCACGGATTGATGTTCGAATACTTTTTAAATATACAACCATATTATCAAGTTGATGGGATTTTCTCAAACCGTGTGGGTTGCGACAAAAACCTCATCATGTAACTAGCATGTTGTGGATCAGGGTTGAAGCCACCATTGATCATCATCATCATCATCATCATCATCATCACCATGATCATGAAGCAATTGAGCTGCAATCGTTTTGTCAACCAGAGGGGGGGGGGCAGGGCGGCCATTAATTCGCCAGCCTTGATGCAGTCGTCCTGTCAGGTATCTCCTTGAAGAAGTTTTCCCGGCAGCGCTGTGAAAAAATGAAACAAAGCAGGAGCTGTCAAGCTGTTGAGTTTATTTATGATCAAATCGTCTTCAATCGTCTTCAATCGTCTTCAATCGTCTTCAATCGTCTTCAGTCGTCTTCAATCCCTTTTTTGGCCGGTGAGATGCCGCTTCAGTAGATCCCATGATATCCTCATATCATGGTTAGTTTTCTACCCGTATATCATCCTAATTATATCCCATACAATTTCCCTCTATGCATTGGTAAAGTTCAAATCAGATTCATATAACTTTTTTGGTCAAACTGCGAGGTGGTGCCCCCCAGTTGTGTTTGTTCGTTCAGTTTCACTCCATGATCTAGGTCGTTATATCTACCATCAACCATAGGAAACCTATAGTTGTAAACCAAATTAGCTATCATAGATAAACTGTAAATTCCCATCAAATTGTTGCTCAAATCCCCATCTTCGTCCAATATTTTCGCAATTATAGCCCCATTATACCACCATTGTTCTTAGTTACAAACTTTCCATTTTTGGTAAATACAACCCCGTTTTTCCTCACATTTTCCAATATTTTAACATGTTGGGATGTTTTTGCCATACTTTCCAATCTTTTCTGATGGTTTCACCATGTTTCACCGTTGGACCCATGGGTTGTTACCACCGAGGCGTTACCCTCGGCTGGAGCTGCACCAGGCGGTCGCGCAGAGCTTCTGCAGCGGCAACGTCTCAGCCAGCCGCGACCATGACCCGCACGCGGACGCCGAACGGCATGGTGAACGGGGCGGGGAGATGTGGATCGTCTGGGGTATACTTTCCCCAAAAAATCGGTTGTAAGTTGTGAATCCGGAAATTTTTAGTCCACAAGTGGGAATAATTTATAAGTTAAGAATCCATAATCTATAAGTAGGGATATGCCTATATAATTTGAATTTATAATCCATCAAAAACATAAGTATGAACAATCATTAATCACCAATAATCATTAGTGAACCATACTTGGATGTGCATCCCACTTAACACGTGATTTATAACCCGTTAATCCAACCCATATTTTATCCCATATACTCCAAGAGATATTCCATTAATCTAACTTAATTTATAAACCATTTACACGTAGGAAAATTCACCCAACATTTTTCAGGGTTTTTTACTGGTGCCACTAGGAGGGAATGGGAGAATGGGATGATTAGAAAAATAGTTATGGATTGGATCATTCCCTGATTCCTTACGTTTCGCAAAAGTATTATGAGAACAACAAAAACCAACAAACGATCTACAGTAGAGAGCAAACAGGGAAAGGATTTAAGATCACAACAGATATGGGTTTGTTTTTTGATATCTTTTATGGTGCAAGAACAAACTGTGGATATTCAGCCACCAGAAATGCCCGACCAGGACATTGGGTCGAAACATGGGGAAATAGGAAATTGTTTTCCTGATATAACTACAGTAACCCCCAAGAAGATCCAAAAGTAAATTCCTAGTTAATTAGTGATAAATCACTTTTTCAACCTTTCTTTTTGGGGTTACTATAGCCTTAAATCGAGCTTTGAATTCATGATGTGATCCAGAAGTGGAGTTCAAGAGCAAGACGATGATGGGGTGCTAGACGCGCCGCGCAATTGGTCAAGGAAATGCTGGGGAATCCCCAGAGATAGGAAACTCCAATTTCATATAGTGACGTATTCGATCCCGCCATACACATGTCCCCCAATGCTTGTCACTAATATAAATCTACGTTGCAATGGTTGCATAATGTTTGTGTATACACATTGCTTCTGATAATGTATATGACCAGTATTTTTTCCAACACTCCATCGCTCTATGCAACGATAGGCACACGAGATTTCCCCTTCAAATGCACTTTGGCTCCCCGTATCTCCTGGTCCCACTTTATACAACTAATTGTTACCAAATCACACCCGTTGCTCGGAATCTCCTGTATGTTTCTGTGTCAATGGATTTCCGTGAGTCTCCAAACCATGCAAAATCCTTGAATGTGCATCCCAGGTAGCAAGTGGATTATCACCTATGTAATATATGTAATATATGCTAATATATAATGTATAATAATTATATTTTATAATATACATATATATATATATCGATATATCTAAATACATGTGCAAATTGATACCGAGGCTATTTCATATGGATACTACTATTCCCTAGAAGTTCTAAATGCACCTGGGCTTCACAGGACATCGACGACTTTTCCTTGCGCAAGCGGGTGCTCGATGAGCTCGGCTTTCTGGGCACCAAGGAAGTTCCGCATGCTTTGTATGGCCAGCCATTAGATCCTTGGCGACGAAAGGAGACACCGGTTTTCTTAGACCCTGGGTGATGATTTGGAGGTTTCCTGAAATGGGGGTACCCAAATAGCTGGACTGTGGATGGATTATAGTGGAATTTCCTACTAAAAATGGATTATTTGGGGGTAACCCCATTTCAGGAAACCTCCATTTAAGTTATGCCATGCGAAATTAGAGGCAAACCTGCCTTATTGATGTCTTATGGGGATCATAATCACCAAACAGCAGGTGGTACTGTACATTTTTTTTTTAAACGCGATGTAACGTGTGGACGTTTCCTGAAATAGGGGTACCCCCAAATCATCAATTTTATGTTCGGATTTTCCATGAAATAAACCATCCAGCTAGTGGGGTAACCCCATGACTCAGGAAACCTCCATGTAGCGATGTAAAACACATAAACACATCGTTCGATCTGTTTGTTTTTTTGTCTCGTGCTCCTCGAGGATGATACTGGTCGGCGATTCGGATGGCTGAGGGGCCAATTCTGGATATCCCGCTTGCAATGGACCAGAGTTGATACATTAGCTGGGATGGCCCTTGAAACATAGACAGTATATTGATGTATATTGTAGATTTCATGGACAGTCCTCCCCCGGAGGCAAAAAATCTGGATCTGTGTTTGATAGTAAAATCTCAGAAACATCTTCAGGGATCTTCAGGGAACACTTTGAATGACTCGAACTTGAGATTTCAATGCTAGTTTCAGAGTCGAACATGGACCCCACATGACCCAGTTATGACATGTCATAACGCTCAATGGTCCAGAGGACAACAATCAAATTTGGCCGGTCCAGATCAACGTCGACCTTGATCCCGAGAACGAGGTCATTCGGGTGGGGCCACCGTGACATCGTGACATCTTTTTTGGCGGACTTTCCTCGGGTAAACACCAGCAATAGTTGGGGGATTTTTCCTTGAACGTCTCCATTTCAATGATTTCACAGCTCAAATTTGCAAGAATCGCCTCTGGAAGCCATGAAGCGCCAGGTGAATTTCCGAAACGCCCTGGCCCAGATCATGAACACCGCACAGGCCTTATGCATTTGTGTGGGACCACCAGAGGTCTCCAGCTCTTCGATCCAGTATCCTTTGAAGTTGCCCGCCTCCACCGAGTTTCCAGCTGGATTGGGTCCCACGACTTGGCAGCAGATTCAGAAGAAATGCGATGCGTAGCTGCGGGCCGGCCCTAGCTACGGCCCGAGCGTCAACGGCACATTAGCTGCTGTTCGTTTTTAGCACCTGAAACTGATATGATTTTTGGAGACGGAGTTGGGGCCAGCGAAGAAATGCCGTGAGAAATGATCTGCGAAGAGTCAAAATGCAGCGCGAGAAAGGTTTTGAAGATGGTTCTGGTTGGGGCGTTGAGGTATTTCAGTCAATTTCAAGCATCTTTGGGATGATGATTCACAATGGTTCATATATTTTTGTATGACTCGCCTTGTGGTGAGAGCTCGCTCTTCCGAGTTTCCCAGAGGTGGGACGATTTTGCAGGCTTTTCCTCCATATTTCATGGGAAGCCCCATGGTTTCCGGTAGATTTTCCCACAAAACCCAGGTTTTCACGGCATGGCGCAGCGCGGCCAGGTGAAGATGTATCTGCCCTCGCGAACGGCGCAAGTCCTGGTGCGTGACAGTCTTTTGCAAGGCCGATATCTTGATTTCTGTGGAGATTTGGGGCGACCTGGAGGACCTGTCCGACCTGTCTCAGGTGGTGTCAAGATCTTCATGGATGCCACCTTTCTGGTCTCCTACAGCCTTCCTTCTTGTGTCACTTGGAGATGGGAGGACGAAATGAATGAAAATGACGGGTTCACGCCTGGTGGACAAAAATAAAGTTGACTGTCCCTGATAACTATAGTATATCATAACATATAATAACATATAGTCATGCCTTGAGAATCTGAAACAATTTGGCCAAAGATAGACCTACTATGGCTATGATTCAGTTCACCCGTAAACTATGGTGAAAGGATCGTTTCAAGAGACCTTGACTGGAAATCATGAGGGGTAAACCCTGTTAGATTTCCAATCGATTCCGGGAAGAATGGCGGGGCACTAACCAACAAAAACAGGGCTATTGAACCAACGATAATATGATGGAATTAACATGAATTCACCCATTATATCCATTAATGGCCCAATTAGTCCAATTGATTCGTTGTATCCTAATTAAGCGATATTGAACCAGGCCAATCCCTGGAGATCGGGACACCGTTGCGAACACAACGATTTTCTCAGGAAGGCATGAAGCTGTCTCTTCAGATCTGGAAGGACGGCAAGCAGGACGGGACTGGTCGTGTGAAGTTAAACTGAAACGAACAGTACCTGGATAATCCTGTGCAAAATGATCGCTCGAAATCTATTCTACATTGGAAGATGCAGGTACGAAAATAATTCGAAGCTAAACATGCTGAAACGAAGAGTAATATACAATAGTTCCACGAAAAAAAAACGTTTTTTTTTCTATAAAGGACTTAGACACCACAATTCCAGCGTCGTTTCTGTCGCAGATCGCAGGAGATGTTGGACTTCGACTTCGATGAGTCGGGCAAAGTGGCGGGGGAGCCCAGGGCTTTGATCAGCAGCCATGAAAAATGGAGAAACATGGTGACTTAACCCACAAAAATGTTGATCTAACCATGACTTAACCCACAAAAATGGTGATCTAACCATGAAACATGGCCAAAGTTTGCCATGAATAGCGATTGAAACAGCTGAATTTGGGATCACTGCCACGAGCACCAAGCATCCCAGTATCACGATTGTACCCGGTTAGGAAAATGAGGCTTTCGAAACCACTGGATCTTGTGTAATTTCCCATCAATTCCCATCATTTCTGAATTTCCCAGTGTAAAAACCAGGGATTCTTGTTGGTTTTAGCATGTTTTAGCACCATTAAAGGTATGAACCTTGAGTCGGTTCGTAGTTTCCGGGATCAACATGTGGGCGAGGATCTGGGCTTGAATTTCGATGCCACCTTCAAAATCTTGGACGCCACCGGACAGGAGCCGAGGATATGATTGATATTGGAATATCATGGATGTGTTTTTAAGTGATATCATTGGCGTGTGCTTCATTTTTGTCCTAGATTTACTTTGTCCTTTTTTTGGATACCCGAGTTTAGATCTGAGTTTATATATGCTGTTTCAGGATGTATATTTAAATTATAGTTATCAGTGCTTATCAGAACTTTTACATCTTTGCAGGGTCTAAACATGCTGGGTTTCCAGTAAGTTCTTCTCTCAAAGGAGGCCAAGAAAGGATGGGCAGTGAAACGCACACAGGGACATCCTTGCCCTGTTCAAGCAACAACATGTTCACATCTCGTGGGATCGATTTGGTGATTTCGCTATATGGAGATTTCCTCAAATTGGGGGTAGCCCTAAATTCCAAGCAGCTCTTAATCATCCAGATCAATTCTCGAGAATCCTAAAAAATCCTAAATCATCCATCTTCATCGGATTCTTTCAATCATTTAAATGGGACCTAACTATATTAATCCATATTAATCCATATTAATCCATATTAATCCATATTAATCCATATTAATCCATATTAATCCATATTAATCCATATTAATCCATATTAATCCATATTATATAATCATTCCAAATCATCAACCAAACAGCGCTTTGGGATCTGACTGTGGTCCGTCTGCCCCAGGAGGTGCCCTGCAAAGCTTCCAAAGACGGATTCTACCGCGTTTCTTGGTCGGACAGTTGGAACTTCCCCAGTGGAGTATCATCTCCTGCCATGAATTGCCACAAATTTCTGGTGAAAAAAGCGTCTTCATTTCCAAGAACCCATATTTTCAAGCTTTGAATTCTAATACACTTGCAATGAATCAGGGGTAGCCTCCCCGTTTTTGACCAAAGAATCACTCGGGAAGATCCACAGATCTCCCACGGACCCGGCGCTAGGTCTTCTTTCCTGGTGAATATGCCATTTGCAGCACCTTGGATGATTTGTTTGTTTCATGGGAGGGATGAAGATAACTAGAGTCAAAAAATGGTGTGAAAATATGGTTATGAATGGTTGTGACAGTTATGAGTCATATTCATTCGCTCTTGATTCATGAGTTTAGTCACAGATATTCACAGATTTCCCCAAGTTGTCCGAAATTTTTCCACTTCCTATGGATTTTCCATGGATTTTCCTAGGTCAGCCGTTTTCCACCTCATTTCCCCATCATTTTCCATGGATTTTCCCAGGTTTTCGTAGCCGTTTCGTAGCCTTTGGATCCAAGGCCTGGGCTATCTGCGCAACGGCCCCGGCAGCCTCGAGGGCCTGGAAGCCTTCGAGGACGCCGACGAGGCCGTTGCCGAGACGGCCGAGCAGTCGCCCAGCGGCGACGCTTCCGCGGCGAAGGCGGAGGAGCCGAAGGCGGCAGGCGCGGGGGGTTCTGATGGGGCTGAAATCTATGGATGATTTACATGGGGCTATTGAAAATGGTGATTTACAGTGGATTTACCCATTGAAAATGGTGATTTTCCATAGTTATAGTAGATATATCTATCTGATAGGTGGTTTGGAACATGAATTTTATTTTTCCATATATTGGGAATAATCATCCCAACTGACTAATATTTTTCAGAGGGGTAGGTATACCACCAACCAGTTAGCCTCTGGTAAATATACCAAAGGGAGTACTTCTGATGGGATTTTATGGGAGTTTATGGTGACTTAATGGGATCTAATGATTTAATGGTTGATTACCATCTGGTAAATATGGGGATAATAGTGGGCTATTGATTGAACACGTGGGAATTATATGGAATTATTGAATTAGTTAGAGGATGATTATGGAATACTGGAGCCAATAGGAGCCAATAGGAGTCAATAACCAACATGATATTTTATGATATTTTATGGGATGATGTAATTGATTTCCCTCTGGTACACATACAAAAACCCATGGAAAATCACCATCTTTAATAGGTAAATCAACGAACTAAATGGGCCATTTTCAATAGCTATGTCAAATTACCTTATGGTTGATTTGGGGTTGAAACAGGAGGAAGCTGGAACATGTCACATTGATGGAGTCAATCACCAACATGATGGGGATACAATGGGATACAATTGGAGGTTTCCAATCCATGGGGGTACCCCCAGTTTTGATCCATTTTAGATTGGGATTTTCCATGAAATAAACCATCCATGTTGGGGTACCCCCATTTATGGAAACCACCATATGAACGGGAATATCATGGGAATATCATGAGAATATGATGGGAATATAGTGGGTATGATATGCCTATGGGTTTTAAACGGCAGCCTAAAGTTAGGTAGCCTAAAGTTATAGCTGGGATATGGCTATGGATGTTGATTTTTCCAATGGTAAAATTTCCCATCGGTTTTGACCCATCCACATATGAACAGGATGTGGAGGTCTCCGTTTTGTCGGGTTAGTCCCAGTCATCCAGTCGTATGGTGACGACCATGACTTGGTAAACCTATGGTGACGACTGGGGATCCCCCATTTTGAAAAACCACCATTGAATGGGAGAATATAGATTGACACAGGAATGGTATTATCATGGCCAGGCGTGTCAGAAATGTACCGCCCCCAAAAATGCATTTTCGGAATTTTCAGAGGAAAACAATGATAACTATACCATCCAATGTTGGCAGTAACCTTACTGCAAGGCCAGATGCTCTCGGATGACCCAAACATACCCAAACATGGAGGGCACCCCCTGGCGCCATCTTCCAGGAACGGCCAACACAACCAAGCCGCAGAAGGGCGGCTATGGAGACGCAGGAAAAGTTGAGGTTTTGTTGAATGGTTTGGCTTTATATGTTTTATCTCGGATTCTGCCATCATTTACACCGGGGTTTTAAAGAAAAGTGGGATGTCATGCAGAAGTTGGGGCCTAGGGGTGGTTGATGATTAGTATGATACTGGTACTGATAGATCGAGGATTGTTGTCCAACAGGAATCCCTAACCCAGATCCAATCAGTACAGTGGAATGACAATATGTGGCTTGAACACTGCTCAAGTGAGTTGGTTTTGTTGGGCTTCATGGATGCATTGGTGTTCCCATAATAGGGGGAGACTGAGTCTAACTAATGGCTATTCTCTTGCCATACTTCATTGGTCTGTGACCTCATTATGTGAAAGTGAAGCGAAGGAGCGGGCGAAAGTGAAACTGCATTTTGAAGAGGGTGGCCCAGTAAGCCTTACAAATCATCAACTATAACATATGTATATATATATACCCTGCAGCTACAATCTGTCCTAAGAAGGGATTCTGTGATGCTAACTGCATGGTTTATAAGGCTATCATGAAGTAATCTAAGTAATTCGGCAGTCAATGATGGAGTCTTCGTAAGTTACTCTTGCCTCACATGGGTCCCGCGAAAGATAAACATGAAGTTTGCAAAAGTAACATGTGAAGACTGGCCGTCTCTGGATGAAAGAATTTAGATCAACCACCATACCATTATACATACACACACATATATATAATACATACATATATACATACATATATATATATTATCAGTCAAATGATAGGGAATGATGGAGATTTGCCAATAGTGGGAGTAAAGCAGGGTCAACAAGAAGCGACCAAATATGGGGATACTGTATACTATATGAAATACCGGGATAGAAGGGGGATGTAATTTTGATGTGATGGGGTTTAACGGGCTGATTCCGAATGTTTAATAGTTTGAAACGTTGTAAGCCAGTTACATCTAGGTTATATTTACATATGGGTTTATCTACCGCTTTCTAACTCACTGGACGTGCATCCAAGAAGGCAGTTTGGGTTGCCAGGATGAGGAAGCAATGATATCTTCCCATTTTCCACTGCTGGGATATCCTTTGGATCGTAACTCTGATGGACACCCGACTGTTGGACTAATTTGGGCATGGGTCAATATGATTGATACCCCAAAAATGGATGGTTTGATAATATCATCATAAACAATCATTGATATCCCAAATATTCCTAAATTATATTATCAATTAATGGAGATATCATTATCATATATAAACGATTAGTGATATCCCAACAAACAAATGAGATCTGTTGTGGATCATTCATATCCGTTTTTTTCCCATTCGACAAGTTGCTGCAGGAAAGACGGAAGTCGCCGCTGAAGTGGCACCCAGCGCCGTGGGAGCATGAGGAGAGACAAGGCGACTGGAGTGGTTGGGTTTTTAGGCTCTTCGGTGCCCGTTGAAAGCCATGGAAGGAATCATGGAAACATGTTTTTCATGTTCAAACTTGGCCCTAGCTATGCTCTAGGTTTTATACCCTCTGGTAATTCAACATAGTGAACTGGAAAATCACCATTTTTAATAGGTAAATCAACTATTTCACTGGGCCATGGCTTCCAGTTCGCAAACTGTTAGTCATTACCAGAGGGTAATATCCCTGTTTTGGAATGGATCATCTATCCAGATGGGTGCCTGAGTGCCTAAAAAGTCAAGTTTTTGGAGGCTCCGAAATCTCCATGGTTTTTCATTTTTTTTCTGGACCAAGGTGAATCCTGGGACTCTGACTGATTTGACCAAGGACCAAGACGTTGAGCAAATTGTGTTTTTAGCAAGCTGTAGGTTGATTACTTTGAGACCCAATGGTGGAATGCTGCAAGCAAAACACACGTCCGACTGCTGTGACACTGAGGCTGGTGTGACTGGAAATTTGGACGCTGAAAAGATGGCGTCACAATCATTTTACAGCGGAATCCGCACTGCGCACAGGGGTGGCCGGGGGTTCGAAAATCCTGGTTCTTTGCCATCGAAGATGCCAAGGAAATCTCGATCATTTGTGACTATCACCGTGACCTATTTGGAAAAGTGAAATCCCCGAAATCAAATTCTATCCCCTGAAGTTGAATAGTTGAATCTTCATTTTTCTTGGCTAAAGCTGTGTTCTCGTGAGTTGAATCCCACTCTTCTTGGGTTAATTCCAGCACCTCCAGCGCACCTCTGTGAGCAGGGGCCACGGCCCACGCACTGAATTTTTCAGCCAGTTGTCTTGATCTTGGTGGACCACTTGCCCAAGTTTTCCAGTCTTCAAACTTGCAGCCATAGGATTTCACTTCCGAAACGGTAATGACGATGGCAACATGAGCCAACAAAGAACAGCCATCTCATCAAATGATGGGGATAACACATGAAAAATAGGCATGAAACAGCAATAATTTGCGGAGAAGGTGGGATAATCCTTGGAATCCTGGAGCGACAATCCTATCCACACCGACTCCACTTGCTCGCCTGCGGACTGTGGTGGACTGGCAATGAGACCCACAATTGCAATGGAATGATGGCCCATCTCAGGCTTGATCCAAGCACTTTCTTTCTTATCAGCAAACTGCATGATCACTCCTTAACAAATCAGCCATTGTTTCTTTTATAAAAATCGTTTATCTAAAGATTGGACCCAAAGGGCAAGATTATATTCTAGAGATCGCGATGCTGGCACCACGTTTCGAGCATGCAAATCAATTGCCTTGGTAGAAAGATGCCGAGGAGCCGACTCTCCACTTTTTGACCGCGCATTGAAAGGTTCGTTGGAAAATGGTCCCCGGTTGACAATCTTACACCGGATGGGGAATATGTATCAACAATGCGGTGGATTTTCCTCCAAACTTTGGGTTCCTGATTCAAGCAATTCTGAGATGGGCTTTTTCAAAAGGCTGGTTCAGTCACTGAAGGTGCGCTTGGTTCAAGTGGAGAGGTTGCCTTTTTCTGAGCGAAGCGTCGTTTAACTCGGTACGCGGTTGCGTGAAGCACACGACCCACCGGGGGTTTTCCAAGAGGGATCCCAGTGGACTGAAATTGTTCTGCCAGACTTGGGGATCTGGACTTCGTGATACTTGTACTGGTTGGTGGTTTGGAACCATGGAATTTTATGACTTTCCATATATTGGGAATAATAGTCCCAACTGACGAACTCATATTTTTCAGAGGGGTTGAAACCACCAACCAGATATACTTGTAATCTATTAATCTACTGCCATGTTTTTGCGGAATCTTTTCTAAGAAAAACAGGAAAAAGGAATGGCCCCAATTCTTTTGAACCGTGAGACACATGCTACTTGTAATATTGTTGCTGGTGTGGTTCCCACCATGAATCTTGGCCCTGAACCCGATTCGCATCAGGCTTCCACCCTGGTTCCGCGCGTATCTGACAGTATCTTTCTCATAGATGGTTCTCGTATCAATGCTGGTTGGTGGTTTCAAACATTTTTCATTTTCCACTTTATATATGGGATGTCATCCTTCCCATTGACGAACTCCATCATTTTTCAGAGGGGTAGGTCAACCACCAATCAGATATATAAGTAACTAAGTATGATCATCAATGGGATTAAACCACATTAAACCATACTAACCATATATAGGGTAGGTCAATCCGATCATATGATAGTGGCTGAACATCATAAAACCCTGAGCCGTTGGCCATCGGTGTTGGAGGTCTCAAGGACTATAGAGAGCACCATCGATAGAACCAACAAATAGAACATCATATCTCAGTAAAACTAACAGATATGAATTTATAAGCCATGAATATATATATATATATATACACATTTTTTCTATCTTTTGGGAATGGCGTGGAATATATATATATATATATGTATATATGTAAGTATAATAGTATATATATACATATGTGGAACTCAAGGAATGCTTGCCATTTCGTGATGTTGTGCGACCCCGCATTGACCACAGGCTTTTCAGTACGGGGACCAGCACCAGCACCAACATCTTATGTACTAACAACTCATCAGATTTGAGGTTTGTGAATTGTTATCCTATTCCCCTGCACCCGACTGTAATCGGTGCACTGGACCCGTCCGCTTGTCGACTCGTGACGATCGTTTAAGCGCGGATCTACCACGCCGCCCGAATCGCCCTACTCGACTCGAAAAAACAGTGCGACAGGCGCAGGTCGTCGTGCTTTGGACCCAGCTATAGCTGGTTGGAGTAGACAGTTTCCACGTTCCTGTGGTTGTGCCCAAAGTCCGAAGTTGATACTGCAACTGAATGGCAACAGTATTATCAGGCTTTGTGTCGGTGCATATGTTAGTGAGACCCAACCAGGCATTTTTGGTGACCGCAATGCAGACCTTGTGCACCATGGTCCAAAAGGAGTGACCCCTAAACACTTGTGGATATTGGATGATATTGGGTCCTAAAGTTTGAAACCCGATAGGAAGTTCTTTTGGATACTGTCAAAAACAACTGCTTGGAGAAACATATCAGTTCATACATGCTTGATCATAGAGCATGTTTGTTCGTTTGCCCCTAACTCGCATTGTCCATGCCTATCCCATTGAAATCATTGAAACACAACCACTTGCGAAACTCGTGTGACAAGTCGTGATGCGATGACGCTCCGAGTCGTCTTGGCTTCACAACCATCTGGGCGGTGAATATCTTGAGTTCAAATCAGGCAGATGCTTTTGAAGCAAATCTACCCTCTGGTAAACTAACATAACTATGGAAAAACACAATTTTCAATGGGTAAATCCACTATAAATTGCCATTTTCAATAGCTATGTTAAACTACCAGAGGGTAAGCAAAAGTCAGCAAAAATCATGACACTGTCAGGAAACTCAACTCAGATCTCTTCAGATCACGGCCCCCGGCCGATGCCCCGGACGCAGATGGTGCAGAGCCCAGGTCCACTGCTGTCAATCCCAAATCATCCCACATCGATTTCAAATCCATCTTTTCGGGAAGCTAGAAAGATTATGTTTGATGATGTAATTTGAATACACACACACATATATATATATATATACACAGAATATATGTGTATATATATAAATATTAGTATATATATATAAGTATATATATAAACGTATATATATAAGTATATATATATATAAACGTATATATATATATAAAAGTATATATATATATGTATATATATATAAGTATATATATATAAGTGTATATATATATATATATATTTAAAAGTATATATATAAGTATATGCATAAAAGTATATATATATATATGTATATA
>Ga0126342_10001167_pt1 | contig 35360 bp, 22 predicted proteins | sample Cyp1metagenome_FD_92528 | JGI IMG/M metagenome (GOLD analysis project Ga0126342, IMG submission 92528) | Coral microbial communities from Lord Howe Island, Old Settlement Bay, Australia - Cyphastrea 1 metagenome | ecosystem: Host-associated > Invertebrates > Cnidaria > Coral ...
CCATGAAATAAACCATCCATTTCAATAGGATTTTCCATGAAATAAACCATCCATTTTGGATTGGGATTTTCCATGAAATAAACCATCCATTTCAATAGGATTTTCCATGAAATAAACCATCCAGCTATTGGGGATCCATGTATGGAACCCCCCCAAAAAGAGACCGTTTAAAGCGCAATTTCTTCATTGAAAAAGAACCCGGTGTGCTGCCATGGAGCCATGGTTGGTCGGTCCAAAGCGGCCAAGGACAGTCCGTGATTAGAGCGGTGTGTCTTTGAAAAATGCGTTGAAGTTGCGATTTCCTAAAAGATACAGGAGTCATTTCTCGCTATTTTGGTTGGATTCAGTTTTTTTTAAAAAACAAAATGTTGGGGTTGGCTATATTAATCGATTATATTCTTTGTTTATTTTGGGTTCAGCAGTGGCAACCAAAAATCAATCCAACAGAGAGAACAAGAACAAGTATATATATATATATATATGTATCATTTATCACCATTTGTAAGGATCCTACTGTCGCATTTTTTCCGGCTTTGCTGTACTTTTCAATGATCAATCAAAGACAAAAAAATGCGGGTCGACATTCAGGAACCGGTCATGTGGACATTTTTGGGTATCAACTACACTGCTCTTTTAGTAGGATTTAGTAAGATTTGATATGATATCTATGTCTATCCAATCATTGTCCCAAGAGTCGTCGCCAGTCTTTGAATGTCTTCGACCGACCTTTTCAGAAGGAGTCTTACTTGCAATACGGGCGGCCCGTTGCGCCATAGTGCTTACTCTCTGGAATCTTTGATATATATTTGATTTATTGCCATTTATTGCCAATAATGTCAGGGATCAGCGTCTACAGATGTGTGATCTTCCAGGTTAAATTTCTGGAGGGTAGATGATCTGGTGGAGCAATCGTTTCTTTACTCGCCTTTAGCTTACCTGAACTCTTCCGGACGGCGATGGAACTGTTGGAACTGGTGTCAACATAGCGAACTGGCGCTCCAGGCGTTACGTCCGTTGATACGTCACCCATGGTTTCCGTGTTTTTTTTTGCAGAATTCCAGGCCCAAAGATGTCGAAAACCCCTTGAAACGTGCAGGAATCAGAAGCCGGGAAAGATGTAGGCGACTTGGAGGATACGGTAGGGAGGATGGGTCGCAAAACAATCCTCATCCAGATTCATCCATATTCATCCATATTCCTCCATACTCATCCATCAAAAACATTCAAAAACAACTCCGCATGTCACTGTTCTAGTGCGTTTATCAAATGCTTAAGTCATGTTTCTTCCGCAGAAGTCGAAGATTTGATCCCCTATAGGTGGGTCCCCAGTTGGCCGCTGCCTGAGGTCCCACGGGTCCCACGGGTCCCACGGGTCCCACGCTGCGATTTTGGTGGGGAAGGCGATGCGCGGTTGGATCGGTTGGATCAGATTTATCAGTGATAGATTCGGATAGAGCAGTCATGGGGGTTTCCGTTTTGTCATGGGGGTACCCCAAATCATCTACTGCTTGGTGGTGACTGGAACCATGGTCCATGGATGACATGACTTTCCATGTTAATTGGGAATAGAATGTCATCATCCCAACTGACGAACATAAATTATTTTTCAGAGGGGTAGGTATACCACCAACCAGTCTATGTTTGTAGGATTTTGCCTTATAAACCATCCAGCTTTTGGGATACCCCCATGACTTTGGAAACCTCCATATAGAGCAACATGTTCATGTTTGGAATTCCTTCATCGCAGCTCGCAGCGCAGGTCGCAACCATTTTACATCAACCGCATGAGTTGAGACATGTTGAGACCAGTTTTGGACCAGGGGTTTCCAATGGCTTCGAGGCGTATACTGATTGAATCGAAAAAAATGTCCTGAATTTCTGCACTAAGTCACGATCATCTCCTGCTGCAGATGGTTCAATGACGAGGCAAAATGAATCAAACTCTGTTTGGGCCAATCAGGTCACCCTGAAAAAAACAATGTTTTACCACGGTTTGGGATGGCATGGCTCGCTATAAAGAGATGTCATTCTTATAACTGAAACATTTAGTATAGTCTATGGTCTATGGTTAGTTAGTTTTTTTTTAAAAAAAAACATGACTATGATCTGTAGACGATAAAACAATATAAAAACATAGGTTTTTCCAAACCGGTTAGATGATATGTCTATAGTCCTTGGATCATCATTGGCTACCCCCCAAAGGGGGCTCCATGCGTTGCAGGACTTGTCTCCTGGTGTTGGCGTTGGCCGTTTCCTGGCGATACCTGGAGGTCATCAAGAGCTGGGAACCACAGATGTTTCGATCTCTTTGTTTCTTCATTGACACATTGGACTGATGTTATATAATATAACGGTAAAATCACAGTTGATATGACCATGTTCGTTTCTTTTGATCAAACTGGTCTAACTATTTTGGATTCAGGACTTATGATTGGTTTTAATTGTTTGTTTTTGATTGAGTATGCCGGTTTTTGAAAAGTACAGCACGATTCGGCGCTTACATTTGTCTTGGGGTCAGCTCAATTTTTGTGGAACCACAAACACGAACCCATATATTTAGATGATCTGTTTCCTCGTTATTGAATGGCAAAAAAAAACTATATATATATATAACACATTATATATATAGATATATGCCTACTCTTTCAAGACAATTTTTAGGAAGGGACACCAAGGAACTTCAGCGGACTGAGTGCTGAGGTCGTTTCGGCCAGCTGACAGACCCAAGCAGGCCCCGGGAACATCCGTGGCCCGGTCGGTTAGTGATGGCTCATGTTGGGCCATGGAGAACTACCCTCTGGTAAACATACAAAAAACTATGGAAAATCACAATTTTTAATGGGAAAATCAACTATTTCTATGGCCATTTTCAATAGCTACGTTAAATTACCAGAGGGTAGACAAGCCATATAGTGTTTCATACAATAATATATGTATATAGCATCTTTCAAGATTCTTTTTAGTACCCTATTAACTAGTTCGGTATCTCAACCATAAACCCTAGCCAAGCTACTTATTTGAACCAACTTCGCGAACGGAATCCCTTTTGAAATTCCATGAAGTCCCATATTCCATGATTTCACCAGGAATTCATCATTCAACTCCAGTACATCACCATTTCAGATACCCTCTGGTTATTTAACATAGCTATGGAAGCCATGACCCATAGATGATTTTCCCAGCTAGATACCTCCATTTAGGGATTTTCCATGGCTATGTAACAAATAACCAGAGGGTTTTTCGATAAGGATCATTGATTACCCTCTGGTAAACATACAAAAAACGATGGAAAATCACCAGTTTTACTGGGTAAATCCACTATAAATCTCCATTTTTTATGGCTAAATCCACTATAAATCACCATTTTTCATGGCTAAATCCACTATTTCTATGGCCATTTTCCAGTTCGCTCTTGAGATCCCCATGGTTTCACTCCGCAACGCTAAACGCACGCTGTCCAGGTCGTCCAGCCTACCGCCCGGTTGGACCGCCGGGCGACACATTTGACGAAGATGTTATGATTTTGTTGATTATCAATGGGATATAACCCATAGGATCCATGTATGCTATATATGGTAACAATGGGATACTATATTGTAATGGATCACCAATGGGTTATCAATGGATTATCAATGGATTTTCAATGGATTATCAGTGGATTATCAGTGGGATTATGGACTTAGTTGAATTTATATTATGTTGGGATATAAATCCATTTTCCAACATGTTCTAACTATGTGATATATTTCATGTATCTCAGATATATGATATACTAGCTGGTGGTTTGGAACATTTTTTTCCATAATATATGGGATGTCATCCTTCCCATTGACTTTCTCATATTTTTCAAGATGGTTAAAACCACCAACAAGTTTGGATGATCAATGGGATATAATGGGATAAACAATATGATTAGACCTTTGAATATGGAATAGCATAGTGTACTGTAATGCATTATCAACAGATTATCAATGGAATATATTCATGTTGGGTAAACCCATTGTTTTATGAACTTGTTCTGGTTGGTGGTTTGGAACATGAATTTTATGACGTGTAAATGGAATATAACCCAGATGCGCCATGGTGCTGGTATATTTAACTACAAAACTGGGTGATTTTGTTCAGGCAAATGTTGGTAAATATTCGAGCACCATGGAGCAGACGGGTAATGGGATTAAACAAAAATATATTAGACATTTGAATATGGGATATTATATTGTAATGGATTACCAATGGATTTTCAATGGATTATCAATGGATTTTCAGTGGGATTTTGGACTTAGTTGAATTTCATGTGATTTGAACCTGGAGAGAGTTGATCATGACCTCACGTCGTTTTCTGTCACTGGAATGAGGGGAATTGGAGTTGGGGAATCATCCCCATAGCTGGCATATGCTGGCATTATTTGGGCTACCCTCTGGTAAACTAACATAGCTATGGAAAATCACAATTTTTAATGGGAAAACTCACTATAAATGGCCATTTTCAATAGCTATGTTAGTTTACCGGAGGGTATTTTCAGCTAAGTGAAATATTGTAATTTAGCCAGGAAAAGATTGTGGTTTGTTCTAGGAACTAAGTGAGCCATGCTCAACAACCCGAGATGTTCATTTTTATCGAGGGAGAGTAAGGACCTCGAGTCATTAAGGAAAACCCTGGTGTGCATAAGCCCCCGTAAGCATCAGCGCGAGCTATTCCTGCGAGTAAGCTAAGACTGTGGGTGCGTAAGCAACGCGTAAGCTGCGGGGTAAGCATTCCCTTAGCGCCTTCAGAAAGACAAGGCCTTTTGACCATGGCTCAAGTGTTAACTTTCCGGGACAAGTGGTGTTAATTTGGTCAAGTTTTGTTCCATTAAACTCAATGGTTCAACTGGGTGGGTGAGTTTTGGGGGTCCTAGAATGGAGAAGAACGGAGGGTACAAAGAAACTTGCCACCATTTGAAAACAAAACATATGGGTCCAAAAATGATCAGAACTAGATCATACATGATTATACCCCAAATCCCCTGGTGAATCATGGACATTGTTTCCTATTGAAATGGCATGAAACGTCTATAAATAGATGAGATCATTGGAGGTATACCTATTTTCAGGCGAAGCCTGTGTGGGATGACCTTCCCCAGACCAGGTCGTGTCCGAATATCCACGGGTGTATGTCTGGATCCGAAACGAACCCGTGGGGAAACGGGAAACTGGGCTGGTTCGGCTGCACTCAACAGCCGAACAGCCGAACTGGTTGATGATGGGGGAAATGTCTAGATTGGGCAGTATTGGGGAGTGTCAGTAGTGTATTGGGCTGATCCGATCATTTTGTTTTATGCCTGGAATCCCGAAAATTCATCAGAAAAAAGTGGAACCAGACAAGGCCGACAAGGCTGAAGCCTGCAAAAAACATGTTGCTTTTCCCAAGTGGTTACTTCAATGTGTGGAACATCTCTTTGGACAAATTACTTCTGCAAATTCCAAGGCAATATCCAAGGCCCCTGGAAATCAAACGTGCCCTGGGCAACGGTGTTCCTCCTGGCCATGCTAGTTGTAACCATCCTGTATAATCACATCATCTACTCAAAATCCAACAGCAAAATCATTTTGGAGAGTCATGTGGGGTCTCAAATCCTCATCATGTTTTCCAGGGGGAACCCTCTGGTAAACGAACATAGCAATGGAAAATCACCATTTTTCATGGGAAAATCCACTATAAATGGCAATTTTCAATAGTTTTTTGTATGTTTTCCAGGGGAAAGCCCTGTTGGGTCAGGCTAACCCCAAGGAGTCGGAACACCCGAAGAGGCGCCCTGACTTTCTGAGGTCCAAGATGACTTCTTGAGCAGCGAGGAATGCGAGATGTTGAAGAAGCAGGCCAGTTTTAGGGGCGTCGTGGGCTACGTTTTCCAAGGAATGGGACCCCCTTCAGTTGATTGACCTGGGTACTATTTTTGAATAGCAATGAATAGCAATGAATAGCAATTTGGAAAATGATTTTGTGGTAAACCATAAATGTGATACAGTAGATGGACAAAAAATCAAACCCTACAGACAGCTACGAAGTAAAACCCCACACCCCAAATTTCAATGTTGAATAGAACTTTATCTATTTTCCTCTGTGTTCAGGGTTTGATTTTTTTGTCCACCGGACCCAACCGCGCAGGCCAAAGACAACATTGAAATTTGGGGGGGTGGGGGTTGACAACAATATATATAACAAGGGTTTGATTTCATCGTCCATCTACGGTAGTATATGATAGTCACTGTTTATTAAGCCGGGGGTTGGCATTCAACGGTGGTGCAGGGTTGGTTAGCAGTCTATGTCTTTTTTATCCGGCTAAACAAATCAATGAAGGAATGACATATCAACTATAAGAAAAGAATCTAAGAACCAAGTTTTCTGGAGGAGGACAAGCCACACATTGTTGACGGCCGATCTGGTAGACCTTTGAACGGTTTTACTAGCGTATTTACCAACTTAAATGCAAATCATCACTCACTTCTTGGTGCACAGAGGCAAACTCCTTGCTATGTTTAAATATCTCCCATCGGGGAATCATGCTTCTCCGCAGGTGTCTTGCTCTCACGGATGCAGCGAGGAAAATCATGGTAAGTACAGGCATGCCACCAACAAAGTAAAATATACGTTCAAATAAAAAACATATCCTTATACTATCTTATACTTACACTCATAATTTATATTTCCATGCAATTCCAGGTGCATGCCCCAGCTTGGATGAATATATTCCATGATATTCGCGAAAAATGAATTTAGACATATGAACATTCCTCTTTCCATGAATATATTCCATGATATTCAATTGTATTCCATGGAAAAAGCATGAATATATTCCATGATATTCCATTAAACTTATATTCCATTATATTCCCTGTGAACATGAATTTATGGATGGATGTGGATTGTCTCATGGTTTTCCATGCTTTTCAGTTTCCACGTGGAGGTGCGGCGGTCACTTTTTCACTTGGGGTTTATGGTAGAGAAAAAACCGAACGACTTCATGGATCTTAATGGGGGTTATAAATGTTCGAAACCAACAAACATCACTGGGTTATAAGTTATAACATGTTATAAACTTTATAAGCCAACAAAACTAACTGGGGGCACCACCGTGTATGGTTACATACATACGTAGAATTGTAGTTCACTGGAACCGCACCCCACAAAGCATTTGTCATATTTGTCCCATTCCCACGCCTTTCGTTAGGTGTCAGGGCGGCTGGAACCTGCCAAAGTGGTTGAGAAGGAGGAGAACAAATACGACCAGCAGGTGAGGAACCAGTACCCTTCGGCAGTGAAACACGGCTGGGAGAACCCCGAACATCCTATAACTATGGAGCTTCTCATCGGAAAATTCGAATTTCATCGGGGGATTTATTTTCAGCAAAGCATGTTTTATCAGAAGGTAGTTGGAAGAGTTGGAAGGATAACATGTTACTGGCAAATGTGATTGTTAATGGAGATTCAACCACCTTGAAATTGGGTTTCATGGATAAAGTATGGGGGTTGAACCATCTCAAATGCGGATAGAATGGGGATGCGATTGGTACAGTATATAACAATATATATATATAATCATATATAGCCACATATATCCATATATAACTCATAATGATCGGGCTGCTGGTTTGATTCTTGGTTGATCGCCTCAATTTTTACATATAGTGATCCCTAGTCACTTAGTCATGAAGGGTCTCTGTGAGTCGATCGTCCATGTTGAGGGGGAAAAAAACCTGGTTTTCTGTTGATAGGCTGTTTGGAACAACAACCTTTGCAAACCAGTGCGTCTTTTTTCCACGTTGGTAAGCCCAGTGAACTCTTCATGATGTTCATGTTTATTGTGAAGGCTTTTTTCTGATATCGCGCAGGAGATTTGTGGTTTCTTAATGTTTCTTAACCTTTAGTAATTGATCGCCATCCGGTTTAGCATCGCTTTATCTCGCTAAATGTAACCAGTTTGGATAGCGCATAGCAATTGGGCAGTGACCCTGGTCCTTAACCATGGGTGAAGTGTCCCACAGGTCAACGTGCGGAACAACCAGCAGATTTGGCTGGGCTACGAGGAGGAAAGGGATACCCCCGTTGGGAGACCAAAGTGGACACCTTGATGATGATTTCGGGGGTGAACTGCTCTGGGCCAGACCTCATCATTTTTTAGTCCTTCAGCCTCCAAAATCTTTGTTTTTTGGGTCATGACCGGTGCTTATGATGGCTGGATCTGCTTAAATATCTGCAGGTACCCTCTGGTTATTTAACAGTTCGCTATTGAAAATGGCCCATTTATAGTGAGTTTTCCCATTAATAGCATGGTGATTTTCCATAGTTATGTTAGTTTACCAGAGGGTAACTATATTTACACCATTTCATACCACTTAACTGCAGAAGATGCCCGCTGCAGGCAATCTATCAGATTTTGAAGCGGATGCATCGTGCTGCTCTCTTTCCGGACGATGATGCAGAGGCTTTGCAAATAGGTGCCGTGCCAACGTGGGTCCGAGTATGGACGCATTAATTAGAGATGTTGGTTCACAAAACTAAGTCCGAGTTGAAGTTTGGGACCACTGACTAAATGTGTGTTTGTTCATTGGTGAAAATATAGCAGCTTGCCAGGGTTTTGGAGCAACAGAACTGTGCGGAACAGGGAAAAAATGGGATGGTAACTATGATAACTTAAAATTTATTGGTCATAGACAGTAGAGGATGCAAAGAGGATTCAACATCCAAATGGGGCCCCCCTGGCTTTCACCAGGTCACTATGGTTCGGACACTCAGCATCACTGCGGAGGGGGATGGGCCAAGGGGCAAGATGAAACTGAAATATGTAGGTTTTCTCAGTATCAATCAACATAGGTAATTTATTGGTATTTTACATATACCATAATGGCGTTGTACGTTATAGAATTCATGGATTGCAACCGTCACTTTAAGAATGGCTGGGTAGATAATGTTCTGATGGGATGTGTATATCGTTCAACCTGGAGTTGCTGAAGATGTTTTCCAGTCGGCAACAGTTTAAGGTAGTTTCACCAAGACATGAGGCTACATAAGGCATTTCAATACCCTTGTTCCCTATGTGCAGGCCAGAAATTGCAGCTGCTTTTGCAACGTTAGTTCGCTTTCTACAGCCGGACATTCCCCACAAAAAACAAGCAGGTGGAATGGAAAGATCATTTGTGTTTGACTCAAACTTTGAAAACCCAGTCCTTCACATGATTGTCTCGTTCATAATTTCGCGTGTAAACCTTCCACAACTTGGGCCTCCAGCCTCCAGTTTGAGGCAAGCCCCACAAAAGATCCCTCCAGATTAGTTGAATCCTCAGTCAAAACATGTCAAAACCTTTGGTTCCACAGTTCCACGTGGCCTTTCTCATAGTCTCCCAGACCTCAAAGCAATGGTTGAAGGGAAACTCATGGAAAACCTACAGGAAACCATAGATTTTCCCATTGAATATGGGGTTTTCTTGTAATTGTTCCCTTAAACCAATACATTGAACCAAGCCATGGTTCAAGGCTCCAACCCATAGGCCCATGCCCAGGGAGCAGCCTGTGTCATCCTTGCCGCGCCGCAAGGTGTGGCCGAGAAGTACGAGATGCATCCAGATTCCGACCCCCGGCGCCTTGGTCGGGAAAGATGGGGATGTCTGGGGCCCTGTGGAATGTTTCATGGAGATGCAATCAACATCAATCAACCCATAAGTCAGGTCACCCACCTCTTAATCAATGCTTAGGCCTTGTAGACATGGTTGTTGGTGGTTGGTGGTGAATAGGCCAGGCAACCTGGCCCTGAAAAATGTCCCACGGAGTGCCTTTGAAGGGCTTGTTCGGATCCCCATGGTTCAACGGGATTACCCTCCAGAGCCCCGCAAATGTACACATAGATCTAGGGAAAAATCCATGTGTAGGTCATTTTCTGATATTTTCTGGGGAAAACTGAGATGTCCATCTCGACCGAAAATTTTTCAGAGGGTCCATCTCGGGCAATGTGAACTTTGGGACTTCGAGATGGGTCGAGACCTTTGATTTTCCCAGTGGCAGCATAAACATTTGCCGGCTATTTTGCTGTGCAAACCATGGCGCCATGGTTTTGAACCAGATCTGGCTTTCAGGGAAAACAGGAATCCTACAAGACGCTTCAAGCTTCATTCAAAGCGATGCGTGGGCTGTTTTGTGGGCATGATGACATGGGTAATTACATACTGTCACCAATTTATTACGTGCCCATGTTCATTTGTGTGTGCCAAAAAACTTGCAGGACCCCCAAGTCCTATAGGTTATGATCGTTTAGGTTAAAGAAACACTGTTTGTTTAACAAACTATTATCCTCTGGTAAACTAACATTGCTATTGAAAATTGCAATTTATGGTTGATTTACCCATTAAATATTAGTTTACCAGAGGGTATCAACCATGAAATTGTGTGGCCATTCTATTGTTCAGACACATAAGAACCGTTCTTAATGTCACCTTGCAGGGGGTTCATGGCTGGGTTTTTGTGCTGAAGTCTGCTTCACGGAAATGGTCAAAGAAACCCTTCAAGAACCATAAACTAGATTGGAGAAATGTGATTATCCTCTGGTCAATTAACATAGACCCTGAACATTACTATTTTTAAATGAAAACTCATCTTCCAACCCCTATCTGGCAGGGTCTATGTTAATTTACCAGAGGGTAACATATGTGTAAACATACCCTAGCTAAAACCATACTTCATCAAAAACATCCCATGGCCAGCAAAACAGCAAAATCCACTTGATGGCGATGGTTGTTTCTGCTGAGGAATGATGTGGCACGCCGGGAGCCCTGGTAATACCAGTGCCGATGCCGATGCCCCATCACCTTATGGCTCTCTGAAGCATTCACAAGCCTGGTAGGCTTATGGCATTGGCTTTACCATGTTACATAACTACCCAACCAAGGGTTTAAGCATTATATATGGTGTATTATTGGGTTTTCCGCACGGCTGACGTCTGGTTTTTTTGTTTCTCGTGACGTTTGAATGTTGTCCCTGAGATTGACCATATGCACTAGCCGCTAGCCAGCCCACTGGAGAGAAATGGCGGATGGAGGTGGTTGAAACCACCTGATATGGGTCTGTTTGAAAATGGTGTACCGCCAAATTTGATCATTAACCAGAATGTTCCCCATTCAGTAGAATTGTTGGGGGCACGCCATGCACGCCCCATTTTCAGACAATGATTTGATGAGTCAATGACCCAAGTCAATAGCAGTCATTGACAGGGATTTGGACAGGATGGGCTCCACTATCCGGAGAGTTCCCAGTAAACCCTTAGAGTTTCTCCAAATTGCGTCTCCAAGAATCTCGAAATACCCTCTGGTGAACTAATATAACTATGGAGAATCACCATTTTTTATAGGTAAATCAACTATAAATGGCCATGTTCAATAGCTATGTTACTTTACCAGAGGGCACATTTTAATAGCAACCCTGCAAAATACCGCCAAACAGATCCAAACAGTGTTTCCAAAATGATTCCAGGTGTCAATCTCTTCGGTATACGTTATGCACTAGACATTTATGGTGATAATTCATGATCGTATTCAGTTTATGATAATCCAAGAATGATTTATGATACCCTCTGGGTATTTAACATAGCCATCGAAAATCACCCATTTATAGATGGTTTACCTATTAAAAATGGTGGATCTTTCCATGGCAAACTGTTAGTCATAACCAGATGGTAATCCAAGCATAGATATTACGTTTGGGATTATGATTGGGTTTACCACACCTACTTCCTCGCCCAGGGCCAGCTACACTGATTACGTGCACAGAGCGAATGATTGGGTGATTTGCTGGTTTTGGTCATGTTGACATGGATGAATTATACTGATCAATGGATTGGTTCAAGGGAATTTTTACAGGAAAACCCCTAACCCCATATTCACCCTCTTGTTATTTAACATAGCCATGGTATAGATGGCCCATTTATAGATGATTTTCCCAGTTAGAAATCTCCATTTATAATGGATTTTCCATGGCTATGTTAGTCATAACCAGAGGGTAATGGAAAAATCCATGGTTTCCGGTTAAGATTTTCCCCAACAAACCAATCCATTAACCTGAGCTCATTGGTTTCCGTATGTTTCCGTCAGTGGAATGATGGGAAGATTCCGGGTACAGCATTTAGCCAGATCTCACTTGATCTCTCCGAAGTACTGGTGCCACATTCTACATAAGACTGTCTACTTAAGAAAGTTTATTAAAAACAAAAAAAAAACTGATGTTTCTTCTGTGGTGGCATCTTTTCCTTGTTGATGTCACGGCCCGAACCAACAGAGCCATCAAAAGTGCTAGATATTGTTGATTGGTTACCATAATGTTTATGAAATACTATGCAGGGGGATTATATAGTGGTTGATGGGTTATTACATGTTATTACTACATATTATTGCCATGTCATATCATGTCATGTTATCAATCATATAGGTTATACTACCAAATTTGCTGGCGGGTTATCATAGTCCAGTATCAGAATCCCTATTAACCAACCAGTAAAATTGGGATAGGATAGTGGTATTTTGTCATTACACAACGGTAGAATAACTTTGATTTTTGAACATATTCTGAGCATTCAAGTTCGAAATCTGCTAATCTTGTGTACCTTTGCATTGGCCGTCGTGTGAATCATTCACATATTCCAGTTGAAGTCATCCCTCATCCAATTGCTGCTAGCTCAATCGCTAGCTACTGGCCTAACTAACCCCAGTATATCCATGTCTCCATTTCTAAGGCTTTAAGGGGAGTTGCCGACTGTAGGCCAGAATTCTTGGATTTGTGAACGATGCAGTTGGGATGTCCGACTAAATCAAACTAATGAACTTATCTATACTCTATATTACTCTATCACTTCTACCACAAGAAGTTCCTTTACTGAGGGGTCAATGGTGCTGCTCGGAGCCTACTGGAATGACACCTGCTATAACTGTTCACGAACCGTAGCTGTGGCAAGAATTTTCCGAGACCTCAAGAGCATCCCACGTTAATATACGTTAATGATGTTTAGAAGATTTCAATAGATTTTGCAAGCATCAATCAGATTCAATCAGATGCAATCAGATTCTTTTTCTATCCTTGAACCGTGTGATGGGAGGTACTTGAACGATGTGGAGGAAGGAGGAGAGACGCTCTTCCCTCTGGGCAGCTTGTTTCAGTGAGTTCAACCCAAACAACGGCCCTGCTTTCTCTGGATTTCTCTGCTTTATTTTGCCTCAAACTGGGGCCAAAAAAAAACATCAAGCCATGGTGGTAGGGAACGGACTTGGCCGGGCCACTGGGGATATACATTTTGGTGATGCACTGGGATGCAGCCAGTTGGTGCAAACATGAGCTGATAAAGATAGAAATGTGATTTGGTGCCATCATTGACAAACCAAAATGAAGTATCCCTAACATAATTTCTTGAAACCGAGATTGAGCATTTGTTGAAATAATGCGTTGATCAAAGTCTATATGTATAAATATATGTGGTTCTGAAGCTGCATGTGTTTCTCAACATTCTGCACTTTAGGCATCCCCATGAGTTTCCATGATTTTCCTATTGAACAGTGAACGGTGTCCTACCATTCCATGGGTTTTCGGCGTTTTTGTGTGCGAATTCCTAGGCAATCGGAGCGCCTGCACCATGCAGTGGCGGCAGGATGATGTTGGAAACCAAAGGCGTGCGGGTTTACCATCCCCAGATGTCGCATTTTTATGGGTGGGATTCCAACCATCCATCTGGGCAAATTTGATCACGACCGAAGACTGTTCTCCCTCACTGGAAAAAATGTGAATTTTAGGGAAATCATCCCCTTTTATGGCCGCAAGATTCAGGTTAGTGAACTATTTTTTCATTTACCCAGATTTATATGGTTGGTTTAAAGACATGAAAGTGGATCCATATCAGGGAATATCTTATATCCAAAAGGGTACCCTTTGGTAGGTATTTAACGTGGCGACAATGTAAAATCAATGGATGGTTGAATGTATACAAGATCATGTATACATCGTGGAATTTCCCTTGCCACGTTTGATGACTGGTTCCTAAAATGAATGGAACGTGAAGATTAAGTCCTAATGGAGTTGAACATGGCTTGAGTTTAATGGGATATAGTTGGAAAATCATCGGATAGTAAAGGGGAAAATAATAGTAAACCATTGGAATTTAATGGAATCTAAATGATCGGGATGGATCATAGCTGTACAGATGTTGTAGCCTTTTGGGGCTTGGATGGGTAAATATCGTTTATCCCGCTTTTTTTTTTCTAAACAGGGGATGCGCAACTCTCTTCAAGCCCCCAAAAAAGGCATGATGATCCTGGAAGGTTTTCTTGTCATTTTGTCGGTTGAATTCCGACTCGGAACTGGATCTATCTGTTTCTGAACATCTTAAAATCTTGAGTAAGATACTAAAACACAAACTTAATCGAAACTAGAGTTCTCAGAACCAGATGCATGTTTGGAATAACCTAGAAGTGTCAGTGCACACACATCCACAAGCCATTGCATCCTGAGTTTGGGGCTGAGCTTGTGGGGGAACATTTGGCACTTCTGTGCTTGTTTTTTGTAACATGATATCCATTGTGCCTTGGATATGGGTGTGGACCGGAAATTGCTCCGTCACCCAACAATAATAGATACAACTAGCAATTTTCATACGGACAATCAATGACAATCAATTGGGTTTTTGGGGTTGACGAACCCATATTTTTAGCATATTTTAACGGACAAATCGGTACCACCCCGCAGTTTTGACAACCACTATAGTTCCCGATGTTTCTTTCCCCACCACGGTTGATTAATCGGAACCACACATTCATGACCCTTCATGGCCACGGGGCACCTTTTGTACCGGCTTTTCAGGTTTGGCATTCAGAACTGCTGTGCCATTTGGATCTGTGATGATAATGGGATTTTTGCAAAGTGGTGCCCCACGGATAGCTAAACAAACGGTTTGTAACCATGGCAATTTGTCGGGGTTGAGGCGGATTTAATGTTTACAGTTATCTGTATGTAACACAATGTATAGTTTGCTGGGTTCGCTTTTTGAACTAAGCTAATCATGAAAACTTGCGGGCACCACTTTGAATGGTTTGGGTGGGTTCGTTCAAGCGAATTTTGCCAACGAAGGCTTCTTGTGCGTTTCCTCAACATTGGGATTTCTGGGCAAACCAGGATAAGCATGTTGGTTGTCAACTGCCCCCAACAAAAAACATGTCTATGTTTCCTTATTTTTGAGCAGAACGCTCTTTTGGAGACCAAACAAAGCACATGTTCATTGTGAAAAAAGTGTCACAGTGCCGTAACTGGTTCAACGGATACGATGATGTGATTATAATCCAACATCGGATTCACCCGAAAAAAGGGCGCCCCCTCGGCCGTAAGTTAGTTCATGAACCTCACTACTGACAAACTGGATGTTTTGTTTTACATGTGCTCACGCAAAACGACTCCTACAAGACAGAGATGTACAACAAAACGCATCTGCTGAAATTGCATATCAGAAAAAACACATGAACACCTATTTATTTTTGTTTATTAAAAACAAAACACTATATAGTCTATATAGACTATCATAGATCATATACACTTACATTAATGGCCTATTATATGCCATATCCTCCATGTATGCACTATTCATCAACATTTACCCCAAACGTCATCCAAATGTAGGAGCGTTTGAGTATATGTATATAATTAGGTCTTAATTATAAATATATAATGATTTCAATTACATATAATTGATAACTCATAATAGTCATCTATAATTGAAAATAGGTATATTGATAATCGGTACAATATCTAGTCATTACATCTATTGATCATAGACAATCTAAGAATTAATTTTATATAGATGATTGATAAATGTTTATAATTTGTTTTAATGTAGCACCAACTTAATGATGGTCCCTCCAATGACCTCCCTTGTTCTCACAGAAGATAATTGATATATGTACATTTAAAATTATTACCATCTGGTTATTTAACATAGCCATGGAAAATCGCTTATTAAATGGAGGTTTCTAGCTGGGAAAATCATCTACAAATGGGTCATTTTCCATGGCTATGTTAAATAACCAGAGGGTAATTGATTGGTCACTTGCTTCATGGCAACTGCCGAGGATCGCCGGGAGCTGCTGCGGATCGCAGCAAAGAAGGGCCGCGCAGTGCTGTTCTTCAACCACGACACGGCTGGGAGTCTCCGAGGATTTGAATGATTTAAAGTAATATGTATATATATCCCATAGGATCCAAGTATCTTCTTAGGAAGTGTTTGGGGTATAATTTACTATAATTTGGAGGGTTAAGTACCTTCTCAGACAGTGTTTGGATCAATAGGGTATATATATATATATATCAATACCTGTTAATACCATTTTTAGTGGGATGAACATCCATAAATCCCAGCTATTTTGATGTGAACAGAAGGGGTACTATTGGTTTTGACACACTGCCATATGTATATATTTATATATAGAGATACCATTAGAGTAATTATATGTAATTATCACATTCTTATTACATATATAGAATTAGATTATCACGGTTTTACCACAAATATATGTATATATATATATATAAAGGTATAAAGAGATATAAAGCGAGTTATTTTGGAATGGTGCCTATTTATGGAATTCATTGATCGAACGTATAGAATATATATATATATTCTAAAAGTATCCAGCAACAGAAAGGACCAGAGATTAGCCACGGATTGGTTTGAGAGGATGTCGGATTTTTCTGATCCATACTTTGCACACCCATGAAACTGGAACATACTTCGACACTATTATTCAACTGTTGCAGACTGTTGCGCACATTCCATGCCAGACAATAAGAGGAGAAACCCAATGGACACATATCGGATCCCAACGTTTGGAACATGAATTGTATGACTTTGCATAACTTTCCATAGAGTTGGGAATGGAAAATCATCCCAACTGACGAGCTCACTCACTCCATCATTTTTCAGAGGGGTAGGGCGGCCGAAGCACCAACCTGGTATGATTCTGTGTGGCTAAAACCCATACCAGGTTGGTAAAACCAGGTTGGTGGAGTGACTAACCTTTCATTTCTCAAAATGCAAGCTGAGCAGTTGATAAAACCCATGAACTGTGGCGAACTGTTAGTTTGGGATCCCTCTGGGTATGTCTAACAGTTTGCCATGGAAAATGGACCATAGAAACAGATGGGTTTTAAAATGGGTGGATTTTCCATAGTTTTTTGATGTTTTTTGTATGCTTACCAGAGGGTAACCAAATGACAAGTCAACTTAGCTATCAAACGGATGCCTCACCTTGGTCCTGACATTCCAAAATGGAGCCACGTCTCGCTGAGATGGGTCAGTTGGACTACCTCTCTGAACATGCTGCGTGTCAAGTGAAACGAGGTCCAGTTTGGGAGGTAACACTGGGGTACATGGGTGAACCGGTAAGGTGGTGAAGACGAGGTTTAGCGGTTTAGCCATCAGGCTTACATGAGCATCCATGTATTCATGTGTCTTTTTTATCGCCCAGAAGAGTGAAGAGTTTAGCCGCAACTCAAGGTAGAGGGTAGCTTATGCCACCAAGCTCAATTGGTTATAAAGCCATGAGAATCGCCAACGTTCCTGGAGAGAACCAAATGGGTTTGACGACCATAGCGGAACCTTGGCGAGTTAAGGGTAGGTGCGCAGCGAAAATGTAGCGGCCATAAAAGAAGAGTTAAACCACCTGTGACTCGCCATGTAAAATGAACTTTCCATTGGTCATGTGGCAATCCAATCAGAAAGACCCTGAAACTGCATTTTTTTTCGCATTTGTGTGGCTGTGCCAACTTCAGAAAACTGTGCCACAAAAACCATGCTAGTCATGTTGCCACATTAATTCCATCCTCCGAATATTCAACACCCCCAAAGAGTCACCATGGTTTAGTAGGGGGAGTTCACCATGATGCAGGACCATTTAGGAGGTGTTGATTTTTTTCGCGGGATGAGATAAGTCATAAGTCCCATATGGTGACAAGTGCGGAAGTTCCCCAAATCATCATTTGAAACTCGAATGTTCCATGAAATCAACCAGCTATTGGGCGACCCCCATGACTGTCCCATGACTTAGGAAGCCTCCATCTGGGCTATGGATCAATAGCTATACCAGATTTTTTTTCGTGGGATGAACATCCATAAATCCCAGTTATGGATGGGGAATAACCATCCATTAACATCTTTGATCCATGTTCTTTCGCTTCGCCAGGCGAAAAGTGGATCGCCCAACGTTGGTTTCGTGCCTTGGCATGCCTTGGCGACCTCGTCCGACCTCGTCGACCAACTGGGGTCTGGGTTGGGGTTGTAAATTATATGCATATGTGGAGAGAGAGAAAGAGAGAGAAATGTGCAACATTTTAATAGATTAAATGGGTATAAATTAGGTAAACACATGCAGGTGATCTAGCATTAGCTACGCGGTGTCAGTGAGCACAGCCCTTAGGCTTTGAGCCCTACCAGCGTTTGGTGCATCCGCGGGATCCACGCGGCTGACTCAGCGATGTCAAAATCTTTTCCGCTGTTGAAGGGCAACTCGCAATAACCTTACACCACCTTTAACACAATGGCTAGTACAGTTATGGCCCTTTACCAGTTATAAGTATACTTATAACCCCATAAAATGTATAATCCCACTTATAACCAGTTAGAACTAATAAATGGCCAGAACTGTAAGGGGCAAGGGTATCAAAAACCCGAAATGGCGGCGGAAGAAGCGGTAAATCATGCAAGTGAATGGGGGATTTTTACTGGTTCTCTTTGAAACCAGGTGCTACACCTCGATGCTGTCGATACTCATCAACATCCATTCACATACCCAATACATCACAATTGGATTCAGTATTTCCAGCTTATATGAGCAAAACCTTGGTTGGGTTGGTTTATTATTGTTGATTTTTTTCAGACAAGCTGGTAGATTGGAATCTAAGAATCGGATGTTTTGCGAGGACCGACGCTACGTTTCCCAATGTTGATGGGTATCTCCAAGATTGGCTACGTTTGGCTACTTAGATGTTGTCAGAATTCGCAATTTATGGGTAGTAAGGTATACCCTCTGGTAAACTAACATAGCTATGGAAAATCACCATGTTTAATGGGAAAATCCACTATAAATGACCATTTTCAATAGCTATGTTAAATTACCAGATCTCTAGAGGGTATTACATTAAATTTTGTCCCAATACATCCCAGCTGTTTTGAGGGGCTACAATAACATGCTACCCACAACTTCACCCACGAATCGCATCGACTCTTGTGCATGAAGCGAGGCTTCGATGGTCTGCCCCTGGTGCCTTTGCAGTCAACGTCTTAGTGAGGCTCATCCGTCCATTCATAGATGCTAATTTAATCTAATTTATAAGTTAATAGACCTGTTATAAATTAAAGAATCTCTATATATACATTGTGTTTTGATCGTAGCACATGTAGTCTAATCGTGTCTGCCCGGTGAGGGTCATAATTGGATGGCTTATGTGGCCATTGATGGCGGGGGCAAATGAGCAAATGACCCAGCAGAAACCTATGCAGCAACCACGTGGGATTGTTTGTGCCCAGATCTGGTCATATTTTTTGGGATGTCAACCGGAATGTGTCAGGGTGAAATACCTTATTCCTTTCATTAAGAGTATGATGATCCTGGGACTGGAGTTCTGGAGTTGTCGGCTGGGTCCAAACCTTTTTCCATCCATTTCCCGCATGAGGGGCTCTGACAATGGGAGGGCACTCCCCTTTGGGCGATCCCATGATCCCATTCATTTCACCAATCAGGACCCACTACTGAAGACATTATTTCAACCATGAACTTCTAGTCTTTTTTTTAAACAAACCATTACTATCACTAACCATGAAAAATGATCACTAACCATGACTTTTGTGTTATATACCCTCTGGCTATTTAACATAGCCATGGAACATGGCCCATTTATAGTGGATTTTCCCATTAAAACCTCCATTTATAAGGGATTTTCCGTGGCTACGTTAAATAACTAAGTTATTGGAGTTATAAACCAACTTGGCTAACTATGTGGTACCACCTTGTGTATATATATATATATACAACTCTCCATCCGGGAGCCCGGCTCAGGCCCGCCCAACTTGGTGCCCCTAAAAGGCCTCGGGTCGTCTCCCAAAAGTCGCCCAGCATCTATCTCATAGAGGAGACCCGTTGGGGCCATTTTTGTCTGAAAATGGTGCTTTTTTACCCATCAGAACCATCATTTGGTGGGATTTAACCAGGATTTAACAATCATTTGGTGGGATTTAATGGGATTTCATGGTTGATACCCTCTGGTAAACTGTCACATAACTATGGAAAGATCCACCATGCTATTAATGGGAAAACTCACTATTTCGACTGGGCCATTTTCAATAGCGAACTGTTAAATTACCAGAGGGTACCCATCAGGATTAGGATTTTCTGTGTAAAGATGTCATGTTTTTTGGCCTGGTGGTTACAGGCCAAGTTATGTGGGATTAACCGTTAAGGGTTGTCAATTTATGTCATGTCTTTTTGGGGAAAAAATGAAAAATGCCATAAACATTTGGGATTCATTGGTGAATGTGGGATTGATGTGGGAATTATGACCCAGATGCTCCAAGATGCTGGTATATTTAACTACAAAACTGGGTGATTTTGTTCGGGCAAATGTTGGTAAATATTCCAGCACCATGGAGCATATGGGTGAGGATTGAGTGCATGGTTTGAGTGGAGCTTTACCCATAATCATTGTGTTATTGTCCCCGTGCAGATGGAGATGTAACTGGAATGTCATGGGCTACAACCAACGCACCATGAGACCCAAGTGATGGCGAAGTCTAGATGGAAACACCCTGGTTTTCAACCATGGGATTTGGGGCTGGGATGAAGCAGCAAAAAATCGTCATCCAGTTGGATTTGACATGATTTGACTGTTGCTACTTATAAGTTGGTTTATAAACCCCATTAAATTAACTATAGATATATCTACCATAAACCATAGATACTTGACATGATTTGACTGTTTGTTGCTACTTATCCTTCTTGTAAGATGTTACAAGGCCACATGTAGCAACCCCAAAACCGATCGAAACTGTGAATGCCTGAAAAAATACTGTATGTGGAATGAAGTGAGGTTTAAGATTATCGTGCTCCATTGTTACAATCCAATCAACCACTTCAAATAGATCTGCATAAGGTTAAACCATATGCACAAAAATCATATATGACATAAATGTGTATACACACAAAGTATGAATCTATCACAATCTATCCATCTTCGAAATTAAACGTCATAGAACCATATTACCTATGCATCGTAACAAGTGCAAATAGATGTGTCAACTGTCAATTATCTATTGTTTTCATGCAGTATATATATATATATACATATTCTGTAAGTACGTTATACAAAACAAAAACCAGGCTTGATATTTCTTTAGAAACATCTATTCTTACTATCAAACTTTATGAATATCAACGTTTGCTGACATCTATTTTCACAAGCTGACTGATGTGTTTTTTTTGTGGGTATATTGTTGCTATATTTAGGGAAAATTGGGGAATATATATATGTATACATATCAATCTACTGGAACTGTTTTTTTTTAGTCATTATGTAGACATAGGAATAGATGTCACTAGATTCACTAGATCAAACACAAACATGCGGATAGATATCATTATATTATATTCGTGTCATTCCACATATACAAGTAGATTATGATCTTTTTTTCTGATCACTGTACACTACATGTTTAACAAAACATACAATATTCATTATATGTAGATCTGCATTAATTAGATAGGTTTTGATATCCATTCTATATGATGCTGTATAGGCAATACACAAAATTGATCTATATAACTATTATATATATATATATGTGTGTGTGTGTCTATAGTCTATATTATGAATATTTTAAAGTCCAGTGTTACACAACTATATTTTATTCTATATATAATATCTATAATTTGAATATATTGTATATTATAGATGACAATTAGTGTTTAATGACATGGTTATCTAAGATAAAATATATATGTCCTTTTACAACATGATATATCTATATATAATATGATATATGTAATATGATATGTATATATATATAGATATTTATTTGAAACTAATATAGCACTTATATTAATAAATACTATTATACACGGTCATTCATGATAGATATGCATACTTAAATATACATAGACAAACAAACAAACAGACAAACAAACAAACAAACAATCAAACATAAATACAGTATATTTATATATATATAATGTATTTATACATATATGATCTATAAGTTTATATTTATATGTGTATACTCTTATCAATTAATGACCGTGTAGATCACCTTCCTGACGCGCCAGGAGCTCCTAAGCGCCTCAGAATGCCAGGCCTTGGTGGACTTGATGCAGCAGCTGCCAGGCCCCTGGGCCCATTTTGCCCCGGTTTTTGTGGGGGTAACCCATGGGGATCTCATGGTTTATAGCACCAAAAAGGCACCTATAGCTGGTGATTTTTCAAGGGGATGCTGACTACATGGCATTGGTTTTTTTACCATAGTGAATGAGTTTGGGGGTACGTTGCGGGTCTGGCCGGAAAAAAAAAAATCAACCCGACGCACGAGGAATTCGTTGGTAAACCATGGATACTGAGGGGCAAACCGAGAAGGTGAATCCTATGTCCGAGGAAACATCCTGAAGGCAATTGAGGTGATTATCCATGTTGGATTAGTGATTTGTAAACAAATCCATGGGCAAACAGCACATCAAATCATCAAACCAAGCCTTGGATGAAGCGATTCGGAACCAGGGACATTGGAACATTTTTTGGTCCTTGATGAGCAGCAAAATGAATCCAATACTAGACTTGGATAATCTTGGATGTGGATTTTGGTTTGGTCTATCGATTATGATTCTATTATGATTATAGAAGATATCGCAACCCAAAAAAATTGTTTTGTTTTAACACAAATCAAGGCTAAGAGTGAATGACCATACCACTTGAGGATCAGATTTGATTTGTCTATTTTTGTGGTGAGTGCCTCTAGGGTGGCAAATTTCCCTATCGAGGCTTCAAAGAGGAAGGGCAGATGCGACACTGGGCCCGAGGTCCAAGGATGTAAGTGCCCATAAAAATTGGCCAAAAGTACTAAACTAATGGGGTAACATATATTAAAATATTGCAAAAATAGTTTTAAATTGGGTGAGAAGCTCTAGGATCATATGTTCGTGTCAGTAATCTTGACACATTTTTGTTATGGCGTAAAATGCCAATGTTTATGGGCACTTTGGGTATTTCTACTAACCCACCCACAAAAAGAAAACGGATTTTAGCACAAAAGCTGTGGAATCAAATGGGTAAACCTTGTGTTGCCGGTTATGGCAATCAAATCATGACCTGCTCAAGATATGTTCTTGTTAATATACTAGCATTTTTTGAATGTACCCTCTGGTTATGACTAACATAGCCATGGCCCATAGAAATAGATGGTTTACCGTTCTTAAAAATGGGTGGATTTTCCATGGCGAACTGTGAATGTCATAACCAGAGGGTTTGAATCGAACGATGAATCCTGTAGAGTAGCAAATCTGCAACTGCGGCAAAGACCACATCCAGGATCAAAAGATGGAATAGACAATATCCCATTCAACATACTTAAGATGTTTTCAAATATCATATGTACAAATACAGGTGCAATTATTGAAGTATTTAACTTTACGATATTGTTTCATTGTCCAAAGTTTTATTTAACAGGATTAAATCAATGATGTTCGTGTAACAAGTGTATCGTTTGGATCATATACCCTCCGGTAAACTAACATAATTATGGAAAATAACAATTTTTAATTGGTAAATCAACGAACTAAATCACAATTTTCAATAGCAAACTGTTAGTTTACCAGAGGGTATCAATGGCTTCCTGCTTCGGGGCGCCTAGGTCGACTCGGCGCCCGAATCGCTGCTGGAGAAGATTTCTCAACGTTTCCCCGGCAGTCACGGTTCGGAGAGGGTGGAGCCTAGGAGGTACCCGCAATGAAACTCACATAGATGCTGACATGTGTAGACAATTCTTGAAAACCAGGTAACCAGGTGTTTTATTTTTTGTTCACATCTATGTTAGTTTAGTTCATGGTCACATATGGTAACTACACAAAATATGATTTGACAATTAGAAATGCGGAGGCCATGGGATGAACCAGAGGATTTTGGAATGCCATATGTCAGACAGACCTTTTTAAGTTGGATGTCAAGGCGATGTTCATGTTCAGACAAAGCCATTGAAGATGTTAAACTGTTTTTTTTTAGAGTTCTGAATTGGGTTTCTCCTTTTTTTAAGGCGCTAGTTCAAGAGATTTAATATGGATGTTGGACATTCACACATCACGGCGCAACTGGATGAATCCAGGTGGGTGAAGACCCCATCTTGCAGATTCCGCTTGCGGACTGGCCGTGTGGCCTTCATCATACTATTCGGTGGTGCCCCCCTAGTTAGAAGTTGAACAAATTAACCCCATTACCCTCTGGTAAACATACAAAAAACGATGGAAAATCACCATGCTATTCATGGGACAACTCACTATTTCGACTGGGCCATTTTCAATAGCAAACTGTTAATTTACCAGAGGGTAACTAGTTGGATATATCTACCATAAACCCAAGCTACTGGAGTTATATAAAAGCCAACTTAGATAAAAATGGAGTACCACCTCATAATGTGGGCTACCCATGGTTACCCAATAAGCACTAGCAGCTAGCAGCTCTGCGAGGTTTGCGCGCCGCTGTCCTGATGCCCGAAGATACCGGAGAAGCTCTGCAGTTGGGTCGCTACGCGTAGCATGGCTGATCGGGTGCAGATCTGCAACTGATCTTGGGAGTTGACCAGTGGAGATGTATTCGTTCAACGACCGTAGGGATGGCCATAAAAGAAGGGGGAGGGGACAAAATTAATGGCCATGTGATGCCCAAAATGAGCAAGCAAATGATTTTTCCAATAATGGTTGGTAGGTACTGTGGTTCCAACTCAGTCATATCAACAGGCCCGGACGCTGCTAGGTATGGGCAAGCCATTCTTGGAAAGGTCAAGAGTTTTTTTTTTCAAGCCTGCAAATCAACAGATATTGATCTAATAATGACTATTCTGTTCGCTATATTTATGTGCTCAAACTACATTGATATTGTTGCCACCATGTTTTTTTCCATGTGTTGCCACCATTTCAAGCTTATCTAGATACTTGGACATGGGATGAAGTATGAAGCTTCTGTTTCATGTCTCACGAGTTGTTGCTTGAATTCGCCGCTTTGTTTCACGCTGTTCTGTTTGTCGGACTATGACTACACTTATCTGATCTTACTAGACTCAGTTTTTCTTTATTATCATTATGATTAGTAGATCAGATTTACATAGATTTACTATCTCTATAATCTTTGTTATCATATTATACTACACTTATCGAATCTATCATTAAAGAGAATCCTTAAATTTTGTTACCCCCCATGGGATCTCTTCTTCCGCATCTCTAAGGCCGGGAGATCATCAAGGCGCGTTTGGAATCATGGCGCTGGGATCTAATTAAGATCTCATGGGTATATTAATGTATATTATAGATATTTAATGATATTTATAGATTCTATGATCTAATTAAGATTGGGTGAACATATACATATTTATATATATATATATATTGTAGTTTATTTTAGATCTAATTAAACCTATGTATTCTGTATTGTTAACAATATATTAACTATATGATTTGGTCTGTATGTATTTGTTTTGACCCCAACATGAGAAGATTGAAGCTGATGTTTGAAATTTCATGTCCAGATGGATGGCTCTACGCCAAGATTTCATGATACGACATGATCCAGCCAAGTTCTTCAATTTAGGTCATCATCCTAATGTATAAGAAGTGTTTGGTGACACTTGGTTTGTAATTTCTCCGGCTGCATGTCTCCCAATATATTAATATCTAATTTTGTTTGACTATGTTTGACTTAAAACATCTTAGTTGTAAAACTTACACCTCAACCAGGGTCGCTCCAACTTTTCTCTACACCACAGTGAGTTATGTCTTTGTCATGTTTTGTTTTCTCCCCACCATGCTGACAAATTCTCCAGATCAGTGCAGTTATGGCCCAAAATACCAGTTATAAGTACTTATAACCCCATTTATAAAATGTATAATCCCATTTATAACCAGTTATAACTAATAAATGGCCATAACTGTGGGATGCTCGAGTCGATCGACTCGAGGCTTCCATTTCGACAATCCCACGGAGAATGAGTCGAATCCTCGCGTCTGGACCGTGATCGTGTGCCGCGGTGCTTGGGGCTGGCCGAAAGTTTACCCTTTGTTTTGCGGGATATGGTTTCCCTCTGGTAAGCTGATATAGCCGAGCAAAATCATCATTCTAATGGGCAAATCAACTATGGGTGATTTTCAATAGCTTAGATTGCCAGAGGCTAGCATTTTGAATGCTAACCCAGCATTTTGCTACCCCCCCAGTTTATGACACAAAGGGGGTAGCTAATTTGATAGTAGTTTGAATCACTATTTTGCGGGTACTCCATCAATTTGTTGGTAATACCGAAATACCAAGTATATATACATATATATGCATATATATATATGCATATATATATATATATACATATGATTGATAGTTGCTATTGGAAATTGGAAATGGAAGTTGGCAATGCCAACAGGGTTGACATTGCATGGCACTTTGACTTCATGAGGAGCGGTGAAAACAATTCGCCAGGTATTTGACTGGCGATGGTTCTGTCGGGGACACTGCTGAAGGCCACATCGGTGCTGTCCAAATGGGAGGCTACCACCAGGTGTCTTTTCGATTTTCAATATCTGGTCCTCACCTTAAGGATTTTTAGGATATTCACTTACAGGATGGGCCCCCCCAGTTAGAAGTTGGTTTATAAACCCCATTAACCATAGTTATCTATAGTTATATCTACCATAAACCATAGAAATCAGCCATTTATAAACCAACTTGGCTATCTTGGGGGCCCCATCTTGTAATTAATTTGGATTTATGACGCACATTTGTTGCGGTTGGGTCAATCTCGCCATGAGGTGCCACCATCTTCCCCAGCGGCTGGTGCAGGCGGTCGAAGTCGAAATTGGATGGTGAAGAGAAGATATTCCAATAGATGATATATACCCTCCGGTAAACAACCATAGCTATTGAACATGGCCATAGAAATAGTGGATTTATATACCCATTTAAACAAATGCAATTTTCAATATCTATGTTTGTTTACCGGAGGGTATTGGCCTTCTAACCCTGGGAATATCATGGCCATAAGATGCCATATTTCACCATGTTTTTTTAAGGACATGGCCTTCGTTCTGTGGTTTTGATGGTGATGCGTCCACTACCGTTGTTCTTGGTAGTTCAGATTTACCCCAAAACCAGATGTTGAAAAAGGGTCAGCTTTGGGAAGATGGGTTGGGTTCCCGTGCATGAAGCTTCCATGATTCATGATCCTAGTTATTGACCACCATTCAGACATATCGTCATCCTCATTCTCAACCTCCTCCTCCTCCTCCTCCTCATCATCATCATCACCATCATCATCATCATCATCATCATCATCATCAATGGGTTGGGTGTGGGTATGGAACAAAGTTGTTTGCGCAGGCTTATCCAATTTGGATCCAATTTTTCTCAGGCTGCTGGTTTCAGAATATGCCAAAAGGTGTTCCTCTCCACCGTATAAGTTGGCTTATACAACCCATTCTGCACATATGAATATGTCTACCACACCTACCACAAACCCTGCTGAACATAGTTCCACAATGTTCCACATTGACTAACTTACACAAGGATTGTAGGCACCAAAATTGTCAATATCTTCTGGAATGACCCGATTTCGGATCCCAAGTGACCACCTACGGTTCCCATAATTTCCACCTACGTTTCATAGAGCTTTCTTGGGTCCCATCAGCCTTAAAGGGGGTCCCTTCGTTAGTTCCACTAAGTATCTGGATAGATGAGATATACCCGGCCTGGTAATGACTAACAGTTTGCAAACTGGAAAATGGCCATAGAAATAGTTGATTTACCCATAAAAAATTGTGATTTTCCATAGTTATGTTAGTTTACTGGAGGGTGTATATATATATATATGTGTGTGTGTATTATGATATACCCCATTAAGTTGGATAGCTATATGAAATCCCATAAAACCATGTGAATCATGTGAACATTAGTAATATGATAATCCCCATGGCATTATATCATGGCACTAAGTATGATATATCCAATTAAACCCTGTGAAATCCCACGAAACTTCGGTGCCGCCGCCTGGTGAGGTCCAGTCTGCTGGAGTGTTGCCAGCAGGGAGCGTTTCCCGGTGGAGAGCTGGTTCTTGCCTTTTTTGGGGGGGAAAAAGCAGCTGGACAATTATGGAAAGTGAGAATCACATTCTAAGGAATGCCGATTGTTTGGTATGGTTTTTGATTGTTTTTTGTTGTCAATCAATGTTCAGAGTGCCAACTGGATGATTGGCACTGGGCAAGGTTTGTGAGTCTCGGGATCCCAAATTCACGTGGGAAGGGGTCGAATGCATTCGCTATTTCCAGGCTGGCTTGCCAGGTAAGGGTGCTATTTCTGTCACAAACGTGGCTGATGATTTGGCTGGACATGTTCCCGCTTTCTGACAATGTCGCTTTGCTTGTGGCTTTGAACATCATTCTTTTTGTTTTTACACTTACCCTCTGGTGAACTAACATAGCAATGGAAAATCCCCATTTTTAATGGGAAAATCCACTATAAATGGGCCATTTCCCGTGGCTATGTTAAATAACCAGAGGGTATCTCTTTTTGCATTCAAGGCCCGACGATTTCATAGAAAACTCCAAGAGATTTCGGCAATTTCCGAAACGGTCCTCGTTTCGAATTGAATTCGTTACGGACGGGGACTGTCCCTGTCCGTTCAACTGGATCCAGCCACAACATTAAGGCAACAACTGCGAAAGGTGAGACTCCTCCGATGTGGTGTGTCTGGGTGACTCAAAACAACAGGAAAAATTGGTGTTGTACATATTACACCTGGGTGCAAAATTAATAATATTTACCGATGTATAATATATATTAACATATATATATATGAGTATAGTACATCACAACTAATGAGTTTGTTCGTTCGTTCGTTCGTTCGTTCGTTTGTTTGTTTGTTTGTTTGTTTGTTTGTCTGTCCATTGCAACATTGGGTGTGGTTTTCCTTTGGTTTGCCATGCAAATTAGTTGGGTACATCAGCAACACAGCAACGCATGTCATGGGATAAGAAAACATGTAGGCATATATATATATATATGTATATATATATGCATACATACATATATACATATACATATACATATACATATACATATACATATACATATACATATACGTATATATATATATAAACCGCATATGGGTTTTTAACCAGCAATGATCAGTTCAAGGGACACATGTTTCTCTTCAACGCCGTTATGTCTGTGTGGTTGGGGCGGGGATTCAGCGTATGATCATCTGGGTTCACGAGGAAGATCTGCTGGGTGAATGCTCATTGTTCTTGGTTAAAAAATTGAATATAATGCCATGTAGAGGATTCACCAACAAAAATGAGGATTAAGTATGCCATATAATGCCAAAGCAATGCCATGTAGATTTCAAGTTCGTCAAGTATTGTGACATAAATCTGCCAGTGTTCATGTGCTGCATGTGAATAGATAATGACAATGTTGGACGGCAGAAGGACCCAATGCCCGCACTTTTTCAAGATGCCTTGTGGTGAGAAGATGCAGCACTTTCCAAACAAATCCAAAAAGGTGGTGCCCTTTGGGGAGGTTTCTTGGTTTTTAAGTTTTATGACGTAAATAGTGCGATACATGTACCATCAACCCTAATAAACCCAGCAATTGGGCAATAGTTTCATTCATCAACTTAGCTAAGGATGGGGGGGCACCATTTTGTAGTCTTCTCTTTTAGGGACCTTGAGGTCCGTGGATTAGCCACAAATAGCTGGCTTAGATTCCAACTGCCCAGATGGCAAGTACACGTGGTGCTTCGTTGTGGCTCAAGCTGCAGTTTTTTAGTCCCAGCACCTCTGAAAGAGCGAGGAACTTTGCTGGCTACACCCCAAGGGTAGGTTCTTGGATGAATTTCTTCACCGCGATTTTCCATGGGAATTCCCAACTACTAACATTGTTTCTTAATTCTCTCCAAAAATCATCCAAATATTGACTTGAACAAAGGAACAACCGCATGTCAGTACCAAAATATTGGCCAACTCAGATCCGGCCAGTTCTTCGCTGGCAGATGATGGTTTTGCCTCGTTTTTTTGGGGGATGTGGTGGTTCAACCAGTCAAACAGCTTTCCAACAAAAAAACATCTCAAAGCTGCAGATCCATGGAGTGCTGCCATGGGGGTGCAAGGTGCCCACTGTCTCTGATCGACATTGATGGACCTTGATCGACCATGAAATCCATGAATCATGTGGACAAACCGACTCTGAATATCTGGGCTTCGACTCTGAATATCCACCATTATCCACCCATTTTGCTGAACTGCCTGGTGTTGTCAAGAAAACTGAATATTCATGAATATTCCATAATATTCCCAGATTTCCCTGGATGAAGGGCACCACCATTGTCAGTGGCCTGTTAAACAGGGTTCGACATCTTTCCCCCGTCACTTGATCCTCAAAGCAACACATTGACATGTTACGGTAATCATTAATCCTAAGAAAAACTTCCTAACCACAGATTGCCAATTCTGGCAACATCTGTAAGTAATGTATGCCTCACGAAGATGCAGAAAAGCTTCAATTTAGAACTGACATATATATATATATACTTTAAAAAAAGAGAGAGAGAGAGAGGGAGAGAGCCAGTTTTATCCACTGGTTGGTGGTTTCAAACATGTTTTATTTTCCCATTTCATAAAAGAGGGATGTCATCCTTCCCAAACCACCGGCCACAGCACGGGCCAGGCCTTTGGGACTTAGCTTCCGCCGCCGGTCAGCGCGTGAACTTCGCCGCGTTAGAGAACAAGGTGGTGGCCGTAGATGCAGCTTGAGCTTCAAATATGGGAATTTCAGGATCCTAAAATGGAGGTACTGTACCATATAAGGCCATATTTTCTGGGGATATCCCCTTACATAGGCCTTACATATGGTAGGTACCTCCAATTTAGGTTCCTGAAATGGCCATTGAAAATGTTTTTTTTGCCAACAAAAATGGGGGACGATGCTCATTTCACCTGCAAAGATGGGGATGTAGAGTTGATATAATATAGCCCAATCCTTCTCGAAAAAAGGTTGATGAAAAATCAGCCAAAATTGGGATTTCATCAGCAAGAATTGAGAGTTATGGCAGTTATGGGTGATTTATCATGACAAACTTGGTGAACAAAAATATATTTCAATTTCAAGTGTTGGGTTTATATTGTACAGGTGAATTTGAACATATTCACTGCAAACCCCACGTTTGCCTGCATCGGATCCCGCATATCCTTTGACATGCTCAAATCCCTGCGTAGAGCTAGCATGTTTTTACTTTCCAAAACCTAAAACCCAAAAACCCTAAAAGATAAAGGCCTAAAAACCTGAACCCTAAAAATTAAAGCCCTAAATCCTAAAAACCTAAAGTCAAAATCGCTGCGTATTGCCAGTGTTTTCATTCATCCTCGGGTGTGTTCTTTGGGTGTGGGCGAACGTGGGGTTTGGCGCCAACATATTTAAACACCAAGACCAAGATATAATTCTTGGGGCACCACCCCATGGTGATGTTCCACCATGAAATGACCAATCAGATTCGGTGTAATATACAGGATTCCCCTTTCTCCAATCAACCGTGGCAATTGAAAATCTAGCATTTATAGGTATTTTCCCATTGAAGACTTCATTTAATTATAGCTGCCATTGCCACAGTTGTTTACCAGAGGGTCATGGTACTTTGCTTCCACCAATCCACTGAATGAGCAGCGATCCGCAGCGACTGGAAGCTCAATCACCAAAAACAAGTGGATGATTCCGAATTGACGCGCGATGCGTAGCTGGGTGGAAAAAAAACTTGGACTATCCATCTGGGAATATGAGCTCATCCACTGGGAACCCGCTCAAAAAGGAAGGAGACCTAGGAGACCCTCATCAGTTGATGATGATCCCAGGTCACATGTTGTTGTTTTGATGGGTCTAACCTCTCGACATCTCGAAATCGCTGCTTTCGTGGACTTTGCCCCATCATACATACCCAATTTCCATCCTTGGAGCTGCTCCCCATCCTTGATATTGTTGAAGCTACAGATCTGTTCTGTCGGATTTGGAAGCCCATGAGGGTTGCCAAATACGGAGCAAAAAAAGCCGAAAAAACAACTCTTTGCAGCCGAGGCAAGCATTTGGATGTACCACTTCTTGCCACTGGATTTGGCGCAGGGTCAATATTATTTGATCGGCTGGGTTGAAGATTTTTCGATGTTTGTGTATTTTCCCAATGGAAAATGCACTACTTGATACTACTTGGGGAATCTATAGGGCATATTCTATATGAATGGGGTGTCCTTAAGCACATCGTGGCTGGGATGTCCAAAGGCATGATATAATCTCAGACTAAACCATCCAAGATCTCGGACCAAACCATCCAAGATCCATCCAAGTTTTGGGGGTTTCAAATTGCTTGACTAAGATGATTTTCTGATGATTTATGGGGAATATAACTATAGTTAATGATAGTTAGTGCTAGTTAATGGCTTATTTTAGCCATCCAGCAGATGGACATGTTTTTCATGTGATGTTCAGCGGCCAGATGGCATATGATGGCATGGTCATGGAGAAACAATGAGAAACAAAAGGTGTTGGAACAGACGACGTGCATGGCACAGAAAGCAAAATTGAAGTCCAAAATCTGGTTGCAGAACATTTAATAGATGATTGCCTAGTGAACACATACATACAGTCACATACATATACAAATATGTATATATATATATGATTATATATGGAGATTGCTAATTTTCAAACTCCAATACAAAAGTCATTTCGGCATGTGATTCGCAGCGTTGTGGGGGAAGGATGCCTTGAGTTGAGAATAACCCCAAAGCGACCACCCAAACGGATAGAAAAGTAAACATCAACAAAACAGGGAGTGATCGTTTGGTTTTTTTGGCACCAACTAAGCAACATCCAAGTTGGTGAATTTTTGGGGTTTGAAGCTACCCTTGACTCAGGAAAGCGATGCGAGACGAGAAAGGACTGGGGCAAAGAGCCCGCTCAGTATCCAACACAGGGGGTCAGTCCCTATGGCATCACTTTAATTGCTGGTTGGTGGTTTGGAACAGTTTTTGGTTTTCCATAATGTATATATAGGATGTCATCCGAAACCCATTGACGAACTCCATCATTTTTCAAGATGGTTATATAAAACATGTTAAAAAGCACCAACCAGATTGGGTCATGCACATCCATGTTGATTTGCTTAGGACTAGGACCTCACGAATCCTCACGTCGCGGTTGCTTGATGCTTGACCTTCTGGCTCGATGTATTGGTTCTTGGATTTGCCGTAGCGTAAATAGTAAGCAAAAAAGTTGCCTAAACTTCCGGACACCTGGAAATTGGAGGGAAACTAAGTACCAATCTGGAAACACTTCCTGGTTGGTGGTGACTGGAACCATGGAATTTTATGACTTTCCATATGTTGGGAACAATAATCCCATTTGACTCATATTTTTCACAGGGGTTCAAAAACCACCAACCAGCTTCAAACTTCAAACTATCCTTGACCTTGCTATTAGTTTTGATGCAGAACTGTTAGGGTTCAACCCATTTCGGCAGGAGATATGGTGAAAGGCGCTCACCTCCTTGGTTTCTTTCGTCGGATCTGCAAGCTGCGGCTTGGACCCCTCTAATTCCCAACAAATCCTTGGCGAAGTTGGTTTTTACCGCAAAGGACGTAAATAATGATTTACAAGGTGGTGCCCCATAGTTAGCTAGCTTGGTTTATAAGTCCAATAACTAGGGTTTATGGGGGTTATATCTATAGTTAATGGGGATTATAAACCAACTTATAAGTGGGGGGGCACCACCTTGTAACAATATTTAACAACCAAGCATGGTGATGCCATGTGATGCCTATGAATTTCTACATGATTGATAGTTGGTGAACTATCAGTCTTATGAAGTATGTTATTCAGTATCAATGGATTTTTTAAGGGAAGATTGTAACCGGAAAACCCCATTTTCTATTTGGTAAAAACCATGGTTTTCGGTGAGTCGATTTTCCCCAAGAAACCAATCCAATGAAAGTAGGCAGATCATGGCAGATCTATCGCGCTACATGGGATCCATGGGATCCTCTGTAGGCTCGGGCCTGCAGCTGAGGCTGTATTTAAAGATCCGACCGGTATCTTGCCGGACAGTGGATGTCAGTGGTTAGTCGTCTGATGTCTCCCGAGCAACATCCCAGAAGTCAATGGTGACCCTCTGGTTATGACTAACATAGCCATGGTTTTTCGATGACCCATAGAAATAGATGGTTTCACCAGGAAAATCATGGATTAATCACCACTAAATCACCATTTTCCTATGGTTTTCCATGGCGAACTGTGAATGTCATAACCAGAGGGTTTGAATCGAAGGATCATCCCACGGGTGTGGTCAGATCTGGACCCCGATTCCTGGCTTACAAACCCACGTGGCTTTGTCGCCAAAAAAATCGGGGAACACCATGAAAATCCATGAAATGTGATCAAATTTATCATCAGCTTCTCTATTAAACTCTGGAAAAAATGATTTACATTGGGCATCTGGATGCATTTTGTCAGTTTTTTTTGGCACTTCCAGACACAGCTGAATGATCAAATTTTTGGGTTGACATGATATCCCATAAATAAATACCAACCTAATCCTAAGAATGTTTTTGGGCCCCGATCTGCCCACAGGCATGTTACATCGAGGTTTTTTCCCCCTCTGAAGGAGGGGTTTTCCTAGTTGTGGAACTCCAAGTTTCACATCATGCCATGTCTCAGTTTCACTTGAGAGTCTCATGGTTGATCACCACTTTTAGCACTGAGTCCCCCCAAAGATCCCCGAAAAGTATTCCATCACATGCACATGATTATTTTAGATGTGGTAAAGCCAATAATAAACAAACCCATCTTCCAACCGTGACTGGGTGTCATAAACAATGATCCCAAACAGGAGTGCACCCAATTTTCAAAACTTCAAACCTATTACAGGATGGGGCCCCCCAGTTATAAGTTGGTTTATAAACCCCATTAACCATAGTTATCTATAGTTATATCTACCATAAACCATAGTTAAGCCATTTATAAACCAACTTAGCTATCTTGGGGG
>Ga0126342_10001168_pt1 | contig 35358 bp, 33 predicted proteins | sample Cyp1metagenome_FD_92528 | JGI IMG/M metagenome (GOLD analysis project Ga0126342, IMG submission 92528) | Coral microbial communities from Lord Howe Island, Old Settlement Bay, Australia - Cyphastrea 1 metagenome | ecosystem: Host-associated > Invertebrates > Cnidaria > Coral ...
ACTTCACCAAATTGCATGGGTTTGGCTGGGGGAAGGATGGTTTCGGGACCACCAAGGTTTTGACATTCACATTTTTCATTCACCTTTGCAGCTTTTGAAGTCCCGACTTAAACATGGTTGGCGGACGTTTGTTTGTGCAGTTGCCGCAGACAGGAAATCCATGCATGGTTTAGCTCGAGCTGATGTTGAATTTGTTTCCCACCTCTTTCAACAGCTTGACCCCCACCAGCAAGGATATGTGCGTTATGCTCTTAATGGTAGCTTTTACACACGTGACAAACTGAAACACAGCGGAGTTGTTGAGGAAACTAGCTGCATTTGGTGTGATGCAGAAGACTCTGTGGTGCACCGTCATTGGCATTGCCCCCACACACAAGATGCCAGGTCCCAACTGCCACAGACCTTGCAGCTTGCCGTTGATTCCTTGCCAGCATGCACATTGAACCATGGTTGGCTCACTCTCCCAGAGGAGCTACATGATTTCCAGCAGTTTTTGATTGACACACCAGATCGTTCCAAACAATTTTGTCCAGTGCCGGCTCAAGCCCATGTTGCTAACATCTTTACAGATGGTAGTGCCTGCCTTCCGAACGACCCACTCCTGCGGGTTGCCACCTGGGGGGTAGTCATTGCTGACCTGGAGACAGACACCTTTCCTGTCCTTGCCCAAGGAGGAGTACCAGGTCTGTTGCAAACCGTTTTGAGGGCGGAGATTTGGGCCACCATTGCTGCTTTGGAATGGATAATTGCCAAACAAATACCAGCCATCCTTTGGGTTGATAATCAACAAGTCCAGGTTCAGTTGGAAGCCTTCCGACACGGTGCCCTGCCCTGTACCAACACAGGCAATGACCATGATTTGTGGCACCGAGTTGCCGAATTATGCCATTTTGCCACAGCCAAATCCCTTTTAATTAAAATTGTCAAAGTGACTTCCCATGTTGATCCTCACACCCTCAGCGAACCCATCGAAGCATGGGCTACCCGAGGAAATGCAGCCGCAGACCGAGCAGCTGAACAAGCACAAGCCCTATTTCCAACTCAGTTTTGGCAGGTTTGGGAAAACCTGCGCCAATTTTACATACTGCGCAAAGAATGGTGTCTTGCATTGTTTCATTTGTTTATTACAGTAGGCCAGAAGGCCCAATTGCAAAAGCACTCGGACCCTGGCAGTGTCGTGACAGTGAGCAATGCCCCGGCGCCGCCGGTCGATAACACAGATTGCATCTTCACCCCATTCCCCCTTTGGGAGACACGAGATGATGAAATCCAATTGGGTGAATGTGGAGAGACTTTTTACAACTGGCTTCGATTTCTATGCTGTGACACATCAGCCACACCACACTGGATGTCCTCATACCAATTATTAGTACACTTTCAACAACACACAGGTCTTGCAGGTCCTACATGTGTACATAAGCAATGGTATGATTGGGAGACTAGACCAGATCAAGACAGGGAGTATAGCTTCACTCAGCAGGCAACTTGGCTCAGCCATTATGTAAGGCGACTAGGAACTGCCTTTGGTCTGGAGCTTAATCCCACGCGTTGTCGCCCTTCCGGAAGCTCCATTGCAATGTGGACGAGATGTTACAAAATGAACATTCCAGCTGCAGTTGTTGGTGGAATTGACCGATGGATTTTGACTTGCGTAGGACAACCCATTACCAAAGTGGGGAGACAATTTCAGGGAATAACCACCCCAATACGGGGGGGTTAGCAGTCTTCATTGGCTATCTTCGTAGCTTTTCACCTGCGTGAGATGACACAGCCTAATGAGAAACGGAGAAATGGAATGACAGAGGGATTTTGAACATTGCTCATTTGGTTCCTCAAGTCTCGATTCAAGGTTTCAGATCAGTCCCACCAAGATGCTGAACAACCATCAAATTAGAGTAACCAACCCATCTCCACCCAACATCATCCAACATTTCTCGGTAGAGAAACCAATGGTTTTGGTGCCTCCCATGTGAGGAAAGCAACCTGAAACGTCAGGCCTACCCTTGGCGCGAAGCCAGCCATCCGTTGTTGCGGCGTCGTACGCTACGCGCGGACGGCGCCACGGTCTTCGGGGTCCACTTTGGAGGGCACGTCTTGCAGCTGCTGTCGCACCACATCGTGCATGGAGAGGTGCCGGTGTGGCGAAAATGGGATGAGGTTCACCCAGAATTAAGAACCCCCCAGTTGATGAATAGAAAAATACCAGTTTCAATTTAAATTTATGACCACGTCCCCAATGAAGAGTCTGGTTTCTTAAATTCGGGATTGACATTACTGACAACCAGTTGATTGACCATCACTATTTCACATGTTTTCGTTGAAACAGTGATTGCTATTATCATCGGATCCGCCAGACTGGTCGATCTAAAAGAATTGTCATATTTAAAAAAATGATATGTAATGTCAACCCTGGATTAATAAACCCCTGGGCTGTTTAATTGGAGGAGTACCCCCTAATTGATAAACCATGGTTTATTAATCCGGGGTTGACATTACTAAGCAGACAGAAAATGGGTAAGTTGGTGTATAGCTAGTTTCACTAAGATTCATGGATTGATAAGTTTTGTAATAGTGTCAACCCCGGATCTTGACAGTGCAAACATCTGCAAACTATAAACCAGGCTGCCCCCAAGAAGACGGGCAAACAGGGTGTGATTACTCTGGGGATTTATAATCTGCTAAGTAAGTTGGTTTACAACTAGGCTACTGTAACTAGGATCTACTAGGATTTATGATGGATGATTATATTTATAGTTGGGGATTTGTCGAAACCTAAAGATGGGTCATGCGTATGGTCCCATTGTTGGGGAGATGAGTATCTAATCATACCAGCTATTTTAAGCTGTGAACAGCGGGACGCAATCATTTCGATACCCGTTTTGGGGGTCAACCCCACCAACCCCAAGGATCCAGCCACAACCAAAGTGGGGGTATTAGACGTTTGTCCCATCATTGGTCTAGGCAACAATAACCAAACAAAAAAAGTGGTGACGTTGCCAACAGAAAAGGTGGATATCAAATGATATCAAGCCATCAAAATTTAGGGCCCTGGGAACCAAGTAAATTTCGGCGATTGTGTAATTACCTGTCCAAGTAAACAACAGAGGTTGCTTGAATTTCTTGCCCCTTGGGATGTTGACCACATTCAGAATTCAGACCGCGTGGTTCGGCCGTCACCGCCGAGGCCGAGCACATTGATAGCAAAGTCGATTGAAAGAGGAACCAAAGATAAAGTGTCCATTGTTTTTTCAGGTTTGAGTACAAGGGCAACATACTGACCTGTGCTGAATATACTGTCATTCTGATTCTCAAGCTGTACTGAGGGTAGTTGAACCATTCTGAGCACAGCATCGCCCCATGAAACGACTCCTTCTACTAGTAACTCCCGAAATGGCCCTTGGAATCCATTTCCCTCGCAAGCCCACCTGCATCACCATGTGTCATTTGTTTCACTGTCGGATGATTTAAGCTCCAAGCCTGGCACTTGGACAGTTGACAGTTCAATCCTCCCACTGCCGCGGCGGCCAGGTGGTTGTGCCTGGTGCCTGCTACCTGGAAATGATTGTGGCAGGCTGCACCACATTCCTTGGTACCATGGCAGGTGGAAGATCAGGGGGGCCTTGCACATGTCCATTTCATCCCATCTGCTGGTGGTTGCCAACCTCAAATAAAAAGAAAAATCTGAGCGCCAAAAATGACAAAACGTAGGATTTTGTATGAAGAATTCAGCTCCACAAACCCAGTCTCGGGCGGTCAAAGTCCATGTTGCAGTTTACTGGTGTTTGCAGCGGCATGCCATTTGCTGGTCTCTTTCCGGTCATACATAGCTTTTACCAGTAGGTCTCCCTTTTTTCAATGATGAACATACCTATCTCATCCTATCTCACCATTGAGCCACAAGTCCACTTGTCGCATCCACCAAGGCAATGAGGCCTGGTGTGTGGAAAACCTGGGCTTCGCCAAGCCTTTGGTTTTGAGGCACATGGGTCCCTGGGTTGGGGGCCTGGGAAGGGCCTGGGGGACCCACTGCACTGGGCTTGGTTGGTTTAAAGATGTTCAGTCTTTCGATGGGGTTGATTTGCACCTGGCTCTGAAATCATTGAAGCCAGATGGGGTTAAGAACTCTTTTTTGATCTTTAGATATCTATGTTTATCCAAAAATCTCGTCAATTTGTTGTCCCCAATACATGTCTCAAACATGGTGGTTAGATCACCATGTCGCTTTCGCGATGTCCCACAGGTTGCTGCCGGACGGTTCGCTGGAAGAACCCACGGAGTTGCGCTTGGTGATCCGACCGGACGGACGGTTGGAAGTGGAAAGCGAGATAGGCAGGGCCTGTTTTCTTCCACCGGCACTGGGAGACTTGGGAACTGTGTGAAACCATGTGAAACCATGTGAAACGGGTAGCAATTTGATGCTTTGGGACCGCTGAAGTTTACATAAACGTGAAACAATTTCGGGGATAAGGGGGATAGATGGTAGCCAGACCCACATGTCTGTGAGATCCTTCTGAACATATGGCAAATTGGCGATGAATGTTGGTCATGATGCTCCTCTTTCTCATTGTTTCCCATCCTCCTTTGGGAAGATGATCTCAATTTATATATCTTAGTGAGGGAAACCCAATAATAACCTCTAGTAGGGGATGTTTTACACGGTTACTTCAGGTTATTTTCACCACCCATTTCTAGTAAAACTGTCATGGTTGACTAATTATTGTTCGACTTACCACGTTTAATTATCATCAACTGATATTTCTCATTTGCACCGAACATATCGAAACATGTTGGAAGCCACCGCCTAAATTCAACCCAGCTCTGGATCTTCGGTTTCAGGTAGCGATCCAGAGGACAGCATTGTCTCGGTACACGTAGAAGCAACTCTCGTGACCAAGAGCGGGGGATGGAGCAACAACCGGCCCGAGCAGGACATCGGGGATGAGGGGATGGGCTGATTTTTAGGCCTGGGAGCCAGATGTCTTGGTGATGTACCTCTGAAATGAACAGATTCTATGCAAAAATCACAGGGAATGGGATTACTGTACCTTGTTGTTGTTGCCACCAATTTATCGATTCGGGTCTGGATTGGATGGATTGACTTCGAGGTCTTTCCTGGAAACTTGAGCCGAACCGTTGCGTTGCTTCTGACTGTCATTTTTGAATGTTCAATAGAGCCTTTCAAAATTGACAGGACTTGAATGAATCCCTTGTTTTCACCCAAGTACATCTCTGATCCTTTGTGGCGATCCCAAAGACAATAATAGGCAATCAGAAGGTTATAAGGTTGAAGACATGGTAGTGGGTCAAAATTGGGGTACCCCCCAAAAGGGCTGGGGACTAATTATGAATAGGTGAATAACTCTTGAAAATGACCAAAATCCGAGGGTCTCAGACATTCTTAGATTCTGACCCAGATGGCCAGATGGAGATTTTATTGCCAATAACAGCTCTTGTGCTGCCCTGGACTTCAGGATTCCTTCAACTTAGACAAGCTTCGGGAGCAATGCCCCTCTGACTGGCAAGCAGGAGTGTGTCCGGGACAGGATGTAGAAAAAAAAACAGTAAGGAGATGTAAGGAGAACGGCAGCAATAGTGATCTAATCCAGCCATGGCTTTTCAATCCGTAATTTGCAAGACCCAGCTCACTAAGGTCCAGAGGCCGTCGACATTGACCTCATGTACTCCTTCGGCCGCAAGAGTGGCTTGCCCCTGCAGCCACGCTTCCGAACCGTGCGACATGTGCAGAAAGGCGGGACTGATTTTTTGTGGCATTCATGCTTTTTGAATGTGCATCCAAAGTGTATAGATGTATATCTTATATATATATATATATACAGATGTAGATATGTAGATATGTGTGTATAAAATAGATAGATAGATAGATAGATAGGTAGGTAGGTAGGTAGGTAGGGAGGTAGGTTGGTAGGTAGGTAGGTAGGTAGGAAGGTAGGTAGGAAGGTAGGTAGATAGGTAGATAGGTAGATAGGTAGATAGGTAGATAGGTAGATAGGTAGATAGGTAGATAGGTAGATAGGTAGATAGGTAGATAGGTAGATAGATATAGACGTGCATATATATATATGTGTGTGTGTGTATGTATGAGGATCAGTAAGTGTGAGCATTCCCAAATGGGCTCATATTTGACTTGCCCAAGTGGAGTTCCACCAAATCTTCCCAGGCGATCAGGAGTCGTTTGGTCGATTGGAGATGGAGCGTGACGGCACGCAGCAAGGCGCAACGCGCCCAGGGAGGACGAATCACCAACAATCATAGGGATTTAAGGGGTTTAACCAGCCAAAATGGTGGTTAAACTAACAAGAATGATGGTTTTGCTGGGCAAACCTCAAAACCATGAGATCACATTCTAGTCCAGGAGGTGATTCGTCTTCAAAGACTTCCAAACAAGACAGAGCAAGTAGGTGTCCGCTTGCCATTCCCTCAATGGCACGACAAATGGGTATGAGTAGGGATTCAAGACTCAAGACACATAAATCTTCAGATGTTTGGTAAACTCAGCCGGATAAATCGAACGCACTCTGAGGCACCCAATTTTTCTTGATTCTCTTTGGTTGTATCACTACATGATATTCCGTTGTTTGGTTGATAGTTTGATGATTTATTTACTGTATTTCAGCACCACATGGCAAGATGAACCAATTTTACCATTATTCTTGGGAATGGGTCGAGCCTATCACACCAGTTATTGACCAATTTTTTTCACATTGCCATAACTTGTGGATACTTGTGGTCTCCCACATGTTTATGCATTTTTGGGAATGATCCAGGTGGTTCATAGCATGTTCATGGGTTAATCTAGCCCCAAAAATATCCAATAGCATTTTGCCAGGTTTCTGGCTGGGTCCATCATTGATCGATGGCTCCTTCCAAGCGTCTATGGCCCTGGCAGATGCTGCCGTTGGCATTGGAACCCCGGCATGGGAAACAGATGTGGCAGTTGTAGCCGAGGTATGATGTAAGTATCTGTGATATATTACAACATTGGTGTCTATATAAATATGGAGAGAAAAAAGAGGGATGTGTTATACATATAATCTTAAGATACATGATACATTATATTTTAAAATGTATACCATGTGCAATATTGTAATATGACATAGTAGATGTATATGTGTAATGTGTATCTATGAGGCAATACGTTATAATCCCTTTAGGTGAAATTCCTGTATGTAAATTGGCCCAAAAAAGGAGTACCATACCAGAGTTTGTATGGTGGCATTCAACGTTTCAGTTAGCCACCAGATATAGCATATGATAATTTGAATATACATGGAGGTATGGTGAGCGCAGCTGCACATGAAGTGGGGACCTGCATTTGAATGAGTATGAATGCGGATACGTATGCACAGCGATGTGCAACCAACAAGTACCATCAATTATGAGCAATTATATGACACACTGTAGCCTGCTGGACCAACATTACAACGCCGAAAAGATTGATGGATCAAAAAGCTGCCCACTCCCAAACAAACTCCCAAAGCAGTTTTTATTGCTTGCTATTCTTGACATCCAGCGTCTATTCTATACATCCCTACACCATGTGTGCCTTTTGTGACATGTACTTTGGATGTTGGTGCAGACCTATTTCAGCACATCCCAATTGGTCATATGTTATCCCTTCAACAGCGAGGCAGTGCAACGTCCCCGCACGTCCCAACCTAGGCACACTGAAGATCCCACTGTCGATCCGAAGATTGCAACCTTGCGGACGCAAGTGCGCAGCGACTGGCTGGGTCAGGTTACCCTTTGTCATGAACTCAAGGGCATGGTAGGTGATCATAGTCACACGTGCCATGAATTAATAAGATACCAAGCTTGGTAGGGGATATGTGAATATATTTGAGCCATATCATCAATACAAATTCATATTACGGGAACGGATCGAACCCAATCATTTGAGAGTCAATGCTAGAGATCAGATGTTAAAAGAAGCATGTGTTTGAATTTTGACCCATACCCGTAGACTAAACCAATGGAAGTACCTATTGCTGAAATGCCACGAAACTTGACGTTTTCTTTCCTTTGCGAGCTGGGGAATTGAGCAAGATGACTTATACAAAGATTATAAAGCCGAGGGCAAAAGCAAATGAATCGGTTCAAATACACCTTGCTAGTTTCAGGACTTGGAAGCAACATGGCAGAGAGACGTGCATGAGCTTGAATCTCCAGATGCTTTACGATTTGTTTCGGGAGGTGTAGGTGTTGGGTCTCCAGGTCCCCAGCATGGCGAGGTACTCGATTGCGGTGTGGTCCTACTTCCAGTTGATTGATTTCACCGCTACCTGGCGGGGCTTCAGTGTGGTTTTTCTAGTTTTCGATGTGGGCTTTCTCCAAAAATGACCCGCCTTAGCATCTGGTGGTTGTTATTCTCACTTTCCCCATTGAAGCCATCTCCAAGTTGAACTGAGGACAAGAGCACTGTGTTCCGTTCCTGGCTCTTGAACGATGCAGGCTCGGGACGGGACATCTCGTGACATCTCCGTTGAATGGGAACAACATCACCAGGGGGATCCAACATCACAGTGCCAACCAGCAACGACAGGTGAGGCACTGCTCTACTTCGACCATGTGCACCTGCAGGAAGTCCGTCCGACACCCAAGGGTTGGAAGATGTTGGAAGGCTTTGGGATGCCTGAAATGGATTGGCATCTTTGAGGGTTAGTTGAGCCATTAAAAAACCCTGAGGGTTAGTTGAGCCATTAAACAAACCTGGTTGATTGGTTGGTATAGGGACTTACACTACCTAATTGAATGGCGATTATGATAACCCATAGTGAGGAAAACAGGCCCACCTGGCCTTCCAGTCCTTCCCAGTCCTTGGCCAGAGCCTTGCCCACCGGCCAGCCTAGCAGCTCCTGAGGTGACGAACACATTCAAAAGGTCTTGCAAGCCTCTGGTCGTCAGGGCGCAGAGCAGCAAATGTTACTTGGCTGAAGTCCTGCGGAAGATGACCACTTGAGTAAATATACTGTGTATATATATACATATGATTATGTATATATATATAATATGTTGTTTTCATGTATGAAAGGTGTGGTTGGATATTGTATTATATTGGGCACCCTAGTGTCATGCAAACCCATGCTATTGTCCAATTGATTTTCACATGTTTGGAGAAAAGTTGGGGCTGGGTGGCTCAGCCGCCACGCAGTTTGAGAAAAGCACCGTAATACTTGGGGACCTAAAATGGCTGACCCCACAACCATTGATTTTTATCCACTAAACAATATCAAACATTACTCATTTTGGATGGTCCAATGGTTTATGGTTCTGGTGTATTCTCATTTGCCCATAGCCATGACTTGACGCAAATCCCTTGGCGGGGTCCTCTTTGATTTCCCAGGCTTTATGACGTGCTCTGGCGCGAAAGTGAACTGAGCAGCCAGGTTCGTGGGCGCCAACAGTTGTGGGGGTCGAGTTTTTCAGGGAGTTCTCGGTCTTTGGGTCTTCAAGGCCGAGGACTCACGCAAACCGATTTCCGCAATTGGGGGTCTGTTTCAGTCGTCAACTTTGTCCATTCTGGGTACCAACTATTTAGATCTCTTTGGACTGTGATATATTTCTAAGCGTTAAGATGTGTTGAAGACAGTCTGCACACCCAACACCAGTTGGTTTTCTGGATAAAAGTTGCTGATTTGGAGGAAAGTGCAGGAGAAATACCAGAGACAAATCGATTGCTCTTCAGTACGGGCCTCCTACCGGTCATAGTTATATATATTACTGTATGTATAGATGGTTTTGTTCACTTCAGAAGTACCCCACACTGGGATTATACAATTGGAACTGGGGGCCATGTCTTGATCATTTCTTGGGCTCATGATTCCACCCGAACATTGACCATATGACATCATATGACCTACAGTATATCATACATTATACCCTCTGGGTATTTAACATAGCCATGGTTTTTCGATGGCCCTAATCGAAATAGATGGTTTACCGAACTTAAAAATGGGTGGATCTTTCCATGGCAAACTGTGAATGTCATAACCAGAGGGTAATACTTTACAGCTTTGGCTTTGTCTGAGACTACAATACCCAAGAAATCCTGTGGCCTTTGTCATCTGCAACCATCCCGTGATATCCCTATGACCTAGATGTTGGTGGTTAAATCCCCATGTTTGATGTATGGATTTTCGATTTCTCCCCATTGTCCAAAAAAAAAATCCTAGTTATATCCCCAGTTTCCAGGTGGAAGATGTTCCAATGTTTGATGTTTTAATCCACCAGTTACCCTCTGGTAAACTAACATAGCTATTGAAAAATGGCCATTTATAGTGAGTTTTCCCATTAAACATGGTGATTTTCCATAGCTATGTTAGTTTACCAGAGGGTACATCACTTGTGGCGCCTGCGCTCCTCCAGGCTTCAGGCGCTCAGCTGCTGCTGGGCAGCCAGGCCGCCCTGCGTCAGCTGGATGCGAAGGGCCTGCGAAGCGAAGAGATGCCCATGGAGGAAGAGGTGTCGGACTGTCAGGGGGAAATCTATGAGGTTAGCCTGATTGTTTGTTTTATGATGTTTGTTTTATGATGTTTGTTTTATGATGTGTGTTTTATGATGTTTGTTTTATGATGTTTTATGATGTTTTATGGCGGTTATAACTTAGTTGGGCACCGATCGTTTTTGTGGGGATACAACGGGAATGTGAGCAATAAACAGGGGGTTTAATTGGAACTAATCATACACTGGGACAAAACTGGGATAAAATGGTGATAAGATGCGGATATACTATAACATACTATAACCATGTTTGTATGATCTGGGTTTGTCCAAAAGTAGGATCAGACCCCATTTTATGGATGTTTTCATCGGGAAAAGGATGATCAACCACAACATTTGTGGGCTACCGCATTTCAGACCGACCCATGGGGGAAATGTGCAGCAGAGGGGCAGTGACACGATTTGACCGATGTAGATTTGACATGGTTGAACCAATCAAGATGTTGATGTTCAATGTTCATCAACGGAAGTCACAGATGTTGGCATTCTTAGTGCTACTCATCCCATTTGTAGAGTTGTGACTCATACTCATATGCGGAATATTCATGTCAAAAATCGGAAGGTGATATAGGCAACAAACGGTACTCCCGAAAAGGATTGGGACATTACGATGAATCAGCAGGATGCAACTGGCATGAATCACAAGAAGTGGTGGTGATCCAGCCTGTTTACAGGCAAAACTTGAGTGGATAAATACCCAACGTGTCATCCATTGTTTTCATGTTTGGGATCGCTGCAAACTGACATGCAGCTGAATCATGAACGGGAGATCCGAAAAGGGGTTAAGTCTCTTGGCATTTCTTGTCACCTGAAAATGCAAAAGACCAGATCCTGGGGACCCTCTGGTAAACTGTCACATAACTATGGAAAATCACCATTTTTAATGGGTAAATCATCTATAAATGGTCCATTTTCCATGGCTATGTTAAATTACTGGAGGTAATTAGGTTGTACCCATTGACAGACTGGACATTTCTTGTGAGACTCTGTAGAACCACAGCTGATTTGACTACCCTCCACTGTCATCAAACATGGGTGGTTGGAAAATCATCATTAGTTCGATAGTTTTCTTAGCAATAAACCTCCATGTATAGGGCATGTTCAAATACTGTAATCATGTTTGATGACATCAGGGGGCATGTGATGTGTTTCTCTACTTGCGCTTGGTCTGCAGGCGCTCCGACAGCTGTTGCAATCGGAGACATGGTCAAAGGTTTCCTGACCTTGATTTTAAGGGCTGGATCGGCTGGTCATTCTTTGGAATCCATTCCCAAGTGGCCCAAGTTCTGTGGTTGTTTACTTCCAGGCACCGCAGATGAAAATCTTGCAAAATGGGTTTGTCTGAAAATAGGGTATATTCCCAATTATAGCCATTTAATAGGGATAATGATCATTAACCATTGGGTTTAGGGGTACACTATTTTCAGACAAACCCAAATGTTGTGAATGGTGATTATGGTGATGGCAATCATTCAAGTCTGGATCATGGCAATGGTCGATTCGCAAAAAAACCGTTCGTTAGGGTCCAGCATCTTGGCTGGGAGTCAACCAGATCAGTAAGATATCAACATTGGATTAAGATGAAGGATAAGCCCTACATTTCAAAAGATTATATTATATGGAGGGTTCCCAAAATATAAAATGGGGAATCCCCCCCAAAAAAAGTTTCAATACTAATGGTCTTATTTTGGATGATTTGGGGGTACCCGCATTTTAGGAAACCTCCATATAATTGGTATTGTAGCAAAAATAAATTCGCCGTCTAAGAAGTAGCGTCCCTGGCTATGAAGATTCCAAGTCCCTGTTTTTTCGTTTGATGGGACCTGGAACCGGTGAAAAAGGATGCTTACGGGAAGAATTACCCGGTTCAACCCTATAATTGATGAGAAGAACAATGGTTTCCCGTAGAATTTCACACAAAACAATGACACCATGTACTCACAAAATTCCCATATTCAAAACATTACCATCCCCCAAACTAACATGCGGTGCTTCCGCTTTTGGCAATTGGACCGGCTGCCCATAGACCCTGAGAATTGCCCCATACCGAGAGGAAGCTAGTCTTCCAATCCCGTAGTGCCATGGCTAATTCCCGCTTTCGCCGAAATGTTTACAGATTAAATATGATTCGATCTACATATGTGTGTGGATTAGATTTATATATATATATATATACATATATAATTATATAAACATGGTAAACCACCAAAAAGATTGGAAAGATTAGGAAAGTCTATAATTCAAAAAGATAGGAAAGTATATCATGTATCATAATTTCTCACTATTTTTAGTCGGATTTTCCCTAAAAAGGTCCTTTAAAAAAAAAAAAAACACTCCCCAGGTCATCCTGGCTGATGGTCTCTTGACCTCAAGCGCCTGGAGTTCCAAGCCCGAGTCCGCCGCCTTGCCAGGTGGGGGTGGGATGTTGATTTCACTGGCTGATTTAACCAGGGAAAATGGAGATTTCACAAGGAAAAAAGGAGAGATCATGGAGATAGGATGTGCATGGTTAAGCCAAAATGATTGTATTACACCAATTCAAGCCACTTTTTTAATGCAGAAATCATGGGGATGGAATGGAAACCATCAGTGAGTGGTGAATTGAACTACTGAAAACTGGGATATAAAGATGATATCATGCAAGGTGCCGTACCCCGGTGATGTTTGTTTGTTTATGAGGCCTGTTGACTGTAGATTTATCTAATATAAACCTTACTTAAGTCACCAACAAAGCAACTTCGGCAACAAGGTGGGCTCACCACTTTATGGGATATGTTTTCTGGCTATACCTTGGATGGAATTGGGTTCGAAATTTTGAGAACTCCATTCATTTGGTCCATGGTCTTGGGAAAACTATGAAAAACTCCTAACCTTCCTACTCCAGTGGGTTTGGAAAACTCATTCTTCCCATGAAAATCGCCATTTTGAGGTATGCCGCATATCCCGTTTCCATCCATTTCCAGTGGGTTTCAAGTCATCGGGATGTGCACATCTAGCACCGCAGGTGGCGAGCAAGCGGATGTGGCGGTGTTGAATCGAGCTATGCTCTTGACCAAGGTGCCGAGCAGTTGAGGGCCGTTTGCCCAGACCTTGAAGGTTTTCCCCATATTGGCTGAAGGGGTATCGGGTTGAAGGAACCCCAAAACATGGATGCAGCAGCACCAAAAATGTGGTAGAAGTGGTGAAAATGGGGATATCAACCCATTCTGACTTGGAGCTTGCTGTGTGCATCACAACAAAGGGATGACGGATTCGCTTTCATAGTTGTTTCAGGGCAGTGAAACCACCAACCAGCTAGAGTTTCCTTGCCGCCAAAGCTTGGGAGAATTGACAACCCCAGGGAAGAGTTGAAGTTGTGGACCCTAGGCAGGGCAGCAAGATTCAGCCAGAGTGCACATTGAATGTGAAGTGAAAGCCGAACATCACCCCTCTCCAACCATCTCTAACCCAGTTCAATCAAAAGGCTGCAACAAGCTCCAAAAACGGCAAGTTGTTGCTTTGGTTTCCAACAGAATGTCCTTTCGAAACGCCAAATTTCAATAAATGTCATGTGTCCCCAATGGGTAATAAAATCCCATTAAAAATTAAATGACTCATCCCCATGAAATCCCTATGAAATGTCATGAAAAAAAATCCCATCAATCCCCCAGAAAAATCCCCATGTGTCACCAGCAGGTCATCGCCAAGATGGGTGCCACAGGGCCCCTGCTGGTCTTCCCCACCTGGGGCGCTCAGCCGCTGGCCTCGGAGGATGCGGCGCAACGTGGCGCAGGCGCGGCCCAGGAAAGGGGGGATTGAAGCATCAACCCAGGGATTATGGCTGGGTAGATTATGGCTGTAATAACCAATGATTCTCTGGTTGGTATTTTTGTTTGAATAAGAGAATGATGTTCAACCATGGGAATGGGAATGATGATCCCCAATGGCATTCATAGTTTTCAGATGTTTCAGATGGGTTGAAACCACCAACAGCTATTTTTGGGAGAACAAAAGTAATTAAAGATCATCAAAGATCTCAGTTGCCACATGACTGCCTGGATGTTGCCACAAGAATTGGATGTTTTACTTAACGCCATGACTACCTTTCAAAATATCGGAGATTAGCAGCTTGGCAGCCCCAGAGGCCGCTGTGAGAGGTTGATGATTCCCCCCGCAACCGACTGATACAATTGGAACAGGTGCAAACCGTTTGATTCTTTACCCAACTGAGGATACTACCCTCTGGTAAACTGTCACATAACTATGGAAAGATCCACCATGTTCAATGGGAAAATCCACTATTTCTATGGTCATTTTCAATAGCTATGTTAGTCATAACCAGAGGGTAAGGTGGGTTCCCATCCGCATGACCCCAGTTGATACCCTTGATATACTCAGAAGATCCCACTAGATCCCCCGAGGCCTGCCAGACCACAGCGGTCTGTGGGGCTTCGCACGCGCGGTGCGCATGGAATACCCAGGCCAGGTTTGTGGAAATGGCTAGGTCTCAAAATGATAGCATTTTTTGTATATCTTAAGGAAAATGATGATCTCCCGTTTTCAGATAACCCAAATTTCAGTTAAAAGGTGTTAAAAGCCTGGCGGATTGTTCCAATGATTCTTGAATATGGTTGACCCTTGTATATATTTCTCCCTACCAAGGATGATGAAACCCCTGTCCCATTGCACCAGCATCCACCAAGCAGTCCTGTTGAATGCAGGTGGGTTGATGTTTTATGCCAACATCTGCCAACACTTCTTGATTCAGGGTGCATCACTGACAGAAAAGCTCTCGAAGCGATTGGATTCATCCACCACCGGACGATTATGTACAACGAATCTATACTCAGAAGCTCCAGTAAGGTTACTAAAGCATACTTTGATGCAGCAATAAACCGATATTGTGATGGTTTATAGCACCCAAAAAATGGTAAATTTCTGTAAATTTGGGGATCTTGGATCCTATTGCTTTTCCAACAAATTTGTGGCTTCTGAGCGTGGATCACCTGCAACCTGCAGGCACACTCCGCGTCACTTGTGTGGACTTGGATGCCTCTAAGGTGGCAAGAACACCCAGGGAAGGGCTGCAGGAATGGCTCGGACCCATTATTTGCAGATCTCAAGAACCTCAAATTTGGGTCATGTTTAATGTTCAGTGTTCATTATCCAACTTCAAAAAGTAGCCAATTCCACATCTGTTTGACTGAAGAAGACTGAAGATGGTGATCCCCTTTGACGGATAGTATTATGATCTGCAGTATCTCAGGGTGAAAACCAGCATCTATCGGAATCTATCGGCTGAAAGGAGAACAGAGAACAGAAGATGGGGGTGCCATCGGAAGTTTTGAATGCACATACATCTTAACTCTTCAAGAGTTCCTTTGCCCCGTCGACTGTTGTTGTTTCGGAGTTGGAAGCTGATTAACAACAATGATGTTGACACAATTGAAATGAGATGACCCATGAAATCAGGGACTTGGAAAAAAACACAGCAGGACTCACAGCCACCCACTGGAGATGTTCAATCCAAAAACACCCGCGTTTCTCTTGTGGCTTAGCTTCTGCCTATCAAAAATCTTGCAATCATCCATATCAACTGTTGGTTCACAAGAAATCCTATAGTTCCATATGCCAGAAAGATAGTATATAGTTTCAATTCCGTCATGGTACATTATACCGATTATACCTATGTGACTGTGTATATTTATATATAATTTATATCATTATATATATATATATATTATATATATATATTATATATATACGTATATATTATTGCACAATTATATTATACATACGTGTCCCATAAATGTAGAAAACATCATCCAAAGTTCCATTCCTCCTGCATTCTCCATGGCCGTAGGGTACGGCCTCCGCTTGGTCGCAGCTGGCCGAAGCCCTGCCGGCGTTGGGCAACGAAGAGGAGCTGGCGCTGCGGGGTGAAGCCAAAACTGCCAGGCCTCAGGGCTTCCTAAGTCATACCCGGCCTGGTAAACATACAAAAAACTATGGAAAATCACCATTTTTAACATACCCATCATGATGAGTAGGTCCCCCATAACTATGGAAAATCACCATTTTGTATGGGTAATTCAACTATAAATTGCAAATTTCAATAGCTATGTTAAATTACCAGAGGGTAGGGGTCATAGGGGCTACCCCAATAGCTGGATGATGGGCTAATCTCATGGGGAAATCCCAAAAAGAAAATGGATGAGAACCTGGTGACTTTGGAAACCTCCAAATGGGAGAAGGATGTTTGTAAAAAGTGGTTGAGATGGGTTGATAGTGTTTATTTATAATAAACTTTCAGGAAAAGCTGCAGATGTTGCGGTTTCCAGGAATAACTGAGATGGTTGAAAATGGTGGCTCGCATCGTGGCGGCAAAATGTCGACCGAACCATGGACCATGGTCAGATTCTATCCAGGAACGGTCAACAGGTCAGACCGATGGGATCACGATAGATTGAAGATGTGCAGTCCGAAGCTTGCCGTTGTCCCAGTGCCTTATGAATCAAGCAACGTCAAAGCCGGCCTGATACTCAGTCTTGAGCTGTTTGTGCTCAATGGCTGTAAAGAAAGTCGGAAAACCGGGCTTGCTTGCTCTATTGGCCCGCAATGTGACTGCATGGCATTGCGGGTGCTAACCGCGCGCAACAAGACTTTCCATTCTTGGAAATTGCGTCAAAGCCGGCCTGATACTCAGTCTTGAGCTGTTAATGCTCAATGACTGTAAAGAAAGTCGGAAAACCGGGCTTGCTTGCTATATTGGCCCGCAATGTGACTGCATGGCATTGCGGGTGCTAACCACATGCAACAAGATATTACCTCTCCGAAACAATTCAAGAGAACAAACATGAACAAACTAGTAGATCTATGTAGCCAGAGATATGGAAATCCGGCCAGCATCACAGTAAGTGTCACACCTGGTCGGATGCTCATCCGTGTGATTTGAATCTCCTCGAAGAAGGAGTTTGCTCGCTCTTGTCCCGCGATGTGACTTTTGACTCTATAACACCTTGCATTGTGGATACTAATTGTGGGCAACGACACTCTTATAGTGTGACCGTGTTATACAGTATACAGTATACATTTTCTGTACGATATTATCATGTGATGTTCTCGTTTCCATTGGCAGCGCCTACTGTGTTCGGAATGCCTCGAAGACATCGCAAGTTTCAGGTACTGCAAGTATTGCCGATCCCAAAAACCATCCCAAATCCAGGAATCAAAGACCGCCAACCGCCCAAAAAAAAACATCAAACAGTCATTAAAAACATATTAAAACATGTTTTTCAATCAAGTCACCAGACTTCCTTCCCTCCCCCAACTGAAAAGATCGCAGGTTGGCGCGTTCCGCGGTGAAATACACCGGCGCCCTGCGGCTCAACATGCCGGCACGCGGCTCGCTCACGGGCCTGCGCTGCGTGCCACAGGCGGACACGGCGAAGACGGCCACGCCGGCGCCCAACGCGGCACAGCTCAGGATCCGCGCCGTGGGGCTGAACTTCCGAGATGTGCTGAATGCCACCTGCCATTGATGGGGAAGGATGTTTGGTTGGGTTTTTGTTGAAGGTACAGGTAATGTGTTTGTAATATAATGTAATGTAATTTAATATAATATAATATTGTATGATATTGTATGTACAATAGATTTAATAGATATTAATAGATTGTTTAAATTGCGTTTGTGATCACGATGATGTTCATTCACTAATTATCCAAGTTTTCTGTCATTTCGCAGTATGACCAACAAAAGGAGGTCATATAAAGTCATATATGGAAGAAAAAGTAATCATGGCTGGCATGGGGTGGCTTGTGGATGTTGGGGAAATGAAAAATAAGAATGTCACGTACAAAAAAACAAAAAATGGTAGATGTACAATGATGTAGAAAAAATGCGTCACCACTGGGACCTGCTGCTGCAGAGGGGATGATGAAGACTGGGGTCGGGGGCCAAAAATAGACTATATGACTGCAGCCGTCATTGGTGAAATCTCCAAATGCCACACCACAGCTTTGGTGAATGTTAGCCGCTCTATGTTGCTGGTGACCTCCCTACTGGGAATGCATGGTTGTTCTTCTCTGCCATGTCTTTCCCTGTCTTTCACATCTTAGATGAATGATGAGGGAATGATGAAATATATCGTCATATATCATCCGTGTTTTCAAGTTTGTTTGTTCCATCTGACTGTTTTGCCAAAGATGTTCCATACAAATTCCATTAATATGATCCATAAATATACACATTCCATCTATGTCTTTTCCATTCATTCCAGGAATATGTTCATATTAATGTTCCACCCTATTCCATAGATTCATATATCATATATGGTTCCTATATGATCCATTCCATATATGAACCATATACCCTCTGGTAATTTAACATAGCTATTGAAAATGACCATTTATAGTGGATTTTCCCATCAAAAATTGTGATTTTCCATAGTTATGTTAGTTTACCAGAGGGTATCCATGGATGGTTCCTTCTCCATCTCCATCTTCGCAGAGAGGTCATGGGTCTCTACCCGGGCGACCCGGGCCCACCGGGCGCCGACTGCGGCGCTACGGTGCTGGGTCTGGGCGACAGCGTGAAGCATCTGCACTTGGCCGACGACGTCTTTGGCGAGTCACCGGGGTGTGGCCTGACCGAGGGCACCGAGGGACCGAGGGATGGGGCCTTCATTAAGGATCTCATTGGGGATTTTTTGGGAAAATTTCATGGAATTTTCATGGATATCATTGGGGATTTTCATGGGACTTAATGGGATTTTACTTTGATTTCACTAGGATTTATCATGGGATTGAATGGGAGTTAACACTCAACAATGGGGATGGGGGTTGGGGCCTTCATTACCAATATTACCAGATTTTGAGGGACATGAACCAGCAATTGGGGATATTCGGATATATAGTAATACAGTTGGTAAGTTCATCCCACATACCCAATTTGTTACGGTTTGCTGGGATGGCCTATTTAGCTCGATAACTTACCGATGAAAAATGATAGCCAATCTAGGACCATTTGGATAAACAATAGCAACCTTTCAACGAGGTCATCATAAATGATACTTGGTGGGGGGATATAGAATTTTCTCCAATATTGGCCGATGGGACATGTTATGTACAGTGTGTTTACCTCTATATTGTCTACCGCAAGAACTGTCCATTGATATCTATTGATTAGCACACCCAGTTGAATTTCCTCAACCCCCCTTGTTTGATGATCATTGATGGTTCAAAAATGTTCAAAATTTAAACCTCCATATTTTGGAGGGCCAAAACCGATCATGATGAGTAGGTCCCCCATAACTATTGAAAATCACCATTTTGTATGGGTAATTCAACTATAAATGGCAATGTTCAATAGCTGTTTTGACACAACCAGAGGGTAGGCCCCCATGGTTTGAGACTTCAGCGCTTCAGCGCCGGTATCTCCCAGGCTTGAGCACCTACAACACCAGCTCCGCTGCCTTGCTGACGCAGAAGCCAAGCTCTTGGAGCTATGAGGAGGCGAGCTACTGGCATCGAAGCCACGGTTTTCGATGGGTTTTTCCATAGGTGTTCGATGGCTTTTCCAAAAATTGGATAGTTTGAACATGCTTGAAATCAGCATTTTGGATTTTGGAAATGATTTGGGGGATACTACGATTTTTTGAAGTTCCCACGTGATGTGCCAAGCTGGTAACTTGGAGAAATTCATGGGGGCCAAAATGGGGGGTTGAATCATGAAAGACGGGAAGAAACCATCAGAAATGATAAGAGAATCAAGGGACACATCAAGTTCTCTGAAAAACATGTGAAAGAGAAACACGGTGATAAAATCGACCCAAACATGATGATGTAAAGAAGAATGATCCGAATGCCAGCATCAAGAATGCGATACGTCCGGCAGAAACAGGGATAATGGGATACTACTTTCAAAAATGGATATGTCGCCATCGGCTTGGGAGATCCTGTGCGTTTCATGTGGAGAAAGAACCACTACAAGCTAGATTGCGGTGGGAAAAGGATGAAAAGAGTTCATTTATCATTTGCTACGAACCACGTTTTAGAATTGTTGAACATGCTTGGGGCGGAGTATGGTTCAAAATCTTTCAAAGAAGTGGAGAAGTGTTGATGAATTGGTTCCTGGTTTCAAACATTGCTTCCAGGCCTGTTGCATGCCTGTGATCTTCGTGACCGTGGAGGAGGCGACATCAAATCCGACTGGACATCCTGGGTTGGTAGACCTTGTTTGTTGATGTTTAAGTTGGACCTGGGAAATGGCCCAGAAGATAGTTTCAGATACTTCCTCTTTGTTACGAATGTTGCTGATTTTTTTGATTCAGGATGATTGATCTCCAACAGTCATTCTGAAAATACGAACTTCGTGTGAGCAGAGCCCACAGCTCCGAATGTCTCCAGCCCCTTGGTGGTTCTTTTCAATGCTACAGCAATGTCCGGATCCATGTTTTTCGGAAAATATCTTCAATGTTGTTTCCGTCAGAATGCGCAACATGAATATAGACTCTAGATCTTGTATTTGTGTTTGGAGGATGTCTAAAGTCAAGATCAACTAAAAGATGTCTAAATCCATGGTAAGTTCTAGTACTTCTGTGGCAAACCCAACGATAAACGGTCTCCAATATCACTATAAAGTGGTGGCAACAATTGTCCTCAAATGGTAGGGTTGATTGGGTTCACATGATTCACGCTCAATCATTTTGAATCTCAACTAAAGATGTATAAATCCCCCCCAAAGCCCGTTAAAAAACCATTAAAAAACCATTGAAACCCATGAAACTCCCCGCATCTGCCGCAGGCCCTAGGCGACCTGGCCAAGTTGAAGCCCAAGGAGCGCGTGCTGATCCACGCCGCAGCTGGTGGCGTTGGTTTGGTGGCCATCCAGCGACCTGGCTGCGACGAGGGTATATCATATATATAGAGAGAGAGAGAGGTAGATAGATAGGTGGATGGATGGATAGATGGATAGATAGATGGATAGATATGATTATATATACATGATTAATTCCATGATAATACATGATAATACATGATTTTTACATCTGTGATCATGTGTGTGTGTGTTGATGCTTGCAATAATTGTACTCGACAGTCCGTGAGATCTTCTATTCTTGATGAGGTTTTGGTCCCTTCCATTCTATGCTGATAGCTCCGTTGATCCTCTTTGGGCCGTCCTATGTTCATTCCATTGGAACTGTCCTATTTTCTGATCCAGCCTCAATAGTAGGCGCATAGTTTGACCGCCATGGACCCTTGGTGAATATATGATCTGGCCGCAGCGTGAGCCTGCAGGTATGCCAAGTTCATTGGTGCAGAGGTATACGCAACAGCTGGCGCAGAAGAAAAGCACGAATTCTTGAGGAGTTTGGGAGTTCCTTGGTGCAAGGAAGGAGTGTTACAGCTCGACCCTGGTGAAATAGAAGCAGGCCACCACTACCTGAACACGGGAAGTAGATCTAAGAGTGTGAAGGGGCTGACCCTTGAGCCACTGAGGTCAAGTACATTACCAGCAGCCGCAATGGCAACAAATTTGAGGAGGACATGAAGAACTTCCTGAAGGAGTGACAGCACCTGCAGGGTCAATTGATGTCAATTGAAGGTAAGGATCAATTTCAGAGGGCTCTTTGGCTTGAACCCCAACCATAGTTGCTCCTTGCAGCTACCAAATTTTGGTGGCATGAGAAAGTTGGAGATCAGTGCCATTGGCTTGGGTGCCCATACATACTGTATGCATTATATAATGTTAACATACAATTATATAATAATATACACATATACACTTACACAAATGACTATCTCGCACATATGGCTATGAGTCAAAACCCTGGTACCCGGATGGTACCCTAAGTTGGTTTATTGATGTTTATTCCTCCAAAACATGGTAATACTATAGGTTTTGACCCATCCCCATATCATAATATACTGCGCTAAAACTCACATACACTTCTATATGCTTTACCCACATAAACTCAGCCAGGAACAGGGCGCAGATGGCATCGATGTGGTGCTCAACAGTCTCAGCAACCTGGCTGTCCAAAAAGATGGATCCAACTTTGGAAATTCCATGGAAATTCCAAGTTTAGATATGGGTATGGATCAATACCTATTGAACATCCATAAATCCCAGCTATTTTGATGTTCACCAGGGGTACAAGGTTTTGACACACTGCCATATGTTTGGTCCCAACTTGAGTCCCCGAAGTTTGGAATTTACTGCTCGGATCTAGGAGGAACTTATTAGGAATGGATAGGAATGGCATGTGGCTGCCGCGGTTGCCAGGTCATGACGACTACATCGGCCGTTCTCTGGCCTTGCTGAAGCCTGGTGGTCGTTTCGTGGAGATTGGCAAGAGGGGCATTTGGAGCCACCAACAGATCCTCAGCAGCACAGGCCATTCCTCTTGAGCAATGAACATCAGCTACAGTCCCGAGCCTTGTTGCAGACTTGGTCCTTGAATGTCGTGAATCACTGCCCTGCTCAGGATGTTCGAAGCACGTTCCTCGCCTGAGATTGGTCGAGCTTCGGGGAAGGTTTGCGCTCGCAGCATTTCGTTGCTTTTGAGTGTGGATGTAACCTTTCGGTCCCTTGCGTACAATGAGCATATTTGCCACTACCAAGTACCCTCTGGTAATTTAACATAGCTATTGAAAATGGTACATTTGTAGTGGATTTACCCATTGAAAATGGTGATTTTCCATAGTTATGTTAGTTTACCAGAGGGTATCGTTCGTATCGTTCAGAAATCGTTCCACAAAAAGCATCCCCAAGGTCCAGATGTGATGTATGAAAAGATTGCAGCTGACACGATGATGGAGAAGGACGGCTGGATTCCCTCACCAATGGACGATGGTGTGATATTCTGGGAAGTGGTCCGAATTTCTCGGGAGGATTATATTTATGTTTGTATGATTCTATATAATTATAATGAAGTATATGAATTATGTGTTTTATGAACTATACGCGAATTCTTGGCTACCTGGGAGAAATGCTGTTGTTTTTTCTTGTTTTGGAGCTTGTTGCTGATCTACCGATGATCTTTCCACTGCGTGTTTTTCCCTGTGATGTGTTTGCTGCTTGGTGGGCGGCTTGCTGTACAGGAGCCCTGGCGCTACAACGCATACCTGAAGCGATTGCTTCAGCGCGTTGACGAGGGGGCTCTGAAACCGATCAACATGTATCTTGCTGAAAAATAACGGGTCTTTGGATAAAACATATACAAAAAAAAGCAGCTCCGGGAAATTCGTTCAAGCAAAAAGAACACAGTATTTGATGGCAAAACCATGCAAAAAGGATGGGTGTCAGTTTTGATTTTCCCTAATTTCGAAATCTCATCCATTTTTTATGGCATTTGTTATGGCATTTTTCCATCCTCTCCAGCCATGGCCTTGGCCCGGCCAGATCCCCGCCATCCCCAGGCACCTCTTCGACGGTTTGGAGCGCGGAGTGGCTGCTTTGCAGTTCCTGCAGCGCGCCAGCAACATCGGCAAGGTGGTCATCAGCTCGCCCAGTCGTACCTGGGGCCATGATGGGCCATGGGGGGATGGTTGAAATATGTTGAAATGGGGTAGTGATGGATGATGACGGATGTAGATGGTTAGTAAATGTTAGTAAGATTTTGTAAGGGAAACCTCATTTCAGATATTTCAGTTTGTTGAATCGAGAACCGATTTCATCAGGTAGATGGAAGGTGTGCATATCTTGTAGGTGTATTGATCTCATTGGAGATCTTCTGGACAATATCGCGAAAATACTTTGTAGGTATGCAAATAGCTGCATAAATGCAGAAACCAACGTAGCCCGGACTATCCCAAGATTGAAAGGAAGGAATGGTGGACAGGTTGATGTTCCCAAGGTGTCAAGCCACAGGATGTGAGATGATGACTGTTTTCCCCAGTCATCAGTGATAATTCATCTAATATGTACCATGCTCGACACTTGGATTTTAGACCCATATCGGGAGATGGTCATCAAAATTTATCAATATTTATAACTTGGACATATCTTGATACTTCATGTTTGAGACCCATACCCCCAGGGCACCCAAGGGCACCCAAGGCGCCACCAGGCGTCATCCCCCAAGGCCTGGGCTGTGATGCCGAGACCATGCCGCTCCTTTCGGGTGGTCAGGGTGCCTTGGGTGTGGTCACTGCCACCTTCCTGGTCGAGGCCCTGGGGTCCCCTGGGTTTTGTGGGGGAGCTGTGTGTCGGCACATGTGGGTTTGGCAGAGATGGGGGCCCAATTCTTATCCCATAAAAACCATCCCAGCAATCAATTTTTTTGGGGGGCTCCTTTTAAATCTTCTCAAATAGGCGAAAGGCCCAATGACAAAGTGTGTTTACATCATTAAATCTTTTCCCCTAATACTGAACATCCTCCAAAAACCATGATGGTTTAGTATGTTTAGTAGGAAACACACACACATATTTGGGACCATATCATGGGTGCGTTGAATATTGATGGGATTATATAAGCCATTTCAGAAGCAGCCCTGGATGCTCAAGAGGTGGGTGACCCGTGAAGGGATGGACATACCACCACTCATATGGCTTACAATTAGCATGCCCACTATGAGGCTTCTAAAGAATGCTAGGATGAGCAAGACTCATATATACCATGTGTTAACCATTGCACGCATGGGTGAATTGAGGCCTCTATAGCAACCAAGCGAAATGATGTCAGCAACTAAAAAGTGGAAATCCGTGAGATTTTAGATGGAAAAAAGTGAGTTCATGACAATGGTGATTGAACATAATTTAGCAAACGAAAAGATGACCAGCACAAGAGGCCAAGTTATACTTACTACTTTTTACCATCGTACCAGTAAGCAACTGCACCAAGTGTGGTGTCACTAAAAAGAACATCCCTTTTAATTGGGTGGATAAAAATGATGGGAGAAGTGACTCTAGTTGATTTTGGTCATTACTTTAAGGGAGGAATTTTGCTGGTAAATCCGTCCATTGATGTTGATGTGTTTTCCTGACAGACCCACATCCTTCTGCTGCCAGGAAGGAGCCAAGCACTTGTGCCTCCTGTCCCGAAGCGGGCAACCGGCCAAGGACTGATTTCTGGGTTGCATCCATATGTTAAAATCGGTCGGACAAATGGTTTGAATATTTGTTGAAATCAATAATAAACTATTCCCAGTTGCCCTCCGGTAAACTAACATAGCTATTGAAAATGGCCATAGAAATAGTGGATTTTCCCATGAAAAAAGGTGGATCTTTCCATAGCTATGTTAGTCATTACCAGAGGGTACAAACCAGATACGATCCGTGGATTCTCCAGGTGCATCCGACCGCAGGACGTTGGGCCTCAATGGGCTTGGCTCCAGAAGTGCAACATTGACCTCCGCATCGAAAAGTGTGACGTGGGTGCCTGGGTCGTCCGCCCCGGGTGGACTGGGTCGTGCCTAGGGGCTCCCAGTGATCCGAGATGATCCGGCAACCTCCGAGAAAAGCTGCCACATAGTTTTACCCTCCCTTTAGGCGGTTTCAATGCTTCAGACACCGGCTAAAGCTAGGTATTTTGATAGTCTCCAGAGTGGTGTAGTAAAACATAGTAAAACAAACTATATGTAGGATGTAGAGGAAGATTGCCATATTCCGCCCCTTTCTCTATGGAACTGGTTGCACATGTCACCCTGTTTCTCCACAGCATCGCATTTTACGCCAGGTGTGGAAGATTCGGTGGTGGCGTTGCGCAACGCCCTGGGAGGCTATCTATGGGGACATTCAATGGTTCGTGTTGATGTGGTGAATTCTATAATGAATCCCATGTTTCGGTACAGGAAGGGGGCCCTTGCGCAATAGGTAAATTGGTTGGAAACTAGGCTAACTTTTGGACTTGGGATGGATACGCCTATAGATGGGCTATCAAGCAACTTGCCACTGGGGGTTATTTGGATTATGAGTGAAAATTGGGTACCCCCAAAATGAATCAAAAAGAAACGATTTTCGGCCATTGGTGATCCCCTTGCTCTCTTCGAAGCATCGAAGCGATTTTCGGTGCCGGCTTTTGAAGCCACCTCCTGTAAGATGCGGAAATTGGGACATGGTTTGTGATTGGGTTTGTCATATCGGAAATGCCACAAGGGGGCTATCAAAGAGCATTGGAAATCACTTTTCTGGTCGAGTATTTTTGAGTTGTTTGAGGTTCTTGGATTCGCGAAAATGTCGCTCTTCATGAGATAGCTGCGCCCTTTTTTTGAATGGCTAGCATTTTTACCCAGGAATCGAGTGGGGCTGGTAGACTCTTCAAACTTCACAGTATACATCAGTATACCATTTTTGTTTGGTAAGGCCAGATTAAAAAAAAAAACAACAATCATCACCCATAAATATATAGGTGGTTTTTCAACCACCTACCGGGTCATGGGTGGTTTGTTATTGGGGAAAACCATGTTTTGCCCACACCCCAGGCGCTCCGCTGGGTGCTTTGATGCACCTGGCTGGCGTTCTGGCCGATGGAGTGCTGCCCAGTTTGACCTTGGAGAGCTTGGAACGATCCTACGCCCCGAAGGTGGATGGGTTGGGGATTTGTTGCTGGGAAAGCCATGGGTTTTGATGGGAAAATCTCTGGAAAACCCTCTGGTTATTTAACCTAAGAGTTTGCCATGGAAAATATAACCATGCTATTAATAGGTAAACCATCTATAAATGGACCATGTTCCATGGCTATGTTAAATAACCAGATGGTAAATGGAGGATCTAGTGGGAAGATCATCTGTGGATAAACCCGCAGGAAGAGTATCTGTGTTTTTACACCTGGTTTTTGATTTTTGCTTGTTTCTTGAAAGGAAATGATTGAAGATGGGAGGACCCTGGGAGGTCGGGGGTTGCTGCAAAGTTTCCCAATCCCTGGGACTGGATGAGATTTTTTGGACACCAGGAATGGTTCCCCAAAATCTGAGGTCTCAATTCTGCAGAGCTTCACCATGAATTTCATGTCCAAATCCTAAGAATCGCAGCGTTTCCGTTGACAACAAAAAGAAGTTTCTGTCGTAGCCCTTAGTCGGGATGCCTCAGACATGAGTTTCCTGACAGTGCACTAGAAGAGGTGTAGACTCTGAAGTTGTGAGATTCACTTTGTTCACATCATCAAATCATATCAAATCCATCTATATAATCTGAATTAATCTGACACAAACCCGACAAAAGCATACAAAATCATACAACATCTATCACTCATTTTTGCCACCATCCAGATCCCTTCAAGCCAGCTACAGAGGTCCACGGATTGCTCCACCTCTCACGACATTTGGACTTCAAGCGCTCGGCGCCTCACTTGCTCTTCTCGTCGACTTCAGCCCTCTTCGGCTCACCAGGCGGCTGCAGCTTCTTCATTGGCAGAGATGATGAATTCTGATGAAATACATAGCAGAGACACCCACAGATGTTGAATTGTGTTTATGCATGGATATGTCGTTATGAACTTGCATATATCATATGCAATGGATTGGTTTAAGGGAAAATCTACAGGAAACCATCGATTTTTCCATTAAGTATGGGGCTTTCCTGTGAATTTTCCCTTAAACCAATCCATTGACATATGCAATCTATATAATTCCACAAGTTGGTATGGATGAGTTCTCCCTGAACTCAATGACCTCGGAACCGATTTCGCAGATCAACCTCTCCAGGACAAGCCAACTACTCAGCATCCAACTCCTTGTTGGATTCCTTGGCTGCGTTCTGGAGTTGCCAGGCGCGGGGCAATGGCTGGTACATCTGGTACGATGTCATATGATGTCATGACCCCAGTGGCTAACGGCTACTATATACACCTAGAGCTATGGGTCAATCTTGGGTGCTCCCTTTGGTTCATATCTAAAATGTCTATAACCAGAACCGTTTGCTTTTGGTACATAAAAATACTAAATGAATGTCTACAGTTGTTTACATCATATTAATTATATATATATAACCATTGTTGGCATCAAAGCCGGGAAAAAATGTTGGTCAATCCCCATCTGGGACACTGCCATGTCAGGACCCTGCGGGAGCCTTGTGGCGCAATGCACGATCAGTGCAGTGGGGCCCATGGGCTGAAGTGGGCATGGCTGTGCAGGCCAACACTCTGGGACGAGCTAAGTCGATGGGATGCTCGGCCGAAAAAACGATCCGAAAATGCGCCGTTTTCTAGTTACCCACAAGGATCTTTGCACCAGAAAACTCCAGAAAGGGAGCAGAAATGGGATTTTACGGACGGACTTGGGGATTTCACAGAAGGAATGCTGGCAACAGCAGAAATGCGGATGGCAACTGCTGCCATTTTTATATTTAACCCCTTGTGGGTGCCCATGTTGAATCAAACCGTGTTTCAATGGGCCATATCAATTCGGGGATGGCCTCACGGATGACTGGTAAACTAAGCATCAGGTCCACAAGCCTTTTTTTGCGTTGATCTAAGGTAGTTTCTGATTAATCCATGTTAATCCAACAATTCATCCATAGTTTCCATGATATTCCAACAAATTATCTCTTATATAACTTATATCCATTGAATTCCAATGGATTTCCCCACTGATTTCATCATCTTCACATCGTCATCGTCGATTCTTGGAGCCAAGGCGTGGGCGCAGTGACCAACTCACAGGGACTGGCGATTATGAACAGAACCTGGGCCGAAGTTGGAGAACCTGTCCTCATCACTTGAATCATTGGATTGGTTTAAGGGAAAATCTACAGGAAACCATGGTTTTTACCATTAAATATTGGTTTTTCCTGTAAAATTTCCCTTAAACCAACCCAGTGATTGAAGAATCATGAAGAGCTCAGATCATTCAGATCGAATCTGACTGTCAGCTGGATTTTGACGGATTTTGATGGAATCATTGCAATTTTGATTGCAAGTTAAAAAAGGATATGTGTGGTGCTTTGAACGGCCATGATCCCATTTCGAATGGATTTTTGAAGTCTTGCGCCTGAGGCATTCTCTCCAGCTCCAATTTGTTGGTGGGTGCAGTGCCTGTCCGCTGGGGCAAGTATTTGAAGATGCCTGGCCTCAAATGAAGCTGCAATCAAACAATATGATTCTGGATGTGTTTGAAAATGGAAAATGTTTCTCTAAATGATGGCCATAAAATGATTAGGGAAAATGATGATTAAGCTATGGATATAGGGCTACAGTACCCTTTCTTTCAGGCAAAGCCAAGCGAATCTGCAGCTCGAACTGGTGAACCTCATCAACTAGTTGCATTTGTGATGGGTACCAAGGCACCGGCCCACGTATATTTGGTATGGCACCCGTCATTTTTGAGTTGGAGATAAACTTTGACCAGAATATCAATGCATTGTCACCGTAACGCAAATGCCATAGATGAAAGCTCCCCTGGGTTGTAAATTTGATGATGCACAGTTGTGATCAGTTGTGTTTCCAAAGTTCTGTGTATAGATCTGGTGGCACCTGAGTGATACGAAACGAAATGTATTTCAGCTCTTGATTGGCGCTGTTCCTCAGAAATTGATTTGTTCTGAGCGGATACATATTATATACATATTATATATACTATATTTTGTCAATTGTTGTCATATTGATCTGCCCAGGAGCGCTTATCCTCAAGTGCCAAACTTCTTGAAAGACTTCGAAGCAGAAGCGAAGAAGGAGGCAGGGTGCCCCTGCCTCGAACACAGATGGACATGATCTTCCCCGAAGAGTTCTTACTGATGTTTCCAAGAGGACAGCCATCACCCCTATTCACGGCCGAAAAGATGTAAATGTGTTGAACAAAATGTGTCTGGAGGAAATAAAACTGACTGTCTTGAGTGCATCCCAGGCATCGTAAGTGGGGCACATATCAAATCACCCAGTCTGGGATTATTCTGAGCTATAAATGGATTCTACCAAGTAAACAAACCTCATCTAACTGCAAATAGAAACCAACTTGCATACCCAAGTACCATCATCAAACGTGGCTAGCTGGGCAATCCACGAACTCAATGGAGTTTTCATTCGCTGGGAAAATCATCGAAGCAAACCCTCCAGTTGACCAATAGGGGTTATATCCCCTACTTTTTTGTGGCTATTACCCATAGTTGTACCGAGTAACAAAGTTGACCATAGTTATAACCACCATAGTTGTTAGGCTATTATCATGTATTATCATGTATTATCCATTTACTTAGCTTATGACCATAGTTGTAGGGCTTCTTGCCATAGTTATAACCACCATTGTTGTAGGTTATAACATGTTATAACCACCCTTTACTTGCCACCATAGTTGTTACCATAGTCATTACCATAGTCATAGAATTGGATGATGGGAAAATTTACAGGAAAGCCCTATATTTGATGGTAAAAACCATGGTTTCCTGTAAATTTTCCCTTAAACCAATCCAGTGACATAGTCATTACCATTTACCCAGACGCCACAGGCCGCCGAAGCCCGTGCCGCCCGCGGCGAAGCCAGCGGCGGCGGAAGTTTGTCGGCGTTGGCAGGGCTGTCGCCCGAGGAACGCCTGGAGGTGGGGTGCCGAAAAGGGGGTTCCGAGCCTGAAAAAAATCAGCAAAAACGGGAAAAACGTGAGAATCTGAGATGAATATGAATATATACCAAAAAACATATAGTCCCAATGAATGACCGTGTGGCTGCTTTAGCTTCAAGCCTAGTATGGGAGCTCGGTTGTGCTGAAATGTGGATGTGATAATCCAAAACTGGGGATTTTCTGGGAATATAACCAAACATATCTAAAAATCATGCGGTTTCAAAGTTGTTTTCTGTTCTCCGCTAGCAATGGGATGATGCTCCCCAATGTCTTTCCCATTGTTTAGATGGGTGGCAGATAAGATGAGATTGATATGAAAAACTGATTGCTGGTTTCAAGGTTTCAATCATTGTTTATTTTTCATAATAATTATATGGTATATATAATCCTTCCCATTGACTTTCATATTTTTCAAGATGGTTATTGCAACACCAACCAGAAAAGAATGTGTTCAGTGTTTGGTCAATGTGGATCTCAAGAATCCCAACAGATGTCCATTCGCACGTCCACGAGTGCACCAAGTAACCCAGCCATCCCATTTCAGAGAATGTTTTATTGTTTTATAACCATTTATAACCCAATATTGTTGATTATAGAAAGTTATTCCCTCATCATACGTCATTATTTTAGGTATTGCTAGTTATACCCTAGTTTCGATGAATTTCATAGGGCTCTTTCCCCTTGAAAGCTTGTAATTCCTGAAATGTCTTGGCAGGCAGTCCGAGCGAGCTTGCGAGACCTCGCACGCGAGGCCAGGCTGAATACAGGTTTGTTATTCGGAATTGACGTGTGGTCATCACCACCACCACCACCACTACCACCACCACCACCACCACCCTCATGCTTAATCATGACGAGTGTTTTCTCCGTCGGCCTTTGCCAACTGAGCAAGCCCCGACTGGCTGTACCCGCAGTCGTTGATTTGAATCCATGATCTAGAGAAGTTAAGCAGTGGCAGAGAAAACAAAGTTGGTTGTTTGTTCAACATCTCACAATCACAAGGGATGTATCTAGAGGGTTGCCTGAGATGCTACCGCCACAGGAGATTTGTCATGATTCATCACTTAGAGTTGTGGCCATGGCCGTGGCTCCTGCCTTGGGCAGGTCATTGATTCCGCCGACTTGGAAGCCGACCACGCCTTGATGGACTCCGGCATGGATTCACTTTCAGGCGGAGCGACTGCAGATTTTGATGGGCTTTGGGGCCACAGATTGGCCGCCAAGACCATACATTTCAAGACTGCAAGATCTGGGGCAGACACCGCAACAAGACATAGGTAACTACTGCTTATGTATGTAATGAAGCAACAAAAGTGATATATATATATAAACACGTGTATATATTTACATATGTATATATATATATAAGCATTCTACCATCCATTGGGTCTCTTTATCATGGTCTTTTTACAACATAGGCTGTACCCCCTTTCCTTGTGCTGTCCACGTACACGGCAGGTGTGGAGTTCAGGAATCGTCTGCAGACCGAGTTCGATGGTGTCAACTTGCCCAACTCCATGGTCTTCGACTATCCCACGGTGACGGCTGCTCGACAACAACGAACGGAGGTGACGTGTAGCGACCAAAGCCTTAAAGCCCTGGGATGGCCCCAGATGGTGGCAAAAATCAAGGGAAACACGGGAAATGATGACTGTACCCTCTGGAAATTTAGCGCAACGAACGGAAAAAAAACAACACTTTTGAGAGGTATATAAATCATCATGTTTATCGGTATTGTCTATTTCTATGGGCCATTTATCACAGCAAACTGTTAAATAACCAGAGGATATCCCCCAAAATCATTGCCAGAGATGGTGGGCAAATGTCAGGTTTGTTAATTCCAGTGAATTCCGATGCTTTACACAGAGAAGTGGATCCATATAGTATATCCCCCAGGTCACTCAGAGTCCCTGGGATCTTACTAAGACCAACCACTTTGGATGTCCAACAAAGAAACTGACTCAAATCCAGGGGTATGGACTGGACCGACCATTCTTGTAGATGTGGCTTTGTGTGAAAATGGGACACGTAAATCGACCCCGTTCCATCCACTGGTCTATCATCAGTTTCCCTATCATTCAATGGCCATGAATTGGGTGGGGGGCCATCCCAATTTCTGGACGAATCCAAATCATATCCAAATCATATGACATATGGTCACACGTCATGATATGGTCATATAATAGAGTCATGTCATATCCATAATATCCCCACGGTATCCCTGACATATCATACCATTAATTCTATGGTTTATCATATCAGAACCATATCCATGATATTCCCATACCAATCCATCATATTTCCATGATATTTCCATTATATTCCCAATGCCATTGGTTTATGGTTTATGTTGGTTTCATGTCCATAAAACCCATCCCTTTCCTCATCGTCGCGCAACCTTGGAGTCGTAGACCTCTAAGGAGTTGGCAGGTTACATCAACAGCCAGTGCTGGTCTCAGCAGTTCTTATGTCAACGACGAGAGACAGATCAGGTTGGTTTCATAATGTCATGATGCTTCAATATCAGGATTTCTGAAAATAAGGGTACCCTCAAATCTTCCAACATTAGATTTGGGGATCCTCCATTTTAGGAAACCCCCATATATATATATTAGCAACCCCTGAGGAGGTAGAAAATAGATGAAAATAGTTGGAAACCTGGAGATTGTGAAACATGATCTATAAGATCCTGGAAAAAAGTGTCTGTCTTTTGGAAACCCCCATACGTGTAGCATATGTATGTAATGGAATGTAATGTAATGTATGGAAATATACCTATATTATAGAATTATGCATACTACATTCAAAGAATGATGTATGTATATGTTTATGTCTATCCTACCTGGGATTCTGATCCCAATCGACATTCATGTTTTTCATGGGGATTGAAAGCTGGAACCAAAGGAAAGTGGCCATGCGCAGTGCAAGCCGTACCATTTCTGGTAGCTGTACTGTCAAGTTGATTCAAAAAACAAAGAAAGATTAGAGATTCACTGCTTGCACAGAGTTCAGGATATCTTGAAAATCAATTATGCGTTTGAGAAGATTCCGTGCACACACCAGCCACGTCTCAACAAGCTGCTCCTCGAGGTTGGGCGACCTGCCAGCCGAAGCCTCCTCCGCGTCCACAGCTCCTGTGGCTGCAGCCCCTGCAGCAGAGACCTATGTGGAGTCCCTGAATGCCCATTGCGTCACCAAAGGCCGAGCAGAGCTGTGTTGACCCATGGTTGATGATGGGTTGATGATTGTAGGGCTTGTAGGGTTGTACTTATTGAGATGGGAAACTCTGGCCAGAAATTAGTAGGTTTTGGGGGATCACAGAAGATGAACTGGGCAAAGCTAATGTTGGGGAAACACTGTTTGCGACCGGAAGAGACTGGCAGAATGGCATTGTTTGCATCCCAAGCCTTCGGACTTTTGGTGGCCCAAAATCCGATGGTTAATCATCATCTTCCCATTAAATTTACCCTCTGGTAAACTAACATAGCTATGGAAAATCACTGGTTTTAATGGGAAAATCCACTATAAATGGCCATTTTCAATAGCTATTTTGACATAACCAGATGGTACCACGGGCGGTACCCCAAAGGACAAAGCCTCCGACGCCAGGTGTGGAAAGCCCAGAGAGCAGACCTATCTTCCTGGTGCCCGGTGCAGGCCGCGGGGATCTAACGCGGATCAGCACCATTGAGCCACTCAGGGGTTCAAACTGATATGGGTATGGATCAATACCTATTAATACCATTTTTAATGGGATGAACATCCATTTACCAGCTATTTTAAGGTTTTGACACACTGCCATATCATCTATGACATCTGAAAATCATTCAGCAATGAATGTGATTCCTGCAATTCGCATGATTTTTGCATATGTTTTCTACATGTTCCATATGTCTGAGAGATGTTACCAATATTTTTACCCTGTATTCACTTTGGTGAGAAAAAGAACATGTGTTCAATCATGTTCAATCCATATATTTTCGCGATCTTGACCGAGTTGCCAAACTATGTTGTCAACAAATGTGTGTTTTTTCATGTTTTGTCCATCTTTTTCCTGGAGAAAGTTGTCCTGGTGCCCTCCGTCCCTGGCCCAAGGCATGCAGGCGGGCAGCTTCCGATCCCTGGCTCAGCGCCTGGCGTTGCCCTCCTATGGTCTCAGCTGGCCGCGGGGACTGCCACGCAGCCAGTGGCCCAGCAGCCTCAAGGCACGACAAGGGGAATGAAAGTTGGAGAAACGTGAGGATTTGACCCACTAAAAATCCGCCCACACCGCTTTGGCGGTGAAGGCGTGCTTATTGGGGGGCAACAGCAACACTAAATGCTCAATGACATTTGTTAATATAGCAGTCGCTATATCAGCTTTAGCTGGG